>WNGR01023717.1_pt1 | contig 20684 bp, 17 predicted proteins | sample 5407581 | NCBI WGS metagenome assembly WNGR01 (sample SAMN13153383, study PRJNA577476) | soil metagenome | isolation source: 80 cm soil or saprolite under Garry oak tree replicate 2 | place: USA:California | collected 2016-06-15
ACTTCTCGCCGCCGTATTACGGCTTCAAGAAGGGGCCGAACGACACCTATCAATACACCTCAGAGAGCTTCGCACTTGCCGGCGTCAAGCGCTACTGGGAGTACTGGCAGAACCGCATCTCCAACACTGACCCAGCCCACGCGAAGTGGTCCGGCTACTGCTCCATATACTTCACCGACGAGGATGCCGACGGCCGTCAGGATTCCAGCGAAGTCGCCCGCGTCAGCGGCAAGGTCGATGCCATGCGCCTGCCGAAGGAGATCTACTTCGCGCACCGCGTAATCCAGAGCGAGCAGCCCGATCTTCATATCCTCGGCCACTGGAGTTATCCAACGAACAAGCCCACCGTGAAGACTGTGTACGTCATCGCGAATACGGAATCGGTGGAACTGATCGTCAACGGCAAATCGCACGGCGTGAACTCAAAGCCAGAAAGCGCCTGGATCTTCTCCTTTGCCGATGTGGAGTTTGCTCCCGGCAGCCTCAAGGCTATCGGTAAGAACGGCTCGAAGATTGCGGCACAGCAGGAGTTGACCACCGCCGGCCCGCCTGCGGAGATCAAACTGACTCCGATCCTTGGACCGAAGGGATTCGAGGCCGACGGCGAAGATATTGCGTTGATCGATTTCGAAGTCGTGGACGCGAAAGGTCAGCGTTGCCCAACCGACGACGCCAGGGTCGACTTCACATGCGCTGGACCGGGAATCTGGCGCGGAGGATACAACAGTGGCAAGACCGACTCGACGAACAATCTGTATCTGAATACGGAACTCGGTATCAACCGCGTCGCCGTACGCACAACTATGGCAGCCGGCACTATTACCATCACGGCAAAACGGGAGGGCCTTAAGTCAGCCCAGATTCAGATCGTGTCCAAACCTGTTGTCGTGACAAACGGTGTCGCAACGTTCATGCCGCCGCGCATGAAGGGTCCTGCAGAAAAGTAAAGCGGCTCTCAACGTTTCGCGGTCAAGTGTCCGGATAGACTGAGCGGCAGCCGCATCACCAGCGCATCGTCCTCGGGATCGCGGTAGTAACGCGGGCGCTCTCCAATCTGCATGAATCCAAGCCCCGAGTAGAGACCGATCGCACCGACACTGGAGGCTCGCACTTCCAGGACAACCTCCGTTGCGCCCTGAGATTTGCACCATTCGAGGACAGCGGCACACAAGGCCCGGCCAAGGCCCGATCGTCTGGCGGAAGCGGCGACAGCGACGCTTTCCAGTTCGGAGATTCGGTCTTCTCCAATCGTCGACGCATCGCCGTGTAACGGATGCACCATGCCCGCCGCAAAGCCCACAATCGATTCATCCGTCACTGCTACGAAGAGGCAGCGCCCTGGCGTGTCGGAGTTATCCGCGCCTGCAGCATCGAGAATTGCTGCATAGGCCGACCGCGACCAATGTGGCGCGTTTTGAGTGGCGCGCTCGAGGGTAAGGATGGCGTCAAGGTCGGCGGCCACGGCTGGGCGCAGGTACACACCGGGACGGATCATCGACCTGGCATTCCGAGGCGATCTCCCGGCGGCTTTGCTGAGGGTCTGGAACGTGGTTTCGCAAATATCTCGGCGTCGGTGCGGCGCAGGTAGTTGGCGTCGATGGTAGCGGTGTCGTCGAAGGCCTGTTCCTGCACGCGGCGGAGGGCGAGCAGCAAAGCGTCTTCGGCTGTAGGCTCAGCAACGACCTGCGGCGTAAGTGCAGCAAGGGCTTGAGCGACTACAGGCTCGCAAGTTACTGCCACCTGTGGCTTTGCCGCATTGTCGTCAACCAGATTCAGCGCTGCCAGAAGCTCGTCACTGTTGACCAACGCTTCGCGGAGGCAGATTCCGCCAGCACTTAACCAGATGAGCGAGCACCGCGAGCCGCGAGATCGCCACAAGAGGCACGTTGAGCGCCTCGCAAAGGCCTTTCGCGGCGCTCAGACCGACGCGCACGCCGGTGAACGAGCCCGGGCCATGGACTACAGCTACCGCATCAAGCGTTTGCAGCGGAATTCCGGCACGCCCGGCGAGGTCCTTGATCGCCGCGACCAACCGCTCCGAGGCGGTGCGGCCCGGAAGGCTTGCGTTGAACACGATGGCGGGCGACAGATTCGTGTCGGCCAGAGCGACGCTTCCAGTCGCGCCGCAGGTGTCGATGAGGAGGATCTTCATTCCGGAGCAGCCTCGCGCGACGAGTCAGAATCACCGACAATTTCGAGGAGGATTCCGCCGGTGCTTGCGGGATGAATGAAGAAGTAGCGATGGCCGCCTGCGCCGGTGCGCACCTGATCGCTGGCAAGCCGGACGCCCTCCCCGCGCAGCCGGGCGAAGGCCGCATCAACGTCGTCGAGATGGATCGCGAGGTGATGCAATCCTTCTCCGCGTTTTTCTATGTAGCGGCCAATGGTGGAGTCCGCGGCCGTCGCTTCCAGCAGTTCAAGGCGCGTCTCGCCAAGCGGCAGCATGGCGGTCTTGACCTGTTCATGTTCGACGGTCTCCTCGTGACTGACGTGAATGCCGAGAGACGCGTAGAAGCCACGCGCGGCGGCAATGCTGCGCACTGCAATGCCAATGTGATCGAGCTTCGGTGAATCCACGGCTGGCATCAGATGGCCTTGTTTCGCCGCGTCCTTCGCGGCATCCCTCCGCTGGCCCGGCGGATTTGCTTCGACGAATTTCTTTACCTGCCCAATCAGTGTGTCAATTCCCTCACCCTGGGTTGCGATGGTGCGGATCACGGGAGGAGCCCAGCCTGCCCGGTTTGCGCCGAGGCTTTGCATAGCGAGGATCTCGGCTTCCATTCGGTCCGCTCCGTCGCAGTCGGCCTTGTTGACCACGAAGATATCTGCGATTTCCATCATTCCCGCTTTCAGGCTTTGCACTTCGTCGCCCATGCCAGGGACGAGGACGACGATGGTTGCATCGGCGAGCGATGCGATCTCGATCTCGTCCTGACCCGCGCCAACGGTCTCGATCAGGATAATCTCGCGGCCTGCCGCCTCCATCACGGCGCAAACGTCGGAGGTGGTTGCGGCCAGGCCCCCCGTGGCTCCGCGCGTTGCCATGCTGCGGACGTAGACACCTTCGTCGCCGGCGAACCCCTGCATCCGAATGCGGTCGCCGAGCAGGGCGCCTCCCGTGTAAGGACTCGAAGGATCGACGGCGAGCACGCCAACCGTCTTGCCCTGGGCGCGAAAACTTCGCACCATGCATTCGACCAGGGTGCTTTTTCCTGCACCGGGAGGACCGGTCACGCCGACGCGGAGAGCGGTACGCGGCGCGGCGCGACAGGCGGCAAGTAACTCCGCGGCGCCGGCCCTGCCGTCTTCGACGGCGGAGATGGCGCGTGCCAGAGTACGAACATCGGCGGTTCTCAGGCGGGCGAGGATGCTGTCCGGGGCGGCGGCTGTTGCAGAATCGTTCACGTCAGCGATGATACCGCCCCTGGTTGCGCAACCCCTCACAAGAGCAAGCGAGAATAGCGATTTCCCTTAGGCGCGGCGGATCGACTACCCCTAATGACCACCAACACACGACATACCCGGTGCGCACCTCGGGTGAATCGCTCTCGCGATGGTGCCAAAAGTATTGTTGACGGCTGCCGCGGCGCCGTACGTCGCCGAGACCGAACCGAGGCCCACCAAGGCGGCGATCAATGCGTACTCGATCAGATCCTGACCGGAGTCGTCGGCAAGCAATTGTCTGACGAACTTCCTCATCCTTGACTACCTCATGATTTGCGTTTTGCCGGTAGCTCGAATGTGCAAGCCCGTCGCAGGCCCTGGGAACCTAGAGAATAGTCTCTGGACGGCGACAAACCGAATCCCTAGAAAGTGTTACGAGCAGCCGTAATTGGCACTGTCGAAAGGTGAAAAGGGCCGAAAAATGTCCGGGCCGCGTGACGTTTCCGTCGACTGCAATTATGGTTAGAGTGGTGGCAGTAACGAGACCGAGCACGTTTGTAAACCACGGAGAGCCGGACACGTACATGACGACGAAGACTGAAGTTCCCGCCAAGGCGGACTTTTCCGCAGAGATGGCGGAGTGGATTGAAGCGTTCGACGAGGTTGTCGCCGAGGAATGGCAGAACGGCGCCGAGATTCTGCGGGCGCTGCGGCAGCGGGCGCGCGAGGCCGGGGTGGCGTTGCCGTGCGAGATGGCGACTCCCTTCCGCAACACCATTCCCAAGCACGACGAGGTTCCCTACCCCGGCGACCGGAATCTGGAACGCCGGATCGAGGCCCTGATCCGCTGGAATGCCATGGCCATGGTGCATGGTCAGAACAAGAAGGATGCCGGCATTGGCGGGCACATCTCGACCTATTCTTCGCTGGCGACGCTGCAGGAGGTGGGCTACAACCACTTCTTCCGCGCAAAATATATCGCGGCGGACGGGAGCGAGCAGCCGGGGGATCTGATCTACCACCAGGGGCATGCCTCGCCCGGAGTGTATGCGCGGTCCTACCTTCTGGGACGCTTCGACGACGAGCAGTTGAAGAACTTCCGCCATGAGCTGCGCGAGACGCCGGGGCTGTCGAGCTATCCGCACCCGTGGCTGATGCCGGAGTTCTGGAATTTTCCAACGGTGTCGATGGGCATCGGACCGCTGAATGCGATCTACCAGGCACGGTTCATGCGCTATCTGGAGAATCGCGGACTGATCAAGAAGACGCCGCGCAAGATATGGGCATTCCTCGGCGATGGCGAGACCGATGAGGTCGACACGCTCGGCGCGATCTCGCTGGGAGCGCGAGAGAAGCTCGACAACCTGATCTTCGTCGTCAATTGCAATCTCCAGAGGCTGGACGGCCCGGTGCGCGGCAACAAGCGGATCATCGACGAACTGGAAGGCGTCTTCCTGGGCGCCGGGTGGAATGTCATCAAGGTGATCTGGGGCAGCGACTGGGACGAGTTGTTCGCGCGCGATCACAGCGGATTATTGCTGCGCCGCATGGAAGAGTGTGTCGACGGCGACTTCCAGACTTACAAGGCGAAGGATGGAGCGTATCTGCGCAAACATTTCTTCGGCAAGTATCCCGAGTTGCTGGAGTTGGTGAAGGACTACTCCGACGACCAGTTGATCCATCTGCACCGCGGCGGGCACGATCCTGTGAAGGTCTACAACGCATACAAGCGTGCCGTTGAACACAAGGGCGGACCAACGGTCGTTCTGGCCATGACGGTGAAGGGATACGGGCTGGGGTCGGCGCAGGCACGCAACGCCACGCACTCGGAGAAGAAGCTGACGGATGATGCGCTGCACGCGTTTGTGAAGCAGTTCGACATTCCGATTCCTGAGGAAGCCGCGAAGAACGCATCGCCGTACCGGCCGCCGCAGGACTCGCCGGAGATCGTCTACATGCAGGAGCGGCGGCGCGAGCTGGGCGGCTATTTGCCGTCGCGGTCGGTTCCGCCGAGCACGTTCAAGGCGCCGGAGCTGGGCTTTTTCAAGGAGTGGACTGACGGATCGGGCGGGCGCGCAGTTTCGACGACCATGGGATTCGTGTCGATCCTGCGGAACCTGCTGAAGGATGCCACCATCGGTAAGCTGGTAGTGCCGATCGTTCCTGACGAGGGCAGGACGTTTGGACTTGAGTCGGTAATTCGGCAGGTCGGCATCTATGCTCCGGAGGGGCAGCGCTACACGCCGCACGATGCGGACATGCTGCTGTTCTACCGCGAGGCGCAGGACGGACAGATTCTCGAAGAAGGAATTACCGAAGCGGGATCGATGGCGTCGTTTACGGCTGCGGGTCAGGCGTATTCGACGTACAGGATTCCGACGATTCCCTTCTACATGTACTACTCGATGTTCGGATTCCAGCGGATCGGGGATATGGTGTGGGCGTTTGCGGACGCGCGCGGCAAGGGATTCTTGATGGGTGGGACCGCGGGCCGCACGACCATGCTGGGCGAGGGCTTGCAGCATCAGGATGGCCACAGCCACGTGCTTGCGAGCACCGTGCCGACCTGCATCAGCTACGATCCCGCGTACGTGTATGAGCTCGCGGTGGTGATCCAGGACGGCATCAAGCGGATGTACGAGAACGGCGAAGACTGCTTCTACTACATCACCATGTACAACGAGGACTACGCGATGCCTCCGATACCGGAGGGCGCGGCAGAAGGAATTCTGAAGGGCATCTATAAGTTCCGCGCAGCTTCGAGCTTGTCTCAAAATGCGGGGGAGGCAACGGTGCAGTTGTTTGGCTCGGGGCCGATCCTGAACGAGGTGCTGCGCGCGCAGACGATTCTCGCGGAGAAGTTTCAGATCGCCGCGGATGTCTGGAGCGTGACCAGCTACACCGAACTGCGGCGCGAGGCGATTGCAACCGAGCGCTGGAACCGTCTGCATCCCGCGCAGGCGGAGAAGAAGACGTACATCGAAACGGCGCTCGCCGGCGCAAAGGGACCGATCATCGCGGCGAGCGACTATATGAAGTCGCTGCCGGATGTGCTCGCTCCTTGGCTGCAGGCCGACGGCAAGTGCCGGCTGGTGACGCTGGGGACGGATGGCTTCGGCCGGAGCGATAACCGCGAGCATCTGCGGCGGCACTTCGAGGTGAATGCCGAGTCGATTGCGGGGGCTACGCTCTCGCGGCTGGCGCGCGATGGGAAGATCAAGCCGAAGAAGGCGCAGGCGGCGTTGGAGGAGCTGGGGCTCAATGTCGAGGCTCCGGACCCGGCGCGGGCATGATGGCAGAGGGAGCGGACGCAGGGGCCGCGTGGGAAAATCCGCTGATTCCGAACGCGAAGTTGCGTCAGATCTATCTGGCGATGACGCGGGCTCGCCTGGTTGCAAATGCGCTTCCGCGGTCGCAGCGTGGAGTGACACTAGGGCTAGAGGCTTGCTTGGTGAGCACATCCGTCGACCTTGCACCAGGCGACCTGGTCAGCGACGCGCTGGCCGGACCGGTAGTGGAGTTCCTTCGCGGCGCGAAGCTGGATGCGGTATTGCGGCGCGGTGAGTCCAGAGGCGTTCGCAAGCGCGGGAGTGAGGCGGATTGCGGACTGGCGGCACGGCTGCCGGGTGCGCCGGGGATTCAGGAGCGGATGTGGGCGGCAATCGGTGCGGCTGGAGCGTTGAAGGTTCAGGCGGCGAGCGCGAGAATCCGGGCCAGGGCAGAGGGTGCGGCGGCGACGCAGTCCGGTGCGGTCGTCGTCTATGTGCGTGCGGGCGAGACACCGAAGGTACTCTGGCGTGAGGCGCTGATCTTTGTTGCGGAGCAACAGCTTCCCATCGTTTTCGTGGTGCTTCCAGCGGTGCAGCCGTCTGGCAACACAGCGCCCGCGAGAAGCGAAGGCGGAATGAACACGCTCGCGGTTAGCTGCGGCGTGCCCGGGATTGCGGTGGACACGGACGATGCTGTGGCAATCTACCGGGTGGCGCAGGAATCGATTGGGCGGGTTCGTATCGGTGGCGGAGCGGTGTTGATGGAGTGCGTGCGATTCGTCGTCAAAGGCGCCACGGGTAAGAGCAAGCGAGCGAACGATGCGATATCCGCTATCGAGGACTCCCTGCTGCAGCGTCGCGTGGTCAGCAAAAACTGGATGGAGCTCGAGGCAAAGTCTTTTCGAAGGCGGTTGGCGGGGTAAAACCGGCATCCAAGCAGAAAGCAGCCAAAGCCTGAATATTGTCCTCGCCCCTCGACAGCCCCGGGCCGGGAACCCGCTGGACCGGCGATGGCTTCGTACGCAATTACACTGGAGAGGTTGATGGACCGGAGTCTCGAGGTGCGAGTGCGAATAGGATTTCGCCTGTTGTTTGTTGGAATTGCGAGTCTGGTGAGTCTGGGAACCGCCCGGGTGGCGCAGGCGTCCCCGCAAACTACGCCGGCTCCAGCTACTCCTCCGGCGGCGAGCGCTCCGCCACCGGCTGCGGAGAGTCAGGACAAGATCGACACGACCTCAGGCTACGGGCAGCAGCAAGCCCCGAATCCGCAGACGATGCCGACGCCGGAACAGGCCCCTCCGCCGGTAGTCACGCCGGCGCCGCCAACACCGCAAACTCCCTATACCGCGATGCCCGCCTATGGGACGCCGGACATGCGCGAGCATATACCCGGGGATTCGGACGGGAGCGCCTATATTCCGTTGGATAGCTGGATCTACCCTGCGATGATGCGGCTCTACTCGATGGGCTACGTAGGCACGATGAACCTGTCGATGCGTCCTTACACGCGCCGCGCCGTGCTGCACATGCTGCAGAAGTCGGAGGATGCGATCCTCTCCAGCGACGACGAACAGGCTCAGGACATTCTGGCGACGGTGTTGAACGAGTTGACCGACGAGGGCATCGTCAACCACGCCATCGCAGGAGGAACGCGCGGGACCGTGTACGGCGTTCAGTCCGTGTACACCCGGATGATGGGAGTCTCGGGTTCGACCCTGCAGGATAGCTTCCACCTTGGTCAGACTTTCTTCAACGACTACGGGCGTCCGCATCAGCCGGGGTTCAACAACATGACCGGCTTCTCGACGCTGAATGAGCGTGGGCGGTTTTCGCTGTTCGTGCGCGGCGAATATCAGCACGCGCCGAGTGGGCCGGGCTATTCGCAGGCCTTGTCGACACAGCTTTCGGCAATCGATGGGATCGTTCCATTCGCGGCGCCGAACAAGCCGCAGGCAACGATTCCTACAGGGCCGATCATGGCGCAGAATCCATTCCGGCTGGTTGAGGCGACGTTGTCGTACCACATCCTGGGGCATGAAATTTCGGCCGGGAAGTCGGATGCGTGGCTCGGCCCGGGCATGGGCGGCGCGATGGCGTGGTCGAATAACGCCGAAAACATTTACTCCTTCCGGATCAATCGTGTCGAGCCTTTGTATATCCCGTATCTCTCGCGCTTCCTGGGGCCGGTGCGATACGACTTCTTCTATGGAAGCCTGAAGGGACACACCTATCCGAACGACGACTGGGTTCACTCAGACATGTTCTCGTTTCAGCCGACGCCGAACTTTCAGTTCGCGTTTCAGCGAACAATAATCTTCGGAGGCCACGGCCACGAGCCGGTCACGCTACACACGTTCCTCAAGGGATTCTTCAGCGTGAACGACACGAACGTCGGTCTGAAGTTTTCGCGTGACGATCCCGGCGCGCGCTTCTCGGACTTCAGTTTTGCGTACCGGCTTCCTTTTGTTCGCAACTACCTCACTCTCTACGCGGACTCGGAGACCCATGACGATGTAACGCCGATATCGGCTCCGCGGCGCGCCGGTTATCGTACGGGAATCTTTCTGTCGCAGTTCCCCGGCGCCAGGCACCTCGACCTGAGGGTGGAAGGCGTTTCTACCGATTGCTCGACGCTGGTGTGTATGCAAGGCGGCAACGAATACGTCGAGACGATCCAGAAGCAGGGTTACACGAACAAGGGCAACATCCTGGGCGACTGGATTGGGCGCGAGGCCAAAGGGGGACAGGCCTGGCTAACTTATCACCTGGCGGGAAATGAGTGGGTGGATGTCCAGTATCTGTACAAGAAGACGCCGAAGGATTTCATTCCCGGTGGAACTACGCAGGACCAGTTCCGTATCGACGTGGTCAAGCGCATCGGACCGGACATCGAGATCAATGGATGGTTCCAGCACGAACGTTGGAAGGCGCCGATCTACATGCCGGGAACGCAGAGCAACAATGCCGTCACGGTGCAGGTGACGTTCTTCCCGAAGCTTAAGTCGACGGCGCCGTAATTACTTCGAGACGATTTGTCGAAGTGGCTCGGGCGCGACAGGGCGAAAGACAAATATGGGGAAACGATTGTCAAGTTTGTTCAGGCAGTACGGAAAAAACGCTGAAAGCGTGACATATACCAGCCTAGGCCGAAGGCCTAGGTTGGTGCAGGGGAGAGAGGTTTTAGGGCTGAAAGCCCGATACATAAAGCCTTAGCACCTATCGCATTGGTGGCCTGAATGGCCCCCTTCCCGGATATGCCTGAACAAACTTGATAATCATTACGGGGATTCAGGCTCTTCAGGCTAGAATGACACCGGTCGGGAGTTGCGCCCTCGCAGATTACCTTTGCATCGCCGCTTTGCGGGTCTTATCTGAGCAAGCTAAAGGGTCGCTACTTCCGCTCGGCGGCAACGCAGGCCTGGAAGTAGGCAAGTGACTTTTCGAGGCCTTCGCGCAGAGCGATCTTCGGCTCCCAGCCGAGCAGCATGCGGGCCTTGGTGATGTCTGGGCGGCGGCGGGCCGGATCGTCCTGCGGCAGCGGCCGGTGAACGATCTCAGACTTCGATCCGGTGACTTGCAAGACTTCCTGAGCGCATTCGAGCATTGTGAATTCGGTGGGATTGCCGATATTGACGGGCGTGTGCTCGTTCGATTCCGAGAGGCGCACAATGCCGTCGATCAGATCCGAGACATAGCAGAAACTGCGGGTCTGGAGGCCGTCGCCATAGATGGTGAGGGGCTCACCGCGCAGCGCCTGCATCACGAAATTCGAGATAACGCGGCCGTCGTTCGCCTGAAGGCGTGGGCCATAGGTGTTGAAGATCCGGACCATGTGCGTGTCGACGTCGTAGTAGCGGTGCCAGGCCGTTACGGCAGCCTCAGAGAAGCGCTTTGCCTCGTCGTACACGGAACGCGGGCCGATGGGATTCACGCGGCCCCAATAAGTCTCAACCTGGGGATGGACCTCGGGATCGCCGTAGCACTCGGACGTGGAGGCCTGCAGGTAGCCTGCCTTGTACTTGCGAGCCAGCTCCAATGTGTTGATCGTGCCGGCAGAACCAACCAGCAGTGTCTCGGGGCCAAGTCTTGTGTAATCAATGGGACTGGCAGGAGATGCAAAGTTGAAGATGAAGCCTATCCGGCCCGGATCGAAGAGAGTACAGATGTCCTGGTTCTGGAACGAGAATCGCGACTCTCCGCTCAAGTGAGCGAGGTTGGCCATGCTCCCGGTGGAGAGATTGTCGACTCCTACGACCGAGTGGCCCTTGGCGAGGAGCGCGTCAGTCAGGTGAGAACCGAGGAACCCTGCCGCGCCGGTTACAAGAATCATCTTCAGTGTCATGCGCTCCGTTCTAGAGGTTCTTCCTACGCGCTTGCCGGAGTGACGAGATCTGCTTCGCGGGCCGGATACGCGGCGGGGCGTCCGATGCTGATGTAGGTGAAACCGCGATTGAGCATCACCTTGGGGTCGAACATATTGCGGCCGTCGACGACGATGGGGTAACGCATGACGCGGTGCAGCCGCTCAAGGTCGAGCGTAGCGAACTCTGCCCAGTCGGTGAGGACGAGCAGGGCGTCGGCATCGACGGCGGCAGCGTAGGCATCTTCGACGTAACGAAGCTGCGGACCGGCGGCGAGTTCCTCTTGGGCTCGCTTCATAGCGGCGGGATCGTAGGCGGCGATGGAGCAGCCTTCAGCGAGCAGCATCTCCACCAGGTCGATGGCGGGCGATTCGCGGATGTCGTCGGTCTCCCCTTTGAAGGCAATGAACATTGATCTTCTCGACTTCGTTAAGCAGGCTGAAGTCGATGCCGAGCTGCTCGGCGACCGAGCGAAATGCGGCAACGTCCTTGGGGAAGCAGGAGCCGCCATAGCCGATGCCCGGGCGAAGGAAGCGCGGCCCGATGCGGCTGTCGAGTCCGATGCCGCGCGCGACCTGTTCGATATTGGCGTCGGTGGCCTCGCACAAGTTGGAGACGGCATTGATAAAGGAGATCTTCAGCGCCAGGAAAGCATTGGACGCGTGCTTGATGATCTCGGCGGACTTGGTGGAGGTATCGAGCAGCGGCGGAGGCTGGGCGGTTGAGCAGCAACCGGGAATCGCGTCGGCCCGCTGGTAGTAAGCCCCGCTGGTGAGCGGCGCATAGATCGCGCCGAGCAGTGTGGCGGCAGCTTCACTGTCCGCGCCGACCACGATACGGTCGGGATGCAGAAAGTCCTCGACCGCCGTACCTTCGCGCAGGAACTCAGGGTTGGAGACCACGTCGAACAGGCCGCGCGCGACGCCGTTGCGTTCGATGGCGCGGCGAATCCATTCGTTAGTATAGACCGGCACCGTGCTCTTTTCGACGATGACCTTATAGCTGGTCAGCGAGCGGGCAATCTCGCAGGCGACGGCCTCGACGTAGGAGAGATCGGCATCCCCGGCCTCGGACTGAGGCGTGCCGACGGCGATGAAGATGGCTTCGCACTTGCTCGTAGCCTCGTGCAGGTCGGTGGTGAACTGGATCTTGGTGTTGCGGTAGCGTTCGAGCAGCTCCGGCAGATGCTTCTCGTGGATCAGGGCATCGCCGGCCTGGAGCGCAGCCACTTTGCGCTCATCATTGTCGACGCAAATAACATCGTGGCCAATCTCAGCGAAACAGACAGACGCGACCAGACCAACATAGCCCGAGCCAACCACCGCGATTTGAATAGCTTTGCTCATAGGGTTCCAGCGGACGAATATCTTGCGGTTCGTTGCATGCAGTCTAGCGGATTTCTATCCTAAGACAAAACTCCGTCGAGCACCCGGGAGGATGTGATCTCGCAAACGTGCCAGTGGCACTGAGATTCCCCGCTATCCGCGTCATGAACTCGAGCCCCAGCCAGCGATCTGCATTGGGAGAAATCGGATAGTTAACCTCGAACAAATGACTTCACCCGTGCGCAACATAACGATCTGCTTCCGCGAGTGAGTTCGGTCGGGTAGACTAACAGGAATGGGCCCGCAAAAAACGCAATTACCCCCCGCCACCGGCGTACCCGATCCGCAGCGGCCCGGGATGGGAAATGACGCCAGCGACACATCGCTATCAGAAGCGGTAGCGACGCTGCGCAAGCGGAGCTGGGTATTGATCCTGGCCGCGGTCCTCGGCCTGAGTTACGGCGCGTACAAGGCGTTTACGCAACCCAAGCTCTACGTTGCATCGAGCACGATCCAGGTGCACAATGGCGCGTCCAATGCCTACAAGCTGAGCAGCGACTACGACTACGGCGGCGATTCGCAGACCAAGATGGGCACGGAAGTGTTGATCCTGAAGAGCAATACCCTGATGTACACCGTGGCAAGGGGAATGAACCTTGCCAACAACCCCGATTTCAATGGAGCGCCTCCGGGTTCCCATCTCTCCATCGATGACCCGCATGTGCGCGCAGCCACCGTTGGCAAACTGCAGAACACGTTGCAGGTAAACCTGGTGCCGCGGTCGGAGCTGATCAGCATCTCCTATTCCAGTCCCAGCGCGCAATTGTCCGCGGACATCGTCAATGCGGTCGTGCTCGCCTACATTCAGCGAAGCTTTCAGACCCCGGCAAATCAGACAAAGACGGTTTCAGATTGGCTCACTGGCGGGCTGGACAGGCTGAAGGCGGATGTCGAGCGGTCGCAGCAGCAAATGATGGAATTGCAACGAAAACTGGGGGTCCTTGGCTACGATTCCACCCACAATCAGTTGCAGTCGTCTCTGGAAGAACTGCTGACGGCGGAAGGAACCGCGAAGATCGCGCGCATTACCGCTGAATCGCGCTACAACATGATCAAAGACATGGATCCGAACACCATCGAAGGATCCATCGAGACGACGCCCGGAACCATGCCAGGCGAGCTGAACTCTCTGCGCGCGCAGCTTGCCGTCCTGAAGTCGAATTACGCGCAACTGACCGCGCCAGGCGGTTTGGGCGCGAACCATCCACGCGTGAAGGCCCTGCAGGACCAGATGGCCGAACTGACCAAAGAGATCAATACCGAGCAGGGCCGGCTCGAGCTGCAGGCCAAGGAAACCTACCTTGCGGCCAAAGCAGCGGAGGACAAGACCGAGCAGGAGTTGGAAGCCAGGAAGACCGAGGCGTACAACCAGGGCGACGACCTGGTCCGCTATACGTTGCTGCAGCGCGAGTATGAACAAAACCGAACCCTCTACGACGGGCTGAAGCAGCGTCTGGAGACGGCAAAGGTTCAGGCCGGTCTGGACGCTCTCGAAGTGGACCAGGTGGACAGAGCGCTGCCTCCGCCAGATCCCAGCCTGCGCAATCCGGTGTCCATTATCGCGACGACAACCATCTTCTTCCTGCTTGGAGGCATTGTCATTGTCTTCATTATGGAAAGCCTTGATACGGGATTGCACAACATCCAGGAGATCGAAACGGTTATGGCGATGCCTTCGCTCGCGGTCATCCCGAGGGCAAAGCGGTCCAGCGCGGAACAGACGGCCGCGATGTCCACGGCGCAACGGAATATCAACATCCTCACTCAGCCCAAGTCGCAGTTTACGGAGTCCTTCCGGTCGCTGCGGACCTCACTCCTGCTGGCCACCGCGGGGCAGCCTCCGAAGTTCATCCTGTTAACCAGCGCTACCCCATCCGAAGGCAAGACAACCGCGGCGAGCAACCTCGCCTGCATTCTGTCCCAGGCGGCGGCGCGAGTTGTGCTGATCGATGCCGACCTCCGACGTCCCAACGTGCACCACCGGTTCGGACTGACCGGCAAACTTGGATTGACAACCGTTCTTGCCGGGACATCAACCCTCGACGAAGCCCTGCAGCGTGTTCCTGAGCTGACCAACCTGGACATCCTGCCGAGCGGCCCCGTGCCTCCCTTCCCGACCGAAATGCTGAGCTCCGAGGACATGAAGGTCCTACTGCAGAGACTCGGCACGATGTACACACACGTCGTCATCGACTCTCCCCCGATTCTGTCGGTGACCGATGCAGTGATCCTTGCGAACCTTGTGGACGCGGTCGTGCTGGTGGTCCGGCATGGCAAATCAAACAAGAGTGTGATGCGGCGAACCCGCGACCTTCTGGTGCGGTCCGGTGCTCCAATGGCCGGTCTTGTGCTGAACGCAGTCGACCTGAACTCGCCGGAGTATTACGGATATTACGGATATTCGGGCTACTCCTACGGATCGATGGATGGAGACAGTTGGGAGACGCAACCCGTGCGCGAGAACGAGGATGTTGCCGGAAAGGTCAAGCGATGACCCGGAGCTTCCCAATCAGGAGATCGGTTTATGCGCGAACGGCTGCGGGTCCTTGGCGTTGGAGCGTTTGGTGTCTCCTCGTCATGACTTGCCTGGCCGGCGGAACGAGCGCCTTGCTGGCGCAGATGGGCGCGCAATCGGGCGCGGCCAGTTCACAGTCGGGCGTTCAGTCTGGAGTGCAGACTGGAGTTCAGGGCCTGCCCACGTCGCCCATTGCGGCGCCGCCACAAGCAACGACTGCGCCGGCGATGAGCGGCTCCGATCAGGCGATGCTTTATCCAGGCGACGACTTCACACTTTCGCCTGGAGACCTGATCGAGGTGCGCGTCTTCATGCAAGCGGATTATGTGGCGACCGTCCGCATCGGGATGGATGGCACGGTGCAACTGCCCTTGATCGGCAGCGTTCCTCTTCAGGGACTGACGGTGCGCGCCGCTCAGAATCTGGTTGCAGACCGCCTGCGGGAGGGACAGTTTTACAGAAACCCTGAAGTGATCATTCAGGTACTCAACACCGTGAATGGCTCGGTGACCGTAACAGGAGAAGTGCGCGCCATCGTGCCGGTCTCCACGCAGAGGAGCTTGCGAGAGGTCCTGTTGACTGCCGGCGGGTTGCCGGCGACCGCGAGTCATACGGTGAAGATCGTGCGCCCGGGAGTGGCCGAGCCGATCGTCGTCGACTTGGGCCCGGACCTGGCGGCCAGCGCAGCGGCGAACGTTCCGGTGCATCCGCACGACATCATCCAGATCACGCGTGCCAGCGTGGTGTACGTACTGGGCGCGTTTTCGCACCAGGGCGCAGTTCCGCTGGATCAGGCCTCGCCGCTTACATTGCTGCAACTGGCGGCACTCAGCGGAGGAATCAACTTTGAGGGCAAATACAACGATCTGCGACTGATCCGTACCGTTGGATCCGAGCGCAAGGTCGTCCAGGTCGACATCAAGAAGATCCGCGACGGCAAGGAGCGCGACCCGATCCTGCAGGCGAACGATATTGTGTTCCTGCCGACGAATCAGATGAAGGCCGTGGTGAAGAGTCTCGGTGTGGGCGGCATATTAGGTCTTGTCTCTCTTCTGTACACAGTCCACAGTTACTAGCAGATTCTCTGAGCGCAAGCGACCGGGAAATTGGAGAGATGGATGACCTCCCAGCCTGAACGGCCGTACCCGCGCGTGAGCCAACGCGTGAGACTGGCCTACCTGGTGAGCCACCCAATTCAGTACCAGGCGCCCCTGTTGCGGCGAATCGCGCAGGAGCCGGACATCGACCTTACTGTCTTCTTCGGTTCCGACTTCTCTGTGCGCGGATACCGCGACGAAGGCTTTGGCGTAGGCGTCAAATGGGACGTTCCTTTGCTCGATGGATACAAACATGAGTTCCTGCCGAAGCTCCGCGACCGCGGAGACGCCGGCGTTGCAAGTCCTATGAACCACGGCATCGCCAGCCGGCTGCGCGGGCGGAACGGCGAGCCGGCGTTCGATGCGCTATGGGTCCATGGATACGCAACCGTGAACGCGATGCACGGAATGATGGCGGCGAAAGCTCTGGGAATTCCGGTGCTTCTGCGCGCAGAGTCCTGGCTGCGCGATCGTGGCCGGAGCGGGCTGAAGCTCGCGCTCAAGAATATATTCTTCGAGGGGCTGAAGACGCTGGTTGACGGCGTACTCCCCATCGGCACCCTGAATTCCGGGTATTGGCGTCACTACTTCGGCGACGGCGTCCCGCAGTTCCTGATGCCGTACGCGGTGGACAATAGCTACTTCGCACAGAGGGCGCGCGAAGCCGAGGCCGGCCGCGCGAGCTTGCGGGCGGAGCTAGGCCTGGATCCCGCGCGGCCCGTGATTCTCTTTGCATCGAAGCTGCAGCCGCGCAAGCATTGCAATCATCTGATCGAGGCGTACGCACGACTTGTGCGAACTCCCGGCATCGATCCCGATCCTTATCTTGTCATCGTCGGCGATGGCGAGGAGCGTGCGGCGCTGGAGCGCCAGGCGGCGGCTACCGGATTCACCAGCATCCGCTTTTGCGGCTTTCGCAACCAGTCGGAGCTGCCACGTTTTTTCGACCTCGCAGCCGTGTTCGTGTTGCCATCCCGCCACGAGCCGTGGGGACTCATCGTGAACGAAGTCATGAACGCGGCTAGGCCGGTCATCGTCTCGGACGACGTGGGCTGCGCGCCGGATCTCATCCGCGACGGGGTGAACGGATGCATCTTCCCGGCAGGCGATGTTGACGCCCTTACCAACGCGCTGCGGCGGGTGCTGGATGCCCCAGGCGCATCGGAGGCGATGGGGCAGCGTGCCTTCGAACGCATCCAGAGCTGGAGTTTCGAGGATGACATCCGGGGACTCCGCCGGGCGCTGGCGTCAATCGTGCCGAGGTTCACGGCGTAGCGCTCAGGCGCTCAAGATAATCCATGCGCATTCTGCACATCATCTCGTCGCTCGACCCGCAGTTCGGCGGAACCACCGCGGCGGTGCGCGTGTTGCTGGACCACGGTCCAGAGGGATACGCGCAGGAGCTGGCGACGCTACCGCGGCGGTGCGCGTGTTGCTGGACCACGGTCCAGAGGGATACGCGCAGGAGCTGGCGACGCTTGACGATCCCGAGGCGCCCTTCCTCCGGGACCTCGCATTTCCAGTGCATGCGTTCGGCCCAACGGACTCAGGCTACGGCCGCTCCACGAAACTGATCCCATGGCTGAAGGCGAATCGATCGCGCTTCGACGGTGTGGTCGTCCACGGCATGTGGCAGTACCAGGGCTACGCGATCTGGCGGACGTTCCGCGGGCGCGTTCCCTATATGGTCTTCACCCACGGGATGCTCGACCCATACTTCAAGCATGCGTTCCCGTTGAAGCACCTGAAAAAATGGCTCTACTGGGTGCCGGTGGAGTATTGGGTGCTGCGCGACGCACACCGCGTGCTCTTCACCTGCGAGGCCGAGGCAGTACTCGCTCGGCAAAGTTTCTGGCTACACCGATGGAATCCGCATGTGGTCCCTTTCGGAACAGTCCCGCCGGTGGACGATCCCGAGTCTCAGAATGCCCAGCGGGAGGCATTCTTCCACGCCTGTCCGGCGGTGCGGGACAGGCGCTTTCTGCTGTTCCTCGGAAGAATCGATCGCAAGAAAGGCTGCGATCTCCTGATTGATGCGTTTGGAAAAGTGGCGGCCCGTGATTCCAAACTCGACTTGGTGATGGCCGGCCCGGATCCGCAAAACTGGCGGCCCGATCTCGAACGTGCAGCCGAGGCCGCCGGCATCGCAGCGCGAATCCACTGGCCGGGAATGCTCACGGGGGCGGCGAAATGGGGAGCATTTCGTACAGCAGAGGTGTTCGTGCTGCCGTCGCATCAGGAGAACTTTGGCATCGCCGTCGCCGAGGCCCTGGCTTGCGCTACGCCCGTGCTGCTGTCGGAAAACGTAAATATTGCCGCGGAGATCGCCTCCGGGGGCGCGGGGCTGATGGAGCACGACACTGCTGCCGGAACCGAGCGTCTGCTGCAACGCTGGATCGAGTTACCGCCGACGGAAAAGACCGCGATGGCAGCCCGTGCGATCGAATGTTTCCAACAACGCTACGATATGCGCGAGAATGCAAAGACAATCGTGCGGCTGTTTGAGAAGAGCGCCAGATAGAAGCGGCAGAGGCGAAATGGCAAAGGAAGCACACTACAACGCGGCCGAACGCATTCCCGCGGAGACGGCCGCCGATCCATATTTGCGCCCGGCATTTACCGCGAGCGATCGCGCGCGCAGAATGACCTGGAACATCTGCCGTGCTCTGCTCTTCCGTCCATCCCCCCGGCCGATGCACGCCTGGCGAGCCTTCCTTTTGCGATGCTTTGGCGCGACGCTCGGGCCGGGATGCCACTTCTATCCCGCGTCCAGGGTTTGGGCGCCGTGGAACCTCGTTTGCGAGGATTACGTGACGGCTGCGGATGGCGCGGACATCTACAACCCCGCGCCGGTGCGGTTCGGCTCCCACGCAATCCTTTCGCAGGACGCGTTTGTCTGCGGCGCAACCCACGACTACGACGATCCACGCTTCCCCCTGCTGGCCTATGCAATGGACTTTGGCGCCTATTCATGGGTGTGCGCGCGGGCGTCCGTCGCTCCCGGCGTGAGCATCGGCGAAGGCGCTGTGCTGGGGCTGGGATCGGTCGCCACCCGCGACCTTGAGCCATGGGGAGTCTACGCCGGCGTACCCGCAGTCAAGGTGAAGGAACGCAAGCGGCCGGAACCGGTAGTTCGTTAGCTCTGAGGCTTTGCTTCAGTTAGCCGCGGAGTTTAGCAAGTAGGTCTGTAGGATGGACGGGCTTAGCGAGAATCTCAAACTCATGCCCCTCAAGCCGCGCTTTCTCAAGCAGATCGGCAGTAGCCGCCTGACCCGAGAACAGCAGAATCTTGCAGTTCGGCATCCTCTGCCGCGTGGCGATCGCCGCCTCGATACCCGTCATTCCGGTCATGATGACGTCGGAGATGAGCATATCCGGCTGGAAGCTGTCCAGCGATTCGAGCGCCTTCTCGCCGCTGTACACGGCGCGCGCTTCAAAGCCCGCCTGATTCAGAATGATGGCAAGCGTGTTGGCAATAACTTGTTCGTCGTCGGCTACGAGCACCCTGGGTTTTGACGGAGTTGCGGCTTGCTCTTCAGACATGCGGAGATTCCCCAAATAAAGATATTGAGAAAAGTGTGCGGGTTGGTGCTCATCGGGCCCGACAACTCATTCCTGGCGTACCTGATAATGATACGCTGAGCGCAGAGAAGGATGCCCGGAGACGGCAATATTCCTTTTCCATGCTGACCCCGAAGTCCAAAAAAAAGAAGAACCTAAGCCGCACAACTGCATCCGTGCCGAATAAGCCCGCCCGCTCCCAGCCTCGCCAAAATGCTAATCTAACCCCATGAAGTTTGGCGTTCTCGTTTTTCCCGGTTCAAACTGCGACCACGATACGCATCACGTCCTCGGCGGCGTGATGGGCCAGCCAGTGACCTATCTCTGGCATGAATCGCACTCCCTCGAAAGCTGCGACGCAATCCTCGTACCCGGCGGCTTCGCCTACGGAGACTACCTGCGCACCGGCGCCATCGCTCGCTTCGCTCCAATTATGCAGAGTGTGCAGCGTTTCGCCGCCTCGGGTGGCCTGGTGATGGGCATCTGCAACGGCTTCCAGATCCTGTGCGAGGCAGGGCTGCTGCCCGGCGCGCTGATGCGCAACGCAGGGCAGCGATACATCTGCCGCCAACTCCACCTGCGTGCGGAGACGGATGTCTCACCCTTCACCAGCGGCCTCACCCGCGGCCAGGTTCTTCGCATGCCCATCGGCCACATGGAGGGCAACTATTTTTGCGACTCCGCCACCCTGGACACGTTGAGGCGCGACGACCGCATCGCTTTCCGCTATGCCACCGCGGCGGGCGAGATCACCGCCGAGGCCAACCCCAACGGCTCACTCGAGAACATTGCGGGCGTGCTCAACGAGGGCCGCAACGTACTCGGCATGATGCCCCATCCCGACCGCTCCAGTGAAGCAATGCTCGGGTCGTCCGACGGACTTCTGCTGTTCCAGTCGATCGCGCGCAGCCTGGCCACGGTCTAAACCCGGCCATCGGCTGCTCATACCTCGCTCTTCAACGGACAACTGAGAACTGACCACCGACAACTTCCCCGGTGTTAGTCTTGCGGTGCAATGGTAGACATACATCATCATCTTCTTCCCGGTCTGGACGACGGCTCCAACAGTATGGAGACCTCCGTCGCCATGGCCCGGCTCGCGGTCGCTGAAG
>WNGR01002376.1_pt1 | contig 20681 bp, 23 predicted proteins | sample 5407581 | NCBI WGS metagenome assembly WNGR01 (sample SAMN13153383, study PRJNA577476) | soil metagenome | isolation source: 80 cm soil or saprolite under Garry oak tree replicate 2 | place: USA:California | collected 2016-06-15
ACTTCTAGGTAATACACCCTGCGGCATCGGATGTCGATCACCGACACGCTGGATTCAGCAGCTCACAGCATCAATTCAGGCGCTCCAGCCACCCCCCGGCCGTCATCAAGATCACGCTAAGGGGGAAGGTGCCGCTAGCTCGGCTCGCAGGCCCAGTTTCCCGGCGATCGGGCCCGGGGACTGGTTCTGGCACAGCGCGATGATGTGCCTGCGCTGGAACCCGTACACCCGCCAGGCGAGCGCGTCGCCGACGCACCGGAACTGGCGGGCGACGCGCTCGCACACGTCGTGCTCGAGCTGCCAGGTCTCCGGCAGCGACGGATCTTGGCCAGACTGCGGGTCAGGCACGCCCTGTTGTGGCTGCTTCCCGGCCCGCACGCGCTGCGCGGCCCTGGCGAAAGCGCGGCGATCTGTCTCGGCCGTGAGCACCTCGCCCAGCAGCGCCTGCTGGAAATCGTGGCCGTCGGCGATATCCGAGCACCGCCGAAGCTGCGCGATGAGGTCGGCCAGGCGCTGTTGGGCAGCCTGATGCCGGGGGTGGTTATACACCTGGTCCGGTGAGTCGTAAGCAAGCAGCTGCACACCTTCAGTGTCGTGATGCGACCTAGCGGAGGCGACATATTTCGGCGCTCACGCCGGCCAGTCGCCCGCCGCTCCCAGCCGGCGCCGCTCGCCTTCGTACCGCAGCATGCTCTTCAATCTCGCCCTCAGCGACGGACAGCCGCAGCCATCCGGCAGCACCGAAGAGTCGAACACCTCAGCATACGGACACCGCGGCGATTACTTTACGTAATGGTGCCACGAGCGCGTCCTTAGGCTAACGGAGCGCCGACCGCCGAATCGGCGCGGCTGTCTGTGCGTGGAGTTCAGCGCTGGGGCGGCTGCAGATCGGCCAGTTCGGGGCGGGCGGCGGAGATTCCGCCGGAATCCGCGTCGGCGGCTGCCTGCAGGCGGAGGAGAAGCCTGGCCAGCTGATGTTTCTCGGTCGCGGTGAGCACGTCGAACAGTTCCGCTGCGGCCGAGTCGTGCAGTGCGCGGAACCGGAGCAGCTGACTGAGGCCGTCCTCGGTGAGCTGGAGCAGCGTTGCGCGCCGGTCGGCCGGGTCGGGCAGCCGCGCCACCATGGCGTCCTTCTCCAGGGCGTCGACGATCGTGGTCACGGTCCGGGGCACGACCCCTAGCGCCGCGCTCAGCTCGTTCATGCGCATCTGCCCGGCGGCTTGAAGCGCGCTCAGGACACGGAACCGTGCCAGGGACAGGCCGGCAGCGCTCATCCGGGCGTTCGTCCGGTTATGGGTGGCGTGAGCGATGGCCCTGAACTGTTCCATCAGCTGCACGCTGTCTACCTCGGGTCCTGCTGCTTGACCCCTAGCCATTTGCTGAGTAACCTCACCATGTGGATTCCCACAAACCGACCACTCATTATATTCCGGCTCTGGGCAGTCCGGTAGCCGGCCTGGTTCCGTGTGGCCGGGCGGTCAGCCCTGGTACGGTTCGTTGCCCCGATCTGCGCAACAATCAGCCGCCGCCTAGGCGCCGGGATGGCCAGCGCAACCGGATCGCCGTCGCCGTTTCTTTCCGTGCCCCGGCCACGGAACCTGCCCGATGACACGGCTGACCGGCATCGTGCTGCGGCACAAGCGCCTTGTCGTGCTGGCCTGGCTGATGATAGCCGTCGCCGGCTTCGCCACCATCAGCAAGGCCACCAGCGCTCTGTCGCAGAGCTTCAGCATCCCCGGCCCGGCCTTCGCCACTGACAGCGCCATCGTGCGCCTCTACCACAGCGGCGGCTTCCAGAATCCCCCGGTCGTGCTGACCGCGATGATCCCGCCGGGCGCCGGGGCCGGGCCGGCGACCGTGGCCGAGGCGGGCCGGCTGTTCGCCGCTGCCGCCCGGGCCGTGCCCGGCTCCCGGCTGGCCGACCAGGCCACCACCGGCGATACCCGGTTCGCCGGCGCGGGCGGCGCCAGCTTCGCCCTGGTGTTCATCCCGCCCGGGCCGGGAGGCTCACAGCCCGCTAACTCCGCCGGACCCATCGGCCGGGTCATGGCGGCGGCGGCCCCGGCGGGCTGGCAGACCGGCGTCAGCGGCCTGGGCCAGCTCGAGGCCGACACCAGCGGCGGCAAGGGGACCAGCACCCTGACCGAGACCCTGCTCGGCGGGCTCGGCGCCCTGGCGGTGCTGGCCGTCGTCTTCGCCAGCTTCATCGCCCTGCTCCCGCTGCTGATGGCCGCCGTGGCCATCCCGGCGACCTTCCTGCTCGTCTATGCCCTCACCCAGGTCACCTCGGTGAACTTCATCGTGCAGTACCTGATCGCGCTGATCGGGCTCGGCGTGGCCATCGACTACTCGCTGCTCGTCGTCACCCGCTGGCGGGAGAACCGCGCCGCCGGACTGGACAACGAGGCCTCGGTGTCGGCCGCCATGCGCACGGCCGGCCGGGCCGTCGTCTTCTCCGGCACCACCGTGGCCATCAGCCTGCTGGCGCTGGTCGCGCTCCCCGTCGCGTTCCTGCGCGGCATGGGCCTGGCGGCGTTTTCCATCCCCCTGACCACTGTCGCCGTCGCGATCACCCTCCTGCCCGTGCTGCTGGCCACCATCGGCCCCACCGTGGACCACCCGCGGCTGCGCCGGGAGGCCCACGCCAGCCGCCCCTGGACATGGTGGGCCCGCCTCGTGCTGCGGCACCGGGCCGCCGCCTTCGCCGGCGGGCTGCTCGTGGTGGCGGCACTGGCCGTCCCGCTGTTCAGCCTGCGCCTGGGTGAGCCGGCCAGCAAGGCCCTGGCCCCGGGCAGCACGGCGCAGGCGGCCCTCACCCGCCTGGAAAGCCGCGGAATCCCCCGGGGGATCGTCAGCCCCATCGACGTGCTGGCCACCGCCGGACGGGCCGGCGCCGTAGCCCGCCAGGCCCGCCACATCCCCGGGATCTATACCGCCTTCAACACCGCCGCGAACCCGCCGCCGGGCGGCACCGGGCTGGTCGAGATCCTGCCCGTCGCCGAGCCGGGCACCGCCGCCGGGGCGGCCACCCTCACCGCCGTCCAGCAGGCCATCGCCGGCGAGCCAGGGGTCATCGGCGTCGGCGGCCAGGGCGCGAGCGACGCCGGCTTCACCAGCGCCGTGTACGGCAGCTTCCCGCTGATGCTCGCCCTGATCGCCCTGGTCACCCTGATCCTGCTGGCCCGGGCGTTCCGGTCCCTGGTACTGGCCGTCAAGGCGGTCATCTTCAACCTGGCCTCGCTCGGCGTGGCCTACGGGGTCATGGTGCTGGTGTGGCAGCAGGGCCACGGCAGCCACGCCCTGTGGTCCATCCCCGCCACCGGGTCGATCACCGTGTACGTGCCCCTGCTGGCCTTCGCCTTCCTGTTCGGGCTGTCGATGGACTACGAGGTGTTCATCCTGTCCCGCATCCGCGAGGAATACGACGCCACCGGCTCGACGGACCACGCCGTCGTGACCGGCATCGGCCGGACCGGGCGGCTGGTCACCAGCGCCGCGCTGATCCTCTTCCTCGCCTTCCTCGCCCTGTCAGCCACCCCCGAGACCGCCATCAAGATGCTCGCCACCGCCCTGGGCGCCGGAATCCTCCTCGACGCCATAATCATCCGATCCCTGCTGATGCCCGCCCTCATCGGGGTCCTCGGCCGCTGGAACTGGTGGCTCCCAACCACCGCAGCGCGCATCTTGCGGGTCGCCCCCTCCGCTCCAGTCCCCGGGCCGGATCGGTCCCTGCTCAGGGCCGGCGGACGCTGACCAGGATCTTGACGACAGCCAGCTGCACATGAGTCTCTCCGCCGACGTCCCGGCGCCCGGCTCTATGTGCCAGGCGCCCGGCAGCCGAGGTGATCATGATCCGGCGGGCCGGCGCTCACGGTGGTGACCGACCACTTGACGTCGCATTTCACCGTGGTTCACTACGTCAGGCGCGTCACGCCGGGGATGTCGCGCACCCCCGCCGGGTTCGCACCCGAGCTGATGGGCGTCAACGACCAGCAGCCCGCCGGCCATGGCCCGCCGCGGGTGACGCAGAACGAGATCACCACTGGCAGTTGCCCCGCCGCGCCAGCGTCCGGCTGGGTGACCGTCGGGGCCGGGGTACGCCGCGGGCACGAGATCTGCGCGGGTGATGGCCTGGGCGTCTTTCATCCGGACGCGGTGCTTCGGGGCGCTGGAGAGTGGGCTCGGTCGTGGCGGTGATACACGGCGGTCATCGTGCCGTCGGGGTCCACCCTTTCCAGGATCGCGTCGGTGATCGCGGTCAGCTGGGCCACCTGCCCGGGGGCGACGGCGTCGATCACGCGCCGCCGGACGTTGGCGACGTGTCCGGTGGCGGTGTCGCGGACCTTGCGCCAGCCCTGCGGTGTCAGGCGCGCGTTGGTCGCGCGGGCGTACTGCGGGCACGGGAACCGCTCCGCCAGGCCACGGTCCTCCAGCCGGCTGACCTTGTGGGACAGCCGCGGAAGGGTGGCGTTCGTCTGCGCCGCCAGGGCCGTCATCCGCAGCGTCCGCTCCGGGGCCTCCGAGAGCATCGCGAGCACATAGTGAAATGGTGCCGGCCTTCGAATGCGGTCGTTTAGCTCTGCCCGTTCACGACGCAGGTGATCGGCATGCGGCGGCTGCGCGAGGCAGCTGCTCCCTGTGTCAGCGGCCCGGCGGCGACTGCTGGCCCGTTGAGGCGGTCAGGGGCCAGGAAACGCAGGCGCCAGGACCGGCACCCGATCAGGCGCCAGGTCCGGCCCGTCCAGCCCCACACCGAGCCCGGGCGGATTCCGCTGATGTTGACGCCGCCGTAGAGCACGAGCTCGTGGAGCGCGCCGTCATGGGCCATCGACCCGTACTTGCGGTAACGGGGCGAGTGGACCGGGTGCAGCCGCCGCCAGGTGCTGCCGGTCCAGGTCCAGGCCTGGGCGCGGCTCGAGGTGCCGGTTCCGGCGAATACCACGACCTGGCGGGTGGCCGGATCGTAGCCGGCGTGCCACGCGGCTCGCTGCATGGTCGGCGAGGTGGCCGGCTCAGCTTGGTCCAGTGACCGCCTTTCCAGCTCCGGGTGTCGGCGGGGTTGACCTCGTTGTGGCCGGACCACAAGATCGCCGCCCTGGCGGCCCGGTCGTAGACCAGCGAGGTGGGTGTCCCTGGCCGACGGCGACGTGGCGGGGTGCAGGTGGACCCAGTTCGAGCCGGTCCAGGCCCAAGTGTCGTTCAGGTAGGCGCCGGGAACCGGGTCCAGGTTCTGCCGCTCCAGTCCAGGCCTGGTTGCTGAAGCCGCCGCCGGCCTGTACTCGGCGATCGGCGGCTGCCGTCGTAGATCAGCAGCTGGCGGGTGGCGAAGTCGCAGGCGATCGCCGCTCCCGTGCGCGGCGAAGGCGACCTGGCCGACTGCCGGGTAGCCGGGTCGCGGGCCCAGGAGCCCAGACCGACCAGGTGGCAGCGGGCCGGGCACGCGGGAGGTGGACAGCCGTGAACTGCTGAGTGACCGCCCGCATCGAGAGCCGGGTAAGCGGGTCGAACGCCGGACAGTCCGATCACGGAGCGACATTGGCAGGGACTGAGTTGCCCGCGCCCTGCTGTGCCGGATCGCCAGCTCGGCCTGGGCTGGCGGGCCGCCCGGGCGGTGCCGGTGACGCGCAGATCGGGGCCGGTTCGGTGCGGTCTTTGCACGCCGATCTTGAAGCGTTCCAGCGTGATTTCTGCCCGGGCAACCGCTTCTGGGCGCTGCCGATCCGGTGCAGGATGAAGCTGTCGTCACCTGGCGCAGCAGATGCCCGTTGGCGACGGGTCACCGTGGACGGTGACACGGTAAGGAGGGTGACCATGATTTTCAGCTCGATGCGCCGGGCCGCCGTCGCTGCCGCCCTGGTAACCGCCGTTGGCCTGCTCAGTGTTGTCCCGGCGGCCAGCGCGACCGGATCGGGCCAGCCGCAGCGGCGGCAGTTCGCCGCCAGCACCTTGTCTGACTTCAAGGTCGTGCTCACGGCGACCCGCGAGCCCGGCCACCGGCTGCTGGCGACGGTGACCGCGGCTGGCTACCGGCGCTCTGGCAGCCACTGGAAGCTGATCGCCAGGAAGCGGATCGGCAAGACCAGCGGGTGGTTCTGGTTCTCGGTGCAGACCTGCGCGCTGACGGCCACCCAGCTCAAGAACAATGCTGTGAGCCCCTCTCCGCCGGTCGTGAGGTTCGACTCGATCAAGGTCAGCCTGCTGATCACGCCCGCGATCGGCTGCTCCCGCACGTATAGCAAGCGCTGGACGTGAGCCCCGGCCGGTCGTTGGACGGCGCAGGTCACGGCGATGCGGGCGTCGGCTGGCCGCCACATCGAAGCGGAGCCACGGCACTAGGCTTAATCGTGGCAGCCAGCGGGTCAGACGTGGCGAAGGACGCGCGACACCGGGCCGCGCGTCCGGAAGGCCGGTGCGGGAGGAAATGCCGGACACGGAGAGCGACAAGTCCCATGACCCGGCCTGCCGACCGGCAGCGCCCTGCCGACTAGGCGCAGCTGAGCAGCGACCGGGCGAGCGGTGGTGGCGTGCAGATCGGCCAACTCGGCGCGTCGTGGGGAAGTTCGCGGCCGGCCATTTCATGCGGGGAGTCGGCGTGGGCGGTCCTCAAGTGCGTGGAAGATATCGCTGTAGCTACTGTCGTGCAGATCGTGCGGTACCCGCCATACGTCGATTGTCCCGGCCATGCCGATTACGCGCACATGAATGGCTGGGGCAGCCGGGCGGCCAGCGTCGCAGCCCCAGTCCCGGCGGTGGCCGAGGATGGTAAATCCGCTGATGGAGACGGTGACGCCTTCCGGCACGTAGAAATCGACGTTCCCGAACGCCGCCAGAACCGTCACCGCGGTCCGGCGCTGATCGATGCTGGCGTCACGCAGATCGAGGTCGAGATCTCCGAAGGCACCGGTGGCCAGGGCCCATCGGCGCAACCTGAGCCGACCGCGTCTAGGATTATCCGAGGTTTCAAGATCGACAGCGATGTCTCCGCAGGTCTGACCGTCGAGGACGTGTCCGTCACAGAAGCAGCGACGACGAGGCCGGTACGCATCTGGGCGCCGTGAGCGAGTGCACCTGGGAAACGGCCAGGTTAGGGGCCACCAGGTGTCCATGGCCCGCCCGTCACGGACACCGGCTCCGTCGCGGTCCGGCCCCGGATAACCCGTCCGCGACAGAGCAGGAATCGGTCATATCGGCCCGTCACCCGCTGTGGCGGACGGCACTCTGGCGACCCCGGATTACGCACGACATGACCGAGAAAGGCCGTCGTGAAGCGGACCGGCTTGCGGCGCGAGCCGGCTGGCTCAGGGAATACCTCGGGTAGGTCGTTCTGCAGATGCGCTGGCTCACCGGTGACCCGTGCTCGCAGAGCGCCGTCAACTCGCTCCGAGAACTCCTCGAGCGTCAATCGGCCCGCCAGGAGGTGCTCACGAAGGGCGGCGACAGCCTGTTCGCGGTCAGCATCGGAGGCGCGCAAGGACGCGTCGTCCATGGATGCCACGCTAGAGCACGGACAGTTCATGAGGCTACCGTCGCGATGGCGAGATCACAGCAGCCCGAATTGCGGATCGCGGCGGCAGCGCTGGGGGTTCTGCGATCGCACATCGGCATGAGCGGTCGGCACTGGCCCTACGACATCCGGGGGCTGTTGGAGGTTTAGCACCTCGTAGCGCCCACTTCGCCCCTGTGCATATTGTCGTTTCGGTACTGTGCAGGCGGCCTCGCAACTGGCCGGATCGGCGCGCAGAACGATCCGTGTGCGCGCCGACCAGCTTGACCCCGTTGATCACAGAGCGACCGGTCCGGTTGGCCTCTCCGGTTGCTGGAACGCCCCTGCCGAATCGGAGTGGGCCTGTGCTTGACCGGTCGTGATGTGGCGGTCGCGCAGATGATCCGGTTCGGCGTGGCTGGCGACGAACTGTTTCAGCCCGCGCCGCGCCTTGCTCAGCGCTGGACGGCCGGCGTCGGGGTTGAATGCGCAGCGGTGCCAAGGTGGCCGGCACTGCCGCCCGGCGTAATCAGCAGGCTAGGCACGTGGGGAGGCCACAGGCACCTGGGCGTTCTCCGGATCGGCGACGCGGGTTCGTCATGGGTGCGGCGCCGCTGCCCCGCCTGGGCGGTCTGCTGGTCTTGTGCTGTTTTCGGCGAGGTCCTTGATCCGGCTCAGGGTGGTCCGCATCGCTTCCTCGCGGCGCCGGTCGCGGTCGCGCATGAGCACGTCCTCCGCGAGCCGGGCGGTCAAGGGTAGCCAGATGACCTGGAATGACTCGGTGAGGTCGGTGCCGCCGCCGGCGGCCTCGAGACGGTACTTCCAGCGGACCAGTTCCCGTCCTCGCTGGATCGTGGAGAAGGCGAGCTCCCGGCCGGGCTCGGCGGTCTTGACCTGGCAGGTCATGGACCACCGCATCCAGCCGAGCCGGTTCCAGCCCTGGAAGCGGGCGCCCGGTGTGGCCGGGGAGCTGGCCCGGTCCAGCCACCGGACGCGGTAGCATTCGGGGCTCCACTGGCCCATCTGTCGGCGTGCCGGATCTGGTCAGCGATTCGGCCGGCGGCTGCCTGTTTTCGGTCTCGGCGTGCGGACGGAGTAGTGACCGGCGAACATGGCCACCAGCTCGGGAACCGCGGCGGTGTAGCGGCCGTCGCCGAAGGCCTGCTGCGGCGCGTTGGACAGTTGCTGGCTGACGACGCCGGAGAGCAGGATGATCCAGTCCCTCTCGACCTGCTCGACGGGCACGTCGGCGCGCAGCAGGCCCGCGTCCTGCAGCCGGTGGAGGCGGTCGCGGCCGAGTTCCACCAGGGCGATCGCGGGCCGGTAGGCCTCGGGTGACGGGGCGAAACCGGGGACCGGCCGCCAGAACAGCAGCTGCGAGTAGGCGCCATCGCCGCAGGTGTGACCCCGTGGATACGTGGTCCGGGCCGGGGGGCGATGCTTCTCTGGCGCGACCCAGGCTGGCGCCTTTCGCGGCATGCCCGGATCGGTGGCGTACCGGTGCGTTCGCGTCGGCCATCACCGCGACGTCCGCTCCGGCGGTTTCCTGGCCGGCGACTTCAGGGCCGACGAGCGGGGGTTTGCAGCGATCTATCAGCAAGCCCGGCGGCATACCGAGGTGAAGATCTACTGGATTCCGCTGCATGTCGATCACATGTCCGAGCTGGACGTGCAGGCGACTCTCCTGCCGGGCCAGGCTGTGACCGGGACCTACCGCCAAAGCCAGGTCGCCACTGCCGACGGCGTCGTGTTCTATCCCTCAGGAGTGCCGATCCCCGTGCCGGGCACCTGGAAGCTCGCCGCCACAGCGGGCCCCAACAGGGGCTGCTTCATCGTGGCCTTCCCCGCGTCTTGTCGATAAGCCGGGTCGAGCGTACCCTGCCTGGAGCATCCGCGGCACGGTCACGGGCGCGGCTCTCAGATCAGGGGCGCGCGGCGCGAGGTCTTCGGCGACCTGGGGCTTCCCTCAAGCGCTGCAGGACGAGCTGCGCTACCTGCTGAACTAGTGGGATCCCATCGGTGTATACGACGAGTCGCTGGACTTCCCGCCCGATGAGTACGACTGCTTGCTCGGTCCATTGCTGAACATCCTCGCACGTGGCGACAGCCGGGCCGATCTCAGCGAGTACCTCTGGCACGAAGTCGAGGATCACTTCGGCCTCGATCCGATTCAAAGCGGAACAGACAGCTTCGCCGATCGTCTCCTGGCGTGGTACGCAGCCAAGAAACAGGAGCTCTAGCAACGTCCGGTCATGCCGCCCGTCGTGCATATGGCCAGTGGGGAACGGCGTGGTGCGCCTTACACTTAGCTGGTGGGGTTGCGCAGCGCTGGCGGGGTCCTGATCACAGGGGTGTATGGCTCGGGTAAGAGCTCGGTTGCCGCAGAGATCTCCTACCTGCTCGAGCGGTGCCGTCAGCCGCACGCGTTGCTGGATCTTGACTACCTGGGCTGGGGCGGGGACAACTTTGACGACCATGCGGCCGGGTTCGGCCTGATGCTGCGCAACCTGGCAGCAGTGGCATCGAACTATCGCGACGCCGGGATCAGCGTCTTCATCGTGGCCTACTTCGTCCGTAACCACGATGCGCTGCGCGCTGTGCGCGAGGCGACCGGGATGCCGCTGCGGGTTGTCCGCCTGTGCGTGCCCTTGCCCGGCATCGAACAGCGCCTGACCGCCGACATGACCAGCGGCCGACGCGATGACCTGCGGGAAGCAGCCTCCTCGATCGCGGCCGGAGAGGGCGTCGGAGTCGAGGATGTGACGGTGGTCAATGACCAGCCCGTCGGGGTCATCGCGCAAGAGATAATGACTTGGCTTGGCTGGCTGTAAACAGCCGCCGCCCTCGGCAGTATGCCCGGCCGGGGTCCCCTCTGGACGGCAGAGGTGGTGATTGCATGATCGTCGCGGCCGGCACCGGACATATTCGCTGACCGGACCGCGGCGAGTCACAGCGCCGTGCCGGACATCCTGTCACGCCGTCCGCCGGACCGGCTGGCTCGGCCGGGCGCTCTATCTGCCGGGCCAGCCGGGGTCGCGTCCGCTGTATGCCACGACCTTGTCAACGAGCGGCGCGTCGTCGGCCACCGGTATCGGCGGCCCGAAGATGCCCTTGCGGGTATCGAGGGTGTCGGGCGGGTACATGGCGGTCATGGCGGCCAGGCAGGCTTCCAGCGTAGCCGGATCCTGCTGGTACGGCTGGCCGGTGCCGCGGGCGAGGTCCCAGGCGTGCAGGACGACCTCGTCGAGCGCGACCTGCCCGGCGATCTCCCCGGGCAGTGTGACCCCGCCGACCTGGGTCATGCCCTCCCATGCGGCCGGATCGGTCCACGCCTGCGCGAGCGCGGTCAGGGCGCCGGGGATCTCGGTGCGCCACGCGGTACCGAGCCGGTCGCCGTCGGGTGCGGGCGGGGTCGCGGTCACCGACCCGAGGTCCTTCGCCGCCGCGGCGGCGAAGGCCACCGCCAGACCACCCTCGTGGTCGAGCATGTCAGCCACCCGGATGTCGCTCGGGGTCGGCGCACCGAGCTGGTCGTCGTCGATGTGCCGCACGAGTTCGGAGAGCCGCCGGGCCGCCGGTGTGAGATCGACCATCGCAGTCATGGGTACCAGCTTGCCATGCCGGCCGCGCGCCCGCCGTACAGCCGGCGCCGGCTGCCGCTCACGCCCCGCTCGCCCGGCGCACGGCCCGGGCGCTCGACCCCGAGGTGACAGGGTAGAGCATTCTTCAGTTCGGCTGTGCGCGCACCCCACAGGCGCGCCGACGGCTCGTTCTGAGCGTGCATGAACGGCGATCGGCCGATAGCGTCGTCGCACAGATCGGTGTTTCTGCTCGCGCCCGCGTGGTAGCAGTGCCCCTGCGTGGCGCTGTCGATCGAGATCGGCCGGGCCGGTCCCGCATCGCGCTGCCGGATGCGGGCCGGCCCATCGGCTAGGGACCGCTTGGGGCCGCCGTCAGCCAGAGGCGCTGAGTGTGGCGGTGAAGGGGTCTTGGTCTGCGTTGCCGGGTGGGTCGAACGGATCGAACCGGATGTCGGTCCACAGCGAGTGCCCGACCCCGCTGGAGTCCACTGTGATGCCGCTGTAGTCGCCGATGAAGCTGAACGCGCAGTTCGGGAACCCGAACGCGTTACCCGACTGCACATCCGAGGTGGCGGTGGAGAGCGTCACCGGAGATGACCAGCTAGCGCCGCCGTTGGTGGACGCTGCGCCAGCGATGCTGTAGGTGTCGCCGCTGGCGCGGTTCATCCAGCTCGCGTACGCCACTCCGTTCCGGGCAGCGATCCAGGGGAAGAATTGGTCGCCGGCGCCGCCGCCGATCGTGACCGGGCTTGACCAGCTGGCCCCGCCGTTCGTCGAGCGCATGTAGACCACGTCAGCGTTTGTGCCGTTCCAGTTGGACCACACCACGTGCAGCGTCGACCCGTCCAGCGCCAGGGCCGGGAAGCTGTCGTCGCGGAAGGTCGCTCCTGGCAGCGGGCTGGGGATGTCACTGACCGGGGCGATGAGCCTGGTCGTGAACGTGGCACCGCCGTCGGTGGAGACGGCGAACGCCACGGAGTCGGTTCTGCCGTTGAAGGTCTCGAACGTCAAATACACGGTGCCCGTCTTGCTGACCACCACGGTCGAACCCTGGTCATTGGTGAAGACATTCGAGATCCGGTGCGGCGCCGACCAGGTCAGGCCACCGTCGGTGGTCTTGGAGATGACGATCGCGGAGCTGCCGCCCTTGAACAGGGTCCAGGTGACGTAGGCGGTCTTTCCCGTCGGGTCGCTGGGATCGGCGCCGATCCACTCTTTGTCGTTGAACAGCCCGGTGCCCTGGGTTGCCGAGGTCTGGACCACGAAGTGGGTGGACCAGCTCTTGCCGCCGTCGGTCGAGCGGGACACCGCCACCGAGTTCGCCGCGTCGGTGCGGTCGAAAGCGATATTGGCATACCAGAACGTGCCCCTCGGCCCGGCCACCACCGCAGGATCACCTGCCGACTCATACGGGCCCGGGGCGGCCGCGTTAGCCCGGACCAGCCCGGGCAGGAACCCAGCCGACCAGGTGGTGCCGCCGTCCGGCGAACGGTAGAAGCCGCCGGAGGAGTCGTAGCGGTTCTCGCTTGGCTCATAGAGCCGGTAGTCGTTCGCCCCGGCAACAAGCGCCGAGCCGCTGGCAGCGATGGTCGTTTCGTTCTGCGCGGTGTCCTTACCGGGGTTACAGGTATTGACGCTGACACCATTGATCGTGGCTTGCTGGGTGACGTCGTTGCTGCCGATCACATCGACGTTCGCGCCGGCGGTGACGCTTGCTGCCGACACAGCGGCAGCGCGGTGCGTTGTCCCGCTCGTCACCGGGGTCGTGGCCACGCTGGGCCCGCGGCTTTGGGCCGGGAGCCCAGACAGGCTGAACGGGGTGTGCGGCGAACTCGACGCCGTCGCGGCGGCGGCCGGCACGAGGACAGCGCTGCCGCCCGCAGCCGTGATCGCCGCCCCGAGCAGGAGCGCGGGGGCCAGAACCGTCCTCGAAAATCCTCTTGGCATAACCTCTCCTTCCCATTGATGTTACGGAAGGCAAACCGGTTGACCGACCTAACGGACGGTATACCGAGCCAGGTCCCGCCGGCCAGAGGGCTGCCGGGTGAACCTCCCTGCACCCAAGACGGGACGCACCCGGCGGCACGCGGACGGCACAGCCTATCTTCCGTGGAACCAGACGGCATCAGGTGGCCACCGGCGTAACCAATCCACAGTGACGGTAGACGCGTAACTGGCCGTTCTGCGCTCGACGAGATCCTCATGCTTCAGGGCAGGAAGCCGCCGTAATCGATCTGTGCCCAATGCAGCTCCTCATGGCACCAACGCGCCTTCACTCTGAGTAGCGGACGGCGTCTGCGCCGCCGAATGCCATTGGGCTGGCGTGCAAGGCAGCCGAGTGGGCCGAATCTGATGATCGGGGCTGCCCCTACAGTTGTACGTCGGCATGCACGGGCAGCGGACCCGGTGGGGGAATGGGGTCGATCCCCCCTCGGACACAAAGTTTCCCCATGGCCTCCCGAATCCAGGTATGACTGGATGTCGCTCAGGCCCAGTCACGCGCGGTCCGGGCTGCCTGATGGCCCGTATCCTCTTTACCTCCTCTCCTAATGTCATGGCTCTGGCCGGGGATGGCGACTTCCGCGCCCTGGGTTCCAGCACGGAGGACGCGGTTGCCCGGATCATAAGTACCAGCCTGGGCACGCTGGCCGCTGAGCGGGGACGCTCGGCTTCGCAGCGGCGCGGCGACTATAGGATTTGCTATAGTCGTGATGTGGACGAATGGGATGTCTACCAGACCAGCGAGGTCGCGTCGTGGCTTGCCCAGCGGCACCAGCGAGATCCCCATCCTGTTCGCGTTCGACCCGTGGCGGTCAGCGATCCTGCTGCTCGCCGGAGACAAGGCCGGGAAGCGGAACCGCTGGCATGCCGAGGCGATCCCCCAGGCCGAACGACTCTATGAGATCTACCTGAAAGAACGCGGCGAGGAGGAAGCCAGGCGATGACCGGTTACACCAAATGGGACCGCGCCGCCTACATCGAGCGGGTCGGCGGCCCGGAGGAAGCCGAACGGCGCCGCCGGGAACTGATCGGCCGCCAAAGCGGCTTCCGGCTCGCCGAGGAGCGCAAGCGGCGCGGACTCACCCAGACCCAGCTCGCGCAGGCGATGGGCGTCACCGCCGGCCGGGTATCCCAGATCGAGCGCGGCGAGGTCGCCACCATGGACGCTGTCGCCCGATACGTCGAAGCGCTCGGCGGCCGGCTCGACCTGGTGGCCAGCTTCGGCGACCACACCGTCACCGTGGCCACAACCGACGTCGCATGAGTGAACTCCTTCGGCCAGCGGCACAGGCTGACCTCGCAGCGGCCCGCGCGGCCAAGGATCCGCCAGTTCCGGCGGCGGTCATCCCGGTCGCTGCTGAAGGCGGGAAACCGAATTTCTCTTTGTCGCAGGTGACTGCGCGTCGCGTGCTGACAGGTCAGCTGCAGATTCAGGCCCTTATAGCGGGCTGGCTTGTCCTCCAGGTCGGCGTCCTCGAGCACGACCGCTATTGGTCTCGGTTCTGCGCCTGCTCGGAACGGTGCCGACCCGCGCAGCGGTGGCAGACTCGTGCCATGACCTACGTCGCCGCACCTGACCGGTACGACCAGATCCGCTACCGCCGCTGCGGCCGCAGCGGGCTCAAGCTTCCCGAGATCTCGCTCGGGCTCTGGCAGAACTTCGGCTCCGACCGGCCGCTTGACCTCCAGCGGGCGATCGTGCTGCGCGCGTTCGACCTCGGGGTTACGCATTTCGACCTGGCGAACAACTACGGCGGAAAGTCACTCGGCAGCTCCGACGACCCGGTGGGCAGGCTCGAGACCGGTGCTCCGTACGGCTCGGCGGAGGCCACCTTGGGCGAGATCCTGCGCAGGGACCTCCGCCGCTACCGCGACGAGCTGGTGATCTCGACCAAGGCCGGTTACGACATGTGGCCCGGGCCTTACGGCGACTGGGGATCGCGCAAGTACCTGCTGGCGAGTCTCGATCAGTCGCTGGCCAGGACGGGCCTTGACTACGTGGACATCTTTTATAGCCATCGGTTCGACCCGGAAACGCCGCTCGAGGAGACCATGGGCGCGCTCGACACTGCCGTCAGGTCGGGCAAGTCGCTCTACGCTGGCATCTCCTCGTACTCGGCCGAGCGCACCGCGGAGGCGGCGGCGATCCTGCGTGCGATGGGCACGCCGCTGCTCATCCACCAGCCGTCGTACTCGATGCTGAACCGCTGGATCGAGGGTGGCCTGCTCGACGTGCTCGGCCAGGAGGGCGTTGGCTGCATAGCGTTCTCGCCGCTCGCCCAGGGCGTGCTGACGGGCAAGTACCTTGGCGGCGTCCCGGCCGGCTCGCGTGCCACCGTGGTGGGCGGCTCGCTCAGCTCCGACCAGATCAGCGAACAGAACCTCGCGCATGTCCGCGCGCTTGACCAGCTCGCCGGCGCGCGCGGGCAGTCGCTGGCTCAGCTCGCGCTGTCATGGGTGCTACGCGACCAGCGCGTCACCTCGGCGCTCATCGGCGCGAGCAGCGTGGCTCAACTGGAGGAGAACCTGGCCGCAGCCAGCCGCACTGCGTTCTCCGCTGAGGAACTCGCGGCCATCGACAAGCATGCGGTCGACGCGGGACTGAACATCTGGGCAGCTTCAAGCACGGCTTGACCCGGCTTGCTCGCGAGCGGGCGCGGCAGCACTACCGGTCGAGGTGATCGCGATCGGAACCCCGCGCCGATGGCGATGACATCCGCCCCGCGGCGGGCGCGGTGGCCTGCTGACGGTGGACGCGCAAGTCAGCTGCCAGGCCCACTGTGCCCTCACCGCCACGCCGACCGCCGAAGCCCGGAGGGTCCCGCGACGACTAGGCATGCGAGCGCGGCGCGGACCACGTGACGGCCTGGAGGACGAGATCGGTAATCGACGCGGCGCAGTGGTCGCGCTTGGCGCTGATATCGGCTCGCTGTGCCCCGGCGTGAGCACCACGAGGCTGATCACTCTCCCCATGATGGCGTCGATGATCAGGTCAGGTGGCGTGCGGGCAGGGAGTCCCCGCGATCCACTGCGGCCTGGATGATGGTCCGGGCACCGCCGAAAGGTGCAAGAACGATGTTCTGCACCATCTCATCGAACTGAGCCGGGTACTGCGCCGCCTCGATCAGCACGCGGGGCAGGACTAGCGCCTTGGGGCCGACAAACATGTCGATGACCTGCTCGGCCATGGTGATGAGGCAGCCGCGCAGGTCGGTGAGATCGGCCCCCTCGTCAGGTGGCTCGGCTAGGTGCTCGAGGGCGGCCAGCAGGAGGTCTTCCCTGGTGGGCCAGCGTCGGTAAAGGGCTGCTTTGCGCGCCGGGCGACGCGGTGGAGGGTGAATCCGGCCCAGCCGGCCTCGCCGTAGACGGCCAGCGCGGCCGCTATGACCCACCGCTCGATATCGGGGTCGGCCGGCATGCGCTTAGGTCAGCCGCAATTTTCCGTCAGCTGGCTCAGAGCTGGCCCCGGCCGGCGGTAGAGCCTGAGCTGCAAGGTGTTACCGGTGTGCAGGAGGAGCCGCAGATGCAACTGCAGACGGGAGGCGCCTCATGGGTGAACACCGAGGGTCCAAGCTGGGCGTAGTGCCGCGGGCAGCGCGTCCCGGCACTGGCATCCGGCTGCGGCTTTCGCGACCTGCCCAGCCCGCGGCCGTGCCTGGCCGGCGGGTGTTCGCGCTGGTCTCGTCCCTGGTCATCACGGCGCTGGCGGCGACCGTGTACCGCACGGATGGTGGTGGCCTCATCCCGGCCCCGTGGCTCGCCGTAGGTCCGCTGCTGGTCTCCCTCATGCTTCCGCCGCGGACCACCGCGATGCCGGCGGGATGGGCGATGCTGCTGGGCACCGCGCTCATCGTGCACCAGCCCGCCCGGCCCGGCACCCTGGCGTCCCACCTGGGCGTGCTCGTGCTGCTAGCCTCGTTCGCCGTGGCCAACTCAGCGCTCCGCACTGCCGCCCAGCGGCGGCTCAGCCAGGCCCGGGCGGTCGCCCGTGTCGCGCAGAGTGCCGTCCTGCGCGAAGTCCCCGCAACGGTCGCGGCCGGACGGCTGGCCGCGCGGTACGGTACGTCTCCGCCGCGGCCGGGGCACGGATCGGCGGGGACCTGCTTGAGGTCATTTCCGAGGGAGACCACCCTCGCTGGCTCATCGGAGATACGCGCGGTAAAGGACTCCCGGCCGTCCGCCTGGCCGGCGTCGCGATGACCAGCTTCCGGGACGCCTGCGCACAGCCGGGCCGGTCGCTGACTGAGATCGCCCGGGTCGTGGACCGGTCCGTCACGCGGGCCGGCGGGGACGAGGACTTTGTCACCGCCGTGTTCGCCGAGTACGACCCTCGCGGCTGGCTTGAGCTCGTCGTCTGCGGGCACCCGACCCCGCTGCGACTGACAGCGGACGGCGACCTGCAGGCCCTGACCCCCCCGACGTACGCGACGCCGCTCGGCCTGCACCCCGGCATCAAGCCGTCCACATTCACGGTGGGCGTCGGCGACAGGCTGATCTTCTACACCGACGGCCTGCTCGGGGCACGGGACCGGGCGGGACGCTGCTTCCGGCTGGACAACTGCATCGATACTCTCGGCCAGCCCGATCTCGACGTGGCCGCCGACGAGGGCGTTGCCATGCTTCTCTTCGAGGCGACCTCCGGCCAGCGCCCGCCCGGGTACAAGGGGTCTGCGGCATCCGGCCGCGGCACCGCGCCATCTGGTGGCCCGCGGGCCGTTGCCAGCCTGGTCTGCTGAGGTCAGCGACCGTCATCCGCTCGCCGCTGCCGCGCAGAGTTCCTGCAGCAGGCATGGTGCGGCTTGTCAGCGAACCGCAAGGTCGCCTGTACATAGTCGAGTCATGAGGACTTCGGCGACGTCAGGGGAGGCTGCGAAACCTTCGGGCGAGGCGCGGATCCTCGTGGTGGACGACGAGCCGACAATCCTGGAACTGCTGTCCGGATCCCTGCGGTTCGCGGGTTTTGACGTCGTCACCGCGGCGAGCGGCGCGGAGGCGCTGCGGGCCGTAGCCGCGTCGAGGCCGGATCTGGTCTTGCTGGACGTGATGATGCCGGACGCGCGCCGGATCATGGTCAGGAACGTCTCGTCGCCGCGCGGGGTCTGCTCAACTAGCATTGCCGCCGGGACCAGGATGGCCAGGCCCTGATAGGCGTAGCGCCGGTAGTCCGTCCAGCACTGGTCCCAGGGGTAACCCGTCACGCCCCGGCCGGACAGCGCGCGATGGTACTCCCGGACCAGGTCGTGCTCGTGGGATCGGCGGTCGGCCGGGTCCCAGCAGGAAGGCCACATCTGTCATGGCGTGGCCGACCTGGATCGTCTGCCAGTCGATGACTGCGAGCGGAATCGTTCCGCCGGCCGCGTCGAACAGCACGTTGTCGGTGCGGTAGTCGCCGTGGACCACCGCCGAAGGTCCCGGCTGACCGGCCAGGAACCGGCTAAGGCTCGCCCTGAAGTTGGCGATGATCCCCAGCTCGTCCGGTTCCAGCTGATCCCCGTACCGTGCGGTGAACGCGCCGAACAAACTCGGCAGGATCTGGCTGATGCTGGACGGTGTCGCCGACGGGTTCGTCTCGTACGAGGAGCTGGCCGCCGCCACGCCGGCTGTGCCGTTGCCGGCCGAGGTCGAGGGCGCAGACATGCTGTCTTGTCGGGGACTACCGGCCGTCCGAAGGGGGTTGAACGGGCGCTGCCGCTGAGTCCAATGGATACCCCGGACTCGCTCTACCAGCTGATCAGCCTGCTGTTCCCGCCGGACGCCGGCTCGGTGTACCTGTCACCCGCGCCGCTTTATCACGCGGCGCCGCTGCGCTACTGCCTGACGATGGAGCGGTTCGGCGCGACCGTCGTGGTGATGGAGAAGTTCGACCCCGAGCAGGCGCTCGCCGCGATCGAGACCTTCCGGGTCACCCACAGCCAGTGGGTGCCGACTCATCTCATCCGGATGCTGAAGCTGCCGGCTGAGGTCCGCGCGAAGTTCGACCCGTCCAGCCTGCGCTATGCGGTGCATGCCGCGGCGCCCTGCCCGGTCCCGGTCAAGGAACAGATGATCGAGTGGTGGGGCCCGGTGCTGCACGAGTACTACTCCGGCACCGAGGGGATCTGCTTCACTTACGCGAACTCCGCGGACTGGCTGGCCCACAAGGGCACCGTCGGCCGGTCGCTGGTCGGCGAGCCGCATGTTTGTGATGGGAACGGGGCCGAACTACCGGCCGGACACGTCGGCACGCTGTACTTCTCCGGCGGCCCGACGTTCGAGTATCACGGCGACCCGGAGAAGACCGCCGCTTCCCGGGATCCGCGGGGACGCGGCTGGGCAACCCTGGGCGACGTCGGTTACCTGGATGAGGACGGCTTTCTCTACCTCACCGACCGGGTGTCGCACGCGATCATCAGTGGCGGGGTAAATGTCTACCCGCAGGAGGCCGAGAACCTGCTCGCCGTGCACCCGAAGGTCGCCGACGTGGCCGTCATCGGCGTTCCCGATCCGGAGATGGGCGAGCAGGTCAAGGCGGTCGTGCAGCCGGTCGCCATGGCGGACGCCGGGCCGGAGCTGGCCGCCGAGCTTATCGCTTACTGCCGGGCGCGCGAAGTACGCTGGAAACCGCCAGCAAGGTTGCCGAAAGTCCGTGCCGCACTGGCTGAGGCTTGGCTGAAGGCGCGATGCGCGGCTGCCGGATCGGGCCGGACGGGCGGGCGTCACGTCACGTCGCGGCCGGCCGGGTGCCGAGCTGGATCGCGAGCCGGCCTTCCTTCATGACCCCGGTCTGCTGGGCCCGGCACGCGACTGAGCTGTCGTGTGTGACGATCACCAGTGTGAGTCCGAGGTCGTGCCACAGGTGTTCCAAGCAGCGTCATGATCTCGTCGCGGGTGCCTTCGTCAAGGTTGCCCGTTGGCTCGTCGGCCAGCAGCACTGCTGGTCTCTTGACCAGGACGCGGGCGATCGCCACTCGCTGCTGCTGCCCGCCGGACAGTTCCGATGGCAGGTGCCGGGCCCGGTCGGCCAGGCTGACCTCGGCCAGGGCGCGGACGGCGCGCTCCTGCCGCTCCTCGTTCGTGACGCCGAGCGGGACCAGCGCTGCCTCGACGTTCTCCTGGGCGGACAGGGTGGGGATGAGGTTGAAGGTCTGGAAGATGAACCCGATCGAGGCCGCGCGCACCTGGGTCAGCTGGCTTTCGCGTAGCGCGGCCAGGTCCTGGCCGCGGAACTCGACGGTGCCGGCGCTGGGCCGGTCCAGCGCGCCGAGAATCTGCAGCAGCGTGCTCTTGCCGTGGCCGGTCGGTCCCTGGATGGCGAGCCAGTCGCCGTCCTCGATCACCAGGTCCACGCCCCGCAGCGCGTGCACCGTGATCCGGCCCTTCTGGTAGTCCTTGGTGACTGCGGTGAGCTTGTACATGGGAACGATGTCCTTTCTTCGCTGATTACTCGACCCGGGCCAGTGCGGCGGCCGGGCGTAGCCGGACGGCCCGCCAGCCTCCGAATGAGCCGGCGATGAGGCCGCCGAGGATCGCCAGCGCGACGGCGAGCGCGACGGCGCCTGTCGTGACCGGAGCGGTGAGGTGGACCGAGACAGTGTGGCTGGCGCTGGAAGCGGCGCGCGCGAGGCCGCCACCGCCGC
>WNGR01002377.1_pt1 | contig 20681 bp, 19 predicted proteins | sample 5407581 | NCBI WGS metagenome assembly WNGR01 (sample SAMN13153383, study PRJNA577476) | soil metagenome | isolation source: 80 cm soil or saprolite under Garry oak tree replicate 2 | place: USA:California | collected 2016-06-15
CCCTTGGGACGCTGCGCGCCGAACCCGGGGCCGCCCTGCAGGAACAGCAGCCAGGGCAGGTCGGTGTCGGCCTTGTCGGCGGCGACGACCTCACGGGCGAACACCTCGATCTGCTCGCCGTCCGGCCGCTGGTGATCGAGCGGGACGGCGAAGAACCGGTCGGTCAGCACGGTGCCGGGATGCCGGAAGGTGATCATGGTCCGACGGTATCCTGCTGGCCTGTTGAGAAAGATCGTCGCCATGGGAAGCGGAATGCGGACGGTCGGCGTGGCCGAGCGGCGGGCGCGGCTGGCGGCGCGGCACCACCTCGCGCCCCGGGCCGCGACGGTGACCGGCCCGGTGGTGAGCACGGTGGCGGACATCATCGGGCTGCACGGCACCGACCCGGCGTCGGTCTACCTGTCGGCCTGGGCCCGCACCGGGGCCGGCCGCGCGGACATCGAGCACGCGCTGTACGCCGAACGCACCCTGATACGGATGCTCGGGATGAGGCGGACGGTGTTCGTGGTGCCCGTCGGCCTGGTACCGGTGATCCAGGCCGCCTGCACCGACCAGATCGCCGAGAAGATGCGGCGGGACCTGGCCCGGCGGGTGGAGGAGTCCGGCATCGCCGGGGACGGGGCGAACTGGCTCAAGGAGGTGGGCGAGGCCACGGTGCAGGCGCTGGCCGCCCGCGGCAGCGCCACCGGCGGCGAGCTCGCCCAGGACGAGCCGCGGCTGCGCGCCCAGATCGTCTACGCCGCGGACAAGAGCTACGGCGGCCCGGTGAACGTCACCACCAGGCTGCTCACGCTGCTGTCGGCCGAGGGCCTCATCGTGCGCGGCCGCCCGCGCGGAGGGTGGACCTCCAGCCAGTTCACCTGGACCGCCGCACCGGACCAGCCCCGGCCGCCGGCCGCCGCCGCCCGGGCCGAGCTGGCCCGCCGCTGGCTGCACGGGTTCGGCCCGGCCCCGCGGACCGACCTGCAGTGGTGGACCGGCTGGACGGCCGGGCAGGTCAGGCAGGCGCTGGACCAGCTGGAGATCGCCGACGTCGACCTGGACGGCACCCCGGGCGTCATGCTGGCGGCCGACGAGGAGGAGCCGCCGGCCGCCGGGCCGTGGGCGGCGCTGCTGCCCGCCCTGGACCCCACCGCGATGGGCTGGCGCGACCGGGCCTGGTACGTCGGCGAGCACGCCCCCGCGCTGTTCGACCGGTCCGGGAACATCGGCCCCACGGCCTGGTGGGAGGGCCGGATCGTCGGCGGCTGGGCGCACCGCAAGGACGGCGAGATCGCGGTCCGGCTGCTCGAAGACGCCGGGGCGGAGGCCGCCGCGGCCATCGCCGCCGAGGCCCAGCGGCTGCGCGACTGGATCGGGGCGGACCAACGGCACGCGAAGACCCTGATCACCCCGCGATTCCGCACCCCGCTGGAGCGCGAGCTGGCCGGCTAGCTTCATCACGATCTGGCTCAGCACACATAGAATCCGGCCGCCGGTACTGACCGGGCCCGCTGGGCCAGGCGCTGGAACACCGGGCGGGGCCCCGGCAGCCGCCCGTCTGCGCCCGGCGTGCACTGGGCGGTAACGCGGGCCGCCGTGCCGGGCAGGAACGGCGTCAGCTCGCGGCCGAGGACGGAGCAGGCCTCCAGCAGCTGGAAGAGCACCGCGTCGAGCAGCCGCGGGTCGCCGCCCGGCCCGGTCCTGGCCAGTTCCCAGGGGCTGGCCCGGTTGACGAAGCCGTTCGCCTCGTCGACGATCCTCCAGACCGCGGCCGTGGCCTGCCGGAAGTCGAAGTTCTCCAGCGCGGCGCCGACCGCGTCGCCGACCTGGCGGCACGCCGCGGCCAGCCTCTCACCGCCGGGTGCCGCGGGACGGCCGGGCCCGCCGGGCAGCTGGCCGTCCCGGTAGCGGCCGATCATGGCGACCACCCGGTTGACCAGGTTGCCCAGGCCGTTGGCGAGCTCGTCGTCGGCCCGGGCGACGAGCCGCGCCACGGTGAAGTCGGCGTCGCCCACCCGCGGCACCTCGCGCAGCAGCCACCAGCGCACCGCGTCGGCGCCGTACTCCGCGGCCAGCGCGGCCGGCTCGAGCGCACCAGGACCACGGGCCGTGGCGCCGGCGCCGGACTTGCTGATCTTCTTGCCGTCGGCGGTCAGGTAGTCGTGCACGAAGATGCCGGTCGGCAGCTGCTGCCCGGACGCCAGCAGCATGGCCGGCCAGTAGACGGCGTGAAACCGCAGCACGCCCTTGCCGAGCAGGTGGACGCGGTTCCCCGGTCCGGCCCACCAGCGCCGGTAGGCCTCGCCATGGGCTGGGCCGCCCTGGCCGTAGCCCAGCGCCGTCACGTAGTTGCACAGCGCTTCGAACCACACGTAGACGACCTGGTCCGGGTCGCCGGGCACTGGGATGCCCCAGCCGCCTGCCCGGCCGGCGGGCCGCGACACGGAGAAGTCCGGCAGCCCGCCGTCGATGAGCCCGAGCACCTCGTTGCGGCGCCCGGCGGGCTCGATCCGCACCCGGCCGGTGGTGATCGCCTCCCGCAGCGGTGCGGCGTACCGGGACAGCCGGAAGAACCAGTTTTCCTCGCTGACGCGTTCCGGCTCGGTCCCGTGCTCGGGGCAGCGGCCCCCCCGCAGTTCGGCCGGGGTGTAGAACTGCTCGCAGCCGGTGCAGTACAGGCCGGTGTACCGCTGCCGGTACAGGTCAGCGGAGCAGGCCCGCCAGAACGCCTCGACGCCGGGCCGGTGCCGGGGATCGCGGCTGGTGCGGATGAAGTCGTCCACGCTCAGCGACAGCGCGCCGCCGAGCGCACCGAACGCCTCGGCGTTGCGGTCGACGAACTCCCGCACCCCGAGCCCGGCGGCGCCGGCCGCGAGCACGTTCTTCAGCGCGTTGTCGTCGGTGCCCGCCTGGAACCGGACCGCGTCGCCGCGCCCGCGGTGGTAGCGGGCCAGCACGTCGGCCTGGACGAGCTCGAGCGCGTGCCCGATGTGCGGGCGCGCGTTCACGTAGGGGATGGTCGTGGTGATGTAGGTCGCGGTCATCGCAGCCTCCTAGCTGGGGCTCCGAGCGCGTAGACCACATCGAGGCCCCGTCGCAGGGCCTCGGAAAGGAACGTCCGGACGCGTCAGCGGCCCCGCGCGCGGGGCATCATCACCTGCTGTCCGTAACCGTTCACGGAATACAGCATACCGCCCCCGGTCCGGGCGCCCGAATGGTTAATCGATAGGTTGAGCCAGTGTGGCGGACGCTGGCGACCGTAGCCGAACGTGCAGGATCACAGGACATCGATACCGAACGGAGCTGAGGTGACTCATCCATCGCACGCTGGCAGCGATCCTGGCGGCATCGCCCCGGAAGACCTGGCGCACCTGCGCCGCTGCGTGGAGCTGGCGGCCGAGGCCGTGGACGCCGGGGATCACCCGTTCGGCTCGGTGCTCGTCGCGGCCGACGGCCGGGTCCTGGCCGAGGACCGCAACCGCGAGAACACCATGGGCGACGCGACCAGGCACCCGGAGTTCGAGCTGGCCCGCTGGGCCGCGGCCAACATGACCGCGGTTGACCGGGCCGGCGCCACCGTGTTCACCTCGGGGGAGCACTGCCCTATGTGCGCGGCCGCGCACGCCTGGGTGGGGCTCGGCCGCATCGTGTACGTGAGCTCGTCCGAGCAGCTGACGGCGTGGCTGGCCGAGCTGGGCGTGCCGCCGTCGTCTCCGGTGCGCGCGCTCGCGGTCCGCGACGTCGCTCCCGGCCTGACGGTGCAGGGCCCGGTACCGGAATTGGACCAGCAGGTCCGCGAGCTGCATCGCCGTTTCCGCACCTGATGCCGCCGTTCGCCGGGTATTTCTGCGTTCATCGGCGTGTCGTTTTGCCTGGGTATCGCCAATGTGACAATCGTAAGAGCGACGTAACCAACGATTCTCTCACCCGGCAAGACAGTGACCAGGCACACTGGAAGGTGAAAGGGGGGCACCCCGAACCATGGGCGAGGGCAGCGTCGTGACCTGGGCGGACCCCGTCACGGACCCGTCCGGTATGTCGGTTTCCTGGCCGTTGTCGACGTCCTTGCCGCTGGGTGCCCTGCCCGGAGCTACCCCGTGCGCCCGGCTGCACGCCCGCGCCGTGCTGCACGAGTGGGGCATGGACGACCTGGCCGAGGCGGCCGAGCTCATCGTCAGCGAGCTGGTCACCAACGCCGTCCGTGCCTCGACCGCCCCGGACGGCAGCCCGCGGTACGACGGGACCGGGATGCCGGTCGTCGTCCTGCGGCTGGCCAGCGACCGCTTCAAACTGCTGGTCGAGGTGTGGGACGTCATCCCCGGCGCGCCGGCCGCCGGGCATCCCGGGCCCGACGACGAGAGCGGGCGCGGCCTGATTCTCGTCGCCGCGCAGTGTGACCGCTGGAGCTGGCAGAGCGTTCCCGGCTGGCCCGGCAAGGTCGTCTGGGCCGAACTGCACAGCTAGCGCCCCGTGTTAGCTACCGGTGTCACGAGGCCGAGCCTTAAAGGACGGGGCGGACCGGATCCCCGGCCCGGATCCGGCCCGGGCGCAGCACTTCGGCGTAGACGCCGGCGCACGGCTCCGGATCGGCTTCGGGCAGCGGCCTGACCCGGTTGTGCCGGGCGACGACGCGGAGGGCCTCGGTGTCGCGAGGCAGGTCGCCGTGGGCCAGGGTGGGAATGGCGCACCGGGGCGTCCTGGCGATCACCCGGAGCACGAGGTCGTCGCCGACGTGCAGATCCCGGCCGAGCCAGTCGTTCTCGGTGAAGCCACCGGCCTCGGTGCGGATGACTACGTTGGGCCGGTAGCGCTCCAGCCGGACGCGCCGGTACGGGCTGAGCTCGGCGATGCGGTCCAGCGTCGCGGTGGTGATCAGGTGCAGCGGCGCGAAATCGACGAAGGTGCCCGGCGGCGCGGCCGCGCCGATCTCGATCAGCGTGGCCGCGACCTGGGCCCTTATCCCGTCGCGGAGCACGGCCTCGGGTACCGCCCGGTCCAGCGTGGCCCCCGGCGGCGGGGTGTCGGTCAGCGTGACGGGCTGGCCGAGCACGGCGGACAGGACCTCGTCGACGCCGGGATCGGTGCTGGACACGGTCTTCCCGTCGGGCAGCGTGATCCGGGCGGCGTCGTCCAGGGCCTCGGCGGACAAGGTGAGCATGTCCCGCCACAGCCGCGGGTACTTCGCGCTCGCCACCTTGCCGGTCTGCCGGCTGACCACGGCCAGGCGCCGGTCCCTGGCCAGTCCGCCGCGGCCAACCTCGGCCACGTCCAGCTCCTCGCCCAGCATGGACTTGACCGGGTACCGGCGCAGCACGGTCACGGTTCCTAGCATGCTCCGAGACTACGCTCCGGCGTGCCTGCGCTCAGGGATCGCCGGGCGCACGGAGATCCGGCTAGCGAGCCGCCCGCGTGGGGTCGTCCACGGTCGGGTAGCTGCCGTTCTTGCGGGCTCCTTAGCCATGTCGTGGTTGCCTTCGCCATCTATAGTTACATTGCAACTAGTAGCAAGTCAACTAGAATCGTTGGGAGTAGTATCGGGGACATGGCTCAGCTGACCTCCGGCCCATCCGCCGCCGCGCCGCGCAGTTCACCGCTTGCCCTGACCGTGCTGGCCCTGCTGCACTACCAGCCGCTGCATCCCTACGGCATCCAGCGGCTGATCAAGCAGTGGGGGAAGGACCAGGTCGTCAACGTCGAGCAGCGCACCAGCCTGTACCGGACCATCGAGCGGCTGCTCGCCGCGGGCCTGATCGCCGTGCGCGAGACCGGCCGGGATCCGCGCTATCCGGAGCGGACGGTGTACGAGGTCACCGAGGCCGGGCGGCAGACGGCGCGGCGCTGGCTGGAGGAGATGCTCGCCGAGCCCCGGCAGGAGTACCCGGAGTTCCCCGCCGCCCTGTCCCACGTGCTCATGCTGGAGCCCGCCGAACTCGCCGAGGTGCTGGAGCGGCGCGCCCAGCGGCTGGCCGGGATGCTCGCCGCGCTGGACGCGAACACGGCCGCCGAAGCCGGCCACGGGCTGCCCAGGATCGCGATGCTGGAGACCGAGTACCAGCGGGCCGTGCTCGCCGCCGAGGCCCGCTGGGTGGCTGAGACAGCAACCGAGCTCCGTTCGGGCCAATTGACCTGGTCCCCGGCCGAGCTGATCGCCTTCGCCGAGGGGCAGTGACGTACTCCGCCCTGTCCCACCTTGACTGCCCGCGCTGCGGCGCCCGTCACGACGCCGACCTGGTGCAGGGCACTTGCCCCTGCGGATCCCCGCTGCTGGCCCGGTACGACCTGGGGCAGGTAGCGGTGTCCCCGGGCGATATCGCGGGCCGGCCGCCGGATTTGTGGCGTTACCACGAGCTGCTGCCGGTCCGCGCGCCCGGCCGGGTGGTGAGCCTCGGCGAAGGGATGACGCCGCTGATCGCGCTGCCGCGTCTCGGCCGGGCGCTCGGCGTGCCGAACCTGCTGATGAAGGACGAGGGACTGATCCCGACCGGCACGTTCAAGGCGCGTGGCGCCGCGGTGGGCGTCTCCCGGGCCGCCGAGCTCGGAGTTTCCGCCGTGGCCATGCCGACCAACGGCAACGCCGGCGCGGCCTGGTCGCTGTACGCGGCCCGGGCGGGGCTGCGGAGCCTGGTCGTGATGCCCGCGGCGGCCCCGGCGATCACCCGGGCCGAGTGCGCGGTCGCCGGAGCCGAGCTGTACCTGGTCGACGGCCTGATCGGGGACGCCGGGAAGCTGGTCGCGGCCGCCGTGGCCCGGCGGCGCGGCTATCAGGACACCTCGACGCTGCGCGAGCCGTACCGGATCGAGGGCAAGAAGACCATGGGCCTGGAGATCGCCGAGCAGCTCGGCTGGCGGCTGCCCGGCGTGATCGTCTACCCCACCGGCGGGGGCGTAGGCATCATCGGCATCTACAAGGCCCTGCGCGAGCTGCTCGAGCTTGGCTGGGTGTCCGGCGACCTGCCGCGGCTGGTCGCGGTCCAGGCGGCCGGCTGCGCGCCGATCGTCCGGGCGTTCGAGGCCGGCGCCACGGCGAGCGAGCCGTGGCCGGACGCGAAGACGGTGGCGTTCGGCATCATGGTGCCGAACGCGCTGGGCGACTTCCTCATCCTGGAGGCGCTCTACGCCACCGGCGGGACGGCCGTGGCCGTGACGGACGAAGCGCTGCTCGCCGACCAGCGCGCTGTCGCCCGCCTGGAGGGCAGCTTCATCTGCCCGGAGGGCGCCGCCTGCGTCACCGCCGTCCGGCAGCTGCGCGAGTCCGGCTGGCTGGCCGAAACAGACGAGGTCGTCGTGCTCAACACCGGCACCGGGCTGATCTACCCGGACACCGTGTCGGCCCGCGTGCCCGTGCTCCCGCCGTCCGGCTCGATTCCCCCCGTGCCCGCGCCGGTTCCCGCCTGAGTTCCTTCCTGGCGGTGCCAGACTGGGGGAGTGGCCGAGATCACCCTGGTCAAGGGCGAGACCACCGCGCTCGACCGGACCTGGATGAGCATGCCGGACGGGTCCACCCGGCAGGTCGCGGTGCACGTCGTGCACGACCTCCCGCACCTGATCGTGGAGTCGCTGTTCGGGATCGAGGACGGGCTGTGGGGAGTGCTGGCCCGCGGCGGGTTCGCCGCCGCGAACCTGGCCCGGACCCGCAGCCATGGCCGCCGGGCCCGGCTAGTCACCGATGTGGCCCTGGACGAGCTCGGGGCCAGGAACTGGCGCGGGCACGTGGTCGCGAAGGCCGCGACGAACGCGGTGGTGAACAGGTGGCAGGACGGGCCGGATACCCCGGACGGCGTGCGGGCCCGCCTCCGGCCGGGCGAGGAGGCAGACGCGGACTACCGGCAGCGGGTGGCGAGCCTGCTCGGGCGCCTGGACGACGGGACTATTGCGCTGGCCATCAGCGGCACCAGGGACCTCACCGCGGCCTGGGCGCACCTGCCCGTCGGCGGGATCATGCGGCTGGAATGGCCGCTGCCGCGTGCCGCGCTCGGCTCCTGACCTGCTCGCGCACGGTGACACCGCGAACCGGTCGTGAAAGGATACGTGCAGGTCTGGGGCTGACCTGGAGGGTGTCGTGCGGGTGGATGTGAGCGCCAAGGCGGGGGAGTTCGCATCCGGGCGCGGCGGGCGGCTGTGGGTCTGGGCCGCTCATCCGCGGGTGTGCTGCTGGGGGACCCCCGTGTACATGCACGCCGCCACCGTGCCCCCGGCGGCGCTATCCGGTTTCAGCCCGGCTCACGTGGACGGCCTGGAGGTATGGTTCCGCGCCCCCGCCGGGCGGATGCCTGACGTCCTGGAGATCGGGGTGCGCGGGCGACGCCATCCCCGGGTCGAGGCGTACTGGGACGGCTGCTCGTTCGCCCTGTGATCGGGCCCTGTGATCCGCGGTTATCCCAGGGCGACGGCGACGGCCTCGATCTCGACCAGCTGGCCGGGGTAGCCGAGCACGGTCACGCCGAGCAGGGTGCTGGGCGCGTCGTGCTCCCCGAACGCCGCCCTGACGACGTCCCAGGCCGCGACGAGATCGGCCCGATCGGCCGAGGCGACGAACACGGTGGTCTTGAGCACGTCGGCGAGCGTGGCGCCGGATTCGGCCAGGGCGCTGGCGAGATTGGCCACGGCCAGGCTGGCCTGAGCCCGGACGTCACCGGCGCCGACCACTTCACCCCGGTCGTCGAGGGGGCACGCCCCGGCGGTGAAGATCAGCGAACCACGCGAGGCGACCGAGGCGTACGCGTAGGGAACGCCGGGATACAAGGTGCCGGATCGGACCAGGTTGACGGTCATGATCAGAACCCTACGCCGAGGACCAGTGCCTGCCGTTCCGGAAGTCCGTAGCGAACGTGCCCGCGATCGCGGACATGACGGCGTGACCGGAGATGATCAGTCCGAGTTCACGGTTCTGGTTGAGGGAGGTGTTGGAGAAGTTCTCCGAGCCGACGAAGATCTTCCCGTGTTTGGTGCCGTAATCGGCCTCGACCACCTTTCCGTGGATGTAGAAGCCGGTCGAGGAGCTGTAGTAGCTGATCCGGATCCCGGCCCGGGCCAGCTTGGCGAACGCGCTGTCGTACTCGCCGCTCTCGTTCTCTCCGCAGACCTGGACGTCGACGCCGCGCTTGGCCGCCCTGATGAGCGCGTTCTCGATCGTCCGGTCGCCCATCTCCTCGCTGTAGATGCGCAGGCTGCTGGTCGCGCCGTTGATAAGGCCGATCAGATGGTCCTGCGAGTCGGTGGGCGACCAGACCAGGTCGCTCCCGTCGCCGGGCCGGACGGCCTTTTTCTTGAAGTCGGCGTTAAACACGGTGGTGATGGCGGAGACGTCGGCCCGTTCGGTGTCGATCACCAGGAAGTCGCGTGACGTCGCGTAGTACCGGCTGGTCAGGTTCGCCGTCATGATGACGGCCTTCGTCCCGTCGATGATCACGGTCTTCTGGTGGGTGTAGTGGTAGTCCGTCGAGGACCAGGTCACCGCGACGCGGTGTGAGCCGAGGTAGGAGTACGCGTCCGAGTTCACGCTCCGCGCCCGCCGGTCCAGGATCACGCGCACCCGCACGCCGCGTCTGGCCGCGGCCGCCAGGTCGTGTTCGGCCGTGGTGTCGGAGAACTCGTACATGGTCACGTCGATGCTGTGCCGGGCGCCGTTGATGAGGCTGTAGACGGGGGAGAAGCCCGCGCCCGGCTCGACGATCAGTGGTCCCGACCTGGTCACGCCCGAGGTACCGGCCTGCACCGCGCCCGCGGTGGAGGTGCTGCCCGGGGCGGCACCGGAGACCTGGATCTTGCATCCGGTCACGGCGAGCAGTACGACCGCGAGGGACGCCGCGGCGGGGAGGGCACTGCGACGGAACATGGACGGGGATCCTCCTATCGGGGACCGCGAACCGCTGCCTGGTCGCCCTCTCATCTACCCTCGCCGGGCAAAGTAAGCCGTTCCCTTGATGATAACAGCAAGAAGCGTGACGGCCTGACCGCCGACACGGCTGGAGCGGGTGCGCGCCTCCACCGGTCCTGATACCGAGCGGCCGATAATGGGGCCCGTGGACGACAGCCTGGTCATCGCGGCCGCCCAGGCGGCCGGACCGTGTCCGCCGGGGGAGGAGGCGGCGTGGGGCCGCCGGGTCCACGGCCTGACCGTGGACCTGCACCTGGTCGCCCAGCAGGCGAAGCAGGATATCGAGCGGCTGGAGTCGGCACGGACCTTCATCGCGTTCCTGGAAAAGGTCGAGATCGAGGAATCGAGCCGGCGAGGGCTGCTCACCTTGCGCCTGCCGTCGGGCGAAATCGAGCCGATCCGCACCGAGCAGAAGGACACCGACCGCGGTCAGGCGATGATCCAGCGGGCCCGTTCCCTGGAGGGACGCTGGGTGCTGGTCTACCGGTACAACGAGCGGAAGACGGGGCAGCGGAACCAGTCGGTCCGGATGCTGGCGCACCTGATGGACCTCGGTGCCGACGGAGCCGTACCCAGCACGGCGGCCAAGAAGATGGTGCTGGAGGAAGCGGGCGGGGACGTGGCGCGGGCGCAGCAGGCGTGGACAGTCGCGGGCCTGCCGGGGAGCGGCCCGGTCAGCGTCGACCAGCTGGAACAGGCTCGCGTGGCAGCACGCGAAGCCGGATAGCAGCTGGAGATGACAGTGCCCATTCCTCCTGACCGTGCCTGGTCAGGAGTTGATAACAGCAAGAAACGCGGGGCTGCCGAGCCTGCTGATGGAGCGGGGAATCGGGTCGGATCGGATAGGGTCCGGGCCGGTTCAAGGCGATCCGACCCGGACCATGGTTGGTCCGTCAGTTAGGCAGGGTGATGGTGGTCTTGACGCTTCTTGCTGTTATCACCACTAGGCAGATAGTCTTCCGGGCATGTCAACAGGGGAGAACCGCACGCCCGCGGATGAGGCCATCCACGCCTTCATCCGTCATCTAGCCAACCGGGACTTCAGTATCACCACCCGGCGGATCCGGCGGCATTTCCTGGACGAGTACCTGGAGCACGTCCAGCGGGCCGCCGACACGGCCGATATCTCGGCTGGCGAGCTCATGGAGCCCGCGCGCACCGCCGCTTGGCTCGCTGACGCGGCCGACGGAAAGACCCGGAGCCGTAATACCCTCGGCGGGCCCGACGCCGCCGCGTTCTCCAACTCGATGCGCGTGCGCATCGATACCTATAACGCCTTCGCCGAATTCCTCAGCCTGCCCAACCGCTATGACCGCCAGCCGCCCGCTGCTGGCGACTACCTAACCCCGGCTGATACCGAGCGTCTGCTGCACGACCTGGCGGTCCGCAGGCCCATCCATGCCAACGCGGCCACGGCGATCCGCACCGCCGCCGTGGCCGCACTCGTGGCCGACACCGGCCGCAACGTGCCCGAACTCACCCGGCTCAATGTCAGCGCCCTGCACCTGGAGGGTGAGGCACGCGTCGATCTCAGCGAGGGTTCCTGCCCGCTCAGCGGCGCGACCGTGCAGATCCTGACCCGGTGGCTCGACGTCCGGGCGGCAATCGTCGCCGAGCTCGAGGGCAGCGACCCCGGATACCTGTGGATCCCGACCAAGCCCGGGCGGCCGCGCGGCGGACGGCCGCCCGTCAAACCCGGCCTCTCGCGCGCGGCGGTCCGCACCCTCCACGCCGCCCATCGAACCCTCGTCAGCCAGGTACGCGGGAGGCCGCTTCGTCCTGGTGCCTTCCGCGCCGTGAGCCCATCACATTCTCGGTCTGGCGAGGATTCCTGAAGACGGACTTGCGCTATACGCCGGCCCGTCTCTGCTTATCTGAACGGAGCAGAGCCGGACCCGATCGCACCAGGCTGGAACTGAGGCAACGAGCCAGATTGGCCGACAACCGGCCCTCAGCAGGCTTGCTACTGGTTCCGCCGACGCCATCGGCTATGGTGAAGGCGTGTGCTGCTTGGCTGCCATGACTACCCGGACCGCCGCTTAGCGGCGGTACGGGGGCTGCTGTAACCGTGGCCTCAATGCCCGCCCCTGCCGGGGTCAGTGCTGGGTGTACCGCCGGATCAGTGTCCCGCCGGCAGCCACTCGCGTGTCCATCCCCGCGCTGCCGGATCGTCCTGCCTGATCAGGGGAGTCATGTCTCAGTCGCAGCGATCCGATTCACATTCACAGCACGAACAGCCATTCCCGCGCCCGCCCGCAGCTGTACCCGCTGTCGCGAACGGCCAGCCCGGCCAGGCCCGGCAGGAGCGCCCGCCCGCCTGCCAGCCTCGCCAGTGGCCGCCGGCACCCGCCGGTATGCGGTCTGGGTCCATCGCGGCGCAGGACCCGTGTGCCGCCACGATGTTCCTGATGGCCGGGCTTCCCGGAGCCGGGAAAACTACCCGGGCCGAAGAGCTCGCCGCAATGCACCGGGCGCTGCGGCTGACCCCGGATCACTGGATGATCCCGCTGTTCGGCGATTCGATGGCCGGCGGCAAGCGCTTCGTGCTGGAAGGGCGGCTCATCTCCGTTGCCCTGCAGGCGCTGCGCCTGGGGACCAGCGTCGTGCTCGACTACGGGCTCTGGGGCCGCGATGAACGGTCGGCACTGCGCTGGCTGGCGCGATCGGCCGGGGCGGCCTGCCAGGTGGTCTACCTGCCCGTGGACAAGGACGTCCAGTTCGCCCGGATCGCGCACCGCCAGGCAACGGCACCGCATCAGACATTCCCGATGAGCGAGGCCGACGTAGACCAATGGCGGGAGCAGTTCCAGGTGCCTGATGCCGCCGAGCTCGGCGGCGGTGAAATCCCCGGGCCGCCAGCAGGGTGGCCGGGCTGGGCGGAGTGGGCAGTAGACCACTGGCCCACATGTACCGGCAGCTAACCTGACCGTCCTGTTCTAGGGCCGTCCTGACGGGCATTCATGCTGGCCAGCGATGTCGCTGGCGTATCGCCGCAGTTCAGCCAGCGCCGCACTGGCGGCGGGCGCAGCCCGCATGCACGCCGTCAGGACGGCCAGACAATGCTGTGTCAGGTGTGACCGAGTCCTTTAGTTGGCCACTGAGCATCGATAGTTGGCCACTGCGGGCCATCGCGAGGATGCGCCGACGTGGGCGGCTGTGACGGCCATTGTTGCCTGCGATACGGCATGCCGACGGGCGGGTGGCCTGGACCCCGGCTGGGGATCTTCGGGATATACCGGGCCACTAAACGGAAGAGGTCAAAAGGATCTTTGCTGCATGTTGTGCTTATTAGGTGACCATGAGCAAGGCGGTGCCGGTGCGGTCGGATCGCTGCGGCCTGGACGAGCTGTTCCTGTCTTATGAGCCCGGGGATGCGGAGCGTGCCCGGCTGGCGCTGGGCCCGGGGTGGACGCGGCAGTGGACGGCCACGTGGCAGGTTCCGGGCGGGGACGAGGTGTCGCTGGTCAGGGACCTGGGGCCGGTCCCGGTTGCCGGGTGCGAGCCGGTCCGCCGGTTTTCCTGGGGGCGGCGGCAGCGTCACCGTCCGGGGCTGCAGTTCATGGTGTCGACGGGGCGGGTGCACGGGTTCGAGTCGCTGGAGGAGCAGGCGCTGCTGCTGGCGCTGGATTTCACCGGGGTGCTGGAAGATGTCCTCCCGCAGCCGTTCACGCTCCGGTTCGGGGCTGCCGATGGCAGGTTCCTCAAGCATGTCCCGGACTTCCTGGCGGTGTTCCGCGACGGGTCCCGGTGGCTGTTCGACGTTCGCCCCGCGAGGCTGGTCAAGGAGGACGACGCGACGTGCTTCGCCGCCGCGGCGGAGGCGGCGCTGGAGGCGGGGTGGCGGTACTCGGTGGTCGCCGGCTGGCGGCCGCACGTGCGGACGGGGATTGACGCGCTGTCCGCGCAGCGGCGGGACCTGCAGGACCGGCTGGGCCTGCAGGAACGCCTGCTGGAGGTCGTGTCGGCGGTGCCTGTCGCGTTCGGGGACCTGGTCACGGCGACGCCGCTGCCGGCGGTCGCCCGTGCGCATGCACTGCACCTGCTGTGGCGCCGGCGGCTGGGGACCGACCTGTCCCGTCCGCTTGGCGACGCGTCGCCGGTCTGGCTGGCCGGGGGGAACGGCTGGTGACCGGCCAGGCCGGGTTCACGGTGCTGTCGGCAGGGTCGGAGCTGCTGCTGGGCGGCAGGGAGTGGACGGTGGCGTCCGTTGAGGCCCAGTACGGCAGGGTGCTGCTGCGCTCGGGCGGGGAGGAACGGTGGCGGAGCATCCGGTGGCTGGCGCACCATCCCGACTGCCGGCCCGTCCCGGACGATGACGCCGCGGTGCCGGCCCGGCCGGCCGGGCAGCCGCCGGTCCTGGAGGACCTGACCGGTTACCAGCGGGAGGTCGTGCGGCTGCGGGTCGCGCACCTGCTGGAGGCCGAGACCGGGTTCCGCAGCGGGGATCCGCTGCACCCGGAGCCCGGGGAGCCCCGCCCGGCCTATGACCCGCGGACCACGATGCTGGGGCAGCGGCGGCAGGCCAAGGCCGCCGAGCTGGACGCGCTCGGCGGCGAGGAGGCGGAGCTGCTCGGCCTGGGAAACGTGAGCGAGCGGACGCTGAGGCGCATGGCGGACGCCTGGAAGGCCAGGGGCCCGGCCGGGTGCATCGACGGGCGGTGGCTCCGGCCGCGGGCCGGGCATCCCAGCCTCACCGAGGAGGTGCGGGAGGCGATCTTCGCGGTCCGGGAGGAGACCCGGGACCGGTCCAGGACCAGCGTGAAGGACAAGCATGTCCTGGTCGCCCAGTACGTCGCCGAGAAGTTCGGGTCGGATGTCCCGGTCCCGGGCTACTGGACGCTGAAGAAGATCTGGCGGGAATGGTTCGGGCCGGGCGGCACCCGTCCCCGCTATGACCGGGCGGCCGACGGCATCGAGGCCGCGAAGGTGCACGTCGTGGTGCACCGGCCCGGCCAGGTCGTCGCCCTGGACACCACCCCGCTGCCGGTGAAGGTCCGCGACGGCGTGTTCGGCGACCCGGTATCCGCGTATTTGACCCTTGCGCTCGATATGTTCACGCACTCGGCGGTCGCGTTCCGGCTCACGCTGGTGTCGGACACCGCGGTCGACATCGCGATGCTGCTGCGCGACATCATGATGCCGTTGCCGATGCGGGACGGCTGGGGCCCGGAGATGGAATGGCCCTATCCCGGGGTCCCCGCCGGCATCGTCGCGGACTTCGCCGGGCACCGGGTCGCCGGGCTGCCGTTCTTCGCACCGGAGACCGTCACCACGGACCACGGAGGTCCTTATAAAAGCCGGGCTGCGGTCGCGGCGCAGCAGACGCTGGGCTGCAACATCCTGCCCGCCAGGGTGCTGCGGCCACAGGATAAGGCCGCTTGCGAGCGGGCCTTCGGGGCGCTGCGGAGCCTGCTGTTCGAGCACCTGCCTGGCTATACCGGGATCGACGTCGCCGACCGCGGGGCGGACCCCGAAGCCGACGCGACGCTGACCATAGAGCAGATGGAGCGTCTCATAGCGGAGTGGGTTATATCGGTCTGGCAGCCCAGGGCCCTCGGAGAGCACGCCCCCGCCTGGGGGCCGGGCGAGGAGCACAGCCCGAACACGCTGTTCGCCGCCGCGATGAACCAGGGCGGGTTCTCCCTGCAGATCCCCCGGCCGGAACTGTACTACGAGCTCCTGCCCGTCCATCACGTGAAGATCCACGCCGACCGCGGGGTGAAGATCGGCGGGCTCTGGTATGGCAGGGCGGACCCGGTGCTGAAGCCGTATGAGGGAAGGCCGTCCGGCCGGGGCGGACGGCACAAGGACGCGTGGGTGATCCGCGATGACCGCCGTGACCGGCGGCAGGTGTTCTTCCAGGATCCCGCGGACCCGGGGAAATGGCACGCCCTGCGCTGGAACGGGCTGCCGCCCGAGGGGGAGGTTCCCGCGTTCTCCGACAAGACCGCGGACGAACTGCTCCGCCAGGCCCGCGCCGCCGGGCTGTCGCCGAAATCCGACGCTGACCTGCTGCCCGTGCTGCTGAGGCTCCTCGGCGGGGCCGCTCCCGTCTCGCAGTGGCCCTCCCAGATGGGGAAGAAGGAGAAGAAAGGCCGCGCCCGCGAGACCGCCCAGGGCGACCAGGCGGCCAGGGACAGGCACGGCCCGGCGCCTGCCGGAGACGACGGCGAGGGGACAGTCGTTCCCCTCCGCTGGCCGGAGCAGGCATCCCGGGCCCGTGACGCGATCGACGCCGAGCGCCGGCGCCGGCGCGAGCAGGCCGTCCCGCAGCGGCCCGCCCCGCCCGGGACGCTCGGCGACAAGCTGCGCTCCACCAGCCTGCTGGCGCTTCCCGATGAGGACGAGGAGTGACCGCGGATCCCGGACCGGGACCCGGCCGCCCGGCCGCCCGGCCCGCGTCGTTCCTGCCGGGGCCGGTGCCGGACCGCGAGACCCTGGAGGGCTGGACCCGGTGGCGGCTGACCCGCCGCGACTTCGTCCCGGCCCCGGTGATCACCGCCGCCGAGCATGCGGCGATGACGCCGCGGCAGCGGCGCCTGCACGACCTGCACCGGGTCGCGACCCACTCCAACCTCGCGATCCAGGAGACCCCGATGAGCGCCTTCGTCTCCCGGCAGATGCGCTCCCTGATCGAGACCGGCGCGTTCTGCCACGGGCCGGACACGCGGCCCGGCCTGATGATCAACGGCGGCGCCTGCCAGGGCAAGACCGAGACCGCCTGCGAGGCCCTGGCCTGCTACGAGGACGAGTGGCTCGCCCTCTACGACCAGAACCCGTCTGCGGTCGCCGGGACGCTGGACCTGCACGCGCCGGCCGTCTACGTCCGCACCCCGGTCAAGGCCACCCCGATCTCGGCCTGCCAGCGGATCCTGCATTTCTACGGCGAGCGTCACAAGGGCATGCGGCTGGAGGACCTGATCCGCACGGTCAAGGACGCGGTCTTCGACCACGGGACCAAGGCGATCGTGATCGATGACATCACCCGGCTGAAGATGCACAGGGAGGCCGACCAGGACGTCCTCGACCTCATCCGGGAGCTGATGAGCCTGCCCGCCACCCTGGTCCTGGCCGGTGTCGGGATCCCGAAGTCCGGGCTGCTGCGCGACGGGCGCAAGGACCCGCGGACTGGCCAGTGGACCTTCCCGCCGGTCAAGGACCGCGGTAAGAGCCGCAACGACGACGCCCCCGGCCAGACCGACCTGCGGTTCGAGCTCATCGACCTCGACCGGTTCAGCTACGCCGCCCCGGACGGCCCCGCCGCCTGGACCGCCCACCTCGTCGGCATCGAGCAGCAGCTCCGCCTCCTGAACGGCTGCGACGGCATGCTCAGCGGCGGCGGGATGCCCGAGTACCTGTTCGGCCGCACCAACGGCATCATCGGACTGCTCAAGAAACTCATCCAGGCGGGATGCCGGCACGCCATCGAAACCGGCGCCGAGACGGTCACCGCCGGGCTCCTCGACACCCTCACCATCAGCCCCGCCGACCTGCCCGGACTCGATCCCGACGCGGGCGAGGTCCCCGACATTCCCCGGGCACCCGCCCGGCCGGCCCGGAAACGGCGCAAGCCGCGGAACACCGTATTCGACGACCGGGGCACCCCCGCCGGCGGGACCGCGGGCTGACCGGCGATGCCCGCACCCCGGCCGCTGCCCAGGAGCCTGGTCCCGGTCCCCGGCGAATCGCTCCCGGGGTTCCTCCTGCGGCTCTCCTGCCGGCTGAACCAGCCGCCCGCGAAGATCGCAGAGCTAACCGGGCTGGCCCCGGACAGGGCCAGCGGGGCGCGCATGCCCGTCATCCTGCTGGCCGGGATCCCGGAGACGGGCAGCAGCGCCTTCACCCGGATGACCCGGCTCACCGGCGCCCAGGCCGCCCAGCTCGGCATGGGCACCTGGCAAGGGCGCTACCCGTCTGTCATCGCCTCTCCTGAAAGCAAGGCACGAGGTGCCCGGCGCCTTGACGGCAGGCTGATCCTCGCCCCGGCAACGCGCTACTGTCCCGAATGCCTTGCCGGCGACGGGTCGGCCATCCAGGAGGCGTTCGGCGGCCCCTGGCTCAAGGCCTGGCACCTGCCCGTCGTCTTCGCCTGCCCCGTCCACAAGCGGCTGCTGGAGCACCTCTGCCCCGAGTGCGGCCAGGCTGTCCGGGGGCGACGGCCCGGCAGCAATGTCGGCCTGCTGCCCGCGATGCTGGCGGCCGGGCTGCATCCCGCCCAGTGCCGCGCGGAGATCGCCCAGGGCACGGGACGGCACCCAGCCTGCTGCGGGACCCGGCTCGACCGGGACACCCAGCGCCGCCCGGCCAGCCCCGGGCTGATCGCCCTCCAGGACAAGATCCTCGGCCTCCTTGACCCGGACGGCCCCGCCGTCACGCTCAGCGCGGGAATGCCAGCGCCGCCGGCCAGCTACTTCTCCGACCTCCGGGCGCTCGCGCTCCTGGCCTGCTCCACCTGGCCGGCAGCCCGGCACCTGAGCCCGGACGAGGATGCTGCGTCAGCCGTCGACCAGCACATCGACTCGCTCCAGGAACAGGCTGCCGCCCGGCATGCCGGGACCCCGGGGGACGCATCCCGCGCCAGGATCGACTTCAGCTTCCCTCCGGCGGATGCCGCCGCCAGCGGCGGGCTCGCGCACATCGCAGACCGCATCCTCGCCGGAAGCCGTGACGATGTCCGCGCGCAACTGCTGCTCCTCCTGCCCTTCGGCACCCGGAACGCAGGCCAGAGCCGCTGGGGCCTCAGCATGGCCCGGATGGCGATCCCGTGCTCCGAGGGCCTGCAGGCCGCCTACGCTCCCGTCCTGCGGACCTTCACCAAGACAGGCGGCCCCCGAGGCCGGCGCGACGCTGTCCTTCGCCCCGGGCGCTGGGGACCGGAGAACATCCCGGCTTTCCTGCCCCAGGACTGGCACGCCCGTCACTTCATGCCAATCGCCGGCGTCAGCGACCGGTTCATCCGGCGGACAGCTGCGCTCCGGCTCGTCCAGATGGTCAGCGGCGGCTCCCTCAGCGATGCCGCGCAGCTTCTGGGAATCGCATCAGCCGGCACCGCCATGCCCGGCTACGGCATCTACCCCGGAGCAGGCCACGTCCACTCCGGGGCAAGGAAGCAGCACGGCCCGCTCAGCTTCGAGAACGCGCTGGAAGCCCTCACAATCGAGCTCGGCAACCCGGCAACGCCACTGATCGACTACCACGCCCGGCGGCAGGCCCTCCAGACCTGGTGCATCGACGAGGACACCTGGACGAGCCTCACCGCCCGCCTGCCCCCCGCCCCCGGCCCCCAGCAGCCCGACCTCGGGGACCGGAAACGCCAGCTCGCCTCCATCTACATCTGGGTCCAGGTCACTTCCGGCGAGCACCTCTTCGCCCCGCGGCCTATCGAGGCCATCATGCCTCCCAGCCTCCGGAAGCCCTGGACCCAGTGGACAAGCGCATGGAAACTGCTGGACCCCGGCCACCCAGGGCCTCACTACACCAGCCTGAAAGCCGAACTCGGCACCATCGCGACCTCACTTGCCAGGACTATCGATAATCGCTGCCAGCGACCGTCATCGTCGTCGGCTGAGCCGAGGCGGGCTAGCTGTCACCGCGAAGTGCCGCTGAGCAGTGCGGCCGAAACGGGTGAGGCGTGCTTGTGTTGTCACCGACGAGGCAGGGAACCTGTCACTGAGGTCACATTCTGCAGGCTTTGCCGCCGATTGGGGCGAACGCTGGGAACGGGGAAACCATTCGCGGGCTGGCCCAGGCCAGGACCACAATGAATCGTGACCTCGCCCGATGACCTGATCCTCCTGGAAGGCGGCGGCCGGACCGTCGTCCACCGGCGCGGCAACGTGGTGATCCGCGATGCCGGGCCGTGGACCCCGGCGGTGCATGCGCTGCTGCGCCACCTTGAGGATGCCGGCTTCGCCGGGGCACCCCGCCTGGTCGGCTCCGGCCTGGACCCCGACGGCAGGGAGGCGCTGACGTTCATCGAGGGCGAGTTCACCCAGCCCGGGCCGTGGAGCCTGGACGGCGCCGCCGCGCTCGGCGGCCTGCTGCGCTCCCTGCACGAGGCGACCCGGTCGTTCCGGCCGCCCGCGGACGCGGTGTGGTTCCCCTGGCACGGCCGGGACCTGGGCGGCCCGGCCAGGGTCATCGGCCACTGCGACGCCGCCCCGTGGAACATCGTCGCCAGGGACGGGCTGCCGGTCGCGCTCATCGACTGGGAGACCGCCGGGCCGGTCGACCCGCTGGTCGAGCTGGCCCAGCTGGCCTGGCTCAACGCCAAGCTGCACGACGATATCGTCGCCCAGATCGAGCACTTGCCGCCCCTGGCAGACCGGGCCAGGCAGCTCGCCGCCATCGCCGGCACCTACGGGCTGACCGCCCGGCAGCGGCGCGGCCTGCTGGACCAGATCATCGAGTTCGCTGTCGTCGACACCGCCTGGGAAGCCGACGACGCCCAGGTCACCCATGACGCGACCGGTCACCCGACCGCACTGTGGGCCATGGCCTGGCGCGCCCGCTCCGCAGCCTGGATGATCCGCAACCGGCGCGCCCTCGAAACCGCGCTCAACCGCGGAGCCCCGTGAACCCTGGCCCGCCGACTGGGCGGTATGACCTCATCTGCTGAACAGGACACGCTTCGAGCAACCCGAGAAGGGGGCCAGCAACCGCGATCCGGCTCAGCACCCTCCAGCTCGGCAGGAACATACCCTAGTGACAGAAAGCCCGCCTATGTGACAACTAACCTGCCTCGGCTCATCGGCGCATCCTCGCGATGGCCCGCAGTGGCCAACTATCGATGCTCAGTGGCCAACTAAAGGACTCGGTCACA
>WNGR01002379.1_pt1 | contig 20677 bp, 21 predicted proteins | sample 5407581 | NCBI WGS metagenome assembly WNGR01 (sample SAMN13153383, study PRJNA577476) | soil metagenome | isolation source: 80 cm soil or saprolite under Garry oak tree replicate 2 | place: USA:California | collected 2016-06-15
GCCATCGTCTTCGTGCTCCTGCGCCAGTTCCTCCTCGCCTCCTACCCGCAGCTGTACCTCGGCCTGTACGGCCTCCTCCTCATCTTCATCATCCTCTTCGAGCCGCTCGGGCTCTCCGGACTTGGCTTCCGCCTCCTGCGTCGCTTCGGGCTCGGACAGAAGTCGGCCGCCAAGGCCTCCATCGCATGACGACCCTCCTGCTCGAGACACGCGCGCTCTCGAAGAGGTACGGCGGCCTCCGGGCGGTCGACGCCGTCGACGTCCTGCTCCACGAGGGCGAGATCCTGGGCGTCATCGGGCCGAACGGCGCCGGCAAGACGACCCTCTTCAGCCTCATCGCGGGCTCGGCGCGGCCCACCTCGGGGGAGGTGCGCCTGCGCGGCCAGGTGGTGAGCGGGCTCGCGGCGCACCGCCTCGTGCGCGGCGGGGTCGTACGGACTCACCAGATCGTGCGGCCCTTCGCCAACCTGACCGTGGAAGAGAACGTGGCGGTGGGCGCCCTGCACGCCGGCCGCCGCGGCGACGAGGCGCCCCGGCGACGGGCCGCGGAGGTGCTCGACTTCGTCGGCCTCGCCGATCGCGCCGGGCAGCTCCCGGGCGCGCTCACGCTGGCAGGGCGGAAGCGCCTCGAGCTGGCGCGCGCGCTCGCGACGTTGCCGAGCGTGCTGCTCCTCGACGAGGTCATCGCCGGCGTGAACCCGGCCGAGGCGATGCTGCTCGCGGCCCTCATCCGCCGCATCCGCGACGAGCGCGGGGTGTCGATCATCATGATCGAGCACGTCATGGCGGCGGTGATGTCGCTCTCCGATCGGGTGGTGGTGCTCGACCACGGAAGGAAGCTCGCCGAGGGGCTCCCGGCCGAGGTGGTGCAAGACCCGCAGGTCATCGAGGCGTACCTGGGGAAGCGCCACGGCGTGGAGACGCGGCCGTGAGCGAGCCGCTCCTCGCGGTCGAGGCCATCGACGTCTTCTACGGCGACGTCCAGGTGCTGTACGGCCTCGGCTTCGAGGTCCGCGAGGGCGAGGTGGTGACCTTGCTCGGCTCGAATGGCGCGGGCAAGACCACCACCCTGCGCGCCGTCGCCGGCTTGCGGCCGCCGCGCGCGGGCGACATCCGTTTCCGCGGCCAGTCCCTGCTCCGCACTCCCGCCGCAGCGCGCGCGGAGCTCGGCATCTCGCTCGTGCCGGAGGGGCGCGAGCTCTGGCCGCAGCTCACCGTGCGCGAGAACCTGGAGCTCGGCGCGTACCACGCCCGCGCCCGGGCCAGCGCGGCGAGGAACCTCGAGCACGCCTTCACGCTCTTCCCGCGCCTGCGCGAGCGCTCCGCGCAGCTCGCCGGCAGCCTCTCCGGCGGCGAGCAGCAGATGTGCGCCATCGGGCGCGCGCTCATGAGCGAGCCGTCGCTGCTGATGCTGGACGAGCCGAGCCTGGGGCTCTCCCCCTTGCTCGTCGAACAGGTGATGCGGACCGTCGCCGAGCTGCACACATCGGGGATGACGATCCTCCTCGTCGAGCAGAACCTGGGTCAGGCGCTCGAGGTGGCGCAGCGGGGGGCCGTCATCGAGACCGGGCGCGTTCGTCTGCAGGGGACGAGCGCTGAGCTGGCCGCGAACCCGGAGATCCGCGCCGCCTATCTCGGCCTGTGAGGCGCTTATTCTTGAGCGGCGTCAAGTATTTCACGCCCCGAGGAGGCCGTAGAGTGAAGTGACCCGATGGGAGCAAATTGTAGGTCCGTCGTCTCGCAACGCACTCTGTCTTCACGAGGTCTCAATCATGTCGCCCACCGCTCCCTCCGCTGTCACCACCCCGCCGGCCACCGAGAGCGCAGCGACGCCCGCGCCGAGCGCCGTCGCCGGAGCGCGGCAGCGCGTCGCGAACCTGCTGACCTCCAGCAGCGCCGGCCTCCGGTCGTTCGACCGTACGCTCGAGGCCCTCGCCCAGCGCGACTGGTCGGTGTCGCGCTTCGCCAAGAACGTGGAGCGAGCGGCGCACGATGCGAGCTCCGTCCTGCAGCGCCGCGCGCGCGCGCGCCTCCGCCAGCTGGATCACCTCCCGGTCGACGCCCTCGCCGCCACCGTCGAGCGCTCGCGCTCCGCCGTGAAGACGCTGACCAGCTCGCTCGAGAAGGTCGCCACCCGCGTCGGCGGCTCGAAGCCGAGCTAGTTCCGGCGGAGCCCGACCGCGGAATCCGCCCCTCTCCCCGACCCTCTCCCCGCTGCGCGGGGCGAGGGGGAAGCTCCGCGACCCCGACCGCGACCCCGACCGTGCGCCTGCACCGGAGTAGGGCGGGGGTTCATCCCCCGCCGCAGGACCGGACCCGCAGCGTTAGGAGACCATCGGCACTGCGATGGCGAGCGCTCCGGAGACGCGATGAAGAAGGTCTGCTGCATCGTGCTCGGCGGGGTCGCGCTCGCCTGCGGTGGCGGCGCGACGCCGGCAGGCGGCGCCGGCGGCCCACCGGCCGGCTCCGCGCCGTGCGCGCTGGGCGCCGATCCATGCGCCTTCCTCGCCGCGCACGACGCCGTGCGGGACGGAGCGACCCCCGCCCCGAGCCCGCCCTTGCCGAGCATGAGCTGGTCGAGCTCCGCCGTGGCTTCCGCGAGTGCCTGGGCTCGCAAGTGCATCTGGGACCACGACCCCGCGCTGGGGACGCTCGGCCTCGGCCAGAACCTCTACGCCAGCACCGGGCCAGCAACTCCGGGCACGGCGGTCGCCAGCTGGGCCTCCGAAGCCGTCGACTACGACCTCGCCTCCAACACCTGCAGGGCCTCCAAGGTGTGCGGCCACTACACCCAGCTCGTGTGGCGCAGCTCCATCGGCCTCGGCTGCGCCATCGAGCGCTGCACCACCGGCTCACCCTTTCCAGGGGCGGACGCGACGTGGTGGAACGTCGTCTGCGACTATGCGCCGCCGGGGAACTTCGTCGGAGAGCGGCCTTATTGATGTCGCACAGAGCCACCGACGAGCCCGCCTCGAGCGCGCAGCGGGACGTCCCGGCGCTCGAACTGTGCGGCGCCCTCGTGCGCCACCCCGGCGGCGCGGACGTCGGGCCGGTCACCTTCGAGGTGCCGCGCGGCAGCTCGGTCGCCCTCATCGGGCCGAGCGGCGCCGGGAAGTCCACCCTCCTCCGGTGCCTGCTCGGCCTGCTCGTGCCGGACACGGGTGAAGCGCGGCTCGGCGGCGAGCGGCTCGGCCCCGCCGCTCACGTCCTCCGGCGCCGCATCGGATACGTCGTGCAGGGCGGTGGGCTCTTCCCTCACCTGACCGCGCGCGAGAACGTGGCGCTCGTCGCGCGGTATCTCGGCTGGCCGCCGGCGCGCATCGACCGGCGGATCGGCGAGCTCGCCACCCTGGCACGCCTGGACGAGGGCGCGCTCGGGCGCTATCCGGGTCAGCTCTCCGGAGGACAGGCGCAGCGCGTCGGGCTCATGCGCGCGCTCGCGCTCGACCCGGAGGTGCTGCTGCTCGACGAGCCGCTCGGCGCGCTCGATCCGCTCACGCGCGCCGACCTCCAGGCCGACCTGCGCGGCGCGTTTCAGGCGCTCGGGAAGACGGTGGTGCTCGTCACCCACGACCTCGCCGAGGCCGCCTTCTTCGCGGGGCGGCTCCTGCTCATGCGCGACGGGAAGGTGGTGCAGGACGGCTCGCTGGAGGAGCTCCTGCGCGCGCCGGCGGAGCCCTTCGTGACGCACTTCCTGCACGCGCACCGCAGCCTCGCGCTGCCGGAGCACGCTTGAGCGCGGCCATGCTGGCGCTGGCGCTGGCGGTCGCCGCGGCTCCGCCGGTCCGCGTCGGCTCGAAGACGTTCACCGAGTCGGTGCTGCTCGGCGACCTCGCGACCGACCTGCTGCACGAGGCCGGGGGCGCCGCCGAGCACCGCCGCGCCCTCGGCGGCACGCGCATCCTCTGGTCGGCGCTCCTGCGCGGCGACCTCGACCTCTACCCGGAGTACACGGGCACCCTCACCCGCGAGATCCTCGGGCTCGACCGCCAGCTGGCGCCGGCGGAGCTGGCGGACCTGCTCGCGCAGCGCGGCGTGGGCCTGACGCGCTCGCTCGGCTTCGACGACAGCTACCGCCTCGGCGTGCGGGAGGAGGACGCCGCGCGGCTCTCCTTGCGCTCCATGTCCGACCTGGCCCGCCACCCCGAGCTGCGCTTCGGCCTCACGAACGAGTTCATGGACCGGGCCGACGGCTGGCCGGCGGTGCGCGCACGCTACGGGCTGACGCCCCCCGAGGTGCGCGGGCTCGACCACGACGTCGCCTATCGGGCCCTCGCGGGCCGCGAGATCGACGTGACCGACGTCTACACGACCGACCCCGAGATCGAGCAGCGTCGGCTCGTCCTGCTGGAGGACGACCGGGGCGCCTTTCCGGAGTATCAGGCCGTCTTCGTCCACCGGCTCGACCTCGCCGCCCGCGCGCCTGCGGCGCTCGCGGCGATCCGCCGCCTGGAGGGGCGCATCTCGGCCGAGACGATGCGGCGCCTCAACGGCGACGTGCAGCTCCGTCACCGGCGCTCGGAGGAGGTCGCGGCCGCCCTCTTGCGCGACCTCGTGGGGAGCGCCCCCGCCGTGCGGTCGGATGGCCTGGTGGAGCGGGTCCTGCGCCGGACCGGCGAGCACCTCGCGCTGGTGGGCCTGGCGCTGGCCGCCGCGATCGCCGTCGCGGTCCCGCTCGGCATCGGCGCCCGGCGGCGCGCCTTCGGCCGGGTCGTGCTCGGCGCGACGGGCCTCGTGCAGACCATCCCATCGCTGGCGCTCCTCGTCTTCATGATCCCGCTCCTCGGGATCGGGGCGCGCCCGGCCGTCGCCGCCCTGTTCCTCTATGGCCTGCTCCCCATCGTCCGCGGCACGCACTCCGGCCTCGTCGGGATCACGCCCGAGCTGCGCGAGTCGGCGAGGGCGCTGGGCCTGCCGCCGGCGGCGCGCCTGCGCCTCGTCGAGCTGCCGCTCGCCATGCCCTCCATCGTGGCCGGCGTGAAGACCTCGGCCGTCATCATGGTGGGGACCGCCACGCTCGGAGCGCTCATCGGCGCCGGCGGCTACGGACAGCCCATCCTCACCGGGCTGCGGCTCGACTCGGTGCCGCTCATCCTGGAGGGCGCCGTCCCGGCCGCGGCGCTGGCGCTCCTGGTCGAGGCGGCCTTCGGGCTCCTGGAGCGCTTCGTCGTGTCGCGCGGGCTGCGGCTCCCCGGGTGACGACCGATCAGCTCTGCGCCGCCCGGGCGGCCAGCCGCGCCGCCACCTTGGCGGTCCGGCCATCGGGATCGAGCGTCGGGGAGCACTCGGCGATCTCGACCAGCGCCACCCGCCCGGTGGCGAGGACGTCGTCCACCACCGTCTCCACCACCTCGAGCGGGACGCCGCGCGCCGCCGGCGCGGATACGCCGGGCGCGACGGCCGCCGGCAGGCCGTCGAGGTCGATGGAGAGGTGGACGAGCTCGACGCTCGCCGCGAACGCGGCGACCTCGGCCCGCACCTCGGCCAGACGCTGCAGTCCCGCGTCCCGGTCGCTGCGCCACGACGCGCCGAGCCGCGCCGCGGTGTCGAAGAGCGCGGCGGTGTTGGAGGCCTCGTCGACGCCGAGGCAGTGGTAGCGGAAGGGCCAACCGCGGGCGGCGCAGACCTCGGCGATCTGGCGGAACGGCGTGCCCGAGGTGCCGCGCGGCCCGGTGCGCAGGTCGAAATGGGCGTCCACGTTGAGGACGCCGATGACCGGCGCCTTCGCGCTGCGAGCAGCGTGCGCGGCGAGCCCGAGGAAGCTGCCGTGGGCGACCTCGTGGCCACCCCCGAGCACGATGGGGCGCTGGCCCTCGCCGAGGAGCGCCGCGACCGCTGCGCCGAGCTCGGCCTGCGCCGCCTCGAGGGCGTCGCCCTCGCACACGACGTCTCCGGCATCCCAAAGCGGCCGGGACGCGTGCCAGGCCAGGCTCGCCAGCGCGCGCCGGATGGCGGCCGGTCCCTCGGCGGCGCCCGGGCGCCCCTGGTTCCGGATCACGCCGGCATCACAGGCGAACCCGAGGAGCGCGCTCCCCGGCGCGGCGCCCGCCGACCACGGCCGGACGCGCTGATGAAACCGGACCGCCCGCGGCCCCTCCTCGGCGTCGACGCGCCCCTGCCATAGGCTGGCATCAGGCGGCCGGTTCACGAGCGACCTCCCCGGCGACGAAGCGGTGCGTGAGCGGCGAGAGGCCGATGCGGGTGGTGAGCTCGGCGGGGTGATCGGCCGCCCAGAGCGCGAGGTCGGCGCGGAGCCCCGGGCGGAGCTCTCCGCGGTCGGTGAGGCCGAGGGCGCGGGCCGCGTGCCGGGTGGTGCCTTCGAGCGCCTCGGCGGGCGTGAGCCGGAAGAGCGTGCAGGCCATGGCCATGGCCGCGAGGATCGAGGTGAGGGGCGAGGTGCCCGGGTTCGCGTCGGTGGCGACCGCCATGGGCACGCCGGCGGCGCGGAGCGCGGCCACCGGCGGGAGGCGCGTCCCGGAGAGGAAGAAGCAGGCGCCCGGGAGCAGCACCGCCACGGTGCCGGCCGCGGCGAGCGCCGCCACCCCGGCCGGCGAGGCCCACTCGAGGTGATCGGCGGAGAGGGCGCCGAAGCGCGCCGCCAGCGCGGCGCCGCCCTGGTCCGAGAGCTGGTCGGCGTGGAGCTTCACCGGCAGCCCCAGCCGGCGGGCGGCCGCGAAGAGGCGCGCCACCTGCTCGGGCGTGAAGGCGATGGGCTCGCAGTAGGCGTCGGCGGCGTCGGCCAGCCGCTCGCGCGTCGCCGCCGGGAGGAGCTCGTCGATCGCGAAGTCGAGGTAGGCGTCCGGCCGGCCCGCGAACTCGGGCGGCACCGCGTGCGCGGCGAGGAGCGAGGTCTTCACCGTGACGTGCGCCTCGCGGCCGAGCCTTCGCGCGACGCGCAGCATGCGCAGCTCGGTCGCGAGCTCCAGCCCGTAGCCGCTCTTCACCTCGACGGTGGTGACCCCGTCGGCGAGCAGCGCGCGCAGGCGCGGCCGGCTCGCGGCGAGTAGCGCCTCCTCGTCCGCGGCCCGCGTCGCCGACACCGTCCGCTGGATGCCACCGCCGGTGCGGGCGATCTCCTGGTAGCTCGCGCCCGAGAGGCGGAGCTCGGCCTCGGCGGCGCGGTGGCCGGCGTGGACGAGGTGGGTGTGGCAGTCGACGAGCCCGGGCGTGAGGAGCGCGCCGCCAGCGTCGAGCTCGGTCCGCGCCGCGCGTTCGCCGGGGAGTTCGGCGTCGGGCCCGACCCAGGCCACCCGCCCTGCCTCGACGGCCAGCGCGCCGTCGGCGATCCGCTCGTGCGGGCTGCCGGGAGAGAGCGTCAGGACCTGCGCGTGGCGGATGAGCATGTCCCACATGACAGGCGCCCTCCCCGCTCCTGGCGGCGCTCGGTTGAGTTGATCGTCGCGGCACAGCCCCGCCATGAGATCAGTCCCGGCGCCTGCGGCGCCTCACTTGCGGGGGGAGAACTCTCCCCCCGCAGACACCCCCCATCGCAAGCGTCACCTCACCTGAGCACCGCCATCGGCGAGCATCGGCAGGTCGAGCCCGACCTCGCGGGCCGTCGTCCGCGCCAGGTCGTAGCCAGCGTCGGCGTGGCGCATCACGCCGGTGGCAGGATCGTTGAAGAGCACGCGGCGCAGGCGGCGGCCGGCGGCCTCCGTACCGTCGGCCACGATCACGAGCCCGGCGTGCTGCGAGTAGCCCATCCCGACGCCGCCGCCGTGGTGGAGCGAGACCCAGGTGGCGCCGCCGGCGGTGGAGAGGAGCGCGTTGAGGAGCGGCCAGTCCGAGACGGCGTCGCTGCCGTCGGCCATCGCCTCGGTCTCGCGGTTGGGGCTCGCCACGGAGCCGGTGTCGAGGTGGTCGCGCCCGATGACGACGGGGGCCGACAGCTCGCCGCTGCGCACCATCTCGTTGAAGGCGAGCCCGAGCCGGAAGCGGTCTTTCACGCCCACCCAGCAGATCCGCGCCGGCAGCCCCTGGAACGCGATCCGCCGGCTCGCCAGGTCCAGCCAGTGGTGCAGGTGCGGGTCGTCGGGGATGAGCTCCTTCACCTTCGCGTCGGTGCGCGCGATGTCGGCGGGATCGCCGGAGAGCGCCACCCATCGGAACGGCCCGTACCCCCGGCAGAAGAGCGGCCGCACATAGGCCGGGACGAAGCCGGGGAAGGAGAAGGCGTCGGCGACGCCGGCGTCCTTCGCCATCTGACGCAGGTTGTTGCCGTAGTCGAAGACCGCCGCGCCGCGCGCGCGGAAGGCCAGCATGGCCCGCACCTGCGCCGCCATCGCCTGCTTGGCGGGGCCGACGATCGAGCCCGGATCGCGCGCCTGGCGCTCCCGCCACTGCGCGATCGTCCACCCCTGGGGCAGGTAACCGTGGATGGGATCGTGGGCGCTCGTCTGATCCGTGACGACGTCGGGGGTGATGCCACGCCGGGACAGCTCGGAGAACACGTCGGCGGCGTTGCCGAGGAGCCCGACCGAGATCGGCTGCCCGGCGCGCCTCGCCTCCTCGAGCATGGCGAGCGCCTCGTCGAGGGTGCGCGCCTCCCGGTCGAGGTAGCGGGTGCGGAGCCGCATGGCGATGCGGGTCGGGTCGCACTCCACCGCGATCATCGAGAAGCCGGCCATGGTGGCCGCCAGCGGCTGCGCGCCGCCCATGCCGCCCAGACCGCCGGTGAGGATCCAGCGCCCGGTCGGCGCGCCGCCGAAGTGCTGGTTCGCCACCGCGAAGAACGTCTCGTAGGTGCCCTGCACGATGCCCTGGCTGCCGATGTAGATCCAGGAGCCGGCCGTCATCTGGCCGTACATGAAGAGACCCTTCCGATCGAGCTCGTGGAAGTGCTCCCAGGTGGCCCAGCGCGGGACGAGGTTCGAGTTGGCGATGAGCACGCGCGGGGCGTCGGGGTGAGTCTCGAAGACGCCCACCGGCTTGCCGCTCTGCACGAGCAGCGTCTCGTCCTCGGCGAGCCGGCGTAGCGAGGCGAGGATGGCGTCGAACGACGCCCAGTCGCGCGCGGCACGGCCGATGCCTCCGTACACGACCAGCGCCTGTGGGTGCTCCGCCACCTCGGGGTCGAGGTTGTTCTGGAGCATCCGGTAGGCGGCCTCGGTGAGCCAGCTCCGGCAGGAGCGCTCGGGGCCGCGCGGGGCGCGGATGACGCGGGAGGGATCGAGTCGTGGATCCGCCGGCGGCATCAGCGCGCCTCGGAGGCGAAGGCGAGCGGCGCGTGGGCCGCGAAGGCGCCCTGCTGAACCAGCTCCTTGATGGCCGCGATGTCGGGGGCGAAGTAGCGGTCGATGTCGTAATGAGGTACGCGCGACCGAACGAGCGCCATGACCTTCCGCAGCGCCGGGCTGGTGGGGCGCTCGCGCAGATCGACGCCCTGGGCCGCGGCCAGGAGCTCGATGGCGAGGATGCCCGCGGTGTTGTCGGCCAGGTCGCCGAGCTTTCGCGCCGCGAAGGTGGCCATCGAGACGTGGTCCTCCTGGTTGGCCGAGGTGGGGAGCGAGTCCACCGAGGCTGGGTGGGCCAGCGTCTTGTTCTCCGAGGCCAGCGACGCCGCGGTGACGTGCGCGATCATGAACCCCGAGTTGACCCCGCCGTCCTCGACCAGGAAGGGCGGGAGCCCGGAGAGCGTGGCGTCAATGAGGAGCGCGATGCGCCGCTCCGCCAGCGCCCCGATCTCGGCCACCGCCAGCGCGGCGTTGTCGGCGGCGAACGCCACAGGCTCGGCGTGGAAGTTGCCGCCGGAGATCACCTCGAGCGTGTCCGGGAAGAGGAGCGGGTTGTCGGAGACGGCGTTGGCCTCGCGCTCCAGCACCGCGGCGGAGTGGCGGAGCTGATCCAGGCAGGCTCCCATCACCTGCGGCTGGCAGCGCAGGCTGTACGGGTCCTGCACCTTGCCGCAGTCGCGGTGGCTCACGTTGATCTCGGAGCCCTCCAGGAGCGCCCGGTAGGCGGTGGCGGCCTCCACCTGCCCCGGCTGGCCGCGGAGTCGGTGGATCCGGTCGTCGAATGGCTTCACCGAGCCGGCGGCGGCGTCCACCGAGAGCGCGCCGGAGACGAGCGCCGTGCGGAAGAGGTCCTCGATCTCGAAGAGGTGCAGGAGCGCGAGCGCGGTCGAGACCTGGGTGCCGTTGAGGAGCGCCAGCCCCTCCTTGGCCGCGAGGGTGATGGGCGCGAGGCCGGCGCGCTTCAGTCCCTCGGTGGCCGGGAGCCGCTCCGCGCCGAACGTCACCTCGCCGATGCCGAGCAGCACCACCGCCAGGTGAGCGAGCGGGGCGAGGTCACCCGACGCTCCGACCGAGCCCTTCTCCGGGATGACCGGCAGGACGTCGGCGCCGTGGAGCGCGAGGAGCGCGTCGATGACCTGCGCGCGCACGCCGGAGTGGCCGCGGGCCAGGCTCGCCACCTTGAGCGCCAGGATGAGCCGGACCACCGGCGCCGAGAGCGGCCTTCCCACCCCGACTGCGTGCGAGAGCACGAGGTTCTTCTGCAACACCTCGAGCTGGTCGCTGGGAATGTGCGTGGTCGCGAGCCGGCCGAAGCCGGTGTTGACCCCGTAGGCGGGCTCGCCACGCCTCACGATGGCGGCGATCGCCGCGGCGCCCGCGGCGATAGGTCCGGCAGACGCTGGATCGAGCGTGAGCGGCTCGCGCGTGCGGGCGATCTGGCGGAGCTGCGCCAGTGAGAGGTGGCCGGGGACGACCAGCATGGGCGAAATGTGCCCCACCCCGCCCGTGCAGATAACGCCCCGTCACGGTCTCGCGCCGGTCGTACGCACCTGCGTCATCGTGCCCCGTCCCGTCTGGGTCCGCCGGGCGGCTGCGGCTCGGCAGCGGTTAAGAGGACGTTGGCCGCGAAGGCGGCGACCTCACCTCCGGAGTGCGTCCCGGATCTCGCGGAGCAGCACCACCTCCTCGCGCGGCGGAGGCGGAGGCGGCGGCACCTCCCGCCTGAGCCGGTTCACCTGCTTCACCATGAGGAACACGATGAGCGCCAGGATGGCGAAGTTGAGCGCGATGGTGACGAAGTTGCCGTAGGCGAGGACCGGCACGGCCGCCTTCTTCATGGCGTCGAGCGTGTGGGCCGTCCCCGGCGGCACCTCCTTCAGCGGCAGGAAGTAGTTCGAGAAGTCGAACCCGCCGAAGATGCGCCCCACCACGGGCATGATGAGGTCGTTGACCATCGAGTCGACGATCTTGCCGAAGGCGGCGCCGATGATCACGCCCACGGCGAGGTCCACCACGTTCCCCTTCAGCGCGAAGGCCTTGAATTCCGATGCGAAGCTCATGCGGGCTCCCGTGGCGAGACTAAGAAACTAGACTGACACACTGCTGGTCACGCCAGCCGTCCCGCCTGGGTCCCGCCAAGCCGAGGAGAGAGAGATGGACTTCGCGAAAGAGGTCGCAGAGCTTCGCCGATGGTTCGAGAGTCCGCGGTTCGCGGGCATCAAGCGCATCCACTCGGCGCGCGAGGTGGTCGAGCAGCGCGGCACCATCCGGCCGGAGTACGCGGTCGCCCGCGGCGCCGCCGAGGGGTTCTACGCGCGCCTGCGCCAGCTCTTCGCGGAGAAACGATGCATCACCACCTTCGGCCCCTACTCGCCCGGCCAGGCGGTGGCGATGAAGCGGATGGGGATCGACGGCATCTACCTCGGCGGGTGGGCCACCTCCGCCAAGGGCTCCGCGCTCGAGGACCCGGGCCCGGACCTCGCCAGCTACCCGCTCTCCCAGGTGCCCGACGAGGCCGCGCCGATCGTCCGGGCGCTGCTCACCGCAGACAAGAACCAGTTCCACACCCGCGCGCGCATGACGGAGGAGCAACGCAGGTCCACGCCGGAGGTGGACTTCCGGCCCTTCATCATCGCCGACGCCGACACGGGCCACGGCGGCGACGCGCACGTCCGCAACCTCATCCGGCGCTTCGTCGAGGTGGGCGTGCCGGGCTACCACATCGAGGACCAGAAGCCCGGCGTGAAGAAGTGCGGCCACCAGGGCGGCAAGGTGCTGGTGTCCGAGGACGAGCAGCTGAAGCGCCTCTCTGCGGCGCGCTTCCAGCTGGACATCATGGGGGTCCCGGGCCTGATCGTCGCCCGAACCGACGCCGAATCGGCCACGTTGCTCGACGGGCGCGGCGACGACCGCGACCAGCCCTTCATCCTGGGGGCCACCCACCTCTCCCTGCCCACCTTCAAGGCGGCCTTCCTGGCCATCCTGCGGCGGTTCCAGCGGGCCGGCGTCGAGGAGCTCTCCGGGCACGAGCTCTACGCGCTGTGCGACGAGGAGTACGCCGCCGCCGACGCGTGGCTCGAGAAGGCCGGCTTCGCCAAGGCCATCGTGGCCGCGGCGGCGACCGTCGGGCGAGGCGCCGGCAGCGTGGACGCCGCCCTCGACCAGGTCTTCGACGGCTTCGTCGACGCCTGGCAGCACGAGGCAGGCATCTCCACCTACGCGGAGGCGGTCGGCAATGCGATCACCTTCCGCTCCTACGAGGGCGACCCGCCCGCGATGAGCAAGGAGCAGTGGCTGGCCTTCGCGGTGCGCGCCCCGCTCTACAAGGCGAGGGAGAAGGCGCGGTCGATCGGCCTCGACGTCGTCTGGGACTGCGAGCACGCCAAGACGCCGGACGGCTACTACCAGGTGCGCGGCGGCCTCGACTACGCCATCGCCAAGTCGCTGGCGGCGGCGCCCTTCTCCGACGTGCTCTGGATGGAGACCAAGACGGCGGACCTGCGCGACGCGAGGGGTTTCGCCGAGGCCATCCACGCGGTGTTCCCCGACAAGATGCTGGCGTACAACCTCTCGCCCTCGTTCAGCTGGGACACCACCGGGATGGACGACGAGCAGATGCGGCGCTTCCCCGAGGAGCTCGGGAAGCTGGGCTTCGTCTTCAACTTCATCACCTACGGCGGCCACCAGATCGACGGCCTGGCCTCGGAGGAGTTCGCCACCGCCCTCCGCCAGGATGGCATGCTCGCGCTGGCGCGGATCCAGCGGAAGTTCCGCCTGCTGGAGTCGGGCTACCGGACGCCGCAGACGCTGGTGGGCGGCCCCCGCGCCGACGCTGCGCTGATGTCGATCTCCGGCCGCACCTCGACCACCAAGGCCATGGGCCAGGGGTCGACGCAGCACCAGCACCTCGTGCAGACCGAGGTGCCGCCCAAGCTGCTGGAGGACTGGCTCGATGCCTGGCGAGATCACCATCGGATCCCGGCCAAGCTGCGGGTCTCGCTCAAGCCGCACAGCGCCGGCTCCGACCTGCTCGAGCTTTCGCTGCTGACCGGCGACGGGGAGAAGAAGCTCAACGTGATCTTCGCGAGCATCCGCGATCGGCGCGGGCGCAGCATCCTCTCGGTGCGCGATCAGAACACGTTCGATCTGGGCCTGCGCAAGAAGCGGCTCATGACGCTGGTGCAGCTCTTCCTGTTCCACCGCTACAAGGTGGATTCGGTGCACTACGTGTCCCCCACCGAGGACAACCAGCACCAGGCGGAGGGGATGAAGGCGCTGGGCCTCTTTGGCTCGGTCGCCCAGGAGGTCGGCGCGATCATCGTCGCCGACGTCGACAAGGCCCGGGTGAACGAGCTGCTCGCCGCGGACAGGAAGGCGCTCGAGGCGCTGATCAGCCGGAAGTAGCGGCCGCGGGAGCGCCTTGACGGCCGGGGCGCGCGGCGGCAAGAAGACGGCGCCGTTCACCGGGAGGACTGCCCTTGCCCATCGTAAAGGTCTGGCTCCCGCTGGTCCTCCTCGCCGGCCCCGCGCCCGCCCCCGCCCCCTCCCAGGAGGTCCCCGTGACGAGCTGCCTCACCAGGCCCTGGTCTGGCCCCTACGGCGGCGTGCCGCCCTTCGATCAGGCCCGGGTGGAGCAGCTCGGGCCGGCGCTGGCGGAGGGGATGGCCGAGCAGCTCGCGGCCGTCGAGCGCATCGCGGGCGAGAAGTCCCCGCCGACCTTCGACAACACGCTCGCCGCGCTGGAGCGCTCGGGCCGCGCGCTCGATCGCGTCATGACCGTCTACGGCGTCCATGCGTCGACGGCGAGCACGCCCGCCTTCCAGGTCGTGGAGCGCGAGTGGGCGCCCAGGTTGGCCGCGCACGGCGACAGGATCACGCAGGACGAGAAGCTCTTCGCGCGCATCGAGGCCGTCTACGCGGACCGGGAGCGGCTCTGCCCGACCCCCGAGCAGAAGCGGCTCGCCTGGTACTACCACACGACCTTCACCCTGGCCGGCGCCAAGCTCGACGCGGCGTCGAAGCAGCGCGTCGCCGCCATCAACGAGCGGCTCGCCGCGCTGTCCACCAGCTTCACCCAGAACCTGCTCGGCGACGAGGGCGAGTACCTGCTCGTGCTGGAGAAGGAGGCCGACCTGGCCGGCCTACCCGCCTCGGTGCGGGCGGCGGCCGCGGCGGCGGCCGAGTCGCGCGGCCGCCCCGGCAAGTGGGCCGTCCTCAACACCCGCTCCAGCGTCGAGCCGTTCCTCGCCTCCTCCTCCCGGCGCGACCTGCGCGAGCTGGTCTGGCGGACCTTCGTCAGCCGCGGCGACCATGGCGACGCGCGCGACAACAACAAGATCGTCACCGAGATCCTCACGCTGCGCGCCGAACGCGCCCGCCTCCTCGGCTATCCGACCCACGCTCACTGGCGGCTCGAGGACTCGATGGCGAAGACGCCCGAGCGCGCCATGGCGCTCATGGAGGCGGTCTGGTCAGCGGCGGTCGCGCGCGTCCGCGAGGAGGTGCGCGACATGCAAGCCATCGCCGCCGCCGAGGGCGCGAAGCTCACCATCGAGCCGTGGGATTACCGCTACTACGCCGAGAAGGTCCGCAAGGCGAAGTACGACCTCGACGAGAACGAGGTGAAGCCCTATCTGCAGCTGGAGAAGCTGCGCGAGGCGATGTTCTGGGTCGCGGGCGAGCTGCTCGACCTGCGCTTCACCCCCGCCGCGGACGTGCCGGTCTACCACCCCGACGTGCGGGTCTGGAAGGTGCAGGACGGCCAGGGGAAGCTCGTCGGGCTCTGGTACTTCGACCCGTACGCGCGGCAGGGCAAGCGATCCGGGGCATGGATGAGCGCCTACCGCAACCAGGAGAGGTTCGACGGCGAGGTCGCCACCATCGTCTCGAACAACGCCAACTTCGTGAAGGGGAAGCCCGGTGAGCCGGTGCTCGTGAGCTGGACCGACGCCGAGACGCTCTTCCACGAGTTCGGCCACGCGCTGCACGGGCTCAGCTCCAACGTAGCCTACCCGTCGCTCTCCGGCACGAACGTGGCGCGGGACCACGTCGAGTTCCCGTCGCAGATCCTGGAGCGCTGGCTGGAGACGCCGGAGGTGCTGAACCGCTACGCCCTCCACGTCGAGACCGGCAAGCCCATCCCCCCGACGGTCGTGAAGAAGATCCAGCGTGCCTCGAAGTTCAACCAGGGCTTCCTCACGGTCGAGTACCTCTCGGCGGCGCTCGTCGACATGAAGCTGCACCTCGCCGCCGGTCGCGTCATCGACCCGGCCGCGTTCGAGCAGGAGACCCTGGCCGCCCTCGGCATGCCGCACGAGATCGTGATGCGCCACCGCACGCCGCAGTTCGCGCACGTCTTCGGCGGCGACGGCTACTCGGCCGGGTACTACAGCTATCTCTGGGCCGACACGCTCAGCGCCGACGCCTTCGAGGCCTTCACCGAGGCGGGCGGTCCCTACGACAAGCGCGTGGCGGCCCGGCTGCGCGAGCACGTCTTCTCGAAGGGCAACTCGCTCGATCCGGCCGATGGCTACCGCGCCTTCCGCGGCCGCGATCCCGGCATCGGCGCGCTCATGCGCAAGCGCGGTTTTCCCGAGCCTTCCCGGGCCGCGCCGAAGGGTTCGTAGGACGCCGGGCGATCCTCCCGCTCAGTCGACGGGGAGGCGCTTTCCGTCGAACGCCTTCTGCGGGATGGCAGCGAGGTCGACGTCGTCCAGGCAGCGCACGTTCAGCGCCACCATCGGCTCACCGCTCGGCATCGCGCCGCGCACGAACGAGCGTATCCCGCACCGCTTGCAGAAGAGGTGATGGAGCTTCTTCTTGCCCCACTGGTAGTCGGTCAGCGCGTCCGCTCCGGTGGTGAGCTCGAACTGCCCCGCCGGGATGAACGCGAGGGCCGTGCCCGTCTTCGAGCAGATGGAGCAGTTGCAGGTCATGGCGGCGTCGAGCTTCACCGTCGCGCGGAACCGCACCGCGCCGCAGTGACAGCCGCCGGTGTACACCTTCGCCTCGGCCATGGCCTATCGGTCAGGTGGCCTTGGGATCCTTGGGACCGGCGTGCTCCGGCTTCTTCCCGGACGCGGCGGCCGCGGACTTGGCTGCCTTGGCGTCGGCCTTGGATTTCAACTCCGCCGCCGCAGCGGCCCTCGCCTCGGCTTGAGCCGGCGTGTCGACGTGCTTTTCAGGATTCTTCTTGAACGCGTCTGCGAAGCTCATGTGTGCCTCTCCGTGGTTGAGGTGGGTCTAAGGACCGGCGCGCTGACCCACAAGGGCATTCGGGGTGGCCGGCCCGGCTGGCTGGTCCTTCACCAGCCGAACCTGGCGAGCCTTCACGGGAGCAAGGCCGCCAGGACCGCCTGTCGCATCACCTCGGCGAGCGTGTCCAGCGAGCCGCTCGTGTCGGTGTGGGTCGTCGTCACCGTGGGTAGCTGTGAGCCCGACTCGCCGCCTGCCAGGAATGGCAGCTGTCGGCGACCCAGCCGCAAGAGCCGCTCGTCGTAGAACGCCCCTTTGGCCTTCTCTCGCAGCCGCCGCGCGAGCTCGATCACGTTCCCCGTGGACGACGCTTGCATGCCCGCCCCCAGACACGTGAAATCGAGCTCGCTCTCGGCGAGCGTCGCGGCACGGCCATCGCGCGCGTAGACGAAGATCACCTGCTCGAGATCGTCCTCCGACGAACGCACCGTCTTCGTGGACGTGCGGGTCATCGACAGTCCGCCCGTCAACAGGGCCTTGCCGATGGAGAGTCTCTTCGCCTGCTCGGTGCGACCGACCTCCGAGCGCGACGCCCGAAGGCCGCGCAGGATGGCCATCACATCGGGCCATGGGATCTTCACCGCATCGCCGAAGCGGGGAGTGAGCGCGACGCCCGCGTCGTCGAGCGCAAAGGAGCGGGCGTGCGTGCGATCCTTGTCGGTGGGGCAACGGGCCTCGACGGCGAGCGCGGAGAGCCCGGCCGTCCGCAGCGCGGCGACGAGCCTTCCGGCCGCTTCCGCCTCGAGTCGCGCGAGGAGCGCGGGAGGCTCCGGCGCCAGCCGCATGCGGGCTTCGGCCAGCGTGACTCCCGCGGCGTCCGCCACCGCTCGCGCTGCCTCGTCGATGCGCGAGGGCGTGCGCACGATCGCCACGAGCTTCATGGGTTGAGCCTTTGCTCGACGGGTCGCGGGAGGGGCGCAGGCGCCATGGGGAGGGCGACGTGGAAGGTCGTCCCGCCCCGAGAGCCGGGCTCCACCCGGACCGTTCCGCCGTGCGCCTCGACGAGCAGCCGCACGCTGTAGAGGCCGATCCCCAGCCCCCCTCGCGCAGCCGTCCGCTGCCCCCGATAGAACCTCTCGAAGACGTGGGGCAGATCCTCGCTCGGGATTCCCGGCCCGTGGTCCGCGACGCTGATGGTGACCCATCCTCCAGCCGCGGCGGCGCCGAGCTCCACCGTGCTGTCGGCGGGCGAGTACTTCAGCGCATTGGAGAGCAGGTTCGTGACGATGCGGTCCAGGCGGTTGGGATCGGCGAGGGCGATGAGTCCGCCAGCCCCGCCGAGCGTCACACGGATGCGCTTGCCGTCGAGGAGGGGACCGCTGCGGTCGAGCAGCTCGGAGAAATACGCCCCGACGTCGACGGGTCCCAGCTCGAGCTTGAGCTGATGCGATTCCAGCCTCGCAGAATCGAGGAGGTCCTCGATCATGGCGTCCATGCGGGACGCGCAACGCAGGATGGCTTCGACGCGGGCCCCGGTGAAGGGGTCCCCTCCGGATCGCTTCTTCAACAGCGTGGCCTGCCCCACGAGCGCGGACAGTGGGGAGCGCAGGTCGTGGGAGACCACGTGCAACAGGTCTCGCCGGTGCCGGAGATTGCTGCGGACGTGCGCGAGGGTCACCGCGACGGTCAGGAAGGAGACCATGTGCATGAAGGTCTCCCAGTAGATCAACCAGGCGTTGGAGTAGGGGTGGAGCGAGAGACGATCGGAGAGGTACCAGCAGATGCCCGCCACGACGGCGAAGGCGATGCCCGCCCCCCGGCTCCCGTACCAGGCCGCGAGCGCGACCGGCACGAAGTAGAAGATGAAGAAGCCGAACTCGTAGCCGGTGACGTAGTCGATCCAGGTGATGGCCGCGAGCAGCGCGGCAGCGCCCGCGTAAAGCCACGAGCGCCTCGCTCGGGTCGACATCCGGCTCCTTCCCTCGGATCGTGCCGCATGCTCGCACGAACTGCCCTGCTCGGTCATCCCTCGCGCCCCTTCGCCCGTAGAGGGGCGGTGCCACCCGAGCAGGGAACACCCGGACCGGGAGTTTGTTTGGACTAACTTCTGGGCTGGTGGGGGGTCCTCCCTGTCGAGATGGCCGCACAGCGCATGAGCGAGGACGGCGAGAGTGGCGGGCCGAGGCTCCTGGTGCTGCCGGGGAGCCGGGCGGTCGAGCAGCGCGAGGAGGATGCGCTGCTCGGGCAGTGGCTCGTCGGCGACGACGAGGCCTTCGGCGAGCTGGTCCGCAGGCACCAGGGCCTCGTGCTCACCATCGTCCGGCGCTACGCCACGACGCCGGAGGACGCCCGGGACCTGGTGCAGCGGGCCTTCCTGCGGGCCTTCGAGACCGCCCGCAGGACCCTGGTGCGGGGGCGCCGCAACGCCGTGCCGTTCCGGCGCTGGCTCATCCGGGTGACCGTGAACCTCGCCAAGAACCATCGCCGGGACGCCACGCGCTGGACGACCGCGCCCCTCGCGCTGCCCTCGGTCGCGGCCGAAGGAGAGCCCGCTCCGGAGGCGCTGGCGCGCGCCCAGACGGCGGCGCGCGTGCGCCGGGCGGCCCTGGACCTCCCTCGTCGTCAGCGCGAGGTGCTGACGCTGCGCATCGACGCGGAGCTCCCCTTCGCCGAGATCGGCGCGGTCCTCGACATCTCCGAGAACGCCGCGAAGGTCTCTTTCCACCTCGCCGTGAAACGCCTCCGCGCCGAGCTCGCCCGGGAGGACCCATGAGCTCCTGTCCCGCCTTCGAGCCCCTCCTCCTCGACCGTTCCAGCGGGACGATCGATGCCGCCGCCGCCGACCGGCTCGCAGCCCACCTCCGCACCTGTGCTGCGTGTCGTGCCGAGGCTGCGATCCTCGACGACGTGCGCGCGCTCGTGACCTTGCCGCCGCCCAGCGAGGCGGAGCGCGCGGCGCTGGCCGGCCTGGCCGACGCGTTGCGGCCCGGGCAGCTCGAGCCGGAGCGGCGCTGGCGGCTGTCACTCCGCGGTGGCGCGGCCATGGCGGTGGGGCTGGCGGCGACCGCCATGCTCGTGGTGCTGGCCCACCCGCTCGTCACCCGGCGACCGTCCCACGGCAGCGTGCCCGCTTCCTCCCAGCCGCGTTCGGAGTCCTGGAACGCGCCGGACCCCGACGAGCTCTGGGAGGCCTCCGACCTCGAATTCGACGAGGTCGACGCCGCCGAGGCCGCTGCCGACGAGCTCGCCCTGGCCGTGGACGACGGCGCCTCGGCCGAACGCTGAGCCCTGATCTTTCACGAAAGGAAGGACCCCATGAAGAAGCTCGCCATGCTCCTCGCACTCACCCCCGCCCTGGCACTCGCGGCAGCCGGCTCGGGCCCGAGCCCGGACCCGGCGCCCGGCCCTCGCGGAATGAACCCTGAGGCGGCGAACCGGATGCAGAAGCGGATGCACCTCGCCTTGACCCTCGGCCTCGCCGAGACGCTCGACCTCTCGGGCGCCCAGGCGCTCAAGCTTCACGAGCAGATCGAGAAGATGGCGCCGCGCCGCGTGGCGGTCCGGCAGCGCATGCGGGAGGCCGCTGAGGCGCTCCGCCGCTCGGCGAAGGGCGAGAAGGTGGCCGCCGGCGACGTCGACCAGGCGGTGACGAGCCTCCTCGACGCCCGCGCCCAGCTCCAGGCCCTCGACCGTGAGTTCGTCACCACCGTGACCAAGGACCAACCGCCGGAGAAGCGGGCGCGGGCGGTGCTCTTCCTCGCCAAGTTCCACCGGCGCGTCATGCAGGGCTTCGGCGGCATGGGGCACCACGGCCACGGGATGCACGGCCACGAGGGTCACGGCATGATGCATCATGAAAGCCACGGCTCGGGGCCGGGCCCCGGCGGTGGCGAGGATGGCCCGTTCGGGATGGCGGATGACGGGGCGTGGGAAGGGTGACCGCGGCGCCACCCTCGGGGATTGCGACGCTCATGGTGCGTCCCCCGATGGCGCCGCTACCTGGCGGCGGTGCGATCGAGCGCGACGCTGAGGCGCTTGCCGTTCGGCAGCAGGTCGGGGGGGACCTTGGCGCCACCGGTCGAGAGCTTGAAGCGCTCGCACCGATCGAAGTGGCTATCGCAATAGTTGATCCGCCAGAGCTTCATCGTCGCGTTCAGCGTGAAGAGCGAGAACAATGGGCAGGACGTGACGCGTGAGCAGGCCATGCTGGGCTCCTGGGATCGGGGGGCACGGCGGTCTCGCGGCCCCTG
>WNGR01002380.1_pt1 | contig 20677 bp, 18 predicted proteins | sample 5407581 | NCBI WGS metagenome assembly WNGR01 (sample SAMN13153383, study PRJNA577476) | soil metagenome | isolation source: 80 cm soil or saprolite under Garry oak tree replicate 2 | place: USA:California | collected 2016-06-15
CTTCCCCACCGTGGAAGCACCACATGTGAAGGGGTGAATATCCATTCATTCCCCGTTTCGGTCAAATGCCCGTAGAGCACCAAATATCGCTCGCTCTTCATTTGCTCATCATAGTGCAAGAGCGTCAATGACACCTGCTCCTCCGATGCGGAGACCGGTCTCTGGTGCGGGATGGGCAAGGTAAAACACCGTTTGTCCCGATCAAAGACGAGAGGAAGTGGCAGCACCACCGGGTAGCCATCGACACCCGGATAGCTGAGAGCCACACGGTTGTACACTTCGATTTGTGTGAGCAGTTCTTCTGTCCAATCAATCATTGATTCACCTCTACAACTTCAGGGGACTGCTGGAAATTGCCATCGGGCCAACCGAGAAAGCGGGTTGGTCGGACACGAATGAGAGCTCGTTGCGTGTACCCCGGCATGACCTGCTCCATTCTCGCTAACGATGCGCGGGCGGAAGGCTGCCGTCGTGCCCAGCCGGCAAAATACCGTTTCCAGCCAGACATAAGATTGGTATCATCGACCTCGGCCAATCCTTGCACCAGCAGCACATGTTTCGGCTCCCCTGGCCCGATACCAACCGGCGAGAAAAGGATTGCCACCCTGGGGCGCTGGCGCACATTCTCCACGCGTTTCACTCTGGCGGGAGAAGAGATAATCAGTGTACCTGTATCGGGATCAAAGTGATTGAGAAAGACCGGCAGGGCCACCGGAATATCACGAACTGTTGTGCTGGCAAATTGACAGGTAAACGACTCTTCAATTGCATGATACATCCAATCGGGTAACTGGTTCATCTTTTACTAACCTTTCTTTTTTCGAGAGAGTTTTGCCTTATTATTTCGAGTTTTGCGCTCCGTTCTTTCCACCAGTCTGCACTTGCATTACAGAATGGAGTGCCGTACGCACCAGCACAGGGTCATACTCGGGAGCCAGCACAGCAAGGGTGCCCAGCGCAACGGACGAGTAATGACGGGCGAGACGCTCGGCAGCGATGGCGAGTGTCGCGGGCTATAGCATTTTAAATGATATTTCTGCACGTGACTGGGTTCCCGAAGAAGAACGCTCTTATTTTGGACTCGATTGGGTAATGCTGAAAGGCTTCGATGGCGCTGCTCCCATGGGTCCCTTCATTACGCCTGCTGATTTTGTGCAAGCCCCACAGGTGCTTACGCTGACGTTAACAGTAAACGGGCAGGTAAAGCAGCACTCGAATACAGCGAGCATGGTATTTTCGATCCAGGAAATCATAGAACATCTTACTACCATTATGACACTCGAACCTGGGGATGTCATCGCACCTGCTGGTCTTGCCATCCCCCTCTCTTACGGGACAGGCAGTGTCGCTACCTGGCGACAGTGTATCCGGTATCGTCGAGCACTTCCTCGATCTTCGCCAAGGTCACGATCTCGGGGTCGTAGTCGATGTGGACAGCCTTCGTCGGGATATCGACCTTGACCTGGCTCACACCTTCCAGTTTGCCAACTGCTCCCTCGATCGCGTGTTGGCAATGCTCACAAGAAATATCGGGGGCGATCAGTGTCGTCGCTTCCATGAAACATAACCTCCTTTGATGCGGGTGAATCATCTTAAAAGTAAACGGTGCAATCCGCCCCTCCACTCCTGCTCTCGCAGTCAGCTATACGTTGTGGATGAGCGGTTGGTTCTATGGCACTCCATTTCTCCACTATATCTGTCCTGCAGACTTCGTACTAGAAGAGGAGAAGGTAGCTACTATGGGTTTCCTGCAATCGAGTAGAGCTGGATCAACTCTTGAATGACCTCCTCTTCACGATCCCCTTTGATCCCCTCCGGGACACAGGTGCGTAAGTGCCCTTCCAGGATCAGCGCTTCAAGCTTTTCCAGGGCTTTGCGTACTGCATAGGTTTGACGTAAGATGTCAACGCAGTACTTATCCTCCTCCACCATCCTACGAATGCCCGCCACGTGCCCTTCGATATAGGACAGGCGTTTGAGCACATCACTTCGACGTTCATCTTGCATGAGACCATCCTCCTTTCGCGCCACCTGCGGCGCACATTACGTGTAACGACCAAAGCGCCGCAACCGCAGCGAATTGCTCACGACTGTTACCGATGAGAGCGCCATGGCTGCCGCTGCGAAGATCGGCGCATTCTCTCGCAAGAACGGAATCAGCGGTGAAAGGATGGCGGTCGGAATTAAGATGACGTTATAGGCAAAGGCCCAGAAGAGGTTCTGCTTGATCGTCCGCAACGTTGCCTTTGAGAGCGCCAGCGCGGTCGCGACGCTCTTCAGGTTGCCCTTGACCAGGGTGATATCCGAGGCCTCCATCGCGATATCCGTGCCCGTGCCCATGGCGATCCCTGCGTCCGCCTGCACCAGCGCGGGGGCATCGTTGATACCGTCCCCGGCAAAGGCGACCACCAGACCTTGTTCCTGCAAGCGCTTGACCTCCTTCGCCTTGTCTTCTGGCAGGACCTCCGCCAGGACATGCTCGGCAGGAATGCCCACCTGCGCGGCGACGGCCTGTGCAGCTCGCCGGTTGTCGCCAGTGATCATCCAGAGGGCAAGCCCCTGCGCCTGTAACTGCTCGACGGCTTCTCGTGAGCCCACTTTGACGGTATCGGCCACGGCCACCAGCCCCACGGCTTCGCCATCGATGGCGACGAGCATAGTGGTCTTCCCTTGCTGTTCCAGTGCGGCCAGTCGCTCCTCTAGCGCATCATAGGCGAGAGCGCGCTCGCTCAGCAGACAGCGCGTGCCCACCAGTATGGTATGTCCCTCGACGGTCGCTTCCAGGCCGCGCCCGGCAATGGCGGTAACGTGCTCGGGAGATGTGCTTAGCGCAAGTCCTCGCGCTTTGGCTCCCTCGACAACGGCTTCGGCCAGGGGATGCTCGGAACCCTGTTCCACCCAGGCCGCGAGACGCAGCATTTCGTCAGTGTGTTGGCCGCCAACCGTGACCACGTCGGTCAGCTCCGGCTTGCCGCGGGTTACGGTCCCCGTTTTGTCCAGCAGCACCGCGCGCACCGCCTGGATGCGTTCCAGGCTTTCCCCGCCCTTGATCAGGATGCCCTGCTCGGCGCCCTTGCCAGTCCCCACCATGATAGCGGTCGGTGTGGCCAGCCCTAAAGCGCAGGGGCAGGCGACGACCAGCACAGCTACCGCCGCGACGATGGCAACAATCCAGGGATTGAGGGCCTGATCCATACCGGCTACGCGGATGCCAGTCATCGTGCCGACAATAGCCCAGGCGATGAAGGTCAGCGCCGCGATGACCAGCACGACGGGGACGAAAATGCCCGAAATGGTGTCCGCCAGGCGCTGAATGGGCGCTTTGGAGCCTTGGGCCTGCTCGACCATGCGAATGATATTGGCAAGGACCGTATCCGCTCCCACCTTGGTGGCGCGCATATGTAGGAGTCCGCGCTGGTTAATGGTCGCGCCGATGAGTGGCTCTCCCACGGCCTTTTCGATGGGAATGCTCTCTCCGGTAATCATCGATTCATCTACGGAGGAGAGACCAGAGAGGACTACGCCATCCACAGGAATCTTCTCGCCGGGGCGCACCACCACTTCATCATCCACCTGTACCTGCTCGATCGGCAGCTCCACGTCTTGCCCAGCGCGGAGCACGTGAGCCGTGCGGGGTTGCAAGCCGATCAGCTTCTTGATGGCCTCGTCGGTCTGTCCTTTGGCACGCGCCTCCAGGTACTTGCCCAGGAAGATCAGCGTGACGATCAAGGCGGTGGTGTCATAGAAGGTCACGCCCCCAACGATCTGCGGGAAGAACGTCGCGACGACACTCATCACATAGGCAGCCATCGAGCCGACCGAGATGAGGGTATCCATGTTGGCGCTGCCATGCCGTAGCGTCTTGATGGCACCCCGGTGAAATTCCCAGCCGACGACGGCCCAGACGGGTGTGGTGAGGAGCAGCAAGAGCAGGTTCTCGCCGGGGAAGTGATTCATGAAGAACATACTGAGGATCACCACTGGCAGTGTCAGCACGATTCCCAGGACGAGCAGGTTGCGCTTGCGTGTGATCTCCGCCTGCTTGCGTCTGCTCTGCTCGTCCTCGCGGAAGATGCCGCTCTGTGGTACAGCAGAGGCTGCGGCAACAGCCATCACTTCGCGTTCCGGCGACGATTTTTGCGGCGCTGGTACCCGAGGGATGGCATGATATCCAACTGCTTCCACCTTCTGCACCATCTGCTCGATGCCTGTTTGTGCGGGGTCAAATGTCACCGTCGCTTGTTCTGTGGCAAAATTAACACTGGCGTCCCTCACCCCTGGGACTTTTTTCAGCCCTTTCTCGATGCGTATCGCGCAGGAGGTGCAGGTCATCCCCTCCAAGGCCAGCGTCGCGCGAGCCTCCTCATTTGAATCGAGATGAGATACCTTTCCTGTCTCTTCTCTTGGCAGCTTAATTTCTGAAGCCATTCTGCTCACCTTCATCTTCATCTGTCCTGTACCCATACCCCCCTGATAGGGGTATGGTAAGTATAGGGCATAACCCAATACGATGTCAAGGGTGAAATTCAGGAGGCAGCGGGGAGAGCAGCAACGCGGGGAACAAAGAAATACCAGGAAGCATGACCATTAGAACCCCCTCTCCAAGCGAGGTAAGCGACGATGAGTGGGCCTTCGTCGCTGCGTATCTGACCTCGTCGCCCATTGATGTGGACCAACGACACAATGAAAAGATGTGTTATGATCTACCTATGCTCGTACATAACCACACAAAAGAGGATAGTACATGAACGAAGAACAGGCGAGCGAGGCCAGTCGCTTACTGCTGGCGCTTGCCCGGCGCAATGCCCGGGTCTACGCTGCTCACCCTGATGCCAGGGCCATCATTGTGACCGGTTCGGCTGCTGAGGGCGTGAGTGACTTTTCCTCCGACCTCGATATGATTCTCTACTATGCCAGGCTGCCATCCGAGGATGAGTTGCTGGCTGCCTGCCAGCAGAATGAGGGGAAAGGTCGCCACCTGTTAGGGCGGGCTGGTGACGAGGAGGTGATGGACGCTTATGCTGTGAATGGGGTTGAGTGCCAGTGCGCTCACACAACCATCGCCTTCGCCACCAGCTACCTGTACTGGCTACTTTAGGATATCCGCTCTCAAGCAGAGAAGTAAACAGCAATGTGGGCATTAGTGGAGTCCTATCCCTGCTTGTCATTCCATGGCGTTATAGTGGTGTGTCTCCTGCACATCATCAGCGGAAATACGCCCCGCGACGATCCAGGCATAACGCAAAATCATGCCCCCCGCCAGTATTAAAAGAGATGAGCCGATATTCAAAGCACGGGGCATAGGTTTTCTCGTAAGTTTCCAGCCAAGCCGTGTAAATAACGGGACTATTAGTCCTCCACTTATGGTGCCAGCCAGAAACAATACTCCCACTCTACCCTTGAATAGAGGCTTGGCGAGTGAACCCAGCGCCCGGGGAAGCGTCGAGATCAGACCGAGTTCTGTGGCCATGGTAATCATCTCGGCGCTTTCCAATCGTTCAAGCGTATCCTGCTTTGAGCGTCCTAACGAGAGGAGCAACGAAAGACTGGCAAGCGCAGTGGAAAGAGCAGACGAGAGAAACAACGGCCCGAGAATGTGCCTTGCACGCGCCCATATGGGCACCGCCGTAGAAGAGAGCAACACTCCGGTATACGAGGCAACAAAGAGACCAAACACACTGCCAAACACCTCTATGATTTTCACCGGCAGGACTTTCAAGAACCGGGCAAATGGTGGGAACCAGTTCAAGAGGCCGTCGTTGGCCATCTGGTGAGCCGTGATGAGCCCGCAGCACATGCCAAATACTGTAATTGCCCATGACCCTAGCGACATAGCAGAGCGCAGTTTGAGAACACGCAGCATGTGGTGAAAACGCTCCGGTCGACCCAGATCCTTAATCAGGAGTACCGGGCTGATGAGTATACAAATAAGTGCAGTGTAACGCCCTACCCGTATCAAAGCTGCATCTTTCATTGATCCGAGAAGATCGGCAAGAGTGGATACGAGGAATGAGCCACCAGCCATGCCGCCAAAGAAGAAATAGAGTATAACCTCCCAGGACCAGTGGGCTTTTTTGATAAGCGGCGTATTGTAATATGTACTGGCTTCCCCAAGCCATTCTTCGCCACGACCCGCGGTTGCCCCTCCACGGTCAGGTCTGACGACAGTAGCGGTTCTACCAAGTCCTTCTGGCTTGTTTCCATGCGTTTTGCTCATCCCACTGCTCCTTTACTTGCCCCTTCTCCACAGTGAGAAGGCTGTGGTGAGGGTCAAAAACGATGCTGCAATCAAACTTGCCACAAATCCAGGAACAAGGTTATTTTGTGGCAGTTTGGGTTTCTCCGGCAGATTATAGACAGAAGGCCGGTCCATGAGCAAGAAGAAAGCATTAAGATCCCCAACGCTGGTATCTTCATCGATGCCATAAAGGTAGGCAGCGGTTTCTCCCCTCTCGTGAAGTGTATTTACGCGTTTTTTGGCCCGCTCTTTTAGTTCATCCAGGTCGCCAAAAGTGATCGAATCAGTAGGGCAAGCCTTCGCGCAGGCTGGCTCGATGCCATCCTTCTGCCGGTCATAACACAAAGTACACTTGGCAGCCAGGCCGGTATCCCGGTTCCGACCCACCACGCCAAATGGGCAGGCAGGCACACAATAACCACATCCATTGCAGATATCAGGCTGCACATACACATTTCCAAACTCATTGCGGATGATCGCTCCTGTTGGACAGGCCTCCATGCAGCCGGCATGGGTACAATGTTTGCACACGTCGCTCATCATCAACCAGTTTACCGCTTTGCCTGTGCCATCTGCAGGCCGCGAATGCTCGATGAAAGCGACATGCCGCCAGGTAGTGGCAGAAAGCGCTACAGTATTGTCATAGCTATGGCCTGTCACCACACCGCGATATCCCCAGTGGTACGGTAAACCGATTTGATGGATGGTACGACCTCCCATCTGCAAGGGTTTCATGCGCGGCGTGACCAGCGCTTTTGCTTCTACCTCACCGCGTTCCGTCCAGATGGTAATCCAGTCACCAGGTTTGACTCCCTTTTCCGCCGCCAGTTCCTCGCTAATCTCGGCAAAGAGTTCTGGTTGAAGTTCGGAGAGCCAGGGCAGCCAGCGTGACATGGCCCCACCGACGTGATGCTCGGTGAGCCGGTAGGTGGTGATCACATAGGGATACTGCGGGTTAGCGATACCGTTTTCTGGATTGTCCGGCCTGCGCCAGTGCTTCACGACAGGATTGGTAGGCATTTTGGGATAGAGCAGATTGGTGACAGGGGACTCTACCGGCTCATAGTGCGTGGGCAGCGGCCCATCGGTCAGTCCACTTGGAACGAAGAGTCGGCCTCTACCTTCAACGTTCATGGTGAATGGGTCCGTACCAGAATGGGCATCCAGTCCACTCCCATTTGGGTCAGCTCTGGTGGTTGGCGACTTCGTTACAGGGAAGTCAGGAATGTCGTAGCCGACCCAGCGTCCCCTTGTGCCATCCCCGTTATCGTGTTCGGGGTCCCACCAGATGTATTTTTTGCGCTCTGACCACGGCTTGCCTTCAGGATCAGCGGAAGCTCGGTTATAGAGAATGTGGCGGTTGGCAGGCCAGGTAAAGCCCCAGCCCAGGCTGACATACGCATCAGGATTACGACTACGTGCAAGGTTCTTTCCCTCTTCGGGCATAATGCCGCTGAAAATCCAGCAGCCGCAGGCAGTACTGCCATCGGCTTTGAGTTCGGTAAAGTCTTTGACCGGCTTGCCATCGGCAACCGTATAGCCATTGATCTCCTTCACGATATCTTCGACAACGGGTTCCTGCAGCGGTCCAGAACGGCGATAATTCCAGACCAAGTTTTGAATGGGCTTGTCACGCTCCTTCGTACTCTCCTTGTAGCGTTCCTTCAGGCGCATGCAGAGTTCTGTCAGGAACCAGTTCTCTGACCGTGCATCACCTGGTGAGTCTACAGCTTGATCACGAAATTGGATGAGGCGCTGCGTATTGGTGAAACTGCCCTCTTTCTCGACATGTGATGCCGCCGGAAGGAAAATCACTTCCGTAGGAATCCTGGTAGAGTCAATGCCTGGCCGTTTCCAAAAAGCTGCCGTTTCAATTTCGTAGAGGTCACGTACGACCATCCAGTCCAACCTCTGCAGGGCTGCCCGGTGGAAGCCAGCATTCACCCCGCCTGCCGCCGGGTTCTGGCCCATAGAGAAGTAACCCTTCATTTTCCCATCCTTCATGGCAACAAACATGGCCAGGTCCGAATGATCGTCGACGACCTTTGGCAGGTAATTGAAGGCATAATCATTTTCCGCTGTGGCAGCATCTCCGTACCACGCTTTCATGAGACTCACAAAGTACGCGGGATAGTGAACCCACCAGCCGGCTTCCTGGAAGTTGTGCTGCAGATACGTGTCTAAGTCGTACTCATCGCGCAAAGCACTGGGCGTAACCAGGTAGCCCGGCAGCAGATTGTAGAGCGTTGCGATATCAGTAGAACCTTGTATGTTCGCGTGACCCCTCAGGGCCAGGATGCCACCGCCTGGCCGCCCTATATTGCCCAGCAAGAGTTGCAAGATCGAACCTGCGCGGATCATCTGTACCCCAGTTGTATGCTGTGTCCAGCCTACAGCGTATGAGATGTTCGTAGTTCGTTCGCGCCCTGAGTTTTTTACTAATGTGTCCGCAATCTTAAAGAAAAGATGCTGAGGGATACCACAGATTTGTTCGACTGCCTCCGGCGTGTAGCGTGCGTAGTGCCGCTTCATAATTTGCAGGACACAGCGTGGATGCTGCATGGTTTCATCACGTTCGATCTGGCTGGGATGAGCATGAGCGAGCAAGCCCTGTCCGTCCTGACCGTCGGGCACAATGTTTTGCTCATCGTGAAGATCAGTCGCCCCTTTTTTCGGATGAGTAATCCTGCAAGATGGCTCCTCTGTTGGCTCTCGTGACTCTCCCTTTTTCGTCAGCTTGTACTGCCAGCTCCTGCTATCGTAGGCATTGTGGTCGGGTTTCAAGCCAGAGAAGACGCCCTCAAGGTCCTCTGCATCCTGGAAATCATCACGCACGATAAACGCCGCATTCGTATATGCCTGTACATACTCCTTGAAGTAGAGATCGTGCTGGAGAACGTAATTGATGATGCCTCCCAGGAAAGCGATATCAGTGCCGACGCGGATGGGCGCGTAGATATCGGCCATTTGCGAGGTACGAGAAAAGTGCGGATCGACATGAATGATGGTCGCGCCACGCTCTTTGGCCGCCATCACCCAGCGAAACCCTACGGGATGACACTCGGCAAAGTTGCTCCCTTCTATGAGAATGCAATCACTATGCTGTAAATCCTGTTGAAAAGTAGTGGCGGCACCACGCCCAAAGCTTGCGCCGAGACCCGGCACTGAGGCGCTGTGTCATATACGGGCCTGATTTTCGATACAAACCATTCCCAACGAGTGGAAGAGCTTGGTAATGAGGTAGTTCTCCTCGTTATCAAGCGTTGCTCCACCAAGTGAACCCATGGCGAGCGTGTTATTGAGCGGTTGTCCTTCTTCGTTCGTCTCGCGGAAGGTCGTCTCCCGGGTCTCATAGACCAGTTGAGCCACGCGGTCCATGGCCCAATCCAACGGCCTGTCTTCCCACTCGGTACTATATGGCGCTCGATATTTTACGGTCGTCCAGCGCCTCTCATTGATGTCCAACTGGAAACTCGCCCCACCTTTCGGACAGAGGCACCCACCACTGATGGGGCTATCATAGTCGCCTTCGATATCGATCACCTTGCCATCCTTAACGTATACACGCTGCCCGCAGCCCACAGCGCAGTAAGGGCAGACGCTCTTCACCATCGTGGCATCATGGATGCGCGGTTCCAGGTGTTTACTTCGATCATCCCCTGGAGTATCGCACCTTCGAAGGGGTGATCGCAGAGGGCGAGTATGGAGCAGGGGAAGTCATCGTCTGGGATCAGGGAACATACAGACCCCTTGCGGGGAAAACCAAAGAGGAAATGCAGGAGCAGGTAAGAGCGCAATTGAACCAGGGAGAGCTCCGTTTTCTGCTGTTCGGAGAAAAATTGCGCGGGGAATTCGCGCTCATCCGACAGAAACGGCTGGGAGAGAAGGCCTGGTTACTGATCAAAAAACGGGATCACTATGCCACAGATGCAGATATCACCCTGCAAGATAGATCAGTCATCTCTGGAAAACGGCTTGGCGAAGTCAGATAGATTTGCTCGACAGCAATCCATCTGTTTTCAGTTACTTGTGAGAGCTGTTGCCAAGAGTTGAGTAGCCGGATACCTTAACAGGCTTCGCGCCCCATTCATTTCCTGTGCACGTAAAACAGGAATGCGGGCACTATACACGCTTCGACCCTCCTGGCCTGGATGTTCGGTTTGGCAAGTGGGGCAAGACCCTGACAGCCCACTCCATACCCTCCGCATCTCCCATGAGGCTTCCTGGGAGAGGGTGCTTGAAATGCCCGCACAGCATCTTTTCTAGAGAAAATATATATTGATTCATAGCAATAGTTGATGAGATAATATAAATACTTGACAATGCACCATCTACAATATATACTTGGTGCGGCGAAGACAAGAAGACCTCTACCGTAATCTTTGCTTCATTGCCAGCGAGCTGATCCCTCTGAGAAGAGGGCATTCCCTCACCAGCGAGTCTCTCCCGGCAATGGGCGAGGACTCGCTTGGGCGAACGAAAAAGATCAGGTCGTTCCGCTTGATGCGCAGCGAGGGCAAAAAGCTAGTCATAATCTCTGCAAAGGAGGGGGTACCCGCACCGGGGTACGTATGGATAGAACATCGGGATGGAACCAGGCAACATATCAAGTGCAGGTCGAAAATAAAATCACGCTTGAAGGCAATTTGAGTCTGCCGGAGAATCCTCGCGGCGTGGTGCTGTTTGCACATGGCAGCGGAAGCAGTCGTCATAGTCCTCGCAATCAATTTGTTGCCCAGGTCTTGCACGAAGCTGGCTTTGCGACTCTGCTCATCGACCTGCTCACCATGCAAGAAGAAGAACTGGATCGCTATACCGGTCGTTTCCGCTTTGCTATTGATCTCCTCAGTCGGCGGGTTGTTGGTGCTACCAACTGGCTTACCACCAACCCAACGACGGCGAATCTCAAAATCGGGTATTTCGGCGCGAGCACTGGCGCGGCAGCCGCTCTGGTTGCTGCGGCAATGCACCCTCTGGCCGTTGGTGCAGTTGTTTCACGCGGTGGTCGGCCTGATCTTGCCGGTTCATACCTTCCTGCAGTTCAGGCCCCTACACTGTTGCTCGTTGGCTCAAAAGATACACAGGTCATCGAATTGAATCGTAGGGCGTTCTCGCTGCTGCGGTACGAAAAGCAGCTCGAGATCATTCCTGGCGCATCACACCTTTTTGAAGAACCAGGCACCTTGGAGAAGGTTGCGCAGTTGGCAAGCCAGTGGTTTACACGCTATCTCGCGGCATGAGTGCTTTCATAGAGTGAACCGCACCTGCGGAAGTGCATAGCAAAAAACCAGGTTGAGAGAAACATCATGATAAAAATCTATCGAGACCGAATTGAAGCCGGGCGTGAGCTCGCCACGAAACTCACAGCCTATGCTCATCGCCAGGATGTGCTGGTGCTTGCGCTCCCTCGTGGAGGTGTGCCAGTCGGGTATGAAGTGGCAAAGGCACTTCAGGCGCCCCTCGATGTCTTTGTTGTGCGCAAACTTGGCGTCCCTGGTTACGAGGAATTGGCGATGGGCGCTATTGCAACGGGAGGGATATGTGTGATCAACGAAGAGGTCGTGCAGATGCTGCATATCCCTAAGCACGTGATCGATGCGGTTGTAGCAAAAGAGCAGCGGGAACTGGAACGGCGAGAACGCCTCTACCGTGATGATCGCCCCCCGCCCGACGTGAACGGTTGCATCGTTATTCTGGTCGATGACGGTCTTGCGACCGGTTCAACCATGTATGCTGCCGCAGAAGCATTGCGACAGCAGCATCCCGCTCGTCTTGTCGTTGCAGTGCCGGTAGCGGCTCCTTCGACCTGCGAGGAACTGAGCACAGTGGTAGACGAGGTCGTCTGCGCTCAAACACCAGAGCCTTTCTACGGAGTTGGCTACTGGTACGAGGACTTCTCGCAAATATCGGACGAAGAAGTACACGAGCTGCTCTCTCAAGCTGAGCAAGAAAAACCGGTTGCTGCGCGCAAACGATAAGGGTTACCGCGGGAGGAGGGTATGTGCAATGTCAGATACAGCACTTTCTGTACTCATCAATGCTGTACGCGAGACTGCGCATCCGCTCACAGCAGCGACTACAGACTACGATCCCTTCATGAAACTGCGCCTGTTTGATCGGCGCAGCCACGGGCGTCAAGCCCTATTCCATCGGCAAACCGAACCCGATGATGATGCGCTCCGCCCTGCGCACCCTCGATGTCCATTCCGAAGACTCGGTGATGATCGGGGATCGCATGGATACCGATATTGTCGCCGGGATCGAGAGCGGCCTGCGCACAATTCTGGTACTCACCGGCGTCACTACGCGCGAGCAGGTGGAGTGCTTCCCCTATCGGCCCACCTGGATACGAGAGTCCATAGCCGATGTTGAGGTGTAAGGCGCATCCATACGAGGTACTCTCGATCATACTGTTGGCCAGGCTGGTAGACTCCGGTCAGACCGTGTCCGCCACGCTTGGAAGAAGCAAGTCCGAACTCATAGCAGAAAACGCTCTTTTACGAAAACCTCTCGTCATGTCAGTGGCTTGCTCTGCTTTGATGCCTTTGATCACGTGGTTGAGATAGTGCTCAATCAGCACTCTCACCGAGCTCACTGGCTCATCCGTCCCTTGCGCGAGTGGCTTACTCCCTTGCAGTTTGTCATTAGTTTGGGCGGAACTTAGGTAGTCTGATAATGTACAATTGTTGAGAATTGCTCTTGACAAACCTTTAACTCATCCCGTATACTGGTTTTAGTGCTCAAGAAGGGCACTTATTAGTATGACTCATCAGCCAGATTTCATGAAAGGAGATGGCACAGATGGCAACTGGCCAGAAGTGGTTTAACACCGTGCGCCCGCGCGATGCCTTTGGCGCTTACGGCCATGCTATGCCCTCGCGCCTGGTGGAGCAGCGCTCCATCATCAGCTGGGCTAGTAACCTCAATGGACCAGTTTTCATTTTCGCCCAGGGTCGCAGTGTGCCCATCTCACGGGGATCTCCGCCTATCTCAGGATGATAAGTAACAGTTGAAGAGGCGTTCCCGACCGTGGGCACTGGCAGCAAGCAGAAAATCCAGTCCCACGGTTTTTTGTCGTCTTTTTATGTATCGTGAACCGCCAATCACGAAACCCTGAGGACCTTGAAGGCTCACCAAGGAGTAAGCAGTGATGTCTTGAAAAAGCAGTCGTTGACTGGTCGTACAGGCTGAAACCTGTTCTAATGGTCGATGCAGCAGCCAGAGAAGTGCGTTACACTAGAAGAAATGTTCGAGTAATGTGCCCTTCCGAATTACTTCATTAAAAGGAGACAAACCCATGGCTATTCATAGTCTAGAAGATACTCATCTAACAGAGCATATGACCGTAGCGCTCGATACTACTAAAGACGCGGTAGTAATCGATGGCGTCTCTAAGATATTCAAAAAGTCGCGATCCCTCCTGCGCTGGCCCGGCAGCAAGCGCGAGCAAGATGATAGAAAGAGCGAGGTTCGTGCCGTCGATGATGTAACCATCACCATCAAACGCCGCGAGATCGTAGGGATTCTCGGCGCCAACGGCTCTGGCAAATCGACGTTGATACGCATTTTATCGACCCTGCTCATTCCTGATGCCGGTCGCGTGACCATCTTCGGCTACGACGTTGAGAAGGACGAGCGCATGGTACAGCGGCTCATTAACCGTGTCAGTGTGGAGGCCTCGTTCTTCAAAAAGCTATCACCCATGGAGAACCTCCTCTATGCTGCCCGGCTCTACAATATGCCGGGCGGCGAGGCCCGCGCCAAGATCAGGAGTATCCTTATGCGCCTGGGCATCAAGCCTGACCGCATTGACAAGCCCCTGGAGAACATGTCGCGTGGTATGCAGCAGAAAGTAGCCATCGCCCGCGCATTTCTCACGGCGCCGATTGTGCTGTTATTGGATGAGCCTACTACGGGCCTGGACCCGCGCTCCAAGATCGATGTGCAGAACTTCGTCAAGGAGTTGCGCGAAGAGCATGATGCCACCATCCTGATCACTACCCATGACATGGATGAGGCAGAGGCATTGTGCGACCGCGTAGCTATTCTCGATCAGGGACGCATTGTGGCCCTGGGAAGCGCGGATGAACTCAAGCGCACCGTGGCAGAGCGCATGGGGCGCAATGAACATGTGACTATGCATGAAGTCTTCATGCATTATACCGTCGCTCATCTCATCACTGATGCTGACATTGAACGTTACGGAAGCTGGGAAAAGGCTTTCGAAGCGTATGAAGCGCAGAAAGAAGATGAGGATGAAGGAGAATAGGGAGAACGACGCCAATGTCTAGTCTAATGCATCAAGGACGTGCCACTTACGCCTTTTTTGAACGTAATTGGAACTTGAGCAAGCGCTACTGGGGCTGGGAGATTGTATGGCTGGTCTATAACATTGTGAACGCTATGTCGGTTACCTACATTGGTGCCAGTGCGCAATTGATTACTGGGATCAAGTTCAATACGAGTTTTCTGATCCTCTACTTGTTGATCGGAACCTCGGTCTGGTCGTATCTCAGCGTCACCTTTGAAGGTGTGACTGATATCATCACCTTCGAGCGCTGGGAAGGGACGATTGAGCATACCTTTATGGCTCCTATCTCGCGCTTCACCCACTTGATAGGCAGTTGTTGGTATGCCGTAGCGCATGGCTTGCTCTTCACTTTTATACAGTTGCTCGTGGTGGGAGCGTTCTTCCATCTCGATCTGAGCCATGCTAACTACGCGACAGCCGTTTTTATGTTGTTGATGGGAAGCGTCTCGTTTATCGGCTTTGGTATCGCCGCAGCGGTGTTGCCGCTTCTGTATACAGAAAGAGGCTCACAGATGTCCTACATTGTACGTGCGGTACTATTGTTGATATCCGGCGTCTATTACCCTGTAGAGGTTCTGCCGGCCTGGATGCAGCCACTAGCGCGTATCTCCCCGGCTACCTATGTACTGGAGGGTCTGCGTGCTGGTCTCCTGCGTAACCAGGTGATCTGGTCGGCAGAGATATGGAGCTACACCTGGCCCCTCATCATTACCGGCGTCGTAAGTATTCCCGTCAGCGTTTACATCTTCAGGATTGCTGAACGCTATGCAAAGCGAACCGGTAAGCTGAAAAGAAATGGATAACATTCAGCTCTAGCTCGGGTGCAATATCCTTGCATCCAGGCTATTTCGGAAGGATATACTACTATGCCTGCACTTCTCAGAAACCTTATAGCACGCGCTCCGGCAATGGCCGACCTGGATGCCGTTACCGCGCTGGTGATGGCCTGCGACGCTGCAGACTACGGTTTGTCAGATGATAGAGGGGAGGAAGTACATTCCGACTGGCAAAAGCCGGGCTTCAATCTGAAGACTGACGCCTGGATCATAGTCACGACGAGCGGGCAGTTCGCTGGCTATGCATGTGTGTGGCATAGCGAGCATGCGCGCATCCAGATGTTCGCATGCGTACACCCTGCGTATCGTGGTCGCGGCATTGGCACATTGCTGCTCAGATTAGCCGAGGCACGGGCGCGTGAGCAAGCCGAGCAAGCGCCGCCAGGAGTACGCATCACGCTCGATACCGCTGTCAGCAATGTCAACGCAGCTGCTCGCCATCTCCTCGAATGGGAGGGTTACACTCTGGCCCGGCATTTCTGGCGCCTGGTCATCAAGATGGATGAGGTGCCATCAAAGACATTCGAGGAGTTCTACCAGCACGGTAAGCTCAAAGTTGACCTCGTAGTCGATGCGCAGAACCTGATGGGCACAATGCAACTACATCAGCGCACGGGCATGTATGTCGCGCGGCAGTACGACATCTACGAGAAAGTACTGCACGTTGGCCAGGAGTTGCCTGCGCCCCCTGTAGACCGCGATTTATCGCTGGACTCCGCCACTGTAGGCCGCGATTTATCGCCGGACTCCGCAGGAGCAACAGTCTAAGCACCCGGTGGGGGCTGCCGAGCGGCAGCCCCTGCCAGGATGATTATTCAATAATGGAGAATCAAACAATGGTATCTATACTTCCCCCGGGCTTTCTGGTACGCCCTCCCACTATGAACGACCTGGACGCCGTTACCGCACTGACCAATGCAGGTGAAATTGCCGACTTCGGTACGGCAGAGACCACGATAGAACTCGTGCGTACCAGGTGGCAGGCTCCTGGTGTCGACTTAGCAATGGATAACTGGCTCGTTATCTCGCCTAGAGGTCTCGTCGTGGGTTATGCAGGCATGAGCGATAGCGAACATGCGCGCATCTACGCGAACATCCGTGTGCATCCCGAGTATCAGAAACAGGGAATCGCGGCAGTCTTGCTTCAACGAGTGGAGGAGAGGGCGCGCCAGCATGTTTCTGCTGCTCCCCAGGGGGCACGTGTCACCATGAATACCTGGACAAGCAGTCGTAACGTTGCAATAAAGCAATTGCTTGAGCAATCCGGCTATACACCGGTGCGACATTCCTGGGACATGGAGATCGCAATGAACGAAGCTCCACCCATACCGCAGTGGCCCGAAGGAGTCACTGTCCGCACTTTTGTCCCGGGCCTGGAACGCGCGGTGTTTGAGACAGACGACGAGGCGTTCCAGGATCACTGGGGCTACATGCCAGGAAAATTCGAGGAATGGCAATATTGGACGATCAGGCGTGAAAACTTCGACCCGACATTGTGGTTCCTGGCCTTTGATGGAGATATGATGGCGGGGATATCATTATGTACATACGAAAGAAGTGATGGCTGGGTAGAAACACTGGCAGTGCGGCGCCCGTGGCGGCGGAAGGGCCTTGGTATGGCGCTCCTGCTCCATGCCTTCGGTGAATTCTACCGGCGTGGCACCTACAAGGTTGGGCTGGGCGTCGATTCGCAGAATTTGACTGGTGCAACCCGCCTCTATGAGCGGGCTGGCATGCATATCGCCAGGCAGTATGACACGTACCAGAAAGAGCTGCGCCCAGGCGTGGAACTCAGTACCCAGACTATCACTGTATAAACTATTTTATGAGGAGGATTCACTTGAAAAGTTGCAATCGCGGATACGTTATTGGCCTCGGAAGTGGCTACGGTCTTGCCCTGTTGAATGCAGGGAAGCTTGCTCCGACGCCCAGGGCACGCTCATTCGAGCTAGCTGATGATCGGGCGCATTACGCGCCTGACAGGCCTGCGGACGTAAAACACGTCAAGCTGGCGATTTCGCTCGACTTTGAGCAGGAGACGGTCAGTGGCACGGCCTACACCACCTTTACCGCTCTCTATGATGATCTTAAATCGATCACTTTCGACGCGGTCGAGCTACATATCGAGCATGTTACATTGGAAGATGGCAAAGAGTTAGGATTTACCGGCGAAGCTAAAAAGCTTATTGTAACCCTTGACCGGCCGTATCGCTACGGCGAAGAGTTTACCATTGCCATCGAGTATCATGCGAAGCCGCGTACTGGCCTGCATTTCATCAAACCGGCGCCGGAGGACCCGACACGCCCGTTGCAGGCCTGGACCTTTGGACAGCCGCGCTACCATAGCCATTGGTTCCCCTGCCATGACTCCCCCAATGACCGGGCTACCAGCGAGATTATCGCCACGGTGCCAGCGCAGTTCATTACCATCTCTAACGGGAATCTGCTCAGTGTGACAGATCACGGGGAGACTAAAACCCATCATTGGCGACATGATATACCTCACGCAGCTTACCTGGTGTCCCTGGTGGTGGGCGACTTCGCGGTCATCGAAGACCACTACAAGCAGGTCCCCGTCACCTATTATGTGCGGCCGGATCGCAAGGACGATGCCCACCTGTATCTGGGCAAGACTCCCGAGATGATTCGCTTCTTCTCCGAGTACACCGGCGTTGAGTACCCATACGATAAATACGCACAAACGGTGGTCGAGATCTACACGGGCGCAATGGAGCACACTACCGCGACCACGCACAGCTTCGCTCTCTTGATAGACAAGAAAGCATCATTGGACGTCGATCTAGTGCAGGTGGTAGCCCACGAACTGGCTCACCAGTGGTATGGCGATCTGATTACCTGCCGCGACTGGGCCAATGGCTGGCTGAACGAGGGTTTTGCCACCTACTTCGAGGAGCTGTGGGGCGAACACGACCAGGGCGCTGACTACTTCAAGCAGTCCATGCTCACTCTCAAGCAAGACTACCTGGAGGAGGATGGCTTCTACCGCCGCCCCATTGTCTACCATGTCTACCACGATGATGGTTTTGAGCTGTTCGATGCTCACCTGTACCAGAAAGGTGCGTGGGTACTGCATATGCTGCGCCACCAGCTCGGCGAAGCAGCCTTCAGGCGTGCCATCCATGCCTATACCTCCCGTTACCGCGAGCGCGAGGTCATCACTGCCGACCTGGAGCGTACCTTCGAGGACGTGACAGGGCGCAGCCTGGCGCAGTTCTTCCAGCAGTGGGTCTACCAGGGAGGCTATCCTGCCTTTGAGGTGAACTACTCGTGGGATAGCGAGCACAATACGGCGAAGGTCAAAGTTCGCCAGGCACAGCAAGTCGACGACCTGACGCCCTGCTTTGTGACCCCTGTAGAACTGGCTTTCACCATCCCTACCTCGGATGATGCAGCTAAGGACGACGACACCACCGAGACGCGCACGGTGACTATGCGTGTCATGCTGGGTGAAGATGGACAGGTGGAGCAGAGCTTCTACATCCCCCTTGAGCGGCAACCGGTGATGGTGCGCTTCGATCCCGATGGTTGGCTGCTCAAAACTCTCAAGTTTGAGCGCCCTGCGAAAATGCTGCGCTACCAGCTCGTGCATGATCCCGATGTACTGGGGCGTATCGAAGCAGCAGAGGTGCTGGGTGAGGAAGGCGATGACGAGAGTCTGGAATCCTTGAAGAAAGCACTGCTCAATGATCCCTTCTGGGGCGTGCGCAACGCCGCGGCCTTGGCGCTGGGTACCATCGGCAATGCAAAAGCGCAGGATGCCCTCTTACAGGCACTCCAGGACCTTGATCCAATGGAGTTCTCGCGCACCCGTGCTGCCATCGCAGGGGCCCTTGGAAAGTTCCAGGCGCCGCAGCAGGCAGAGTTGGCGAATCGTTCCGCGCAGGCTCTCGGTGCGTTGCTCGAGAATGGCGATGTGAGCTACCTGGTGGAATCTGCTGCTGCCGAATCCCTGGGCAAAACGCGCACTGCCGGGAGTGTTGATCGACTCTTGACGTTGATGGATCGTCCTTCGTGGATGAACTTTGTGCAGCGCGGCATCTTGCGTGGGTTGGCCGCGAGTGGAGAGGATCGCGTCATCGACTATATCGCTGGCTATCTCGGGGAAACGCGCGCCCTCGATGGGCGAAGGGAAGCGAATCATCCCACCCTGCGTTCCGCTGCTGCCTACAGTTTGGAAGCACTCGGGCAAAATCGCCACCTCTATAGCGAAGATGCATGCCAACGAGCGGTAACGGCCCTCGGTGATGCCATCGAGCATGATAGCTGGGAACCTGTGCGCGGCCTTTCGGCGTTGGCTTTGATGTTCCTTGGCGAAAAGCGCGCCATCGGTGTGCTTGAACGCGTTGCCAATCATGAACTCGAATCCTGGCCGCAGCGTGCGATGCGCCTCTCCGCTCATGCGCTGCGCACAGGCGACAAGTCCGACGAGCAATTGAAGCAGTTGCGCAAGGACCTCGACCAGGTACGTGAGGAGAACCGCAAATTGAAGGACCAGCTGGGCGCCCTTGAAGCCAGGGTGAAGTAAACAGGGGGCCGGTTTACTGCATCTCATGGCGTCACGTTAAAGGGTGTAGCCGCGACATTTATGGCGCTGAGGGCGGGGAGGGCCTCGTCTAGGATACCCCCACCCCGGCGCGATGAATCTCGCAGCTACGCCTTCATTTCAGTCCGTTATTTTGACGCTTAGCCGATATATCGCGTCCTTTGGCGGGGCGTAGTAGCGTCAGAAGGAGGAAGAATCCCACTTTCTTCCTCCTTGACATACCAGGTGAAAGCATGTTAGCATTAACCCATGAGCTACCAGATTACAGGCCAGGTAGATTATACCCTGGCCGGATGGCACCCGGCGAAATACCATTCACATGGTATGGCCGCATAAGCCTGGCGCTTCTGCTTATGCGGCGGAATAGTAGCGCCGAAACGAAGGCATACTTACTCACACCCTACAAGTAAGTAGTGTTCTTGCGTTTCTTTGTGCTGCTTTCCCCTTTCACTGTAAGCTCACCCATCATGCGCTCCTCTTTTCTGCACATAACAGTATTCTGCTGCCAGGTATTATTCTCTTCTACCAATTGTTTGTATTACAAGGAGAACAAATACCAATGTTATTGGCCCAATTTTCAAAAGTAAGCAAAGATTACGGGAGCAATCCGGTCTTTGATGAAGTCGACCTGGAGATCCTCGAAGGTGAGCGGATTGGCCTGGTGGGCGAGAATGGCAGTGGCAAATCAACACTCTTCAAACTGCTCGCGGGCCTGGATACACCCACCG
>WNGR01003017.1_pt1 | contig 20669 bp, 17 predicted proteins | sample 5407581 | NCBI WGS metagenome assembly WNGR01 (sample SAMN13153383, study PRJNA577476) | soil metagenome | isolation source: 80 cm soil or saprolite under Garry oak tree replicate 2 | place: USA:California | collected 2016-06-15
GGGGGTGTGCCTGGCGGCAGGGGGGTGTTGCTCGTTTAGGCAGCCGTGTCGCTCACCTTGCAGACCGCGGGCTGCGGCCGGTCTCTGGTAGGACAGAGCCGTGGCGGGTTCGGCGAAACGGGGCGCGAAGGTCCCCGCCGACCGCCTGCCGGTGGCGCGGGTGGCCGTGGACGTATCACTGCCGCACCTGGACCGGCCCTTTGACTACCTGGTGCCGGAGCGGCTTGCCTACGACGCGGTGCCCGGCTGCCGGGTCCGGGTGCGATTCGCGGGCCGGCTGACGGGCGGCTACCTGCTGCAGCGGGCCGAGGCGAGCCAGCACGAGGGCGAGCTCGCCTTCCTGGAACGGGTGGTGTCGCCGGAGCCGGTGCTGACGCCCGAAATCTTCGGGCTTTCCCGGGCGGTGGCCGACCGGTACGGCGGCACGCTGGCCGACGTGCTGCGGCTGGCCATCCCGCCGCGCCACGCCGCAGTTGAATCCGCGTCACCCGGCCAGGGCACAGCGTCGGCGGGCCGGGGCACAGCGTCGGCGGGCCGGGGCACAGCGTCGGCCGGCCGGGGCACGGGCGCGCCGGCCGATACCGCGGCCGGGACGTCGCCCGCGGATCGTTCGCCCCGCCCCGCGCTACCTGAGCCTGGCCCGTGGGCCAGGTACCCGGCGGGACCGTCGTTTCTCAACGCGCTGGCCGAGGAGCGCGCCCCCCGCGCCGCCTGGTCTGCGCTGCCCGGCCCGCACTGGCCGGATGAGATCGCCCGGGCCGCGGCCGCCACCGCGGCTGCGGGGCGCGGGGCGCTGATCGTCGTGCCCGACGCCAGGGACCTCGGCCTGCTGGACGCCGCGCTGGCCAGCGTGCTCGGCCCTGGCCAGCACGTCTGCCTCGCGGCGGGCCTCGGCCCGGCTGAGCGGTACCGCCGCTGGCTGGCGGTCGCACGCGGCCAGGTCCTGGTGGCGGCCGGGACCAGGTCCGCCATGTTCGCCCCGGTCGCCCGCCTCGGCCTGGTCGTGATCTGGGATGACGGCGACGACTTGCACGCCGAGCCACGGGCGCCGTACCCGCACGTCCGTGAGGTGCTCGCGCTCAGGGCGCATCGCGCCCGCGCGGCCGCGCTGCTCGGCGGGTTCGCCCGGACCGCCGAGGTGACCCAGCTGGTGGCCAGCGGCTGGGCCATCGCCCTGACCGCGGACCGGCCTGCGGTCCGCCGCTGTGCGCCCCGGATCACCGCGGCCGGCCACGATGCGGAACTGGCCAGGGACGAGGCCGCCCGCTCGGCCCGGATGCCCGGCCTGGCCCTGCGCACCGCACGCGAGGCGCTCGGCCGGGGGCCGGTGCTGTTCCAGGTGCCCCGCCGCGGCTACGTCGTCGCTGTGGCCTGCGAGCGCTGCGGCGAGCGAGCCCGCTGCTCCCACTGCGGCGGCCCGGTGTCCCTGCCCGGAGCGCAGTCCGCGGCCCAGTGCGGCTGGTGCGGCCGGCCCGCGGGACCGCAGTGCCTGCGGTGCGGGCAGGCCGGCCTGCGTGCACTGGTCGTCGGGGCCGGGCGCACTGCGGAGGAGCTCGGCCGCGCCTTCCCGGCCGCGAAGGTCTTGACCTCCGGCCGCGGCGGGGTCATCTCCGAGGTGGGACCCGCCCCTGCAGTTATCGTTGCGACTCCTGGGGCCGAGCCGCGTGCGGACGGCGGCTACGCGGCGGCCGTGCTGCTCGATGGCTGGGCGCTGCTCGGCCGCGCCAGCTTGCGCGCCGCCGAGGAAGCGCTGCGACGCTGGCTCAACGCCGCGGCGCTGGTGCGGCCCGCGGCCGAGGACGGATCCGTGGTCGTGGTGGCCGACGCCGCGCTGCCCGTGGTGCAGGCCCTGGTGCGCTGGGATCCGGTCACGCACGCCGAGCGTGAGCTGGCCGAACGCAATGAGCTCCGGTTTCCCCCTGCGGTCAGGCTGGCCGCACTGACCGGATCGCCAGACGCCGTGCAGGAGGTGGTGCGCGCGGCCCATCTGCCTGCGGGCGCGGACGTGCTCGGGCCGGTGCCGGTCGCTGACCTGGGCAGGCACGGGGATCATGGCAACTCCGGGAGCCCCGGCGGCGACGCCGTGCGCGTGCTGGTGCGGACAGACCGGAAAAACGGGACCGAGCTCGCCACCGCGCTGCGCGCGGCGCAGGCCATTCGCAGTGCGCGCAAGGAGGCGGGCGTGGTCCGGTTCCAGCTCGACGCGGCCGAGCTGCTCTGAGTATGGCCGCACAGGCCGTAGGGTGCATGGGTGGCCACCTCTCGAAGGAACCCGAGTGCGAGGCAAGGCTTGCCGCGTCCGGCCGGGGGTGCCGCCGCGGGCGCCTGGAGCAGGTCGGAAACACCGGGCAGGCCTGCCGGCCGGGCCGCCGGGGACCTGGCTGGTGCCCTGGGCGCGGCGCGAGGACGGCCCGGTCACCGGCGGCAGCCTCGAGCCCGAAGCGTTCGCCGCGGCCGCCGCGGACCTTGAGCTTGCCCCCGCGGAGGTGGACGCGGCGTGGCGGGTGGCGGTGGCGACGCGGATGCTCGACACCGATCCGGACCAGGGCGGCCGTGGGCCGCGCGATGTCCTCGCCTCGGGCGACGCCGGGCAGGTGCTGGCTGTCTGGGCCGCGGCGCTCGAGGCCGTCCTCGCGGCTGAGGACCTGGACGGGCTGGCGACCGCCTTGTACACCGTCGGCGGGCCGGTCCGGATGGAAGGGCTGTTCGACGCGTACGCCGCCGCGGCCGGCACCCGGCGGAGCAACCCCGGGTCAGCGCAGGCCGATCAGGCCGCGGCGCTGTCCGCGGTGCTCGAGACGCTGGCCGACCTCGGCGTCGTGGAACTCGGCACGGAGGAGTCCGCCGGAGGGCTGACCGTCGCCCTGTCGCCGCTCGGCGTCTGGGGCGAGCACCGCAGGCTCCGCGCTCAGGGATGGCATGTGCCCGTGCTCGGCGGCGCGGGCCGTTCCGGGGCGGAGGGCCTACTGGCCACCCTGGCCAGCTGCGATGCGGAGGACGGCGAGGCGGAGATCAGCGCCTGGCTCTCGGCACGCACCCCGGACCAGGCCGCCGCCGAGCTGATCCGTGCCGCGGGCAGCGGATCGCCGGGCCTGCGGGGTGCCGCCTTTGCCGTGCTCGACCGGATTGGCGAGGCGGCCATCGGGGAGGTTCGTGCTGCCCTCGCCGCGCCCGTGCTGCGCGCGCATGCTTCGGTCTGGCTGCACGAGCACGGCGAGCAGGCCGAGTTGCGGCCGGAGGACCGGACCTGGCTGCTGGTCGACCTGGGCGCGGGCCTGCTTGAGGAAGCCGATCCGCGGGATGTGGTGGCCGAACTGCTGCCCGATGTGCCCGCGGACGCACAGGCGGAGATCGTCGCCGACCTGTGGCGGGTCAGCCATCCCGGCGTGACGGACCTGCTCACCGCGCTGAGCGAGCATCACCCTGACCAGGCGGTGGCCCGGGCGGCGCGCAAGGCCGCGTTCAAGGCCCGCTCCCCGTCCGCGGGCGAGCACCCGGCTCCTTAGACGGCACGCTCCCTAGCCGGCCGGCTCCCTAGACTGAACTGATATGCGCCCCGGCATTAATTCTGGAGGAACAGGGTGAGCGTCAAGCCGATACGGCTATTCGGCGATCCGGTGCTGCGCACGCCGGCCGAGCCGGTGCGTGATTTCGACGCCGAGCTGCGCAAGCTGGTCAGCGACCTGACCGACACCATGCAGGACGCGCCGGGCTTGGGCCTGGCCGCGCCGCAGATAGGGGTCGGGCTGCGGGTCTTCACCTACTTCGTTGACGATCAGCTCGGGCACCTGATCAATCCGTCGCTGGTGCTGTCGCCGGAGGAGGAGACGGACGACGAGGGATGCCTGTCCTTCCCCGGCCTGCAGTACCCGACCAGGCGGGCGCACGGCGTGGTCGCCATGGGCTTTGACATGTACGGCGAGCCGGTCACGCTGGAGGGAACCGGCCAGCTGGCCCGCTGCGTGCAGCATGAGACCGACCACCTGGACGGCATCCTGTTCATCGACCGCCTGGATTCCGCGCAGCGCAAGCTGGCGATGAAGGAAATCCGCGCCGCCGAGTGGTGGGGTGAGCCGGTTCCCGAGGTGAGAGCGTCGCCGCACGCGTTGCGCGGGAAGGCGTTCTAACGGATGAGGCTCGTCTTCGCGGGCACCCCCGCGGCGGCGGTTCCCTCGCTGGACGCGCTGCTCGCGTCCGATCACGAGGTGGCGGCCGTGGTCACCCGGCCGGACGCTCCCGCGGGCCGAGGGCTCAGGCTCGCCCCGAGCCCGGTGGCGCAGCGCGCCGAAGCGGCCGGCCTTGAGGTGCTCAGGCCCGCCAAGCCGGGCGACCAGGAATTCCTGGCCCGGCTGCGGCAGATCGCGCCCGGCTGCTGCCCGGTCACCGCCTACGGCGCGCTGATCCCGCAGCGGGCCCTGGATATTCCCGAGCACGGCTGGGTCAACCTGCACTTTTCCCTGCTGCCCGCGTGGCGCGGCGCCGCGCCGGTGCAGCACGCCATCCTGCACGGCGACGATGTCACCGGCGCCACCACGTTCCGTATCGTCGCCGAACTCGATGCGGGCCCGGTCTACGGTGTGGTGACCGAGCAGATCAAGCCCACCGATACCGCGGGCGACCTGCTGGACAGGCTCGCCGTGTCCGGGGCCAAGCTGCTTGTCGCGACCATCGACGGCATCGAGTCCGGCGAGCTCACGGCGCGCCCGCAGCCGCCGGACGGGGTGAGCCTGGCGCCGAAGATCACCCCAGAGGATGCCCGGGTGCGCTGGGACCGGCCGGCTCCGGCCGTCAGCCGCCAGGTCCGCGCGTGCACGCCCGTTCCCGGGGCCTGGACGGTGCTGAATGACGCCAGGATCAAGCTGTGGCCGTTCGCCAGTGTCGTCCCGGATGGTCATGACGGCACGCTGGGCCCGGGGCAGCTCCGGCTGCTGGGCTCCCGGGTGCTGGTCGGCACCGGGACCACGCCGGTGCCGCTCGGCGACGTGCAGCCGCACGGCAAGCGCCGGATGGCCGCCGCGGACTGGGCGCGCGGCCTGCGGCTGGCCGCCTCCGGCGGGGTGCTCGGCTGAAATGGGCCGAGCGGACCCGGCCAGGCGGGCGGCGTTCGACGTGCTGCGCGCGGTGGCCGAACGGGACGCGTACGCGAACCTGCTGCTGCCGTCGCTGCTCCGGGAACGGGGGCTGACCGGGCGGGACGCGGCGCTGGCCACCGAGCTGGCCCACGGCGTGCTGCGCGGCCAGGGCAGTTACGACGCGATCCTCGCCATCTGCAGTGACCGCGACCTGGGCCGGATCGACCCGCCGCTGCACCAGGTGCTGCGGCTTGGCGCGCACCAGCTGCTGGCCACCCGGATCGGCGCACACGCCGCGGTCGCCACGTCAGTGGACCTGGCCAAGGACGTGGCAGGCTCGCGCCCGGCCGGATTCGTCAACGCGGTGCTGCGCCGCGTCGCCACCCGGGATCTGGAATCCTGGCTGGAGATCGCCGCCCCGAGCCGCGCCAGTGACCTCGTCGGTCACTTGTCGGTCCGCTACAGCCATCCGCGCTGGATCGTCATCGCGCTGAGCGAGGCTCTCGGCGAGGACCCCGCGGGCGGCCTGGCCGAGACCGAGGCCGTGCTGGCCGCCGACGACGAGCGCCCGCAGGTCAACCTCTGCGCCGTGCCCGGCCTGGCCGACCAGGCGGAGCTCGTGGCCGGCGGGGCTGAGCCCGCCCGGTGGTCCCCGTTCGGCGCTTACCTGGCGGAGGGAGACCCGGGGAAGATCGCCGCTGTGGCGCAGGGCCGCGCGGCCGTCCAGGATGAGGCCAGCCAGCTCGCGGCCATCGCGCTAGCTCGCGCGGGTGCGCGCGGCGCGGACGCGGGCGGGACGGACTGCCCCAGCGCGGACAGGGACAGCGCGGACAGGGACAGCGCGGACAGGGACAGCGCGGACGCCCGGTGGCTTGATGTCTGCGCCGGGCCTGGCGGCAAGGCGCGGCTGCTCGCCGGGCTGGCCCAGGGCCGCGGAGCCCGGCTGCTCGCCGCCGACGTGCGCCCGCGCCGAGCCCGGCTGTCCCGCGCCGCCATCGGCCGCATCGCGGGCACCGGCGTCGTGGTCGCTGACGGGACCGCTCCCGCGTGGCGGCCCGGGGCCTTCGGCCGGGTGCTGGCTGACGTTCCGTGCTCGGGACTCGGCGCCCTCCGCCGTCGCGCCGAGGCCCGCTGGCGCCGCTCACCCGAGGATGTCGCCGCGCTGGGGCCGCTGCAGCGCGCCCTGCTGGCCGCGGCGCTGGACTCGGCCGCGCCAGGCGGAGTCGTCGCCTACGTCACCTGCTCCCCGCACGTCGCCGAGACCCGCGGTGTCGTGACCGATGTCCTGGCCCGGCGCGACGACGTCCGGGTGCTCGACGCGCCGGCCACGCTGCCCGAGGTTCCCGGCCTGCGCTGCCCAGAGCCGCATGGCGCGTTCGCGCAGTTCTGGCCGCACCGGCACGGCACCGACGCCATTTTCCTGGCCTTGCTGCAGCGCGGCGGCTGACGCCGCGGCCGGGCCCCCGGCGCGGTCATGCAGCCGAATGTAACCCGGCAGCGGGTTACCGGGCGGCCTGGGTCAGGGCGCGGTCGCGGCCGGGGGAGACCCGGGTGGTGCCGATGTCGGCCCGCTGGCCCTCGGCGTACCCGTCCCGGTAGCCGGTGCCGCTGTAGGTGACGCGCGCGGTGCGGGTGAGCGGGTAAGCCCGCTCGGCCTCCCTGCGGATCACCTGCGCCCGGTCGGCGAGGACGAGCGCGGTCCTGGAGCTCGAGGACGCGGCCGGGTCGGTCGCCTGGCAGGCGGCCGCGTACTCGGCGGCGCGGACCCTGGAGATCACGGCGGTGGCGAATCCGAGCAGCCAGCTTCGCCGCCAGGCCCGCGGGCTGCGGGACCAGGCGGGCACCTGCGCGCCAGCCAGGCCGTGCCACATCTGGATCAGCACCGACGTGTACAGGACGTCGGTGCGCTCGATATCCGACGCGTAGCCGAAGACGTGGACCCGGATGCCCGGGTTCGTGGTCGACAGCAGGATGCACTGGCAGCGCAGAGCGGAGCCGAGCCCGCACAGCAGGTGCGCCTTCACCCGCGCCCAGGGGTTGTCGATGTCCAGCATGCGGCTGGAGGGCCGGTCGGTCTCCGGCCGGTCGGCGGCCAGCAGCGCCCGGTCGATCCCGTACTTGGCCATCAGCTCCGCGGCTTTGGCCGTCAGGGCCTGCGCCTCTGGCGGTGTCACGCTCTCGTCCTCTGCCTTCGCCAGCAGCTTGCGGACGCGGTCAAGCAGCCTGCTCGATGCCTCGGTGTTCAACTAGCGCCTCCTCGGCGGGTGCGGCTTCGAATACAGGATCGAACGCTAGCGGGCGACTCTGACAGTTCCCGGGCCCTAGACTCACCGTGTGAGCGTGCAGATGGCCCCCAGCGTGCTGGCCGCGGACTTCGCCAGGCTAGCTGACGAGGCCGCCGTGGTGGCTGATGTTGCCGACTGGATTCATGTCGACGTCATGGACGGCCACTTCGTGCCGAACCTCACCATCGGCCTGCCGGTGGTGCAGGCCCTGCTCAAGCACGCGAGCCTGCCCCTGGACTGCCACCTCATGATCGAGGACCCGGACCGCTGGGCGCCCGGGTACGCCGAGGCCGGAGCGCAGAACGTGACGATCCACGCCGAGGCGTCCGCGGCGCCGGTGCGGACGCTGCGGGCCATCAGGGCGGCCGGAGCGCGGGCCGGGCTCGGCATCAACCCGGCCACTCCGGTCGAGCCGTACGCCGACCTGCTGCCCGAGTTCGACCTGCTGCTGCTGATGACCGTCGAGCCCGGGTTCGGCGGCCAGCGCTTCCTCGACCTGGTGCTGCCGAAGATCCGCCGCGCCCGGGAGCTTGTGGGCGGCCGGGACAGCTCGGTGTGGGTGCAGGTGGACGGGGGAGTGACCAAGGAGACCATCGGCCGCTGCGCCGAGGCCGGGGCCGATATGTTCGTGGCGGGATCGGCCGTGTTCGGTGCGAGCGACCCGGCGGTTTCCGTTATGGAACTTCGCGGGATTGCCAACCTGGCCAGTCAGGCCGGGCCGCGGCCGGATGAACCGGGTTGATCGGCTACTAGCTCATCCGCCGTGTGCCTGCTCCGCAGGCGCATGCTGGTGACCAGGTCGGGCGGGGCGCTCCGGGGCGATCCCGCGTTATAGGGCGGCTGCGGGTCATACTCGATCATCAGCTGGATTGCCTGGGCCGCGGGCCCGCCCGCGATCCGCCCGGACAGGCCGAGAGCCATGTCGATGCCCGCCGACACCCCCGCGGCAGTGATGTACTTCCCGTCGGTGACCACGCGCTCCCTGACCGGCTTGACGCCCAACTCAGGCAGCCGGTCCAGGGCGAGCCAGTGCGAGGTGGCCCGGCGGCCGCCGAGCAGGCCGGCCGCGGCCAGGATCAGCGACCCGGTGCACACCGAGGTGGTCCAGCTGGTGGTCGCGTCGGCCTGGCGCAGCCATTCGTGCACCGGCCCGTCGTCCATCTGCCCTTCCTGGCCGGGGCCGCCGGGCACCAGCAGGATGTCGGGGTGCGGCACGTCGGCCAGCGCGGCGTCGGCCGTCACCGCGAGCATGCCGGTATCGGTGCGCACCCGGCCCTCCCGCTCGGCCGTGAAGATCACCTCGGAGCCGCGCAGGCGGCTCAGGACCTCGTAGGGGCCGATGGCGTCGAGCGCCGTGAACCGGTCATACAGGAGGATCGCAATCTGCACGGGCTTCCTTTCTGCGGTCAGGGCCGCACCGCTGTCATTGCCGTCGGCCGCGGCGTGGACCGCCGCGGCGATGCTGGTCGTGCCGGGGCCCGGAACCGCTGCCGGTAACTGGCCGGGGAGACGCCGAGCGCCCGGATGAACGCGCGCCGCATCGCCTCCGGCGTCCCGTACCCGCAGCTCCGGGCGATCTGCTCGATCCCGTCGCCGGTTTCTTCCAGCCCGCGGCGGGCGGCCTCCAGGCGCACCCGGTCCACGTACTGGCCCGGGCTTACGCCGGTCTCGGCGGTGAAGCTGCGGGCGAAATGCCTGGGTGACAGCCCGGCCCGGGCCGCGAGGCGTTCCACGGACAGGTCGGCGGCGGGCCGCTCGGCGATCCACTGCTGCACCTCGCGCAGCGGCTCACGCTGCGCCACCTGAGCCCGCAGCTGCGCGCTGAACTGGGCCTGGCCGCCCGGGCGGCGCAGGAAGACCACCAGGTGCCTGGCCACGGCCAGTGCAGCCTCCCGGCCGGCGTCCTCCTCGACCAGGGCCAGGGCCAGGTCGATGCCCGCGGTGACCCCGGCCGAGGTGACGATGTTGCCGTCCCTGACGTAGATGGGCTCCGGGTCCACGATCACATCGGGAAACTGGCGTTTCAGGGCGCCGGCGTAGGCCCAGTGCGTGGTGGCCCGGCGGCCGGCCAGCAGCCCGGCCTGGGCCAGCAGGAAGGCCCCCGTGCACACCGACGCGATCCGCTGCGCCGCCGGGGCGTGCTGGCGGAGCCAGCCGGCCACGTCCCCGCTGGCTGACATGGCTCCCGCGCCGCCCGGGACCAGCAGCGTGTGCACGCGCCGTACCGCCCGCAGGTCGGTGTCGGGACCAGGGTGAGGCCGCTGGAGGTGCGGACCTGGCCCGATCCCGGGCTCGCGATGGCGATCTGGTAGGCAGGGTCGCGCCCGCAGCCGGCCAGGTACTCGTTCGCGCCGGTGAACACCTCTAGCGGGCCCGCCAGGTCGAGGCTCTGCACGCGGTCGTAGGCGATGATCAGGACGCTGATGGGTGAGGTCACGCTCCCATCGTCACGGCCGCCGCGGCTGTCCGCAACGACAGATATCCCACCTTTCCTGCCATGCAGGTCAGGTGGCCCGGTCAGCTGGCCCGGTTGGGCCGCCCGTCCTGGTCCGCCGCAGGGACCAGCCCGGCCAGGTCACCGGCCAGGTCGCCGGCGAGAATCTTGACGATGCCTGTCGATCCAGCGCCGGCCGTTCGTCGGATAGGTACCGGACCGAATCGCGAGAGCAAAGGAGACCCGAACATGACCGAGTACCTGATCCTCATCTACGAGCGGGAGAGCGGCTACGCCGAGGGAGGGCAGGAGGCGTGGGAGGCGGCCGGGAAGGCGCATGCCCGGTTCGCCGAGCAGGTCGGCGAGAAGGGCGGCACGATGCTCGGCGGCAACGCGCTCCAGCCGACGGCCACGGCCACCTCGATCCGCAACGACGTGGTGACCGACGGGCCGTTCGCCGAGACCAAGGAGGCGCTCGGCGGTTACTACCTGATCGAGGCGCGCGACCTCGATCACGCCCTGGACATCGCCAAGCTCTGCCCGGCGCCCTACGGCGGCGTCGAGGTGCGGCCGATCATGGACGTGTCGGGCGCGATGGGCTAACCAGGCCCAGGTAAACAGGCACCGCCGTGACCGGTAAGCCCGCTCCCGACCCGGACGTCAGCGCGGCTGTCGCGGACGCGCACCGTCGCGAGTGGGCCTTTGTGCTCGCCGCGACGGCGCGCGTCGCCCGCGACATCGACATCGCCGAGGAGTGTGTTCAGGACGCCTATGTCGCGGCCCTGGACGCCTGGTCCCGGCAGGGGGTGCCGCGGAATCCCGGCGCATGGCTGACCACCACGGCGCGGCGGCGCGCGCTGGACCGGCTGCGCCGGGACAGGACGCTGCGGGCCAAGCTGCCGCTGCTGATCGAGCCCGAGCCCGCGGCCGGGACGGGAACGGCCGCAGGCGAGCCATCGAACACGGGTGTGGAGGCAGCGGTGGACGACGTGATTACCGACGACCGGCTCCGGCTGGTGTTCACCTGCTGCCACCCCGCGCTGGCCCGGGAGGCCCAGGTCGCGCTCACGCTGCGGCTGGTGTGCGGCCTGGCCACCGCGGAGATCGCGCAGGCGTTCGTGGTCTCCGAGCCGACCATGGCCGCCCGGGTCACCCGGGCGAAAAAAAAGATCTCCGCGGCCCGGATCCCGTACCGGGTGCCCGGTGCCTCGGAGCTGCCGGACCGGCTTGACGCGGTCCTCACCGTGGTCCACCTGCTGTACACGACCGGTCACACCGCCCCGGCCGGCGCGGACCTGGTCCGGGCCGACCTGGTGGAGCGGGCCCTGGGCCTGGCCAGGATGCTGCGCGAGCTGATGCCAGACGAGCCCGAGGTGCGCGGGCTGCTCGCGCTGCTGCTGCTGTCCGATGCGCGCCGGGCCACCCGCGCGGCCGCTGACGGCAGGCTGCTGCTGCTCGAGGAGCAGGACCGGTCGCTGTGGGACCGCGCGGCCATCGCCGAGGGCACCAGCATCGTCACCGAGGCGCTGCGCTCCGGACAGCCCGGCCGGTTCACGCTGCAGGCGGCCATTGCCGCGGTGCATGCGGAAGCGCCGAGCTACGAGGAGACGGACTGGCCCCAGCTGCTGCAGCTCTACGGGGAGCTGCTGAAGGCCTGGCCCACGCCCGTGGTCGCGCTGAACCGCGCCGTGCCGCTGGCCATGGTCGAAGGGCCGCAGAAGGCGCTGGAGGAGATCGACGGGATCGAGCGGGACGGGCGCCTGGCGGGCTACCGCTACCTGCCCGCGGCCAAGGCCGACCTGCTCCGCCGTCTGGGCCGGTGGGACGACGCGGCGGTTCAGTACCAGATCGCGCTGGACCTGACGGACAACGAGGCCGAGCGGGCATTCCTGGCCCGCAGGATCGCCGAGGTTTCCGCTCAGTCATCCGGCGGGGGCTGACCGGGGCGGCCCGCCCGCTGATTCCCCTTGGTCTGCGGCTTAGCAGCGAGTTCACCGGCGCCTGGTGGTGCTGGGGCGGCAATTCAGACCACAATATGCAGATGAGCGCTGCTATCGCCGGGGACGCTGCCGAGCCGCCGTGGCCGCTGCTGTCGGTGTCCGGCCTGGCGGTGCGCTTCGGGCCGCTGCGCGCGCTGGACGGCGTCGATCTCGTGGTCAGGCCCGGCGAGCTTGTGGCCCTGGCGGGGGAAAACGGGGCGGGCAAGACCACGCTGGTCCGCTGCATCGCGGGTGACATCCGGCCGACCAGCGGCGAGATCGCGCTCGACGGCAAGCCGGTGTCCCGTGACCCGCTGGCCGTGGCGCGCCAGGGGGTTGCTGTCGTCTGGCAGGACCTCGCGCTCTGCGACAACCTGGACATCGCGTCCAACCTGCTGCTGGGCCGGGAGCGCCGCAGGCTCCTGCTGTCCGACATCCGGTTCCACGAGGCGGCCGCCGCGGTGTTGCGCAGCTACCGGATCCCGCTCGACGACACCGCTCGCAGCGTCCGGTCGCTGTCCGGCGGCCAGCGGCAGCTGGTCGCCGTGGCGCGGGCGATGGCCCGCGATCCCCGGCTGCTGCTGCTCGACGAGCCCACGGCCTCGCTGGGGGTGACCGAGTCCGCCCAGGTGGAGGAGCTGATCGCCGGCCTGCGGCAGGGGGGCACAACGATCGTGCTCGCCTGCCACGACATCGACCAGATGTTCCGGCTGGCCGACCGGATCGTGGTACTGCGGCACGGCCGGGTCGTGGCGGACGTGGACCCGGACCTGGTGCACCCCGACGACGTCGTGGCGCTGGTGTCCGGCCAGCAGGTTGAATCGTCTGCCCGCCGCCAGCTCAGCCGCCTGCATGTCCTGGCCGACAGCCTGGTCTCGGCGGACCCTTCGTCCAGCCTCTCGCTGATCCTGTCGGCGCTCGGCGCCGCGCTCGGCAGCGAGCGGCTGTGCATCCATCTCCTCGCCGGCGACACCCTCGCTCTCGCCGCGTCGCTTGGCCTGCCCGAGGTGCTGCTCTCGGCCTGGTCCCGGCTGCCCCGCGGGCAGGCCGGAGGCCCGGCCGGCGTGGCGGCGGCCACCGAGAAGCCCGTCGTCGAGGACAACGTGCGCGCAGGCGCCGCTTGGGCGCCGTTCAGCGACCTGGCCCGGGCCGCCAAGGTGGGCAGCTCGTGGTCGGTCCCGGTCATCGGCCCCGGCGGCCTGGTCGGGGTCATTACCGTGTTCCGCAGCGTCACCGGGGCGCCGCAGCGCGATGAGCTTGATCTCGTCACGCTGTACGCCGGGTACGCCGCCAGCGCCATCGAGCGCGACCGGCTGCTGGACGAGGTCACCGCGCGCAACCGGGTGCTGGAGACGATCAGGGAGATGCTGGAGACCCTGGCCGGGCCCATCCCGGTCGCCCAGGGGCTGTCCGTGGCGCTGCAGGCGCTGCGCCGGGGGCTGCAGGCCCACCAGGTGGCGCTGCTGACCAAGGCGCCGGGATCGGCGCTGCGCTGCCGGGCGTTCGTCACCGCGGCGGCCGGGCAGCGAGCCTCCAGGCCGGTACCCGAGGCCCTGCTCGACACGGCCGAGCGGCTGCTGGCGATCACGCGCCGCGACGACGTGGCGAGCTGGCTGCAGGCCGCTGGCCAGCAGTCCCTGGCGGTCACGTTCGCCGCGCCGGCCGGGCCCACGGCGCTGCTGGCCGGCTGGCAGGGCAGCGCGCCGACCGCGGACGCCACCGCGCTGATGGAAGACGCCGCGCACTCGCTGCGGCTGGCCCTGGAGCGCGAGGAGGCCGGGCTGGCCCACCAGGAGGCCACCGCGCTGCGCCGATCACAGGAGCTGCAGCGCGACTTCCTGTCCCGGCTGAGCCACGAGCTACGGACCCCGCTGACCGCGATCAGGGGTTACGCCTCCAGCCTGATGCAGCCGGACGTGACCTGGGACGGCGACTCGCAGCAGCGGTTCCTCGGCCGGATTGCCGCGGAGTCGGCGCGGCTCGGCCGCCTCGTGGGCGACCTGCTCGACTTCTCCTTGATCGAGTCGGGGATCCTGCGGCTGCAGCGGGACTGGTGCGACATCTCCCTGGTGCTGGATGCGGCCGTCGCGTGCCAGCCCCCGGCCGGGGCCGACATGATCGAGGTCACCTGCGACCCGTCCCTGCCGGTGGTGTGGGCCGACCACGACCGGCTGGAGCAGGTCTTCGTCAACCTGCTGGACAACGCGCTCGGCCACAATCCGCCCGGCACCCGGGTGCGCGTCAGTGCCGTCGCGGCCGGGCCGGGCGGGATCGCGGTCAGCGTGCTCGACGATGGCGCAGGGATGCCGGCCGAGATTGCCAGCGCGCCGTTCGAGCCGCTGCGCAGGCGCCGGACCCGCAACGCAGGCGCCGGGCTCGGGCTGACCATAGCCAAGGGCATCGTGGAGGCTCACGGCGGCCGCATCGAGCTGGAGCAGCCGGGGCAGGGAACCTGCTTCCGGGTGCACCTCCCGGTCGAGATTCCCGCCGGGACAGCCGGGCCCGACGACCACAGGGCGGACAGTGCAGACAACCACGGGGCAGACAACCGCGGGGCAGATAACCGCGGGGCAGATAACCGCGGGGCAGATAACCCCGGGGCAGATAACCCCGGGGCAGATGATCACGGGGCAGGCAGCGATGGGGCAGACGTGGCGGCCGGGCGTGCGACGGGGACCCGACATGCTTGAGGACGCGGCGAGCACGCGCGCGCTCCTGGTGGAGGACGACCCGAACATCGTCGACCTGATCCGGTCCAACCTGGCCGTCAGGGGATTCGACACCATCGTCTCGGCTGACGGCATCCGGGCCCTGCAGCTGCTCGAGACCGAGGAGCCCGACATCGTGCTGCTCGACCTGATGCTGCCCGAGGTCGACGGCTTCGAGCTGTGCCGCCAGATACGCGAGCGCTCGCCGGTGGCGATCATCGTGGTCTCGGCCCGCGGCGGCGAGCGGGACAAGGTGACGGCGCTCAACGTGGGCGCCGATGACTACATGACCAAGCCGTTCAGCATCGACGAGCTGCTGGCCAGGATCACAGCCACGCTGCGCCGCACCCGCCCGGCCGCCTCCTCTGAGACCGAGCCTGCGGCCATCATCATCGGGGAGCTCGTGATCGATCTCACCAGCCAGCAGGTGACAAGCTGCGGCCAGCCCGTGCACCTGACCCCGACCGAGTTCGCGCTGCTGCGCGAGCTCGCCACCAACCGCGGCAAGCTGCTCACCCACGCCCACCTGCTCCGCCGGGTCTGGGGCCACGGCTATGAGACGGAGACGGAGTATGTGCGGGTCTACGTGCGGCGGCTGCGGGCCAAGCTGGAGGGCGCGGGCGCCACGCCGCTGATCCTGACCCAGCCCCGCGCGGGCTACCGCATTGCCGCGGAGTAAGGCAGCTCAGAGTAATCCCCCGTTCGAGACTTTCCTGTGACTTGTTCGAGACTTCCCTGTGTTGGTCGCAGTTTGCCCCGCCCCTTGTTAACTGTTTTTTAACGCCAGGGCTGTGATGTTAACGCCTACGTTAATTGCCGGAAGTCTACGGTTTACGGTGACGGGCGTCGCTGCAGCGGCCCTGAGGCGGATCAGGCCCTGAGGCCATTTGTGCGTGCGTACCAAAAGCCCCACAAACGAGGTGGTTTCGTTGGACTTTATTAGCAGGAGAGTCACCAGGAGACTCGTTCTTACATCGGTGGCCGCATGCGCGGCCCTCGTGGTTGCCGCCTGCGGAAGCAGCAGCTCGTCGAGCAGCTCGGGCTCGTCAGGCTCGGCGGCGATACCGCAGCTCAGCGCCAATTCGTTCGACCTGAGCTTCTCGGCGATGTCGAAGATCAAGCCGCTGGCCGCGCAGGGCAAGGGGAGCGTGGCGGCGATCCTGCCCGACACCACAACCTCGACCCGCTACGTGGAATTCGACGCGCCGTACCTCAAGAAGTCCATGCAGCTCGCCGGGCTCAGCTCGTCGCAGATCATCGTCCAGAACGCCCTGGGCAGCGACGCCACCGAGTACTCGGATGCCCAGGCTGACATCACCAAGGGCGCCAGCGTACTCATCATGGACGGGCTCGACTCCGGGGTCGGCGCGAAGATCGAAACCTACGCCAAGTCGCACGGGGTCCCCGTGATCGACTACGACCGGCTCACCCTCGGCGGCAGCCGCAAATACTACGTCAGCTTCGACAACGTCAAGGTCGGCACGCTCCTCGGCCAGGGCCTGGTCAGCTGCATCGCGAGCTGGAAGGTGGCCAAGCCGCAGGTCGTGGTGATGCGCGGCGCCCCGACCGACAACAACGCCACGCTGTTCGCCAACGGCTACGACGCCGTGCTCAAGCCCCACTTCACGGACGGGTCGTACAAGGACGTCGCCAACCCGGCCGGGACGTGGGATCCCCCCACCGCGCTGACCGAGTTCCAGGCCGCGTACACCGCGCACCCGACCATCAACGCCGTGCTGATGCCGAACGACGAGAACGGCGCGCCCATCATCCACTACCTGCAGAACCGGGGCATCAAGGCGATGACCTTCCCGGTCACCGGCCAGGACGCCACCCTGACCGGCCTGCAGAACGTGATCGCCGGGTACCAGTGCGGCACCGTGTACAAGCCGATCTACCTGGAAGCGCAGGCCGCGGTCGCGCTGGCCATGTACCTGCGGGCCGGCAAGACCCCGCCGTCGTCACTGGTCAACGGCACCGTGCAGGACACCACCGCGAACACGGCAGTGCCCTCGATCCTGCTCACGCCGGAGTGGGTCACGCCGCAGAATATGAACGCAACCGTTATTAAGGACAACTTCGTCCCCGCGTCCCAGCTGTGCACGGGCTCGTTCGCGGCCGATTGCACGAAGTATGGTATCTCGGGATGATGATGAACCATTACGGCCAGGCGGGGATGCCGCGGTGGTAACGGATAACTCCGCGGATGGCACCCGGACCGCTCCGGCGGTCCGGGTGCCATCCGGATCCGGGCAGTCCGACCCCGCCGGGGCTGAGGCCAGCGAGGTGCCGCTGCTGCAGTTGCGGGGCGTAGGCAAGAGCTTCGGCCCGGTGCAGGCGCTGACCGGCATCGACCTGGATATACCGGCCGGCCAGGTTACCGCCCTGGCCGGGGACAACGGCGCGGGCAAGACGACGCTGATCAAGTCCATCGCCGGTATCTGGCCGCCAAGCACCGGCCAGATGCTGTGGAACGGCCGGCCGGTCCATATCCACTCGCCACGGGAGGCGTCCCACCTTGGGATCGCGGCGGTGTACCAGGACCTCGCGCTGTGCGACAACCTGGACATCGTGCAGAACATGCTGCTTGGCCACGAACCGCAGCGGCTTGGCCTGCTCGATGAGGTCAAGATGGAGCTGACCGCCAAGCAGACGCTCCAGGACCTGGCGGTCACGAGCGTGCGGTCGATCCGGCAGCCGGTCGGCTCGCTGTCCGGCGGGCAGCGGCAGGCGGTCGCAGTGGCCAAGGCCGTGATGCAGGAGGCCAAGCTCGTCATCATGGACGAGCCGACCGCCGCGCTCGGTGTCAGCCAGACCGAGCTGGTGCTGAACCTGATTACCCAGCTGGCCAGCCGCGGTCATGCGGTCCTGCTCATCTCGCACAACCTGAACGACGTGTTCCAGGTGGCGGACCGCATCGCCGTGCTCTACCTGGGCCGGCTGGTCGCGGTCGGGCCCGCCGCGGAGTTTGACCGGCAGTCGGTCGTGGATCTGATGACCACGGGCGCGTCGACCCGCCTGGGCGACGGCAGCGGGAGCGAGCCTGCGGCGCCCCGCAACGTCGGTACCGGCTCGGAGGGCTGAGGAATGACATCAGCGGACAGCGGCGAGACGGCCAAGGACCAGCCCGGGGCGGTCGCGGTGGCGGGCGAGCCCGGGGTCGGCGAGGGAGCCGCCGAGGACATTGCGCTGGTCAGCGCCCCCGAGGTGCTGGCGGGGTCGCTGGGCGAGTACACCCGGGTCTGGCTCCGGCGGGTCCGCAGCGGCGAGAGCGGCGCCCTGCCCGTCATCATCGGCCTGATCATCATCGGGGCCTACTTCCAGGCGCGCAGCAGCGCCTTCCTGTCGGCGGGCAACATCGCCAACCTGATGGGGCAGGCGGGCTGGATCATCACCATCGCCATGGCCCAGGTGTTCGTCCTGCTGCTCGGCGAGATCGACCTGTCGGTCGGCTTCAACGCCGGCGTCGGCGCCACCATCACGATCTGGATGGTGTCGGTCTCGCATCCGTTCCCCACCTGGCTCGCGATCGTGGCCGGCCTGGCCGTCAGCACCGTGATCGCCGCCATCGAGGGCGCGATCGTCGCCTGGCTGAGGATCCCGTCCTTCGTGGTCACGCTGGCCGGGCTGCTGACCCTGAGCGGGGTTCTGCTCTGGCTGTACGAGCAGACCGGGAGCGTCGGCCTCGGCGGGGTCATCCAGAACCACAACGGCTTCATCAACGGCATCGTGTCCGACAACATCAGCCCGGCCGTCAGCTGGATCGTGCTGGTGGTGGTGGTCGTGTTCACCGCAGTCTTCATGATCGCGCGGGACCGGCGCAGGCGGGCCAACAACCTGGTCGCGCCGCCGCTGAGCGTGACCGCGCTGAAGATCGGCGTGATGGCCGCGATCGGCGTGGTGCTGGTGCTCGTGCTCAACGTCAACCGCGGCACCCTCTTCACCCAGCTGCGGGGCGTCCCGTGGGTGGTGCCGGTCGTGCTCGTGCTGCTCGTGCTCACCACCCTGCTGCTGGGCCGCACCAAGTTCGGCCGGTACGTCTACGCCATCGGCGGCAACGCCGAGGCCGCCCGGCGGGCGGGCATCAACCTGAACCGGATCCGGGTCATGGCGTTCGCGCTCTGCGGCCTGATGGCCGGCGTGACGGGCATCCTGTTCGCGTCGCTGCTCGGCTCGATCTCGAACAACATCCAGGGCGGCCAGTACGTGCTGTACTCCGTGGCCGGGGCGGTGATCGGCGGCGTCAGCCTGTTCGGCGGCCGGGGCCGGATGCTGGGCGCGGTGCTCGGCGGCTTCGTCGTGGCGGTCATCTACAACGGCGTCATCCTGCTCGGGCTCGGCGCGGCCGGCCAGTACATCTGGACCGGGGGCGTGCTGCTGGCGGCGGTCTTGCTGGACGCCCTGGCCCGCCGGGGCAGCACCAGCGCGACCAGCTGACGGCCGTGACAGCCCGCGACGGCCGGCTTGCCAGTGAAGAGGGTTGGGGAGGTGGGCGGGGGATGGCACGCGGGGGGGGGCCTGGGGGGTCGTCCCCCGGGCTAGCATGCCCGCGTCGCGGGCGGAATACCTGGCATGGCACACTAGTTGTGCGTGTTACACGTGCTCCGGGGTCGGTGAAATTCCGAACCGGCGGTGAAAGTCCGCGACCCGGCCGATGCCATCGGCCGGCTGACCCGGTGGAATTCCGGGACCGACGGTAACAGTCCGGATGGGAGGCAGCACGTGCGCGGCCAGGCCGGTTCGGCTTGGCTGGGCTTGCGCATCTGCGCATCCCGCCGCGATCCCCGGAGCCTGTGGCAGGCAGGTCCGCTCCGGAGGAGAACGAGGTGGGTGCGGTGTTCACGGGGATCGTGGAAGAGCTCGGCGAGGTTGTCGCCTTCGAGGAGTTCCAGGACTCGGCCAGGCTGACCGTCCGCGGCCAGCTGGTGACCGCGGGCGCGTCCGTGGGGGACTCCATCGCCATCAACGGCGTCTGCCTCACGGTGACGGACGCATCGGATGGCACCTTTAGCGCTGACGTGATGGGCGAGACCCTGAGCCGTTCCAGCCTGGGCGCTCTCGTCCGGGGCTCGGTGGTGAACCTGGAACGCCCGCTGCGGCTGGATGGCAGGCTCGGTGGCCATATGGTGCAGGGTCACGTGGACGGGACAGGCACGATCCTGGACCGCAAGCCGGGTGACCGCTGGGACGTGGTGCGGATATCCGTTCCGCCGCAGCTGGCGCGCTATGTCGTGGAGAAGGGCTCGATCGCCGTCGACGGGGTGAGTCTCACCGTGTCCGCGCTCGGCACCGGGCCTGACCCAGGCGGCGAGCCTGATCCGGGCGGCGGGCCGGACTGGATCGAGGTCAGCCTGATCCCGGAGACGCTCGCCCGCACCACGCTGGGGGTCAAGCAGCCGGGTGAGGCGGTCAACCTGGAGGTCGACATGATCGCCAAGTACGTGGAGAGGCTGGCCGGCGCCGGGCTCACGAACGAGGGAGCACGGCCATGATCGCTGAAGAAACAGCGCCGCAGGGACCAGACGGCAGGCTGGACACGGTCGAGCGCGCGATCGCCGAGATCGCGGCGGGCCACGCGATCGTCGTGGTCGATGACGCCAGCCGCGAGAACGAGGGCGACATCGTGTTCGCCGCGAGCAAGGCCACGCCCGACCTGCTGGCCTTCACGATCCGGTACGCCCGCGGCCTGATCTGCGTGCCGATGCTCGGCGTGGACCTGGACCGGCTGCAGCTGCCGCAGATGACCAGCGACAACCAGGAGCACATGGGAACTGCGTTCACGATCAGCGTGGACGCGCGCGACGGCATCACCACCGGGATCTCCGCGGCCGACCGGGCCCGGACGATCCGCACCCTGGTGGACTCGGCCACCGAGCCCTACGAGATCGTGCGGCCCGGGCACGTCTTCCCGCTCCGCTACGCGGAGGGTGGCGTGCTGCGGCGGGCCGGGCACACCGAGGCCGCGGTGGACCTGGCCCGGCTGGCGGGCCTCAACACGGCCGGCGTGGTGGCCGAGATCTTCAACGACGACGGCACCATGGCCAGGCTCCCGCAGCTGCGCGCCTTCGCCGACGAGCACGGCCTCGCGCTGATCTCCATCGCCCAGCTGATCGAGTACCGCAGGCGCTCGGAGCAGACAGTCCGCCGCGTGGTGGAGACGCGGGTGCCCAACCAGTTCGGCGAGTGGCGCG
>WNGR01003646.1_pt1 | contig 20669 bp, 21 predicted proteins | sample 5407581 | NCBI WGS metagenome assembly WNGR01 (sample SAMN13153383, study PRJNA577476) | soil metagenome | isolation source: 80 cm soil or saprolite under Garry oak tree replicate 2 | place: USA:California | collected 2016-06-15
CGGGTAGTTTTTGACCTTGCAACAGCCCTGGGGGTAGAGCGAAGCTACAACCTTGCGGGGAAAACTCAATCTTTGCCGCTTCGATATTGTTATATCAACGACGTATAACGAGCGCGAAAAGGGCGAGAAGTCGAGATAATTTTTCTTTTACGATGTAAGGGAACAGGGGGTAAAGTCTTTAAAATGGCGGCTACGGGTATGTCAAGGGTTGGGAGAAACTGTCGCCACCTCTGTAAATATAGTATAATATGCCATGTCTGACAAATTATCATCGTATAACTGTCGATTTGAGATACTCGCACGAAACGCCGGGTGAGCTGCTTTTGTAATTATATTCCTTGACTTCGAGTAGCTTTGACTTTCTACAATAAAATGTGGAGGAATGCGTATGAATAACTCTGTAACCCTAAACAATGGCATCAAAATGCCAATCTTAGGCTTTGGCGTTTTCCAAATTCCAGACCTTGCGGCGTGCGAGCAAAGCGTAGTAGATGCAATCGAGGTTGGTTACAAACTGATCGACACGGCTCAGTCCTACGGAAACGAGGAAGCCGTCGGCAAGGCCATAAAGCGCAGCGGTGTACCACGCGACGAACTGTTTATTACCACGAAGCTCTGGGTAAGCGACTACGGCGAAGAAAAAGCAAAGAAAGCGTTTGAAGCTTCGTTGGAACGCCTACAGCTTGACTACCTTGACCTGTATTTGCTTCACCAGCCATTCAGCGATGTCCATGGTTCGTGGCGTGCACTGGAGAAACTACATAAAGAGGGCAAGATTAAAGCCATCGGTGTTAGCAACTTCTACCCCGACCGTGTTATGGATTTAATTATGGCTAACGAAGTAGTGCCAGCCGTCAACCAAATCGAGGTTAATCCCCTCTATCAGCGTTACGATGACCAGAAATTCTTAGAGGAAAATAAGGTGCAGCCTGAAGCTTGGGCACCATTTGCCGAGGGTAGGAATAACTTATTCCAAAATGAAATACTGGTCGCAATCGGTAAAAAATATGGTAAATCGGTCGGGCAAGTGGTGCTGCGATGGCTCATTCAGCGCAATATCGGGGCACTGGCTAAATCAACGCACAAAGAGCGCATAGCTGAGAACTTTGACGTGTTCGACTTTGAGCTGAGCGACGACGACATGAAGCAGATAGCTACGCTCGACATGAACGAAAGCAGCTTCTTTAGCCACCGTGACCCTGAAGCTGTGAAGCGGATTATGGGTCGCCACCAGTAAAAACGGCACATGAAAACGCCCGTCCTACTGAGCGCGTCAGTGTCTAAGCGTTTGGCTATGTCATCGACGGTAGTATAGATACGGTCGCATCAGCCTTAAGGTCGCTGCGGAGTGAGTCAAAACGTTTATCGAGATACTGTGTTAGCTGCCCGAAGAGTATGGCATTGTTCTGCTCAAGCAGTTGCCTGAATTGGTCGTCTGTCATGGTGGTTTTCATTATGCGCGTCACCAGAGCATGGGGCAAGCCGATATAAGGTGTTCATTGTTTAGCTTGGCTGGCACCGACATACCGATACAGCGTACTTCTCCCGATATGCAGCGTGTCGCAAATCTCCTGCACCGGCATGTTACCGCCCTCATAGAGCTGCTTTGCGAGGGCTATTTTCTTCGGGTCCTTCGTTTGTAGCTTTGGTCTGCCGCCTAACCTGCCCCGCGCCCTGGCAGCTTGCAGCCCGGCGTTTGTTCGTTCTCGGATAACTTCCCGCTCGAACTCTGCCAGTGCCCCGAAAATATGGAAAATGAGCTTGCCGCCGCTCGTGGTGGTGTCCATATTCTCTTGCAAGCTCCTGAAGCCGATACCTTTATCGCTCAGATCAGCGATGGTGGCAATGAGGTGTTTGAGTGTGCGGCCGAGCCGGTCTAACCGCCAAACTACCAAAGTATCCCCTGCCCTCAAATGGTTCATAGCTTCCTGTAAGCCTGGCCGTTCAGATTTCGCCCCGCTGGTCATATCTGTGAAGATTTTTTCGCAACCTGCTCGCGTAAGCGCGTCGGTTTGTAAGTCGAGGGTCTGATCGTGCGTCGAGACTCTGGCGTAGCCTATCAGCATGGGCTAGCCTGTATTCTGGTTAAGAAGCACCTGTAGTTCATTCGCAAATTGTTGGGTAAGCTCTCTGGACTGTTTGCGGTAGCGCCACCTAACGATGCCACCGTTCCAGAACTTTCCCGTTAGCAGCTGTATGCGCCTGGTGTGATTTGCACAGATAGTGGCAAAGTCCCTGCTCTGTAGTGCCGGTAGAAGGTTACTCATGGTTTGTCTCAGAACAGCGGCAATTGCCCGCTCTTTTGCTGTTGCTTCCGTAAAAAGTGTGTGCCCAGCACTACTTTGTATAGGACGCGGGTTAAATGGTATACCTCGTCAATTTCGCGCTCTTTCGGTACTCTGCCATACTCGCTATATATTGCCATTGCTACTTTGGCTTTCAAAACCCTTTGCCGCTGCTCTTGGCGTCGCTGCGTCTTCACCATAACGCTGAAATCGTATCAAAACTCAAATACTATGGCAAGGGTTGAGACGTAGTTTTTGATACGACTTCCGGTACTTTAGCCTACTGTGGACGTCATGTTCATGCAGTGTAACGACAAAAAGTTCCATATACGGTCGTTTTTGGAACAATCTACACGACCGAGCTACAATAAGCAACATCTAGGGTACCAAAAATTAAATTTCCAGTTACCACCAGCTCATTGCAGGAGTCTCATTTTATGAGCTGTATAAGCTGAGTAGTCAAGGGTACTCATCCCAGGTTTTTGATGATCTGATTTTTTGGAATCGTGTGGGAATTTCCATAGAATAAATATAAACCTGCAAAGGCGCATAACTTAGTGAATAGCGACATTTTTATGCCCTACGTTTGATAGACTGTAATGATAAAAGTGAAAGGCTAAGGACCCTCGCTGTGCAGATGGATGTAGAAGAGCTAGAAATACAAGCTCGAAAATTGGTAGCGGCTATTGGAAGTGCTACAGCAAGCTCCCCAAATGAGGCTAGTCTACGGCACGAAATAGAAAATTATCTAGAAGTAGCCTGTAGGAAATTAGCTATTCCCTGGACCCCTTTTCAGCTAGATAGAACATTGAGAATGGAGGAGGGCAAGTTTCGTTATGCCGATGTAGCCCATGGGGCTATAGTTATAGAATATGAGCCGCCCAAATCATTCAAAGGTAGAGAGGGAGCCGAGTTCTACCATGCGAAGGGTCAAGCGGAAGAGTATGTAGAACTACTCTCAATAGAAGAAGGACGACCGATCAATGAATATACATTGATTGCTTGGGATGGGCTCCATATTGCTTTTGGCGAATATGAAGATGCTGACTATGCATGGGGTTCGCTCTCAAAATTTAATGACGCGCAAGCAAAAAGGCTTATTACCCAACTACGTGATAACGGAACACCCTTAGTTCATCCGAAATTGCTCGGTGAGCTCGTAGGGCCTGAGTCGGCTCTCGGTGCTACCTTACTGCCGCTCTTTTTTCAGGCAATACGCATTGCAGCTAGTGAACAAAGGACAACTAAGACCAAGTTGCTATTTACGGAATGGAAGAGGCTATTTGGTCAGGTAGTAGGTGTACAATCTGATGCCCTAAAAAGCCTTCTCGCGGAGCAGGGTCTTCGCCATCACGCACCATACCAGAAGGACATGGCGGCGTATCTGTTTGCCTTAAATACTTATATTGCGCTTGTGGCGAAGTTGGTAGCTGCCTTGTCGCTTCCTAGTGTTTCCGAAGATATTGCTAATACCAATGTCCCCATTTATCAACGTATAATGGCGCTCGAAAGCGGCCGATTATTCGTTGGGGCAGGCATTAGTAATATGCTGAACGGAGATTTCTTTTCTTGGTACTCAGAAAGTGCTTTTTGGGAAAAGTTTGAGTTACCTATTGAGGATATTTTAACTCGTCTGTCATCTATTAGTTTTGACATCACTCGTAAATCCCCTGACTCAACGAGAGACTTATTTAAAGGGATTTATATGAGCTTTGTGCCAAGAGCACTTCGGCACGCTCTCGGGGAGTATTATACCCCTGATTGGTTAGCGGCTCATGCACTCGACCTCGTAAACTGGGACCCAAAGAAAGGACTTATTGACCCAACTGTCGGATCAGGCACTTTTGTCCTTGAAGGGCTTAAGCGTCGTCTCGTAAAAGCTAGCCCAGACACTAAAGCCAGTGAGCTGTTAGACGGACTAGCCGGCACGGATCTGAATCCATTAGCCGTATTAGCGGCTCGCGCTTCTCTGGTAGTGTTCCTCGCCAATCGCTTGGACCCCGCTCATCCCATAAGATTACCCATCTATCTAGCCGATGCGGTAAATCCTGCCAAACCAACGGGGGATTTTTATGAACATAGTCTGCAAACTGAGTTGGGTGTAAAGCACTTCTCTATTCCTCGGAAGGTTGTGCATCATGCTGAATATTATGGCATTATGTCCCAAATCCGCGAACTGGTAGAAGCAAATCAGAAAATAGAGAGCATAGTAAAGGCGGTACATCGTACCATACCAGAATTGAGCCAGGAGGAGTTGCAGGCAATTACTGAAACCGTCACTACACTTACCGAGCTTCACGATCATGGCTGGAATGGTATTTGGTGTGCTATTCTTGCTGACCGTTTTGCAGCCGGAGCGCTAAACCAATCTGAGTATGTAATCGGTAATCCTCCATGGGTTAAGTGGAGTCACTTACCACCTGATTATGCTGCCTTTATCAAGCAGCGCTGTCTAGACCTCGGGGTATTCAGTGTTGATCGCTGGGTGGGCGGCATAGAGTCTGATATAGCCACCGTGATTACATACGTTTCTGTTGAGCAGTATTTGAAGACTGGCGGAACATTAGCCTTTTTCATTACCGGAACCGTATTTTCCAACGAGTCAAGCCAAGGCTTTCGGCGGTGGCGGATAAGCCAACGGGACATCGACATGCGGGTCAACTGCGTGGAAGATTACGCGGCGATCGCGCCTTTTGAAGGCGTGACCAATCACCCGACGCTGCTGGTACTAACTAAGGGACATCCTACCGAGTACCCGGTGCCCTATAAGAAGTGGCTGCGGTCCCGTAAAGCGTTTGACAGTGCGAGCCAGTTCAGAGAGGAGGCCGGGAGCGTCGATTTGTTTGCCGCTCCGGTACCGGGCTCTGACGCAGGGCCGTGGCTGAAGGGGACCCTTGAGCAACACGAAATATGGCAGCACCTGTTCCGAGAGGGCGACCGACCGTACCGAGCCAGGAAAGGCGTGACAACAGATTGCAACGGCGTATTCTTTGTTAAGGCTGCACCGTCTACACAACCTCACAAGTGTACGATTGCTAATGAGCCGCTACTCGGTAGAAAACGAGATTTGCCCCTCGTGCGCGAAATGATTGAAATACACTATTTGTATCCGTTGCTCAGAGGCCGCGGCCTAAAAGCGTTCAGCGTCCAGCCTGACCCGGATTACAAGATCATCGTGCCACAGTCGGGTATGCATGGCGACCCTAACTTACCGGTCACTGCTCCTGATACGTACCGGTACCTTGCCAGGTTTAAAACTACCCTGCTCAATCGGTCCAGCTACAAGAGGTTCCAGTCCTCCAGCCCGTTCTGGTCCGTGTGGAGCACGGGTGCGTATACATTTTCACCTTATAAGGTGCTATGGAAAGAAATGGGCGGCTCGTTTAGCGCGGCTTATATCGGCCCGGTCAAAGACCCGCTGACTGGCGAGAAGGTAGCAATACCCGATCACAAGCTGTACTTTGTACCGTTCGAAACCGAAGCCGAGGCGGCATACCTTACGGGCATACTAAACGCCCCTATTGTCGCCCAGGCGATAACGGCCTATGCTGCACAACTAAGTCTCGGTGCCAGCGTGGTGGAATATCTGCACGTACCAAAGTATGACGCAGGCTCCCAAAGCCATATACAACTCTCGAATAAAGTCCAGGCAATCACCCACGCAAATAGCTATACCGAGGAAGATTTGAGAGCGGTCGAAGCGTTAGTGAAACAAATACTAAACTTACCCTTCTAGTTGCCTGAGCTAGTGGTACTGATGAGTCGATTATTGAACAGCCGCAATGAGCAGCGATTTCTGTAACTATATATAATTAATCCAGACAAGCTAGTGAAGCATGAGCGTTGACCTTCTCATTAGCCAGTCCGTATCAAGCGTTATCATTGGTTGCCTAGTGCCTAAGCCATTGCAAGACTTTGGCCAGAAGCGTCTTACGAGGTCTTCCCTCTGTCTGCACTTCAGAGTCCGTTCGTCCAGTGGAGTTGCTGGCCGTTAGCCTGCTTGCAAAGTACCATTCATAATCACGCGCTTCACGTTGCCTTCCCGCGGCAACCTCTTCGGGAGTCCAAGCTTTTGCCCAGCGAACCTTGTCAGACTTAATCCAGTAGTGCGAGCGGCATGGAAATTCCCAGTTCCCGATGGAAGGTGTCAGTGAAACTGAGTCACCATCGAATAGTAGCTGCCAGTCAGCTGGGCTGATTGGGGTCACCACCTTATTGCCGCAGCCGCAGGCACATTTATGCACTGCGGTCGCATACTGAACCGAAACGTAAAGGACTCCCTCCTTTAGCTCAGACGGGATGAATTCAACAAACTCATGGTCAATTGAGGTGCGCCTCACTCCGTCTGCTCCTTTTGATCCTCATTGAGCAGATGATTTCCGTCGATCGTATACGTGCTCGAATACTCATTTTCGAGGTCTATGTAAAAGCCGAGGAGTTTCTTCCACTTGATAACTGCCATGACGGCGTTGAGCGCGTTGAGATCGGCAGTCTGAATGTTCTGCTCATACTCGTTATCTGCTTCGTCAGCGAATGAAAGGCGCTCCCATACATGCTGCCTGTGTCCAGGCACGCTGGTTGTCGTGCGAACGATGCCACCCAGCGAGTTGTTGGCCTGACCTACCCCCATGCCAGTGTCTATAAATGGAACCCCGAATTCCTCCAGCTTTTTGATGATGTACTTTTTGCCCGCGCCGGTGTCCATCGCAAGGAACACGAACGCCATGCCCCGCAGCTCTTCAATGTTTGTCTCGTCGACATGAACGGGATGCGCGATGATGTTTCGGCGCAAGGGGTCGTACTTGCGCTGAAAGTACTCGACTTTCTTGGGCGCGGCGTCAAGCTCGTCGATCGATGCCGCACCGGGCGCCCGAAACGCGTTATGTGTATAGAGCGTGTCGCGGTCGTATAAATGAATCTGCTCAATTGGCGTTTTGGCGATTAGGTCCAATATATAGGACCCAGTGCCCCCAAGGCCGACGATTGCTACCTTGCCGAGCTTGAGCTTCCCACTAATTGCGCTTATCTGCGCCCGGCTCGAAGCGGAATCCAGGTAGCGAAACACTGATACGTTGTCATCCGTCGGAATCGGCGGAAACATCTTCGCCGTGACACTTGGGTCGATTGCCCGGGCATGTCCGAGCAACATGTCGACGTAGCTCGTCATTTTCTCGTAGTAGTCAGGGTATCCTCCTGCCGGTTTGCTAGAGAACATGTAGCTAGCCGTAAGGGTCCCGTCGACCGGGAACGAGCCGCGTTGGTTGATAATTACATTGAGTTCGCGGCCGTGGTCATCACACGGAATCGATCCGGCAAACGTTACGACGTGGGTATTCGGAGTGGTAGTTGTGCTGCCACTCGTTGACAACTCGGACACCAGGATGCCGCGTGCTACCACTCTGTCTGCGGTCACGTACGGCACTTGCCTCACGAGCAAGTAATTCGACCGGATTTCAATGTCATAGCCCTCGTCCCGGAGACGCCGCAGGTCGGGACTATGATTTACCAGTTGCTCGGACATTGAAGATGGTACCCTCTTCCCTGACCTTCACCGATTGGCCGTCGACGAGGCTACCCTCTTTATTTGGCCCCACAGCGTTCCGGTAGGTGACGGTGAACGTTGTATCCGGTGATGGCGGTGTCGGATACGCCAGGGTGACCACCTCGGTATACGAGACCTCCCGGGACGGGACCGTCTTCTGCTCAGCGTTGACGATGATGGTGATTTCTTTATTGTGTGCCGCTTCTTCAGCGGCGGTTTGGCCTTGTAATTCCATTGCTAATAGGTCTCCTTCTGGTAATGAATTGTGACGTTGCATCTGGATGCTCGTCCCATATATAATAATAACACGATTGTTTCATCCGTGAGAACGTCTCACGTATAATACATTACTATCGTACTAGAGAAGAGCAATGCAAGAGGAGATGGCCCATTGAACGACGAGATTGACATCCACAAACTTGCCGCCTTAGTACGGACGAAACGAGGGAAGCGTGGGCTACGAGAAACCGCGCAGGAGATTGGAGGTGTAAGTATCTCCACCCTTTCCCGTGTAGAGCTGGGAAAAGTACCCGATCTTGGAACATTTCTCCGTCTTTGCCGCTGGCTTGGTGTGTCACCTGAACAGTTTGCGTCTGAAGCAGTGCATGTTGACCCGCAAGAACCAGCACCGACTGTCAGCACACCGGAAATGATTGTCGCACACTTAAGAGCTGATCGTACACTTGATCCCCATACAGCAGAAGCATTGAGTACCATGATTCGATTGGCGTATGATGCTGCTGGTCAAGGGAAGCTTGGAACACGGCAACAAGAACAGGAGTAGGGATGCAGCGTGGTTTCAAGGCATGGGCAGAACATGAGGCGATAGAGCAGCGCCGCCGTCTTGGCTTGGGTGCAACTGTGCCGCTCCCTGCAACGCAATTAGCGGCATATCTCGACATTACCATTGTGAGTCCAGAGCATATACCAGGAATGACGCGAGAGCACCTAGAGTGTCTCTTACAACGTGATCGGTCGAGCTGGTCCGCTATTACGGTGAATATCAATTCTGCTACCACAATTATTCATAACACAGGTCACGCTCGGACTCGCCAAGAGAGCAACCTCATGCATGAACTGGCGCATATCATCAGCAAGCATACACCTTCAGAGTTGGTTCGTGTCGGGGGACTTCCGTTTCTCCTGCGCGATTATAACGCTGATCAAGAAGAGGAAGCAAGCTGGCTTGGTGCTTGCCTCCAGCTTCCCCGACCAGCACTGTGGTGGGCTGTCAAACGTCGCATGACTGTAGATGAAATGGTGCAGTATTTCCAGGCAAGTGAGGAGCTTATTCGATTTCGACGTCAGATGACGGGCATTGATAGACAATTCTCACGGTTACTTGCTCGGTAGAATGGGCCGTGTCAGACGAGGAGTAGTTGCCTGCCGTCTTTTAAGGCCTGTTTAACAAGGTTAGTGATCTCCTGGGCGCGTTCTCGTATTTCCTGGGCTTCGCGCGGGTGCCAGCGGGCTTTAGCAGCGTACCTGGCAAGTGCCCTGCGCTCCTCGGCGCTTTGCCGCCCCGCCTTCCTGTTTCGGCGGTGAGTGCGTTATTGTAGTGTTCTGCTTCCATATGCCCCCTTCCCTGATGATTCGTTACCTCTACCATTGTATGCTAACACCTTAGCACAGTCAAGCCGTCCTAAGCTCCTTAGCAGCGGCGCGGCGGCGGCTGGCTGCTAAGGGGGTTGGCAGGCGGGGTGGTGTGCTAAGGGGTTAGCATAGATGCTACCGTTACATAACTGCTGCCATGATACACGCCAGACGGGCTAGCTGAGGAGGTTGAGGGATGGAGTGAGGCAAGACGAGGCGGTGCTGCAACGGTAGCGGAATGGGCTTCTCGCCGAAGCGAAGCGGAGGGTCTTGAGCGTTCGGCTACGCTCGGAGCAGAGAAACGACAAGCCGGATAGGTAGGACTGGCATCGGAGTATATCGGGCTTGTCGTTTCGGCGCGGAGTGCTGAGCCGAATGAGTCAAGACAAGCCCATGCAGCGGGCACGGAGTTGTGAGCCTGCGGCGCTGCTTCATCTTTCGTCTGCTACTCTAGTAGCATGTCCCGTAAAAAGGCGCTGGTTATTATCCCCACGTACAATGAGGCCGAGAATATCGAACCGTTGATCTTGAGCATCATTAACACCTCGCTTGAAGTTAAGGGTTACACCGTAGACATTCTGGTAGTTGACGATATTTCACCAGATGGCACCGGGCGGATCGTGAAGAAGCTGGCGCAAGCACAGCGTAACATTCACCTTTTATCGGGTAAGAAAGCCGGTTTAGGCAACGCGTATATCCGTGCGCTCAAATACGGGCTAGAAAAGCAAGCATTCGATGCCTTCATCATAATGGATGCGGACTTCTCCCACGATCCGTCATACATACCAACTTTCCTGAGCATGCTTGACCAAGGGTACTACTACGTTGTAGGGTCACGATACATCCAGGGTGGCGCAATACCGGACAATTGGCCTATGTTGAGACGGCTAAACAGTACGGTTGCAAACCTGCTGGCCCGTAAACTTACCGGCATTGGCGGCATGGCCTCCGACGTAACCAGTGGCTATAAAGCCATACGCACCAAAGCATTGCGTTGCATCGATTTAGATAAGCTGCATGTTTCGGGCTATTTCTTTCAGGTCGCGCTAACCTATGCCTTCGTATTCAATGGCGAATTTCGTATTACTGAGATACCAATCACTTTTGCAAAAAGAAAGCACGGGGCTTCAAAGCTAGGCATGCGGGATATACTTGAGTTTATATACCGCTCTTACACACTAAACCCACATTCCCCTGCTCGCAGGATCGTACGGTTTTGCACGGTGGGCCTTTCGGGTGTCGCCGTTAATCTTGCCACTCTTACCTTTCTCGTCAGCTTATTTCGCATAAACGCTATACTCAGCAGTGCAGTTGCAATTGAAACAAGTATCGCATCCAACTTTCTGCTCAACCATATCTATACTTTCAGTTATAGTAATTGCCGCTCGCATCACCTAAAACATCTCGTAGGTAAGTTCAGTAAGTTTAACACACTGTCTTTGGTTGGGGTAGGCATTTCACTGTCCATCTTTACGGTTCTATATAAATATGCCGGGCTGTACTACGTGCTCGCTCAGGCACTTGCAATTGTTCCATCCGTTTGTTTCAACTATTGGGCAAGTTCTACTCTGGTTTGGAAGACTGGCAAAGATCAAAGATATTTAGGTATGCTCTAATGCCTACTTGCGCTTTCGTCTAGCTACCGTGAGGATACATAGAACTGCAACACAAACCAACGTTACGGTAAGTACGGTCAAAGCAAGGTACAGCAAGCCTCCTTTATGTTTATGAGTTGGTCAGCCGTGTACTAAAACATGCCCGCTTACGGAGGTCGTCGGAGTAGCCGTTATCGAAGCGCTCGGTTGCGTATCGTAGACGACGTTATTGTTATTTGATGGATCAGTGATCTGGATGCGAATACCTCCACCATCAGTACCGGTTACAAGGAAATTGTAACTGCCCGACCCGTTGTTAATAGTGCCGGTTCCCGTAAGTGTTGCCATTCCGTTCGAAATAACGAGGCTTGAGACGGTTGTTGCGTTAAACGTAAGATTGGCGGCTTTGAAGTCCATAACAAACTGCTTGTTACCTGTGGGCACTGTGCCTTGGTATTTATAGACCAGCCCGAGAGTGACATCGCCGGTAAGGCTTGAATTTTGGGGATACGCGCCCGGGGGAGAGGTAAACTTATGCCCAGCCGAGAATAGACCTTGGGGGGTAGGATCGTAGACTGATAGATACTGGTATGTCGAGGTTGCGGTGGTTCCGCTGCTACTTGTTACCGTGAGCGTTATTGTGTATACGCCTGCCTGCGTATAGGTATGACTGTCAGAGACTGTTCCTGATCCGTTTGACTCGCTAACAGTACCCGCAGATGTGTTGCCATCTCCCCAGTCCCAGGTTGCAGTGTGAGTACTTGAAGTATCTGGATCAGAGAAAGTTGCAGATGTAGTAACTGCTGTATTTACCTGGGCGGGATTTGTGCTGGCTGAGATAGAGCCTGTATTGAGCCCTCTAAGTACAATTGGTGTTGTCATTACACATCCATCGTTGTCGTTATCATAAGTTGAGAACTGTTCGCTTAATAGATCGCCATTTACCAAGTTACCTGGGCCCCACGATACGCTAATATGGTAGGTATTTCCTGATAACGAACTCTCTGCTACTGTGTCGTTAGATATAAAATCTTCCGCTCCGAGAGGCGAAATACCACCTGGAAAATCATTACCGTTAAGAACTTGGGCATTAGTAGTGAAATGGGTACTTACGTGGGTAAAAGGGTTAGAAAGATTTGCGAGTAAGGCCCAGCCGTGAAGTGTATTAGAATTCAACCCAGAGTTAAATGTAACTGTGAAATTTTCACTTATGGTACTACCGATACCTGGGCTCATGTTGTCAGCCGTTATTGTACAAATGGGGCTCCCGAGGTTAGCGTAAGAGTGGGCGGGATTTAGAGCCAATACCAGACTAAGAGCGGCGAAAAACGCAAAGAACTTACTCGATATGTTTAGTGCTTTCATACTTAAGAGAATATAATGCCTGCTATGCTTACGTCAACAAAAGTCTAGTCCGTATAGTAAGAGTTAGAGAATGAGGAAGTTAAAAAAGTTCAGCGCCGCTTTGCCAGGCCGTAATATCCTGACGATTGCAAAAATTCTTCTCTATGCCTCAGTTTTTGTTGGTGCCCTGTTTAGCACGGTAGACCCGGACTTAGGTTGGGAGTTAAAGTACGGGGAATACTTTCTCAAGTATCACCAGGTACTGAAAACAAACTACTTCTCCACGATAATGCCCCACTACTACTGGATAAACCACTCCTGGGGCGCTGATGTTATCCTCTACGCTCTGTACCATCGATTTGGATTTTTTGGCTTGACAGTCGCCGGAGCAATCCTTGTCACACTGACATTCTATTTCTTTGCCAAAGCCGCTCGGCTATCTGTGCTACATAAAGCAATATTGTTTCCCGTACTTCTGTTTCTTGAATATCCATTGAACTTTGGTTCGCTTAGGCCGCAGCTCATGAGCCTGTTCTTGTTCAGTATACTGATATATCTCATTAGCGAGTACGAGCGCGGCCGCCATAAGCAAATATTTTTCGTAGTGCCCCTGCTCCTGGTGTGGGCCAACATACATGGTGAGTTTATACTTGGCTTGGCGGTCTTTTCCCTTTGGCTCGCGCTGCATGGCGCAAAGCTAGTCATTACACAAGAGCAAGAAGGCAGAAAAAACATTGCACTGCTGGGAAGCGTGCTAGTTCTCGCAAGTCTTGTCGTACTGATAAATCCATTCGGTATGGGCATCTACGTTGAGACCTTCACACACTTCCTCAATCCTAACCTGCACTACATTATAGAGTGGCAGCCGTTACCCTTATTCTCACGCTTGTGGTGGCAGCTCGTGGTCGTAGGAGCTCTGTTCGTTTGGTCGTCATACTTATTGATTTCACGACAACTGTTTAAGGAGGCCTTTCCCTGGATATTAATTGCTGCCATAATCTTTATACTTTCTCTGACATCGCGACGGTACGTATGGCCGTTCTTCTACCTGGCGCTGCCTTTTTTGGCTGTGCTTATTGAGGAACTGCATCATGAACGTATAAAGCATACTGCTGCCGTCGCACTAGGAGCGGCATGTGTCATTGTTGTTGCTGTCCTGGTGATAAAGAGCCCGTTTGATAAGTACACGAACTATTCCTGGAATACGTACTGCCAAGCACGCTTATGCTCATCAAGAGCGGCAGACTATTTAATTAGCCATCACTTGAATACTGACCCTAACCTACTCACCCAATATGACTTAGGGGGATGGCTGATCTGGAACTACTACCCTCAGATTAAGCCAACAATCGACGGACGTATGACGCTGTGGATTGGAGACAACAGGTATAACGCGTTGCAAGACTACATTCAGTACGAATATAATATTAAGGACATTGATCAGTCGAAATACGACGTAGTTTTCACTTCAACTAATAAACCGTATATGTATCGGTTTGTCCAACTAGTCAATCAGGGTAAATGGAAGATTGCATACGTCGATCATCGCATTGCAATTCTTATACGGGCCAAACCAAAAACTCTTAATTAACACAGGATTGTATGTCTCTATGGCATTCGAATTCTAGCTATGAATTCGTATATCGCTTCCCTGACCATAGCACTCATACTACCTGCCCCGCCGCACGTGTTGGCGACGCGTCCACTTCCATAACATCAGCGTCTTTGTTTGTCCTATTTAATTTTGTAACCCCAACATTTTGCATGCACTCATGTAGATAACATGGGAGAGCCTAGCGGTCAGGGTCTATGTAAGCAGATCGGTCTATCCCTTGCAGCATCGGTAGATCGGCAAGGGTCGCAAGAGTGGGTAACCTCGGCGGGGGTACCGTTCTCCGCTTTTGCAGCATGGGGTGCTGCCGCCAGTCCATCCGCGCTAGCTTGAATGGCGGCAGTGATCGGTGAAACCCTATCACCTCATGGTCTTTGTAGCGTAGAAAGTCGTGGGCGGAAAGCAGTGGTATAGCCTGCTCTGACCGTCCTTCGCTGGTGTGGCCGCCTGGCTGCTCGGTGGTGTGGTGAGCATAGGCGGATCGTCGGCCGCACCGTTCTTCCACATAGCGGGCGGTGGCTACATCGGTCGGGCGGTAGAACAGTTGGCTCTCCATGTTGTCTCGTAGCACTTGGGCGCGGGCTTTGCCATACACAACCTCAAGCTGTGAGAGGGATTGTACCGCCAGCCAGATGCTTATGCCTCGGCCTACGACAGTTGTGGCATGGTCGGCCAGCGAGGGGATAGCTGTCCGGCCAGCCTCATCAATCAAGAGCATGACCGGCTGGCCTCCCCTGCCCGCTCGTTGGTCGTAGGCTGTTACCAGTTCGTCTATCAAGCTGCCCCAGAGTAGGCGTACCAGTGGCGACAGGGCGAGCAGGTCTTGCTCTTTCCAGCGCAAGTACACCGTTACTGGCTTCGGGTCGGTCATAAGCTGTTCGGCGGTGAAGTCTGAACGAGCGAGCGAGCGGATGACCGTCTCAGTGAGCAGTGGCTGCATCCGGGTAGTGAGGGTTCCCCAAGCAGAAACAAGAAAGCGGTCTGCAAGGCTAGCATGCTCGTAGCTCTCATCTAAAAATATGGTGGCAAGCTCCGGGGATACTGTGTTCAGCCGCTCCACGCATCCGCGCAGGCCCACGCGTAGCATCATGCGTGCGTATGGCAGGGCTGCTATCCCTTCCCGCTTTGCTGCCGCAAAAATACACGCCAGCATCGTTGTGGCCCGCTGGGTAAAGATGTCTTGCTTCTCGGCCTGGTGGAGCAGGTGCGCGGCGCTTGAATAGAGGGCGTCTTCGGTTGTCTTCCCCTGCAAAGGGTCGTAGGCGTGCCCGACGCCGGTGGGGTCAAGCACATACACCGGCCCAAGCAGACTTCTAAAACCGGCAGTTTGGGTGAATAAATCGCCCTTGATGTCATTGACAATCACGCTGTGGTGCCAGGTGAGGAGTTGGCTAACAGCTAAGAGGCCCTTACCGCTTCGGGTGGGGGCAACAATGAGCAGGTTGCCTAACTCTGAGCGCTGTTTGGTTTTGCGGACCGTTACAAGCCGCTTCCTGAGCAAAAAGCGCCGCGTTCCAAGTAGCACACCATCGGGGGTAAACGATGACGATAGCAACGGCCATACTTCAGAGGTGTGGGCAAAGCGTGCCCGGTGCAATACCTGCCCTACCATGACAAGCCGAGCCCTTCACGCTGCTGCTGGCTCAGTTCGCTTTGCTCGCGGGCTAGGTCAAGCTGGCGTCGTTGCTCTCGGGCTTCCTCGGTGGCGACACTGCGCAGGCGCTGAAAGTCCTGCACCTGCAACCGCTCTGGCACAATAGCAATGACATGCACATGCCGATGCTCGGCATGGTCGGCATGGATGACTGCAACCCATGGCAGCGGCTCCTGGAAACGGTCTTCTAAGCTCGCCATGGTCTTTTCGGTCAGCGCTCTGAGCACGAGGTTGTTGTCGCTATCCTCGCGCTTCGGGTCGGGGCTGATAACCAGGCGAAAGAAGTAGCTGTTGTTATCGGCCTGGTCAATCATGGTGTACACGTCTGCCCTCCCCACTTTGCCATCGGCATTAAATAACGTTCTGACTACTCGCGCGCCGTCTTTACCAGGGCGGTTTTCGATATAGCGGACTGATGCCTTGGCCGTCCTGCCTTTTTGGGTGTAGTTGGCTTTGACGATGGCCATTGCTAGTCATGGGTTGCTTCGGCAGTCTGCGTTAGCCATCGCTCGATCTCGCGTATGAGGGTCGCCAGTTGAGGGGTGACGCGGGTGATGTTCCGTTTCGCGGCATTGCTAGAGCCGTCAAGGATGTGATCTAACACTGGCTGGGTGACGCCCGGTTGCCTGCCTAAGATATTGGTAGTGAGGGCACGGGTCTGTTCACTGGCAAACATGCTACGGACGAGGAGCAGCGCGAGCCGACTGCTGTAGGCGCGCATCTCTTTGGCAATGGCCCGCTCAATCATCGGCTGGAAAATGCCCCGGTGTTGGATGTGTGACTGTTGGGCTACCCACTGCTCTAAGGCTGCTGCTCCGGTGCGTGACACGGTTAAGCCTTCAGCCTGGGCGATGCGCTGAAACTCGTGCTTCACCGCAGGCTTGACCCAGAGAGTGAGCTTGACGGTCTGGCGTTTGACTGGTGAGCGCATATGTCGCTAGTGTAGAAGCGCTTGCCCGATGCGCGCGCACGGATTTTTCACACGCGCGCATAGAGAACGGGGGTGGTTGGGGGTGGGGGCGCGCAGCTAGCTGCGCGCTTATCTTGCCGTACACTCCGCAGAGTCGTTCCCTGCTGCGGTGGCTATGACGGTTGCCCTAAACCGCGTACGTTGTACTGATAGAGGCTCTGCCTGCCCCGCCGCGCAGACGATCTTCTAATGAAAGCTTTTTCAGCTCTTCAACCTGGTCTTCGTAAATATCAAAGGGGTGGCGCGATTTGATCTTCCTTCTGCCTGTAGTGGCAGATGCTGGTACTACCCGTACGGGGCGTACGGGTAGTACGGGGGGTACTATAGTATGGGCGGGCTCTGCCGCTGATAGCGCCGGTTTCTCTATAGACGGAAGGTCTTCCATCGGCGACTTGAGCGTTCGCTCTCTGGCGTTTGGGTCAAAATCGCTGGTTCTAGGCTGTTTCATTGCTATTGTCAATTAACCACTGGGCGAAGACGTTATAGGCAATAGAGCCAGGATGCTTCGGCTCTAGCATTCCTACCGGCGTTTTCTCATCGTACGAGCGGGAGAACAGTGTGGAATGGGGTATTTTGACGTTCAGCACGTTATCGCGCCAAATTTTCCGCGCGTTCTCCACCACGGCCGGGGAGTGCGCGGTGGTGGTACGGTACATCGTGAACAGTATCCGCAGTTCCTGATGGGTCAGTGCGAACTTCGACCACATGATCTTCTGGACGTGCGTTATCAGGTCAGCTACGCCGTCTACAGACATGCGTTCGGCCGAAGCCGGTATAACGATTAGGTCAGCGGCGGCAAGGCCGTTAAACGCCAGCATAGCCTTTCCTGGTGGTGTATCAATCAGGATAAAGTCGTATACCTGTTTGAGAGGTGTGAGCATAGCCGATAATTTCTGCTCATCACCTGGCTCAAGTGCCTCTTCGATGGCGGCAAGCAACACATGGGAAGGAAGCACATCAATACCGAACTTCGTTTGCCTGATGGCGGCCTGAGCGGATTTTAGCCCCATAAACACTTCATAGAGGCTCGGCATAGCCTCAGGGTCAAGGTCAAGGTATCGCGTTGCCGACGCTTGCTGGTCCAGATCGACTAACAGTACTCTCTTCCCTTTCGTCGCCAATGCCGCTGCGGTACTGACGGTAGTGGTCGTCTTCCCTGTTCCGCCTTTGAAAATCGAGAAGCTGACAACTTTCATTACCTGCTACCCTTTACAAGTTTGTCGTAAGCTTCGAGCGGGATGCGCCATTGGCCAGTGTTGTCCGGCCTGATCGCGCCCTTTATCACTCCCCTTTTGAGCCACCGGCTAACCGTTGCCCGGTCTACCCTCAGAAGTTTTGCGACCTCTGACGCGTTCAGATACGCCTTCATAAAATAAGCATAGCCGCTGGCAATTCACCTGTCAAACGAATTATGTTGCATATGTTGCAGGTATAGTACGGCCCGTACGTCCCGTTCGGGTAGTACGGAGCGTACGGGAGGAACGGGGGGTATGCCTCGTACGGCCCGTACAGTAGTACGGCTAGACAGCTCTGAACCTATAGCGCTATCATACTAGCAACTTAGTGTTCAGTTCATTTGTCGCAATTTGAATTGAGCCACTAAGTTGCAGTAGGGGCTTCATCGCTAGACCACTTGACCCAGGTAAGTGGATGGTTTATTATTGTCTTACGCGACAAGTGAACTGAGCAAATGAAAGAAATGCGAGAAGCCCCGTAAGGGGCTTTTCTATTTGCCTAAAAGACAAAGGGAAAACTCCTGCACCCGGCAGCTCCGCGCGGTAATGCCGGTCCCACAAACTTAAATGCACGGCCTCCGGCTTAAGCCCATAGGCTTAGTTTGCTGTGGCCGTAAAGGAAATATAGGCATGAATGCACTATCAGCGGGCGCGGTGTTACAACAAGCGAGATACGCGAGCTTCAAACAAAAACAATGCAATGACGACGTTTCTATAGAAAATACCGTAAGTAAAACTACTACCAACACTTCTATAGAACTGCCGTCGGAAATTAAAGAGTTAATCACCGGCAACGATTTCTGGGTCAATGCCAAGTCCAACCGTTACAAGAAACTCATCAGGGAAGGGCACCTAGACAAGCTGCTAGAGCTTGCGAAAATGGCTCACAGCAAGAATAATCCGGCTAACTGGTTTGCTAAGGCTTGCTCTAGGGTAGCGTGGGAGAGAACGCTTGCATACTTCGCCAAGCTCAAAGAGGTGGCCCGGAAAGCTGAGCACGTCGCGCGTCGGCTCGGAACTCAGATCAACAAGTTCATCTACAAACAGATATGGAACGGCGTCAACGTCGAGCGGTGGGCCGTCGCTGCCGAGGAGGTCAGGCACGATAAGCCGGGGCAGAGCAGGGAGAAACACTTTGCCTGGCTGTGCCTGCATGAGCAGCGGCTGTAGCTGAAGCGTAGCACGAACAGCGACACGCATGCCTGGCGGTCCCGGTAAGCCACCAAACTTTGCTACAATATCCCCGCTATGCCGGGCGAGTACATGCTCACCACCGACGAGCTAGACCAGCTGAACGACATTTCCGGTGCTGCCCTCTATAGCGCGGAAGTCAAGCGCATCCCCTATTTGACCAGTGACGAAACAGCGGCATGCATCGAAGCAGCCCGCGCCGGTAGCGTACAAGCCCGCAACGAGCTGATCTGCGATTGCCTGCACTACACGCTCTACAAAGCTGATGTGACGTATCGTGACCGTCACCCGCCGCACTCGGATGTCATGGACGTCCTGGGACAAGCCCACGTCACGCTCGTAGAAGCGTTTCCCAGGGCCATGATGGCAGAGAAGCCGATCAAGTACCTGCTCAGCATGGCAGCGTTAGAGATGCGGCTCTATTGCACCTATGACGACACGCTGATACGCCGCCCGCGAACTAGGCCCTTCAGCGCCGATCACCCGTACACGGTCAGCATCGAGGCAGTAGGAGTGCCTGAAGCTGCGGAGGTTGCGGAGCAGAGACCGAACGAGGAGTACCAGCTCGTCTATGATGCGGTCCAGCAATTAACCGAGCAGCGGCGGGAGATTATCACGGCAGTGTATGGGTTGTTCGGTCACGCCGTTACCAGCATCGAGGAGATTGCAGAACAACGCCAGCTCAAGCGAGCGACCGTGAAGAATTACCTGTGGCGTGCCAAGACGACGCTGGCCCGTAAGCTCGGTCCGTTCGTTTTGGAAAAGTGGTCGCAGACGCAACATCGTAGCTAGGGACGCAGGATACTCTGACGTACGCGGTTATTTGGACGGGTCATTCGCGAGGGCGATTGCTACCAGCCGCTGTATCGCCTCACCGATCTCAATCCCGTTCAGTATGAATCGCGATCTTTGCAAATTACTCATAGTAAGCTATTAAACGGGCATACCGTTCAACTAAGTCTCCGTCTTTGTTAGGTGCGTCCGTCCAAGGTTTGAACCAGTCGCAGAATTGCAGCGTGGTGCTTTCCACCTCGTCACCATCAACGGTGACCTTGAGACGCGCAGCAGGACCACCACCGGCTAGGGTGACATAGTAGATGACCTCCTTAGAGATGCCGTATGCCTGTTGCTCGATGGCTTCACGGGCGGTTTCCTCCGGCCATTCTTTCATAGCGTCGCCGTATTCCTCAATCTCGCGCTGCGTGGGTTTTTTCTCACCTTCTGCGACATCTATGAGATGAAGTAGCTCCTTGTCAAAGACAGCATCATAAAAGTCTTGTGCTCGTTCTTCGATAGTTCTAGTTGCCATTATCAGCGTCCCCTCTTCCTCCTTATAAGCCCATTGATACATGCATGTACCCCGCAAGCAGCAAGACGATGACCAGAACGACTATACAGATAACATCGGTCGTTGGGTCGGTGAGGTGTTTCCGTCTGCTCAAGTAGATGCTTCGCTTATTACTGGTTGTTTTCATTTCGTTGTTCCTATTGATGATACGGAGTTTAACGTAGTACAAGTATCCGCTGCGAAATGAGCCTGTGAAGCCCTTTGAGAGCAAGCAACGTGTCAAAAGGAGAAGGTAAAACGAGCAAGAACGGCTTGAAGGAGGAAGGCAGGATGCTTGTTGATCGCTATGACCCAGAAGAT
>WNGR01007740.1_pt1 | contig 20663 bp, 18 predicted proteins | sample 5407581 | NCBI WGS metagenome assembly WNGR01 (sample SAMN13153383, study PRJNA577476) | soil metagenome | isolation source: 80 cm soil or saprolite under Garry oak tree replicate 2 | place: USA:California | collected 2016-06-15
TCGCCAAGGATGCCGCGGAGTTGGCCGAGCCCTTCTGCGTTCGTCCGGAACCCCTGGCCGACCGCGAGGACGTCGTGATCGAGCCAGAGCAGGTCACCGCCCTCCGCCGTCGCGGGCGCCCGCAGTCTCCCGACGATCGGCACGCCGATCTCCTCGAGTGCTTTCCCGATGGACTCCTCCTCCCCGCGGCGGAGCTCTTTCCCCATCCGCACGATGATTGCGCCCTGGTCGGTCACGATCACGGGGTCGTGGACGAAGATCGCATCCGCGAGGCCGGGCAGCGGCGCATCGTGCGTCCGGACGTCGACGCCGGGGGCGCGCAGCATTTCGACGAAACCGTCGTGTTCGGTCCGGGCGTCCTCGAGATTCGGCCTCGCCGCGTAGCCCCACGCACTCGGATCTGCCACCGCAAACGAATCGTCAGGTCGGCGGACCAGGACAATCCGCAACGGGTCGATCATGCTCTGCGATCCGTATGCCGCGGTCACGTCGTACCGGAGGAGGAAAAACCGCGCAGGTCTTACGCTTTCCTCTTGCACCGCGCCGAGAGACGTCGCGGGGCGGAGGTCAAATAAATCCTCGGCTTTCCGTCGCGGGAGGTGTTCGGCGTGACAATTCCCGGCGGCCACACCGCCCTGTACTTCGGCCCGTGGTACCGCAGGTCTCCCTTCTTCGACGCCGCGCGGCGGGCCGGGGCCCAGGCGTATGACGTCTACAACAAGATGTACATTCCGAGCCACTACCGCGATCCCGTCGACGAATACTGGCACCTGGTGAACCACGTGACCGTGTGGGACGTCGGGTGCGAGCGGCAGCTGGAGATCGCCGGCCCGGACGCCCTCGCGTTCATGGAGTACCTCACCCCAAGGGATCTCGGGGCGTGCGCGGTGGGACAGGCGAAATACGTCATCCTGACGGACGAGGACGGCGGCATCATCAACGACCCGGTGCTCACGCGCCTCAATAGGGACACCTTCTGGCTTTCCACGGCGGACAGCGACGTCCTCCTGTGGGCGAAAGGCGTCGCCCGCCATTCCGATTTTGACGTCCGGATCCGTGAGCCCAATGTCTCGCCCCTGCAAGTCCAGGGCCCCAATTCGAAAGACGTCTTGGCGGCACTCGTCGGCCCGAAGGCCCTCCGGCTCGAATACTACCACTTCCTCGAGACGGCGATCGACGGGATCCCGGTCCTCGTCACGCGGACGGGATGGAGTGCGGAAGTGGGCTACGAGATCTACCTGCGCGATGGCCGGCGGGGGACCGAACTGTGGGATGCCGTGATGGCCGCCGGAGCACCGTACCAGATCCAGCCGACCGGGCCATCGGAATATCGCCGGATCGAGGCGGGCATCCTGAACTATCCGTCCGACATCAACCTCGACACGAACCCGTACGAGGCGGGACTCGGCTGGCTCGTGGACCTGGACAAGAAGGCGGACTTCATCGGGAAGGAGGCGCTCGCGAAGATCCAGAGGGAGGGCGTGAAACGAAAACTCGTTGGCGTCGAGGTCCCGGGGGATGAGGTGATTCGTCCCTGGCTGCCGGAACCATGGCCGGTTCGGAAAGACGGGCAGGAGGTCGGCACGCTCACCGCGCTTGTAATGTCTCCTCGCCTGAAGAAGAACATCGGCTACGCGTGGGTTCCGGTAAAGCACTCGAGGATCGGGACGGAGATCGAGATTGTCACGCCAGCCGGATCTCGAAAAGCCGTCGTCGTCAAGAAGCCGTTCATTGATCCGAAGAAGGAAGTCCCGAAGTCGTAGCCACCTGCGCCACCGCATCCCGCGCCGCGTGCGGCAATCGGCGTTACCGCCACCAATCAGTCATGAATCTGGCAGGGCGCGCCAAAACGCTCATCTATTCTCCGAGCTTCCCCGGCCCAAGTCAGGAGGTGGTACGATCCCCGGCCACACGCGCGACGGCGGGCAGACGACGGCGACCATGGACTATGCAGGTCCGATCCTCCCGGGATTCCGGGAGACGGCGTGGATTCAGAAGTCCCCGTATTTCCATCGCGCCGCGAAGCACGGCGTGCGGGCGTACGACCTGTACAACCACATGCTCATGCCCGGCCTCTACACGGATCCGGTCGAGGAGTACTGGCACCTGGTCAACCACGTGACCCTTTGGGACGTCGGCGTGGAACGTCAGGTGGAGATCGACGGGCCCGATGGCTTCGAATTCATGCAGCTCCTCACGCCTCGGGACATGGAGAAGTGTCCGGTCGGTGAGTGCAAGTACGTGCTCCTCACGACGCCGGATGGCGGGATCATCAACGACCCTGTGCTCCTGCGGCTCGGCAAGGACCACTTCTGGCTCTCCCTCTCCGACTGGGACGTGATATACTGGTGCAAGGGCGTGGCAGTGAATGCCGGTCTCGACGTCGTCGTGCGCGAGCCCGACGTGTCCCCCCTCCAGCTCCAGGGGCCGAAGTCGAAGGACGTCATGGTCGATCTCTTCGGCGAAGGGATCTTGGACCTTGAGTACTACCATCTGATCGAGACCGATCTCGAGGGCATTCCGCTCGTCGTCACGCGGACGGGATGGAGCGCGGAGCGCGGATACGAGCTGTACCTCCGCGATTCGAAGCACGCCGGCGCGCTGTGGGACAAAGTCATCGCCGCCGGGGCAAGACACAACATCCGGCCGATCGCTCCTTCCGAGATCCGGCGGATCGAGGCGGGGATCCTGAACTACAGCTCGGACATCGTCCTCGACAACAATCCGTACGAGGTCGGACTCGGATGGACCGTCGACGAGGTCAAGGAGGCGGACTACCTCGGCAAGGAAGCGCTCGGGCGCATCAAGCGCGAGGGCGTGAAGCGTAAGCTCGTCGGGATCGAGGTCGCGGGCGAGCCGCTCGGCGCGTGGATTCCGGATTACTGGGACGTCCACGCCGACGGCTCGAAGGTCGGACACGTGACCTCCCTGACGTTCTCGCCGCGCCTCGAGAAGAACATCGGGTATGCGCTCGTGCAGGTGGACGCCGCCAAGACCGGCACGAAGCTGCACGTCTCGACGACGCGGGGCGTGCGGATCGCGACCGTCGTCAAGAAGCCGTTCATCGATCCGAAGAAGGAGATCCCCAAAGGCTGAGGCGCTCAAGATTCAAGTAGGGCGCCCGTTCTCGCCGTTTCGGATGGCGCTGTCCCTCGATGCCCGTGTCACTCTGGCCGACGGCACGAAGATGCCGGTCCTAGGGCTCGGGGTGTGGCGGGCCGCCTCCGGAAAGGAGACGCAACGGGCGGTCGCGACGGCCCTCGACGTTGGGTATCGACTGATCGACACCGCGAAGCTCTACGGGAACGAGCGGGACGTAGGCCAGGCGGTCCGTGCGAGCAAGATCCCGCGCGACCAGATATTCATCACGACGAAACTCTGGAACACCGACCACGGCTACGAGGGAGCGCTCCGGGCGTTCGAGCAAAGCCGCCGGGAGCTCGGCGTCGATTCCATCGACCTGTACCTCATCCACTGGCCCGTGCCCGGGCTCCGGCAAGAGTCTTGGAAGGGGTTGCTTCGCCTCAAGGAGAAGGGGTTGGCGCGTTCGATTGGCGTGAGTAACTACACGATCCGCCACCTCGAGGAACTCCTGTCCTCATCGCCGATCCCGCCGGCGGTAAACCAGGTCGAGTTCCACCCGTTCCTATACCAGGCCGATTTGCTCGCGTTCTGCCAAGGCCACGGCATCCAGCTCGAGGCGTACAGTCCGCTCACCCGCGGACATCGACTCGACCACCCGGTCATCCAGGCCGTTGCTTCGGAGTACCGCCGGACGCCCGCCCAGATCTTGATCCGTTGGGGTCTCCAGCACGACCTGGTGGTGATCCCGAGTCGGTCCAGCCCGCACGGATCCGCGAGAATGCACGGGTCTTCGATTTCGAGCTCTCGCGGGCCGACATGGCCCGCCTCGATGCGCTCGACGAGCGATCTCACGTCGCATGGGACCCGGACGACCTCCCCTAGCCGCTCGACGGGGAGGCTTTACGCCCCGCGGCCGTTCTCGGGTCGTGGCGCGCCGACGGTACGAGTTGCCCGGGGGACTCGGACCCGCCTCCCTCGAGGCACGGCGTGTCTTCTACCGGGAGACGATGGACTACCGCGCCGCAGAGCGCTGGATGGCCCGGCCGCCCCAAGGAGACCGGGCGTACGCGCTCATCCTGGGCCGTCACTCGGGCATCTATCCGCGCCGATTCCGGTCGCTGAAGAACGTGCCACTCGTCGTGGACGACGTGCGGAGCCCGGGGGACTTGCGGCCCTTCCTGACGAAGTACCTGCCCGAAGGGGTGTACTACGACCGGAACGTGTACGCCTCGCTGGCCGAGGCTCGCCGGGCAGGCATCGACTATGCACACGCGTGGCGCAGCCGCTACTTCCTTGGTCAGGAACTCGCCTTCGACCTCGATCCGGAGAACCTCGACTGTCCGATCCACGGCGACATCGCGGACAAGATGCGGCGCGGCCAGGGCCTGTCGTTCTGCGACTGGGAGTTCGAGGAAGTGCGGCGGCAGGCGGCGGAACTCCACGACGAACTGTCGCGGCGGTGGAGGCGCCTCCGGGTCGTCTACTCGGGACGAGGCTTCCACATCCACGTCTTCGACGAGGACGGTTTCCGGCTGAGTCGGCGGGACCGAACGACGATCGCGCAGAGGGTCGCACGGCGGTATGCGATCGACGAATGGGTCACTTCGGGCGAGATGCGGCTCATCCGCCTGCCGTATTCCCTCCACGGGATGGTCTCCCGCATCGTGATCCCCGTGGACCGGTCCCGGATCGAAAGGTTCCGGTACGATGATCCTCGGGCCCGACCCCGCGGTCTGCAGCCCTGACTACTTCTTCGCTCGACGCTCTTTGCGGCCGGCGTAGTAGGCTTTCTTCTTCGCCGCCTTCTTCCCGGTCTTCTTCCGCTTCTTCGCCACCATCGAAGCCCCGATGGGTTCGCGGGTTCAAGGTTCTGTGCCCGCACGCGGGCGAGGGCGAGCCGACGCACGAATCTGTTCGGTCTGACGGATGAGCCAAAACCTTCGTGTATGGGAAGTGCTTTGGGCCTCTAGTTCGGGAGGAGGGCGCGGTGCAAGAACCGTCAGGCCAGCCAGCGGCGCCGGGATTGGAACCATCAACGTCGGAAGCTTCGAAGCCTTCCGGGAGGCGGAAGTGGATCATCATCGCGGTCGTCGCGATCGTGATTGTCGCCGCGGTGGGCGGGGCGATTCTCTTCCTACGGAGTGGCACGCCGACGTTCCTCGTCCGGACGACCACCGTCTTCGCCACCGCCGCGCAACCCGTGACGTTCGACGCCCAACTGACGCTGCCTTCCGGCGTCACCGCGAGCGCCATCGCGTGGTCCTTCGGCGACGGTGGCTCGACCGTCAGCACCGGGTCCTCCGTGACGCACACGTATGCGGCGGCCGGAACGTTCTTCGTCGCGGGCGAGGCGAACTTGAGCAACGGCGGCAAGGTGAACAACTTCGGCGCGTTGTACGCGATGTACGTCGGCCCGCGATCGGATTTGACGGACCGTGACAGCCTGGGAATCATCACGATCAACGGGACGGCCTCTTCGGCCGGAGCGCCGGTCATCAATCCCGGAGGGACGATTGTCGCGGTCGGGACCGTGCAGCAGGCCCCGACCTATTTCAACTGGACCGTGTCCAACCCCACACCCGTCACGAAGCGTTACGTGAATTACACATGGTCGGTCATGTCGCTCGGTTTCGCCTACGGGGACGGATCCTCGCCGGTGACCAACACCTCCGACCAACCTCTCGGAATTTCGCACGCCTACGCGTCTGCGGGCCTTTACAGCCTCCAACTCACCGTCACGACGCACAACATGAGCACCACCACGGATTGCGACGCGTTGAGCTGCACGGAAGGCACCCCGACGCCCGTGAGCCCGGCGCAGACCCGTTCGACGACCGTCGGTCAGACGATTGCCGTCGGCACATACAAGCTCGTGACGTATTCGGGGAGCATCATCAACCCCGGCCTGATCGTCGTGCAGGAGGCCGTGACCGGCGGCTACACGACGCTCGACCCCGGCGCGGACTACGAGTCCGTCGGCTTCGAGACGATCGCGAACACCTACCAGACGCTCCTGTGGTACGACGGCGTCAAGTCGGATACGTTCGTCCCCGTATTGGCCGACCGAATCCCATCCGTCTCCGACGGATCGATCAGCGCCGATCACAAGAACTACACGTTCCACATCCGTCCGGGCGCGAAGTTCGCGGACGGCACCACGGTGACCCCATGGGACGTGAAGTATTCCTTCACACGGACGATGCTGTTCGTCTTCGGCACGCCGGGGACGAGCGGATGGATTCAGTCGCAATACCTCCTGCCCAGCTTCGATCCGGCGGACCTGACCTTCGCCAACGTCAACAACGCGGTGACGGCGGACAACGTGAGCGGGACGGTGACCTTCCACCTGGTGACCTCCGTGCCGGAACTCCTCTGGTTCCAGATCATCGCGGATCCTTTGGGCTCGTCGATCGCCAGCTGGAGGTGGCTCGAGGCTCACGGTCCCGGGCTCGCCTGGACGCCGCTGGGCTTCACCGATTACCAGAAGTACGGCGACCTCGTGAACTATGTCCCGTACTGGCGGGATCACACGATGGGCTCAGGCCCGTTCGTCGTGGACTACGTGGTCCCGGGCGAGGCGGTTGCGCTCAAGCGCAATGTGAACTTCCAAGCGGTGCCGGGGATCCCAGCGCCGACGGTGGAACGCGTCTTCCTGCAGTACGTCGAATCGCCGTCAACTCGCGAACTCTCCCTGGAATCGGGTCAGGCGGACATCACGACATACAACCCGAGCAGTCGGTTCGATGTGATGCAGCGGATGCAGACCGCGGGTTTGGTCCAGATTGAGTTCGTGGCGACGCTGAACCTGTTCTGGTGGAACTTCAACTTCGAGATCGCGCCGAGCGCAGACAACAGCGTCCCATCGGACTTCTTCGCCGACCTGAACATGCGGAAGGCGTTCTTCAACGCCTACGATTTCCAGGGGTATATCGACAACATCGTGGGCAACAAGCGCTTCGGCGCGACATTCGCCCAGACGTTCAACGGGATCGTGCCGAAAGGAATGATCGGGTACGAGAACCTCTCGAGCTACGATGTCTTCAACATGGCCCTCGCAGGCCAGTACTACAACCAGAGCAAGTTCGTGACGAGCAACGGGGGCTGGGCCAACGCAGGCTTCACCCTCACGATCGTCGTCCCGACGGCGGACCCGGTCAACCTGGCCGCGGCGCGGGCGTGGGGTGACAATGTCCAGCGCCTCGGCCCGCTCGGCAAGATCGTCATCAAGACCCAGGTCCTGTCGTTCCGGGACATCATCGCCAACATGAACCCGCACGCGAACCCCATGGCCCTCTGGTTCCTCGGATGGCTACCGGACTACCCGTACCCGACGGACTACACGTACCCGATGCTCGAGCCGGGGAACGCCCTCACGGAGTACGGCGGGACGTACCCGGCGGCGAACGGCTTCAATATCAGTTACCTCGCATCGGTGGGGGAGGCCGCGCAGGCCCGGGCCGCGCAGAACGTGTCGGACTGGATCAACGCGAGCCTGTCCGAGACGGACATCAACCGGGTGGTCCAGCTTTCCCGCCAGGCCCAGCGGGAGGCGATGTTGAACCTGACGATCTACGTTCCCGCGCAGCAGCAGTACACGTTCTTCGTGTACCGCACGTGGATCCAGGGCATCAATCTTGAAGGCAACCCGATGCTCGGCGGGACGGACATCCTGTACAACCTCCTCAGCAAGTCGGGCGGCGCGAGCGCGGCGCCCCCCTTGACGCGTAGTGCCGGTCTGGACGCGGTCGGCGGATTCGGGGTGCCGTTGCCGGTCATCGCGTTGGCCGTCCTGGCCGTCGGAAGACGGAAGGACCGTTAGCGGGTCTCCCTGTCGACGACCTCGAGGACGCGACGGCGGCTCGCGGCGGGCCAGAGGCGGTGATAGAGTCGGTACTGACCGTAGACCAGACCCCCGATCCCTGCGACCACGGGGATGAACACGATCCCGCTGAGGGTCGGAAACGACTCGCGGACTTGGAGGGGGCCGAACAGGTCGAGCGCGAGGCATCCGACGATGTAGAATCCTCGGACCATGTCGCCGAAGACGTAGGATAGGACCGGATGGCGAGCGGACAGCCGCCGCGGCCCGGCGCCTTTTGCATCCTCTTCGGTGATGGTGATTCTGCTCATCAAACGACTCCGGCACCTAGGGGCCTTTTGAGCGGCGGCCATCCCCATTCGGCGCCCGTTCTATAAACGTACTCTCCCACTCCAATTCTCCGTCGTCCCGGCCGGACAAGTCGCGAACAAAAAGGATATAGAACCGAGCTTTCTTGGACGGCCTGCTGCGATGCGCCTCGCTCTGTTCATCGTCCGCCGTCTCCTCCTTCTGATTCCCACGCTCCTCGGCGTCACATTAATCACGTTCGTGCTGAGCCGCGCGGTGCCCGTTGATCAGCTCGTCGCGATCTACATCAACCCCCACAGTCCACTCCCGCGGGACCAGCAGATCGCCGCCGCCGTCCGCCTTTTGCATCTCGACGAACCGCTTCCGGTTCAGTACGTGTACTACCTCAGCTCCCTGCTCCATGGGGACTGGGGCTTCACGAACACGAACCTGTTCGCCGGGGCCGTCACCGACGCCGTCGTCCTCTTCTTCCCGCCGACCGTTGAGCTCGCGATCGCGGCGACCCTCCTCGCGACGATCATCGGAATTCCGCTCGGGACCATCTCCGCGATTCGGAAAGACCGGCTTCCGGATCACGTCACGCGGGTCGTGGCCTTCACCGGCTACTCCGTCCCGTTGTTCTGGCTCGCGTTACTGCTTCAGATCCTCGCGGTCCAGTACATCCCATCGCTGCCGATTCAAGGACAGGTGACCCCGGGCATCCTCAGCGGCCGATCGTGGGTCGTCGGATCGGGGGTGTTCGATTCCCAGCCGACGCACTTCCTCATCCTCGACGCGGCGCTGAACGGCGACTGGGAGGTCCTCCGGGACGCCCTCTGGCACATCGTCCTCCCCGCCCTCACCCTGACGTACGGGGTGCTCGGCGGCATCCTGCGGATGGTGCGATCCGGGATGGTCGATGCGATGAACCAGGAGTACGTGAAGACCGCGTGGTCCAAAGGCCTTCCGGAGGGTGTCATCATCCGGAAGCACATCCGACGCAACGCGCTCCTGCCGGTGACCACGGTCGTCGGCCTTCTATTCGCGGGCCTCCTCGGCGGCGTCGTGCTCGTCGAGGACGTGTTCATCTGGAACGGAATCGGTCGGTGGGCGACCGTCGCGATCATCAGCCACGACCTGGCCACCATCCTCGCGACGACCCTGATCTTCGCGCTCTTCCTCGTCCTCGTGAACCTCGTGGTGGACATCATCTACGCGTACCTCGATCCCCGGATCACCCTGTGAGGCGAGGCGCCATGTCGTCCGAGGTCGTGACCCATCGCCCGGAACTTCGCAAGTCCGTGGCGGCCGAGCTTCGGCGGGGCCTTCGGCGTCGGCTGGATGAATACCGGCTTACGGTGCGTCTCCTCCTGCAGCGACCCCTGGCAGCCGCCGGACTCCTCATCACGCTGGCATACGTGGGGATCGCCGTCGCCGCGTCGTTCCTCCCCGATCGAGATATCCTCCAGACGGATTTCGCGAACCCGTTCCCCGAAGCTCCGTGGTGGTGGGGCGCCGGACGGCCCGGGTCCTGGTTCGGTACGACGTACCCCGGCATCGACCTGGGCATGGCGATCTTCAAGGCGATCCGGATCGACCTCTACTACTCCGCGCTCGTCGTCCTCGGAGGCGCGCTGATCGGGATCCTCGTGGGTCTCGTCGCGGGGTACAAAGGTTCGTTCTTCGACGAGGCCCTGATGCGGACGACCGACGTCACCTATTCGATCCCATTCCTCGTGTTCGCGATCGCCGTGGCCTTCGTCCTGGGACGGGACTTCACGACCCTGAACCTCGCCTTGCTCATCCTGTGGTGGCCGCCGTACGCGCGGCTCGTGCGGGCTCAGGTGCTGTCCGTGAAAGAGAACAAGTTCGTCGAGGCGGCTCGCGCGGCGGGGGCGTCCGACACACGGATCATGTTCCGGCACGTGTTGCCAAACACCCTCGCGCCGGTCTTCGTCCAGGTGTCGCTCGACCTCGGCGTGGTCATCCAGATCTTTGCCGCGCTCATCTTCGTCGGCTTCGCCCCACAGGGCGGGTTCGTGCCCGAGTTGGGCGCGCTGATCTTCTATGGATACCAGCAGGGTGCCGCGTCGTATCCCTGGACGATCCTCTTCCCGGGGCTCGCCCTCGTCGTCTTTGCGGTGGGTGTCAACCTGCTCGGGGACGGCCTGCGTGACGTGCTGGACCCGCGCTTACGGAGGTGATCGGGGCGCCGCCTCTGCTCTCCGTGCGAGGACTGCGTACAGAATTCCTCACACCCCGCGGCGTGGTCCGGGCCGCGGACGGAGTGGATTTCGAAATCAACGAGGGAGAGGTCCTAGGACTGGTCGGCGAGAGCGGATGCGGTAAGTCTGTGACCGCCCTCTCGATCATGTACCTGATCCCCAGCCCGCCCGGTCGGATCGCGAGCGGCGAGATCTGGTTCAAGGGGGTCAACCTCCTCGCCGGCGTGAAACGCGAGGTCCTCGTGCGTCGAGGACTATGGGGACGCCCGAAGATCGTTCGGAACGAGCGCCTGCTCCGACAACACCGCGCCCGGATGAGCAAAGTTCGCGGCCGCGAGATGTCGATGATCTTCCAGGAGCCGATGGCCTCTCTGAACCCGGTCCTTTCAATCGGCTATCAGATCGCCGAGGTCCTGATCTACCAGCGGCGGAAGGAGATCTGCGATCGACTCCTCGCCGGGCACGAACTGGCCCCCGATGATCTCGATCTGTTCCGCCAAGCGGTGACGAACCCGGATCCGGCGGAGCGGGAGCGGTTCCTCGCAGAATTCTGCCTCCGAATCGCGGTGCCTGTCTCCCGCGTCACGGCGATCGTCGAGGGGGCCGGGTTGAGCTTGGAGGAACGCGTCGAACGCTTGCGCCACATGGTGGCCCGCGGGCGAATCCGGATTCGCTGGTTCCTCGAGTTAGTCCGCGAGCTCGACGACCTCGAATCGGAAGTCACATCTCGGGACTGGCGCCTCGTATCCGGCGTCGAGACGACGGAGGACCGGCGCCGCCAACTCGCCGCCCGCGCGCGGTATCGGTCGCGGCAACTCGCGTTCCGCGCCCTAATGGCGTTGCCGATCGTGCGGCGGGCGCTGATGCGGCCGATCGAGGAAGAGGCACGCCGGCGGGTCCTCGATCTGTTGAAGACCGTCCGGATCCCCGAGGCGACCAAGGTGTACCGCGCGTATCCGCTCACGACGCAAGCCCAGATCCTCCGGCTGATCCAGGATCTTCGCGGACGGACGAAGTCGGCGATCCTGTACATCACGCACGACCTCGCGGTGATCGCGGAGCTCTGCGACCGAGTCGCGGTGATGTATGCCGGCAAAATCGTCGAAGATGCGTCCGTCAAGGACTTGTTCGCCGAGCCACTCCACCCGTACACCCAGGGGCTGCTCGAATCGATCGTGTCCTTGGACCGACAGGTCTCGATCGGAGTCCCGCTGCCCACGATCGCCGGGACGGTGCCCGACCTCGCTCACCCGCCGACGGGGTGTCGCTTCCATCCCCGGTGCAAGTATGCGTTCGACCGCTGCAAGGCCGAGGAGCCGAGGCTCCTGGGGCAAGGTCCGGGGCGGCGCGTCGCATGCTTCCTGTATGAGGAGGGAGGGTCCCGTGCAGCCGGCGCCGCAAGCCGAGAATGACATCCTGGTGGCGGCGCTCGGCCTCCGCAAGTACTTCCCGGTGAAGGGCGGCATCCTGCGTCGAACGATTGCGCAGGTCAAGGCGGTGGACGGGGTGGACCTGTTCGTACGCCGAGGGGAGACGCTCGCCCTCGTGGGCGAGAGCGGATGCGGGAAGACGACCTTGGGCCGCCTCCTTCTCCAGCTGATCCCGGTTACGTCCGGGACGGTCCTCTTCGACCTGCCATCGACCGCGTACCGGGAGGCCCACCTGCGTTGGCCGCGCGACGCGGGAAACGGCGATTCTGCCGCATCCGCGGACCCGCAGCTTCGGGCCGTCGTCGGTCGCTACGGGATCACCGGTCGCCGCCCGCGGGCCCTGAAGCCACTCCGCCGACGCATGCAGCCGGTGTTCCAAGATCCGTTCACGTCGCTCGACCCTCGTATGCTGGTCAAGGACATCGTCGCCGAGCCGATCCTGATCAACCGGCTCATGACGCGCGCGGAGGCGATGGAGCGAGCGGCGAAGCTGCTCCAGGAAGTCGGACTCGGCGCCGACCATCTGTACCGTTTCCCCCACGAGTTCTCCGGCGGACAGCGTCAGCGGATCGCCATCGCCCGCGCCCTGGCCCCCGAGCCCGAATTCCTCCTCCTGGACGAGCCGACGAGCGCCCTCGACGTATCCGTCCAGGCGCAGATCCTCAACCTGCTCAAGGACATTCAGGGACGGCAGCACCTGACGTACCTGTTGATCACGCACAACCTCAGCGTCGTCCGGCAGATGGCGGATCGCGTCGCGGTCATGTACCTGGGGCAGATCGTCGAGGAGGCCCCGACGCGCGAGCTCTTCGAGAATCCGCTCCATCCGTACACGAAGGCCCTCCTGGCCGCGGTGCCAGTGCCGGACCCGAAGCGGCGGAGGGAGCGGATCCTCTTGCCGGGCGACGTGCCGAGCCCCGTCGACCCCCCATCCGGCTGCCGGTTCCATACGCGGTGCAACGCCGTGATGCCGCATTGCGGATGGAGCCCTCGCGACGCTGCCTCCGTGGCGGCCTATCTGTTCGACTCATCCCGCAATCCGAGCGCCGCAAACCTCCCGCCCCTCTCGGAAGTCTCCATCCGCGGCGATCACCTTCGCCTCCGATTCGCGAGGACCGAGCCGACGGCGGCGGACCGGGAAGAGGTGGCTTCGCTGGTCCGGGCGAGGGCCAAGGTTCCAGGCGGCATGGCGTTCCGCGCGATCGAGGTCGTCGAGCTTCGCGAGGGCGCGATCGATCTCGAATTCCTCCCTCCCCTGGAGCCGGCGTACGTCGAGGTCTCGCCCAACCACATGGTTGCCTGCTACCTGTACCCGTTGTCCGATCGAAAGGAATCCGCGCCTCCGCAGTCCGCAGATCTCTAGGATTCAGGGACGTACGCGATTCCCTGGATCTCGACCTTCATCCCGAACAGCAGGTCTGCCCGGACCGTTGCGCGGGCGGGCCGCGGTTCCCGCGGGAAGAACGTCGCGTACACCTCGTTCATCGCGGCGAAGTCGCTGAGGTCTTTCAGGTAGACCGTCGTCGAGAGGACGTGGTCCATGTCCGATTTCGCCGCGCCCACGACCCGACGGAAGTTCTCGAGCGTCCGTCGCGTCTGCGAACGGATGTCGCCCTCGACGACCTTCCCATCGGGCCCGAGGGGCCCCTGCCCCGCAACGAAGACGAGATCCCGCCACCGCACGCCCCAGGAGAACGGGAGCCCGACCGCGGGCAGGTCCGTCCGCACCGCCTCATGCGCCATAGGCCGTGTATCTCGCTCGACGGGGATAGGGATTCCGACCGGTACGCGTGGACCTGGAGGCGCGGCGGCTTTAACCCGAATTCCGTTGAAGGGCTCGATGTCGCAGCCCGCGTCACGAAGAGTTCTGCCCCGGGGGTTCCGTCCTTGAGCTACCTGAAGACCGTGAGGCGTCGATGGTCAGAGGCGGCGGTTCAACAGAGTGTTCGACGGATCCTGGGCGAGAACGTCCTCTGTTCGATGTCGACGATCGGGCCGCGGAACCGGCCGCACATCAACAGCGCGTACTTCTGCTATTCCCTCTCTCTGGAGATCTTCTTCCTTTCCGACGCGGGCTCGGCGCACTGCCGGAACCTCGATCGGAGCCCATCGATGGCGATGGCCGTCTTCCGCTCGACGCAGACCTGGGGCGGGTCCGACCGGGGACTGCAGCTCTTCGGGACCTGCACCAGGGCGGTGGGTCCACTCGCTCGACGGGCCGCGCAAATCTACGGTAAGCGGTTCCCCCGTTACGCCCGCTTCGTCGCGTCGACGTCCGGCTCGGCGAAGCGAGCGGCCGATCAGCTCCGATCCTACACGTTCTATCGGTTCGTACCGAGGACGGTCAAAATCTTGGATGAACGGGAGTTCGGTGGCGCCGTGTTCGTGGTTGTGTCCGTGCCGAGACCCTGAAGAAGTCCCTCGGATCGGTCCCGTCGGCGTTCGGGTTCCGCGGCGCCACGACACGCAGCGGTGCGTGGGGTCGCCGTCACGTCACTTGTTCGAGCCGCTTCAGGACGCGCATGGCGCGGAGCGTGATCATCTTGCTCGGCTCCCCCACTTTTTCGAGCGCGAACGGCGTCGGCATGCCCTTCGGACTCTTCTTGTACCACTCGGCCATCTTGCCTTCGATGTCCGGGTGGACGGCATCCAGAACCCACCGGCCGTCCGATCGCATCTTCTCCTTCAATACGGAGAGGGCGTACCGCATCCGGGGATCGTCCCCGTAATTGAGTGCCGTCATGAAGTCGAGGCCGACGAGCAGATCGTAGTAATAGTGCATCGGGTAGTGGAACCGGACCCAAGGCTCGTATGGCTCCCCCTGTTTGTGGAGCTCCCGTTGAAGATAGAACTCGGCGGCCCGCTCGACGGCCCGCTGCATCCCGGCGGACCACTTCTGCCGCGGATATGCGACGAACGCGCTCATCCCTTCCCACGAATCAAGATTGCGTCCGCTCCCGAAGCAGCTCCACCCGCCGTTCTTGTCCTGATTCGTCACGAGCCATTCGAAGGCGCTCCTCACCTTCGGATGGTCCGCATATCCAAAGTTCACGAGCCCGCGTGCCGTGTTCCCGACGGTGCACAGATGACCGTGCTTCCCTCCGCTCGGGGCGAACCCCCCATCGGCGGTTGAGAGCTGTTCAATCCAGAGATTGGTGGCTCTCTCGATGCGCGGATCTTCCTTCGTCACCCCGAGGTCTGAGAGGACGAGGAGCATCCAGTTCGTGGACAGGTACTTCGGCCGGTAGAGATCCGCCTTGTCTTCCCAGTAGCCGCCTGCTTTCTGTTTGCCGAGGATGTCGGCGGCCCAGCCTCTCTTCGCGATTCCCTCCTTCGCCGATTCCACTTCGGGGTCGTCCTCTCCGCGGCCGAGGATCTGCGTGAGGGCGAGGTAGCGGATCGATGGCTGGTCTTCCGCGAGCAACCAGTCAATCGCCTTCGATCGCTTCATGGACCCGCCGGGTTCCTGACGTTGACGGATTCAAACGCCTCGCGCTACTTTACCCTTCTCGTATCTCGGCGAGGGTGGGACACGCGGGGCTTCCCAGGGCATCGATCGGGCGAGCGATCGTCGCGCCGGCCTTCAGGCTTCCCGCGAATACTCCCGCTGGAACGCGTTCTCCCAGAACCACGGCATCTGGGAGTACTCGTCTTCCCCGGTCAGGGCCTTCGTCGTGTTCACGTAAGACATGAAGAGTCCCTTCTTGATCGCGTATGAGGTGTTGTCGAGGTTGACCGGATACCGCGAGTCGCCCCAGGCAATCATGTAGTCGATGTAGAGGACGCGGGTCCAGAGAGCGCCCATGCCGAACGTGGCCTTCCACACGGCATCCCCAGTCGCCAGGTGGTCCGCATGGTCCATGCAGGGGTCGCAGCCGTTGAAGTGCCCCGTCTGCCGGGTGCGGTCGAAGTCCGGGGCGTTGACGCGCGTCGTCGAGTCGGATGGCGTGTACGCGGCGATGATTGCGTTGATCGTGGAATAGAAGTCCGCCCAGCTCTGGTACGTCGTCGAGCCGTCGACTGCGGTCATGCTCGTGATGTTGCCATCGCGAAGCTTCTCCATTGTCTGATAGTTCGTCGAGGGGAAGCCGCCCCCTTGGTTGCCGCCATCCGGGACGCGCATGAAGACGGAGACTGTGGTCCCATAGGTCCAGGTCCAGATGCTGTGGCAGACCTGCTGCCCCGCCGTGTAACAGAAGTTCACGGATCCGGAACCCTCCGCGGCCCCATCGCCGACGATGTACCGGACGCTCGCCTGGGCGCCCTTCTCGCGAGCGCCCCAGCGAGAGATGTTCTGTCCCGCATCGCCCGCGGTGGTATAGACGAACAGCAGGTGGTCCCCCGCCTGGTAGTGATTGTACGAGTCCGGAGACTCCCAGAGCTGCCAATCGTCTTGGTGGGCGTGGACGTAGACGTCCCACACCTGGGGGCTCGGAGGAGGCGGCGGGGGCATTCCGGGGATCGTGAACGCGGTCACGCTGCACTGGCAATGGTCTGGCCCGACGTGGATTTGCGCGTAGACGGTCTTGCCGAGGAAGTCGAGCGGGAGCTCGATTCCCACCGCGACGTCCGTCACAAGCGCCGCGAGGCCGATCCCCTTCACGACGTACTCGTCCGCGCCGGCCGCGTTAATGTCACGGTTCTCCTGGACGGTGTACGTGAGGTAGGTTCCAGCCTGCGGATTGTGTTCGTCGAGATTGCCGATTGCGTTGAGCGCGACATCGGAGCTGTGGGTGAAGGCGCTCGGATATTGCACGGTGAGGGAGACGTACGGGCTGCCGTTGATCGAGAGGGTACCGCTCTTCTCGGGTCCGAAGTCGATGTAGATATGGTGGACGTAACACGAGCTATCGACGTCCTCGCGGAGGGCGACCGAACCTTTCCAGGCCGCCGTACCGTCCAGAAGGCTCGTCCACGTGAACGAGTCGTCGGACCGGATGACCTCCCCGACTCCCGGCGTGCAGCTGTCTGCTCTCGCCTGCGCGCTAACGAGGGTCAGTCCCACGGCTGCGAGGATGAGCACGACGCAGAAGGGCAGGGCCGTGAGGAGCGGCTTTCGTCGGGCGCCCTCGGGCCGTCCAATCGGACGCGACCCGCCGTTCGTTCGCTTTGCGTTGTCCGGGCCTGTCACACTTCGTGAGAAGGCCGGACCCGGGGTTAAGCGCCATGTACACAAACGGGGCCGCAGTCATACACTTCATATTGAGCGTCGTGCGGCATCGGCAGGACCAGCCGCATCTCGCGTCCCGAAAGAAACGGGTGACGGATTGTGGGGTCCGTTGTCGCTCGGCGAGCACTCCGGCCGCCCTCGGCCCGTTTGAGGATGGCTCCTCGGAGCGGGTACTCCCCAGCGTTCTTGCCCATGACACGGCTATCCTGGGTGCACACGGTCCGGATCGCGACGGCGGAAGCAGGAGACCACATGGTCGTTGACCATGCCGGCGGCCTGCATATACGCGTAGCAGATTGTGGTGCCGACGAACTTGAAACCGCGGTCCTTCAGCGCGGAACTCATCGCGTCTGACTCCCGCGTCCGAGCCGGGATCTGGCTCAGCGCCTTCCAGCGGTTCATCTTCGACTTGCCGCCGACGAACCGCCAGACGTATTCATCGAACGTCCCGAACTCTCTCTGAATCGAGAGGAACGCCACCGCGTTCGAGATTGCGGCATCGACCTTCAATCGGTTGCGGATGATTCCGGGGTCGCCCAACAACGACCTCACCTTGCGGTTATCGTAGCGCGCGACGCGCTCCGGATCGAAGTTGTCGAATGCGCGGCGATAGGCATCGCGTTTCTTCAGCACAGTCAGCCACGACAGTCCCGCTTGGGCTCCCTCGAGCACGAGGAACTCGAACAGCTTGCGCTCGTCGTGTTCCGGCGTCCCCCATTCCGCATCGTGGTAGGTCACGAGGATCGGATCGTCCGATGCCCACCCGCACCTTCGAATCGCGGGTCCGAGGGGCCGGTCGGTGGACTTCATGGTGCACTCACCGAGCCTCCGGTGATGAACCGAGGGGATTTGAACCCAAGGGCGGCCGTTCCATGAAGGGATCCTCGTCTACGGGCGGGATTTCCGCAGCGCAACCGCGATTCCGAGGCGATCCTGAAGGTCGGATTCATCGACGGCTGAGCCGTCGACTAGGATTCTCCGGTCAAATGGGCCTTCAGGAAACTGACCGTGCGTTGCCAAGCGACGTCGGCGGCCTTCGAATCGTAGGCGTCGGGCCGGTCCTTCTCGAAGAACCAGTGCGACGTCCCAGGGTATGTGTAGAAGGTGACGTCCCTTCCGTTGGTCCCGAGGAGCTTCTCGAGCTCTTGTACGGAAGCGGGAGATTCGAATTCGTCGGTCTCCGCGAAGTGACCCAGGAAGGCCGCCTTTGACTCCGCAAACCCCCGCTCGTAGTTGCCTTCCCTCGTCCCGTAGAAGAGGACGACGGCCGCCAGGTCCGCGGGGAGCTCCTGCGCCAACCAAAGAGCCCAGAAGGCTCCCAACGAGAAACCGATGACTCCGGCGCGTTTTCCCCGTACGCCGGGATAGACTTGAAGGGCCCTCACGCTCCTTACGATATCCTCGCTCGCTGCCTTCTCATTCAATTTCGACATCAGGGCCCTGGCACCATCTCTTGTCGACGCGGTCGCGCCGCCGTACAGGTCGGGGGCGAACGCGACGAACCCGGCCGTCGCCAACCTATCGCAGAGCGTCTTGAAGAAATCGTTCAAGCCCCACCATGCATGGAGTACGAGGACCCCGGGCCCCTTGCCTTTCTTTGGGACCGCTATGTATCCTCGGACTGACCCCTCGGGGCTCTTCAGCTCAACGATTCCCATGTTTACATCCCCTTCCAGGCGGAGCTTCCGGAATCGATGCCTAAACTTAAGCCTTGACGCTCGGGTTGACCCTTCCTCGCGCAGACGTGCAAGGGACGGTGTCGGATCCGAACAGGCCACCTCCAAGCGAGCTGCTCGTCAGACTTGGGCGCCCACGCCGAGGAGAACTAACGTAGTTATCGGTGTGTCGGATCCTGGAAGGCGGACGCGGTCGGCGGTTCGTGCGCGATGGCCCCGGGAATGCGGTGAGCGTGAAGTCTGTGAATCTCGCTCAAGATCACGGAGTATTCCTTCTTCGCCTCCATCTCGACGACCACGGTCAGCATCCGGATCCACATCGCTGGGTAGGCCACGAGCCAGACGGCCGACGCGACGAGGATTGTGAGGACAGAGCTCGGGAGGAGATTCCCCAAGCCGACATCCCCCAGCGCCGTACGCAGGACGATCTGCGTCGCAATCGAGGAAGCGGCGAGGAATGCGATGAGCCGCAATCTCTTCACCCACCGATCGTGGATCGTCGCTTGGGCCAAGTGGAACAGTCCGTGATACCATTCGACGATGCGATGCTCCATCGACGGGGCACCGTTCCATTTCATATGTATAAGACGCTTTCCGGTTGAGTATCAGCCCCGAGCGTTGGGGAGAATGAGCCATTGGATTTGTGGCCGGCCGAAAGTCCGTATCTCAAGCCTTCTTTCGAATCGCGACCGGGGTGAGCACTGTCCGGTAGAAGTCATTCGAGATCTCGCGCGGTCGTGACCGACGATCTGAAGCGAGTGACCTTCGTCGGGGGAGGGCGAGGCCAGTGGATTGTCGAGTCCATGGAGGCTCTAGTGGGCAGAGGCCTCCGCCGCGTCGAGCGCGTGGCCGTCGTGGAAGGCCCTTTCGAGTACGGGCCACGGCAGGGCGCGTGGCGGCTGCGCGGCGTCACCGGCCACGAACGGTACGTGACCCGAGCCGAGCAGGAGGAGTTGCGCCGACGCTCCTCGGGTCTGGGACGAACGGAGGCGACGCGGACCGTCCTAATCCCAATCCGCAAAACGAGCGCGTGGTGGGAGCTGGCGCAGGATGAGCGACGCGCCATCTTCGAAGAGCAATCCCATCACATCCAGCTCGGCCTCCGTTCGCTCCCTGCCGTGGCACGGCGCCTGTACCACTCGCGCGAACTCGGCGAGCCCTTCGATTTCTTGACGTGGTTCGAGTTCGCTCCGGCGGCCGGTGAGGCATTCAACGAACTGCTCAGGGAACTCCGGCGCACGACCGAATGGACGTTCGTAGAACGCGAGGTCGAGATTCGTCTGCGTCGTGCCGTCCCGCCCTGAGCCCGAGCAGAAGGTCCCGCTAGGTCCGCCTCGTTGCGGATCCGCGTCTTCAAAGCCCCCTGCATGTTGCGGATTCTCGGACACAATTACCGGAGGGCATCCAAAGGCGGGCGCTTGCACGGAAGAGTCGACCGGGTGGGATTTGAGCTTCGAAAACCTCAGCCGGTGGCTTTGACGGGGCGACCCGGTCGCTCCAACCCCCGGCCCACGAGATGGCGATAGGCTCGGAGCGCGCGCTCGCTCGAGTGCCAGTCGCCCGAGGCCTTGAGGGCGGGGAGTTCCTCCTGACTCGCGCGCAGGCCGAGATACTTGGCGGAGTAGGGCGACTGTCTGGAAAGGGCGCGCAAGGGTTTGAGTTCATCCTCGCGGGTGCCGACCTGATCGAGGAGGTCGAGCAAGGAACGGGCCATGGCCACGACCAGGAAACCCTCGAGATCGGAGAGGTTGCCATCATGTCCCCGCACGAGACACTGAAGGTAGCGCTCTCGATCCGGCGGGAGGACATGGACAGGCGGCCATCCGTGTTTGAGGAAATGGAGGTTGAGGAGCAATCGTCCAACTCGGCCGTTGCCGTCGCTGAAGGGATGGACGGACTCGAAGTCGAAATGCATCCAAGCGCCGAGGGCAAACGGATCCTCTCCGTGCACGTCTCGCCTGTGGTAATCTT
>WNGR01005641.1_pt1 | contig 20636 bp, 12 predicted proteins | sample 5407581 | NCBI WGS metagenome assembly WNGR01 (sample SAMN13153383, study PRJNA577476) | soil metagenome | isolation source: 80 cm soil or saprolite under Garry oak tree replicate 2 | place: USA:California | collected 2016-06-15
TGGTCGGTGATCAACACATCGATCAATCCACCCCGCAAAGCCGCAAGAATTGCCTGCATCTTCTGCATTCCGCCAGCGACGCCAACTACTCGTTTGCAGGCGCGAAGCTTGTCCAAATCAATTCCGATGACTCTTTTCATCAGGGGCGATTTGATCGGCTGCCCATCTGTGTTGAAGAAGCGGAAGCATATGTCACCTACGGCTCCCAGACGCTGCAGTTCCGCCCGCTCTTCCCGCGAAAATATGTTGCCACTGACAGCAAGCATTCTTGAGGGCTCCATTGAACCGATTCCCACCAGTGCAACATCCAATTTGTCGAACAGGGCTGAGGCTTCCTGTACGGCCGGATCTCGCGAGAGTATGCGCTGCGCTTCTGTAGATCCAACGACGGCAGGCGACTGCAGCAGTACAGGCACGGCGCCAATACTGCCAGCGAGTCTCTGGGCGAGATGAATCGCATTAAACTCGCTCCCAATGTTTCCTACGCCGCCCAGAATCTGGACTACCTTGCCTGAAGCACAATAGTCGCCAGGGTGCAACGCATCAACCATGGCAAACAATGAACGGCTCCACGAGGAGATCCCAACCACCTTACCAGGCTTCAGGGAAGTCTCGAGGAAATATGCGAGCGCAGTGCCCAAATCCCGTACCATTGCCTCGCCTTCGGCTGGGCAATCCACCACAACCGCATCTCTCAAGTCGAAGCGCGATGTCAGCTGATCTTCCAAATCGGCAAATGTGCCTGGTGGAGTTGCGATGTTGAATCGGACCAGATTCAGGGTCTTAGCCTTCTTCAGCATTCTGGAAATTGTCGATTGATGAAGTTGCAGCTTCTCGGTAATCGCCTGCTGATTGAGCTCCTGAACGTAGTACATCCGGGCAACCTTGGCCATCAGACGAAGTTCATCTACGCGCGCCATATTTGCTCCACTGACAAAACCTAGCAGAACGTATTAATTTTGTCATGCATGAATATGCATCCCTGGAATTGGAGGTAGCTCGACCGGCCGCTCGTGGTGGTACACCTGCCAACCCATATAACGACTTAACGCCTCGGAAACTACTGCAGCTGAATGACTGCGGTTCATCGCCGCATGATGCTCGAAGCCATTCTGACAGACAACGTGCATCAGTGAAGGAAGAGCCGGTACTCGAACCACCGCGCGCGTTCCAAAGGTGTTCAACGGATCATCGGTAAATTCTCCCTCGCCAACATAAGCTCGAATCTTACCGCTGAGATCGTCGGTGCTGACTCTGCCGAAGGTCAGCGGCCCCTTGCCCGTCCGACCCTCCATCGCGCCAAATGTGTTCTCCTCTCCGAGAGTCGTTCCAAGGATAGGAGCGGTGGCGATCCGCACCTCAGGCAGGAAGTCTTTTGCCCAGTTGCCGCAATGAAACAGAACGCACTTCTCAGGATCGTCGCCGTAGTTGTTATTCCAGTCGACCAGCGCGCTCGGGCGTCCACTTGCGAGTTGCAGAGCATACATGCTCACAACCCCTGCAATATCGACTTCGCAGGCGGTAGGCAACATTTGCTCGCTCATCATTGACATAATGGTGCAAACATTTACGCCGTAGTTCTTCTGAAGCGAACTCCAGCACTGGATTGCTGTGGCAGAGATTCCGAGCGATTGCATCCAATCGTCGACAACCAGAGCAAACTTCGCCATTTTTAGGATGGCCTCGGCCGGGACCGCCGTGGCATCGGCATATCCGCGAATCTGCTCCACCCGCTGTTTGACGCGAGAATCGTTTTCGGCGATTTTTGCGGCGTTGCCGAATACCTCGGACAGATCAATTGTGCTGACCGAGATACCCGCGGCTTCGAAAAGCTTTTCGCTAAAACGCGTCGTGTTGAACGCATTCGGTCTGGCACCAACCGCGCCAATTCGGACTCGTGAAAGGCCGCGCACAACCCTGCAGACGGCAAGAAATCGCTCGAGATCCTCACGAAAGCGCGGATTCAGGATTGCGACGGTATGATCGCGTGTAAGAGAAAACTTGAGACCATACTGGCGAAGGTTGTTGCAAACCGAGATCTTTCCACAGAATGCGTCGCGACGACGGTTCAGTCCGAAGTGGTCGAGATCGTCAGGACATGCCAGCACCAGAATGGGCACACGTACATCTGCCAGTCGAATTGAGTCGGCTACTCCCTTCTCGTCTCCAAAATTGGGAAGACAGACAAGAACGCCGTCAAGGCGATCGCGATTCCGCCGCAGAAGGTCTCCACACTTCTGCGCGTCTGCCCAGGTTTCTACGGCACCGAGTTTCGTGTCCTGCTCCGAAAGCCATATCGGCTCGATTAAGAGCTCATTGAACAGCTTCGTCAGATCGCGCCGCGCTTCTCCGACTAGCACGTCAGGAAAGAAGTCGCGATTGCATAGAATGACACCAAGAGTCGTCATGAAACTTCACCTTACCTTCTCGAAATCCTGAAATTCATCTGCGTTCTTTTGGGTAACTAGATCGCACGGTATGATCTGCTCTTCAGGCTTATGAGTGGAACCTGTCCGGAGAAACTCATCCGCTTCGTTGACTGCAAGCCGCGCAATGACCACAGCAGGCTGAAGTGCGGTCGCTCGAAGCTCACCGACACGAATGGCGGCAACTGCGTCGGGGCTCCCATCAAACCCCGCGATTACGATGCCTTTGCGTCCTGCAGACTTGACCGCGGCGAGCGCGCCAAGTGCCATCGTGTCATTGCCGGAGATAATACCCTTTATGTCCTGGTGAGCCTGGAGGATGGTTTCAGTCTTCTGGAAGGCTTCTGATTGGGACCAGTTGGCCGATTGTGCCGCTACCCGCACAAGGTTTGGGAAGCGGTCTAGAACAGAATGAAATCCAGCAGTTCGAACCTGAGCATTCGTGTCGGATTCGCGGCCGAGCAATTCCACATACGATCCGGCCGATGGCCCTAACGCTTCGACAAAATCCTGAGCGACAACAGTTGATCCCTGGTGGTTGTCGGCAATGATCTGGGCTTTTGCGATGCCAGGTCCATTAATCTCGCGATCGATCAGAAAACAAGGAATACCCGCCTTCGTGGCACGTCGTACAGCGGCGATGGATGAATCGGCGCCGGCATTGTCGAGAATGATCGCCGCAGCATTCGAAGCAATGGCAGCATCAATCAGATTGTCCTGCCGATACGCGTCATCATCGTGTGCGTCGACACGAACGCGATATCCTAACGAGAGGGCCCGTGCTGCTGCGGCATCGGCTTCCGCCTTGAAGAAAGGATTATCCTGCGAAGGAACAATCACAACAATGAGCTGTTTCGAAGTATCCGGGCGATGACACGCGGACAAGCCAATTGCCATCAGCAAAGCTGCCACTGAACACATCCAGCGAGTAGTCCGTGTCACTGGGCTCCCTCGGCGCTTGTACGCAGTAGTAACGGAAGAAATCGCGCCTGAACCCGCGTCTGCAGCTGATCGATTGCAACCGCCAGAATGATGACGGAGCCCTTGATCACCATCTGCCAAAATTCAGAGACTCCCAGCATTACGAGTCCATCGGAGAGAACTCCGATAACACAAGCGCCCAGGAGCGAGCCGGTCACGGATCCTCGACCCCCCATAAGGGATGTTCCGCCGAGAACGACCGCTGCGATTGCGTTCAACTCAAAGCTTTCCCCGGTTGCCGGGTGCGCAGCTTCCAACTGCGAAGCAATGATCAGTCCAACGAGGGCCGCACAGAGCGCGGCAGCGAGGTAAGTAAACAGCTTTACCATCGGCACTCGAATGCCAGACAGCCGCGCGGCACGTTCATTCCCGCCTACCGCGTAGATGTGCCGGCCAAGCGGCGTCTTGCGCGCGATCACAACAGCGCAGACAAATAACACCAGCATGATCCAGACAGGCATTGGCAGCCCCATGAAGAATGTCTGGCCCAGCAACTGAAACCCCGTGTTCCCGCGAGCCGCCTGGCCTGCGAGATTGGGAAACGTCTTACCGTTTGAAATCAAAAGCGCCGCTCCGCGGGCAACATAGAGGGTTCCGAGGGTTGCGATGAATGGGGCAACTCCAGCTTTCGAGACGAGCCAGCCATTCAAAAAGCCGACCAGAAGACAAACCGCGATCGCAATTAGAACACATGCTGCGACGGGAACGTAATGACGTGATCCACCGAATTCGATCCCCAGCGTTAGCAGATAACCCACCAGCATCCCGGCCAACCCGGCAACTGAGCCAACCGAGAGATCTATCCCGCCGGTTAGCACGACGAAGGTCATACCGATAGCGAGAATCGCAGCGATTGCAATATGTTTCGTCAGGATCTGGAAGTTGTTGGCCGTGAGGAAGGCTGGAGCAAGCCAGGAGAAGAGCACAAGCAGCGCAACGAGCACCACGACGGCGCGTGCTTTGAAAACGAACATGAGTGCACGAATACCTGACAGGGTGATTCCGGTTGACGAGCGCGTAGCAGTCGTTACATTCATGCAAGCACATTCCTGGATTGCGTGGTTGACGTCGTCGCAACGACTGGACTTGCTGCGGCGAAGAGCGCTTCATCGGTCAGTTCTTTGTGTTTAAATATCGCGGCAACGCGTCCTTGACAGAGGACGAGAGCGCGGTCCGCAAGTGCCTGCGTCTCCTCGATCTCAGAGGATGTAAAAATGATGCCGGTCCCTTGAGAAGCAAGACGACGCAGGATCGCGTAAATCTCGGCTTTCGCTCCCACATCCACCCCGCGGGTCGGTTCATCGAGCAAAAGCAGCGACGGAGAACACATCAGACAGCGCGCAATAATGACTTTCTGCTGATTTCCTCCCGAGAGCGCCGTCACCGGCAGCTCCAGATCGGATACGCGAATATTCAGCTCCTTAACGAATTGGCTTGCGCGCGTTACTTCTTGCTGACGATTTAGGAAGATACTGCCCGCTGCTGCCAGCGCAATATTCTCTCGAACAGAGAGTTCGGCAACAAGGCCATCGCGCTGGCGATCTTCCGGTACAAGATGAATGCCAGACTTCACCGCGTCGATAACCGAACGGATTCGAAGGCGATCGCCCCTCAAGTCGACCGTCCCGGAAAGAATCGGGCGGGCTCCTGCGAGTGCCTCGAGCAGCTCACTTCGGCCCGCTCCGAGCAGACCGTAGATGCCAAGGATTTCACCTTCGCCGAGGGTAAAACTCACGTCTCGGACAGCCACGTCTTCCACGTCTGTATCGGACAAGGGAGCGAGAGTGAGGCCATTTACCTTCAGTAAAGGCACGCCTTTCGGTGACACAATTCGCGATTGCTCAGCGTATGTGACGTCGCGTCCTGACATTCGTTCGACAATCCACTGACGGTCAACCTCCAAACGAGGCGCTTCACCAACAACGCGGCCGGAACGGAGCACAGTAAAGTGATCCCCAAGGTGCAGAAGTTCGTTGAGCCGATGCGAGATATAAATAATGGTCACGCCCGCGCGCTTCAGTTCAGAAATCACTGTGAAGAGCGATTCTGCTTCTGTATTTGAGAGCGCCGACGTAGGTTCATCCAGGATAAGGATCCTGGCCCGCTGCTCAAGCGCACGAGCCACCTCAACGATCTGTCTCCGGCCAAGCGACAGGTGACCTGCCGGCGTGCGCACCTCCATAGGGCTGCGTAGATGCCGCAGTACTGCAGCGGTGCGCTGTTCCTCACGCGATCGATCGACCAGCATCCCAGCCCGTACCAGTTCACGTCCGGCAAAGACGTTATCGGCCAGATCGAGGTTGGGAAGCACCGAAAGTTCCTGGTGAACGATTGCAATTCCGTGACGCGCGGCCTCACGGGGAGAGCGTAAAGTGATTTGTTCGCCATCGAGCGCGAGTTGTCCTTCGTCCGGCTCTTCAACACCGGCAAGAATCCGCATCATCGTGGACTTGCCCGCGCCATTCTCTCCGATCAGCACATTCACTTGATTTCGGTAGGCACGGAAATCCGCTGCATCGAGCGCGATCGTTCCCGGATAACGCTTTGTGATCGCACGTGCTTCAAGGATGACGCTTGGCGGGGTCATACTCATTGCACCCGTTTCACGGCGGTTCGAACGCCGGCGACCGCATCTTTCCAGCCCTGGTAGAGAAGAGTGCGCTCATTCTCTGGCATCCGAGGCTCAAAACGGTCAGCATCGTGTGCGATTAATTCCAGTTCCGGCAGTGCATTCCACCACCCAAGCTCAAGTCCGGCGAGCCACGCTGCGCCAATTGCTGACAGTTCCTCGTTGCGAGAGCGAATTACCGGACGACCAAGGATATCCGCCTGAAACTGCATCAGCATCGAGTTCCGTGTGGCTCCGCCATCGGCAAGCAATTCGCCGAAAATTATTCCCGATGCAGTTTGCATTGCAAAGAAAACATCAGCAACCTGATATGCGATTGCATCTAATGCTGCGTGAGCCACGTGTGCCGATGTGTGATGACGTCCGAGTCCGGTGATCGAGCCTCGAGCGCTGGCGTCCCAATGCGGTGCGCCAAGCCCAAGCATGGCAGGCACAAAATAGACGCCAGCCGCGCCGTCGACACTCGATGCCAACCGTGCAACCGCCGAGGCCGGATCGGAGAGATTCAAAAATTCGCCCAGCCACTGAACCGTTGAACCCGTCATGAATATGTTGCCTTCAAGTGCAAATTGCGGGCCTCCTGGAGCGGACCACGCAATTGTTCTCGCCAATGTGGGCGTATCGGAGAGCAATGCCGGAGTGAGAGCCATGAGTGAGGATCCTGTTCCATACGTTGCTTTCACAGATCCCGGCGCAAAATGTCCATGTCCGAACATGGCAGCATGAGAATCCCCAAGTACTGCCAGTATAGGTACCTCGCCGAGGCCTGGCAGCATTCTGCATGCACCACGATGACCGGCAGAGGACACCAGTTCAGGCATGGCATTGGCCGGAATTCCGAAAAGTTCTAGCAGCTCCGAATCCCACTCAAGCGTCTCCAAGTTCAGCAAGCCCGTCCTCGACGCATTGGTCAGATCGGTCATATGATTCTCCGGGCCTGTCAGGCGAGCAATCAGCCAAGAATCTACGGTACCGAAACAAATATCTGACTCACAGACCGCCTTCTGGACCGCAGGATCATTTGCAATGAGCCACGCCCATTTCCCGGCAGAGACAAGAGGCGCGAGTGGAAGGCCGGTCTTGGCGCGGAACAAATCCGAGTTGACCGCCAGTCGCTCGCATATTCCCGCAGAACGGCCGCACTGCCAGCTGACCGCATTCGACCACGGCTGGCCTGTAGCTGCAGACCATGCGATCGCGGTCTCTCTTTGGTTAGAGATAGCAACCGCTTCAATGTGTGCGCCGGTTGCCTTCGCGTGCTGAACCGCTGCATCGATGACGGAACGAACCGAACTCCACAGAGCCTCCGGATCCTGTTCATCAACATACCCATCTCGCAGCGTAATGATTGCAACAGGACTGGAGGTCCGGAATATCGGGCTTCCGGAACGATTCACGAGCAGGGCTTTTGTATTCGTCGTACCCTGATCAATTGAAAGAATCAGTCCGGTAACCATCTATCTTCTCTCAGCAAGCAGTTCGGTGGCCGCATCGCGGATGCCATTCGCTGTGAGCTTGAAGTGCTCAAGTAAAAACTCAGCAGAGCCAGTGGGCGCGAACACATCCTGCAAGCCAAGAATCCGCATTGGAGTGGGCCGGCGGAGAGCAAGCACCTCAGCCACTGCGCCGCCAAGGCCACCTGCCGCAAGCCCCTCTTCAGCAGTAACGATCCCTTTCGTCACACGAGCTGCATCGAGAATTGCTTCTTCATCAAGCGGCTTGATTGTGCTCATGTTCAACACGCGTACGGACACACCTTCATCCTCGAGTATGCGCGCCGCATCGAGCGCGCGGTGAACCAGAACGCCATTGGTAATGATCGTTACATCTGAACCTTCGCGGAGCTTGACCGCTTTTCCAAATCTGAATTCGTAATCATCGTCATGAACCCGCGGTACCGGGATGCGGCTGATCCGCAGGAACATCGGCCCTTCATGTACAAGCGAGTAGCGCATAGCTGCTGCTGTTTCCACGTCGTCGGCTGGAACAACAACCGCGAGATTCGGAAGAATTCGGGTCCACGCTATGTCTTCGACGGAATGGTGTGTCGGACCCAACTGGCCATAAGCCATTCCAGAGGACATCCCACATATCCGCACGTTGGCCTTGGAATACGCCATGTCGACTTTGATCTGCTCCATTGCACGAGCAGTCAGGAAACACGTTGCACCGCAGAGATAAGGAACCATGCCGCCATTGGCAAGTCCATTGCCAACGCCAACCATGTTCTGCTCAGCGATGCCGACGTTGACAAAGCGCGAAGGATACTTCGCCTTGAAGTCCTTCATCTTAGCCGAGGAAAGTGAGTCATTGATCACCACGCAGACCCGAAGATCCCGCTCTGCCAACTCTTCCAATGCTTTAGCATATGCATCGCGACAATCAAACAGCTTTGGCTTTTGCGATTCGCTCTTGTTTACCATTACCGGGCTCACCATTCCACCTCCACTCCCAGTTCTCTTCGAGCGATGTCTAACTGTTCTCTTGTAGGCACTCCGTGATGCCATGCCGGCTTCCCTTCAGCGAAAGAGACGCCCTTACCTTTGATCGTCTTGGCTATGACGCAGGACGGCTTTCCGTTCTGCAGGGGTGCGGACGCGAACGCTTGTAGAAGGGCGAGATGATCATGTCCGTCCACTTCTCTGACGGAGAACCCGAATGCAGCCCAGCGGTCCGAGAGCGGCTCCATGCGGATCGTATTTTCAGTGAAATCGCCTTGCTGAATTCCATTTCGATCAACGACTACGGTCAGGTTGTCGAGTTTGTATTGCTGCGCACACATCGCGGCTTCCCAGTTGGAGCCCTCCTGGAGTTCTCCATCGCCGACAAGGACAAACACGCGCCAAGGCTCGCTCCTCATGCGAGCCGCAAGCGCCATCCCGACCGCGATCGGCAGCCCATGTCCAAGTGGACCGGTATTCGCCTCGACGCCCAGCAATTTGTTCCTGTCCGGATGGCCGTTCAGCATCGAAAGCGGATCCATGAAGGTCTTCAATTGCTCCAGAGGGAAGAAGCCCCGCTGCGCAAGTGTTGAATAGAATGCGCCGGAACAATGCCCCTTTGACATCACGAAGCGGTCTCTGAGTGGCCACCTTGGTTCGTCCGGGTTTACACGGAGTACCTGACCAAGATACAGGGTGGCCAGGATATCAGCGGAGGACAAGTCTCCTCCCGTGTGGCCAAGTTTGGAATGATGGGTCATCGACATTGCGCTCAGTCGGATCCAGTTCGCCTTCTTCTGCAACCATTCCGCCTTTTCGTCTGGCCGGCTCATTCGTTCAAATCCCTGTTGGGTGCTCATTCGACACCATATCTTCTTTGCATTTACTACCTACACCTTACTATGCACAAAGCCGCCCGTGACATGTTTATTTGCTATTATGCATAAACATGCATTAGGGTCGGTCGCTTACATAAAGAGAGGACGTCTTTGTAGCAGCTGTTCTATCGGAAGTGCCTTCTCCTGCGGCGGAAGACCCTCTGCCCGCGTCAGCCGGATAATTCCTGGTTCGATCATGGAGCGGAATTGCTGTGACGCGTCCGAAGTGAAGCCCAATGGATACGTCTTCATCTGCCACGTATCGATCATTTCAACTCGGTAGAGTCCTTCCTTGATAGTGAATCTAGGCGGCGGCGTTTGGAACGTATTCGGATCGATGGAGCCCGATACTATTGGAAGTGGATGAGACGGAGTAGCTGGACCGAAGAAACCCAGGTTCCAGGACGCTTTCTCTTTGGGCTGAGAGAAATGGAAGATGTAGCAGACGCCCGGAGAGCCGAGCACTGTGACAGACGCATTCTGTTCGGCCATCACTTCAGGCAACGGTTCCATATCCTGGAACGGCATTTCCATCATGATCTTTTTAAGAAAAGCTAGACGCTGTGGCGATTCCCCGACATAGGTTCCACTAGGAGTTCCATAATATGATTCTCCATGCGAGCCATAAGCACCAGCCATGACGATGCTCCAGTGCATTTCGACTGTCTCTCTTGGCGCGATGCTTCCCCAGGTCATTGGGATATTTCCCTCGTACCCGTATTCATCAACCACAACGGGCTTGCCGTACTTGCGCGAATCCAAACCGATCGCCGAGTTGTTGCGTGGCTCGGAGGCAAGGCGCTGAAGGGTAATGTCTTGCAGAATGACGTGCGTGATCCATGGCTCGGAGTTGTCGTAGAACCCGCAGCAGCTGTTGTGGATTCCCCGAACATGGGCGTAGGGATCCGATGCTGCTAGCAACTCCCCAAGTCGACGCCAATTCTTCTGCACTCCGAACATTGGGAACAAATCGAACTCATTGGTCAAGGTCCACCACACGTTTCGATACGCCGAAAGTCGCGCCACTGTGTAGCGAATATAGGCTTCATCCTGGTCTTGCGGGAGTTTTGACAACTTGCCCCTGCTGTCGTATGGATGAAAAAGGATGAGATCCGCCTCTACTCCAATGGCCTGAAGATCCAGCAGGCCGGCTTCGAAGCGGCGGTAGAAATCAACGTTGTATTGATCGAAATCGAATTGTGAGCTCGAAGTCCGCAGAAATGCGTTGTCGCCTGGAGCAAGCGAGGAAAATGCCATGACGTTGATACGGGCCTTGTTGAATTCAGACTGCGTTAACGTGCCAATCATCCGTACCTGGGCTTCGCGATCGCCAAGAAACAGACCGTAGGTAGTTGTCCCCAGCGGATAGAACGGCGTGCTATCGGCGTAACTAAAGTGGACCTTCTTAGCCACGCGAATTGGCCCATGATTGTTCTTCGATGGCGCTATGGCTTCGAACTCGCCAGTGCGTCCGTCGAGCGCGGCGTCATTCGATTTGGTTTTGAATATCCAATGACCTTGCCGCTCGGGCATGAAGCGGATCCGCCAAGTCGCATCACCATCAAAAAACCCATCGACGGTCAAGTTCGTGTCTCCACAGCTGAATGTGCCTTGAAGCTGCACTTCCTTGAAAGGGTTCTTATACTCGCTGTCAGAGCGAAGTGTTATCTCCTGGACGCCCCACTGTTCGATCCGCGATGAATAGGTCGGAGCAGGCTTCTTACCAATTGGAGATCTGGAAGCGGACTCAGCCAGAAGGTTTCCTGCGCCAGTAATAGCGGCAAGAGCCGCTCCCTTGATGATATTCCGACGCGCTTGCAAGTTCCCTCCTATCGAAGCTCTACTCGTTGCATTATTTACCGGTTTCATCGCTTTCTATCCCCTTATCTCTGGCCGGCCCAGACCGGATTTATCTTCTTCAGTGCGCCTTGGCTGAACTGTGTGACTGCTGTAAGCGTTAACAGACTGGTGTAACGGCCGGAGCACTTACGTGCACCAGTCTCGAAGTTTTGCGGAGTGAGTATCGGAGTCACCGTTTAACGGATCTATCTCGTTTAACATCTCTTCTCCTGTCCTGGTGTTCTCTGTGTGGATATGATGTTCGGAAAAAGGGTGAGGCGGACTTTGCCGCCTCACCTTCAGAAGGCCAGGAGGGTTCATTTTCAAAACAGCAGCTTAAGGGCAAACTGCATCTGACGAGGAGTCATGTTTCCTGCGGTCGAAGAGATGACTCCAAAGCTGGGTGTTGTCATTCCATTTCCCGGCAACCCGAAGTTTGGAGTATTCGTGATGTTAAAGAACTCCGCTCGGAACTGAGCCCTTAGCCGCTCGGCGATCGGAATGTCCTTAAGCAATGACATGTTGAGAACCCGCGATCGAGGACCGTAGACCGAGTCACTTGCCTCGTTTCCCGGCGTGCCCGCTGTCTGCCGAACGAACTGTGAAGTGCCGAACCATTTATTGATGCTCGGATTCGATAGAGCCGCTGATTTGATCTGATTGGGACGGTCGCTGCTGATGCCAGGAAGATTGATAGCTGGACTTCCATCGACAACAGTAAATGGAATGCCTGTTTGCCAGAATCCCATCAGAACGGCTTCCCACCCACCGATGATCCTGCCGCTGAAGCCGCTCATGGATTTCCCAAACGGAAAATCGTAGATGACACTGCCGGCAATACGATGACGCACATCAATTGGTGAATTCCCGTAGTCGTACATGGGGTCATTTGTGATGAGCGCATAGGCATTTGTCGTTGCGCTTGCCGATTGCACGCTATTTGATAACCCATGTGCCCAGGTATAGTTCGCGTTGAACATAAGCCCATGAGACATCGACCTCAAGAATATTGCCTGGAGGGCGTAGTAGTTCGTAATGCCGCTGTTGTCCACATACTGAATGTTCGTTACATTTGGCAACTTTGTCGCGAAGACATAGGCCGGCGTTGGATTCCCAGGTCCTGGTGGTAGCGGCAGATCGTTATTGCGCAAATAGAGCCCTCTCCTGCCCTGTGTTCCAACTCCACCAATACTGATCGAATTGACGCCGAATTGCTGCTGGACGAACAGATTAAACTGACGAGCGTATCCCTGCTTAAGATCCAGTGTCATCGCACTTACTGTGCCCACGGGATTCTCTGCGTCAGAGGACGGCGTTGGAAGAATCGGGTATGTCGCACCAAAGCAGGGGAAGCATACGTAGCTGAACGGAGGATTGACGTTCTCCACCTGAGTTTGCATGACTACCGGATAGTAGCTGTAACCGAAGCCACCCCGTACGACGGTTTGCGGGCCGACATTCGCAGCAAAACCTACACGGGGCGAGAAGTCGGTGTAGTCTCCTTTGACACCGCCACTGCTGCTAGTTCCCTGTCCTGCGACCAAGACCTTCAATGGCTTCATTTGGAAGTTGGCAAATTGGTTGTGTGCGTCGGTGATCGGAGTATAAGTCTCCCAGCGCAAACCCAGATTTAAGGTTAGCCAGGATCTCGCATGCCAGTCGTCCTGGACGTATGCATTCGGTTCCCAGGAGCGGAGGCCCTGATGGGCAAGATCATTGCCACGGTTCGCTGCCCACGGGGCTCCCGCAAGAAGGTTCGCGAGTGAATTCGAGTAGGCTCCGAACGGCATGTAGAGGAATCCGCCCTGGGGACTAAATTCATCTTGGAAAAAGTTCAGCTGACGACGCACGAGTGCGCCGCCCATTTTCAGATTGTGGCTTGACCTCGTATAGGAAACAGAAGCGGCATACTGGAACGTATTGTTGGTGTCGTAGATTGGAACGAAGATTCCATCGCCGATTGGCGAGTAATCTCCTGTAAGGGGCCACATGTATGGAAGGCCGAGGGCATCGGGGGCCGTGTAAGTATTGACCATGCCGAGCTTTGAAGCCCAGTCGACGCCGTGATTCAGAGGATCGGTACGGATGTTAATCCTCGTATATCCAGTCTTAAGCTCCAAGACCAGATTCGGATTGAAGATGTGAATGTAGTTCGCCTGAAAATTCGTGGCTTTCGTGGTTGAGGGGCCCGCATAGGAAGCTCCGCTTGGATATAGGGTTTCACCACCGACCTTTGTTGCCGGTAGTGGTCCCGGAACCAAAGTGGATACAGGGTTGTAGCCAAATCGAACGAACAGAGAGTCTTTATCACTAAACTGGTGGTCGATGCGATCGTCGGTGCTCGTCGAGTATTGAGTCTTGCTCGGCTGCGACACGTAATTGTTGATGAACTTAGAGTTCGTCGGTTGAGGATACATTTTGAAGTACGCCAGCCCTATAGCATCGATATTTCCCTGTGGCACAAACGCAGGCTCACGTGGGTTATCGGTGAAGTCTCCCGGATTCTGCTGCTCGTAGAGCGTTGGGACCGTGCTTGTTGCGACTAGACCCTGAATTGTTCGATTGGCCTCGACGTCCGCAAAGAAGAACGTCTTATTCTTCCGGATCGGACCACCGATGCTACCTCCGAAGATATTTTGGCGATATTCCGCTATCTTAAGCTCGGGATTGGCAAAAAAGTCCTTCGCATCGAATAAGTCGTTACGGAAATATTCGTAAAGAGAACCGTGAAATTCGTTTGTGCCAGCTTTGGTGATAATATTCACCACCGCGCCCGCGGTACGCCCAAGATCGGCGGAATAGTTGTTAGTGAGGATCCGAACCTCCCCAATCGCATCGATCGATGGGTGAATACCGCTGAATCCCTGCTCTCGCTCATTGTTGTCCAAGCCGTCGACCAGGTTGTTATTCCAGAGATCCGATTGGCCATTCGCGACGAAAGTGAATCCAGGCCGACGATCATCTGGGCGTGCACCGCCCGAAATTGCGTTCGGGGATCCCGCGTTTACACCTGCGGCCTGCTGAACGGCACTCTCTAGGTTTCGTCCATTCAGCGGCAGGCTCTGAACTGATCGTTCACCAACGACATCTTGAACTGTCGAACTGTCTGTTTGCAATAAGGGCCCTTCGGAAGTGACTGTAACGGTTTCCGATGCGGCGCCAGGATTAAGTTTCGCGTCAACTCGGGTTCTGTCTCCCGCGCCAACCCTGACCCCTTTTGTTTCGAATCCCTTAAATCCCTGCTGTTCGACACGTATCGTGTATGTTCCAGGAGGCAGGAGGGTGAAGACGTAGTCTCCACTGCTCGTCGTAACCATTGATCTCTGCCGTTGAGTCTCGGTGTTAAGAATCGTGACTTTTGCGCCCTGAACGATCGCGCCACCCGAGTCACTGACGGTCCCAACGATGTCTGACGTTATGACTTGCGCCGCTGAGAATTGGCTCATGAAGGTTGATGCAAGGATGGCGAGGAGCAGCCACCCTGCGTGTCTCATTCTTGGTCGTGTGCCATGAAATCGATATCGATTACTTTCATGGAATCCGTTAGATTGGGGGCGTTTGGAGTATTGACTAACACGCACCATCACATTTGACATCTGTCTCTCCTTCAATTCCTCAGTTCAGGCCTCGATTAGCTTTGATCAGTTTGAGCGGCTGCCCGACCCAATCTGTACTACTCAAACTTTCTTCCGAATTACCTCAACACCTAAGATGTGCTTGCCGACCATTAGCCAGGTGGGAATGGCAGTTGCTTTCGACTCGATTCGCGGTTCAATTTCGCCCCAACGCTAGTCGGGCATGATCAGCATGTCAAGCGTTCTTTGCTTGTATGCATATTTATGCTATCGATGGCATTTTTATGCTTGTCCGCGAATGAATATGCAGGGTTTTTAATGCTGTTCAAAGCGCTATGTCGTGTATGCTGACGCCGTTTGCGGAAAGTCCAAGGCTCAAAATGCTCGTTGAAGCGATATAGAAAACGTATCCCGAGAAATGCTGCGTCAGTGGCATTTCAACGGGTCCCCAGTTTTGTGACCCGCATCTTCACGAGCTGATCGCTGGTGAACGAACCAAGATAGAGATCATCTCCAACTCGTAGTGCTACGGTGACGCCTGCGACAATGATATCTTTGCCCTCGGAATCGTATTGGCGACGGATCTGCATGGAGGCAGGATTGATCTCCACGATCCCAAAGCTGAGATCGCAGGGTCGACTGTTCTCCTTCGGACATTTCTCGGTTGGTCCACCTTTGATACCCGCCGATAACATATCGCCTTGCGGTGTCCAGGTGAGATTGTCAGGTAGAAAGTCGACATTGATAGACCCGACTCTTTTCCCATCCTTGAGATCAACCTTCAGCACGTGACCTCCAAGGAATTCGTTAACGTACATATAGCGCCCATCGGGGCTTACCAGGATGCCGTTTGGGAATCTCATCCGCGTAGTTGTGATCTCAGATTCCCCCTCGCCTGGCGCCCAGTGGGCCACATATCCGGTGATGCCTGTGCCGTGCGTGATCTTTTCTCCGGGGCGAAGCAAAGCCATAGGCTGGGTTCCGACAAACCCACCATCGGGAAGGATTGCGACATCGTTGTATGGATGATTTCCAATTTCGCACCCGCGCCAAATGAGGGTCCATCTGCCGCCGGTCTGCGTCAATTCAAACATCTCAATTGACTCCCGCCGCGCGTGGTTCACGACATACAGGGCCCATTTTCCATTGTTTCTTTTTGCGAGCGATTCGCCGTGTGAAACCATCGCGTCGTCAATAGGACCGGGGCATGCCGGATCACCCCAGGATCTATCGGGATGATCGATTATCGTCATCCTGCTGAATGTCTTCTTTTTGAGATCGAATAGATCCAGGCCTCCGCCGACGAGCCCAGTCGGATGCTCATCGAGGAATGCTGTTGCAATCAAATATCTACCGTCAGGAGTCGGTTCAATGTCCTCCGGATGATGCGCTCCGCACAGAGCCTCGATGTCACTGTGGATTCCACACGTTATCGCACCTACTACCTCCGAGTGGCCGGCCTGTGCTGCCGACGAAGCGGCGTACATGAGTATTAGGAAAAGGCTAAGGGGAGTTCTGTGTTTCACGATGATCAACTCCGTGACACAAGAGTGAGGTGGAAAAGGGCCGTCATCACTTTGGCGAAGGACTTCGGATGATGGGCTGCCCTCTCGCTTGCGATCAGTTTTGTCACAATTCAACGCAGAGCGCGAGGTGAAATCATGGTTGACGCGACGCCTTAAAAAGACGAACGGAAAAGTCCTGTAAAGCCATCCGCCAGTAATTCCAATCATGGCCGTAATCGTCGAGATCACCGTTGACGTATCGCGCGCCCTGTCGATCGAAAACGGTCTGCAGATCATGATCTGCCTCCAGGAGCCCATCGACTTTGCCGACGCCCAGGTAGAGCAGTTTGAGCTGTTTGTTCAAATCGGGATTTATGACCGGATAAAGCTGAACGAACTTATCGAGATCAATGGATTGGCCGAGGCCTGGGCCACGTCGCGTTCCCGCATCCGGGGGAACGGTATCGTCTTTCCGACACCAGGCAGCAGTGGCACAGCGGAACTGAGCAGGCCCACCCAGCTAGGAATATCGCGGTTCTTGTTGAGGTCTTTCGGATGAAGGAAATGGCTGCTAAGGAACAATATGCACAATCACCCGGCGATAACGAGATAGAGGAGGAGTACCCTTGTCAGTCACGCGGCATATGAAGTGAACTGTCTTTGGCGAATCCACTTTCGGTGCCAATACCGACACGTCAGCTAGCACATGAGAGAATGGCGCGAAACTGATAGGTTCGGTGAGATCCCCAGCTTCGACATACTCAAACCAGTAATAACTGATCGAGTCATGGTCCGGATCGTACGATCCGGTTGCGTTGAGATGGAACTCTTTCCCGGAATGCACTGTGAATTCAGCCGGGGTATTCTCGGCAAGCACCACGACTGGCGGATGATTCGTTTCCTTGTATGGTTTGATCGTCCATTCCATGCGAGCGGCGAAATCATTTTGAACATCTTCGCGCCATCGCCAAAGAGGAACATCTACATCTTTTGGCAGAGGCGGATTGTTTGATGATCCGACATTCATAAACCAGCCAGGCTCCTGCGTCATCGGTCCCGTATATTGATCTTCGGCGGAGCCCCAGAGGGGATGCGTCTCAGGTACTGCAACTACGACCCCTTGGGAGCGAACACCTGGCCTAGGGCCAAATGGATTAAAAGGCTCCGGAGTGTAGAAGATGAACCTACCACCCCATCCCCCGTGATTCGGATGTGATGGATCGTTCAGACCATTTGGTATTAGTCCCAAAAACGACGGAGTATCGCCTTCCATCCCATATGCGATGTCGGGGTAGACCTCCCCAAGAGGTCCGTGACCCTGTTGGATGTTTTTTGCGATCCATGCGGGGCTGATCATATCTACATGCATGTCCGCATCGTTTGAACTTCCCCCAAAAACAAACCGCGTCGGAGTAATCCAAAACAAGCCTGGGAATTCTCGTCTAATCCAGTAGCCGGAATCATCTTGATCACCGATCGCATAGACCCGAAGCTTGGACACAAGCCTCTTGACTGTATCGGACTTTTCGGTAGCTCGCATTTTCCATAGCGCTTGCGCGAGCGTGTTCGCCCCACCCCAGATCGATACCCACAACGGCCTCGGATCATCATTTTTAAGCGCCGAAATCAAAAGCGCGGATCCTTCTGAATCCTTCCCTCGGCCAACTCCGCCCATCCCATACTCGGTGGATCCGGACTTGATGAGTGAAAGAAGATACTCGGCTGGCGGATAGTGAGGATCGTGCTTCAGCAGGTTGGGCTGCACTTGTCCGTACGCCTTGACGACCTTCTCGATAATCCACGGGTTGGTTCGATCCATCATGAACGTCGAGGTCGTGGCAACGAGTCCTTCAATATCAATCTCATTGGAATACAGCATGAGCCGGACCATCGATTGATTGTCGTCATTGTCAGCTCCCTGGTCTGTTAACACGAACAGGCGATGCTTACCTTGATCCTGCGCAGGATCTATCACTGGAGGCGAAACAACAATATTGCCCTTATCCAGACAGTTCATGTTGCAGGGGATCGTTTTGAAGGGAGGTTCGTGGGGAGACTCCTGAGCCGACGCCATGGTTACGGTAAATGCTGCAACTACGGCAGCTTCGGCAATTCTTTTCGTTTTCATCGCTAGTCACTCAACTCCAGGTTCCCCATAACAGTTTTGCTCGCCAGAAGCGGCACTGAAGCGAGCATCGTGGTTAGAGTCTGCGTTCAGTCGAAGGCAATGACCTGAAGCACAGATGCGCCGTCAGCCGGCTAATGGAAAAGCAACGGAGAGACCTCAACAAGGCTTCTCCGCCAGAAGCTCCAGACATGCGCATAGCCAGGTACTTCTTTGTGGGTGAAATGAATACTGTGCTCCGTCAGCCAGTCTTCAAACTGCTTGTTTGATGTGATGAGGCCGTCGTCCAAGCCGCAGGAAATATACAAGAGACGCAGTTTGCCATTGATAGACTCGGTCAAACCTGGAACGTTCCTTGTCACGGCAGCAGGGTTGAAATTGAATTGCGGTATGGGAGGTCCAGTTGTTTTCGTTTCCGTGGGTGCTTGGGCGGGCATCATTGCGCCAGGCCATGCGATGATTGCCCCGCTAAACGATGCAACCCAGGCAAAAAGATCAGGGTGATTCAACCCTATGAATGTGGCTTGCCCTCCTCCCATCGAGAGGCCTGCAACTGCTCGCGAAGAACTCTTCCGGATCGTCCGAAAATTCTGATCCATATAGGGAACTAGATCGTCGACAACGCTCTCGGCGATATTCGTAATGCTAGGCGTGATGTCATACCCTCTTGGCGGCAAAGGAGCCAGTTCGGCGGTGCTAGGAGGCGGAAAAATGTCCGGAATCGAGTGTCGATCATGGTGCCCGTTTGGCATGACGACAATCATCGGGACAATTTTGTGCGCGGCGAGTAGATTGTCCATGATCTGCGCTGTTCGCCCCAGATCAAGCCACTCATTTTCGTCGCCTCCCCATCCATGAAGGAGATAGAGGACTGGGTAGTGATCTGTGCCGCTACGGTAATTCGGCGGCGTATACACCAGTGCCCTCCTCGGAGTAGCCACGGACTTCGACGAGTACCAGACAGCAGTAATATCACCGTGAGGGACATCTTTGTTTTCATACAAAGCGCTGTCATCTCCCGAGCCCCCAATAATGAAAAAGCTACTGATCCTGATCGCATCATTGCTCGAGTGCACATTGTTCGGATCGATTGTCTTTATGCCATCGACAATGAACCAGTACTCGTAGAGATCAGGCTTCAAAGGCCCGATCGTGATGGACCAAATGCCTTGCGCGCCCTTGACCAGAGAGTCTCCGTCCGGACGCTTCGCATTCCAATCCCCAACAACGCGAACAGAGGTTACGGTAGGTGCACAAAAGCGCAGCATAACTTGGGAATCTGGTTGTACTTCCGGAGATTTCAATGGTGGAGCACCACCCATCCACGCGGCACGGGTGCCGGAGGGCACGCAGCTGGCCGCCTCTCGCGGCGAATCTGAAGATTGACAAAAACACGCTGCTGGAATAAGTGCGGCCAACAAAACAACCAAATGTAGATTTGATTCGCGCAAACTCATAAGTGCAGCACCTTTCTTGAAATACGAGCAGAGATTTGAATTCCGTACCGAGTTTCGTGTCTCTCGAGAGCAGACGCGCAAGGATCCGACAAAATCGCAAACTTGCTGTCCGGACCTGATACACAAACGCACGGATGCTTACTTTGAGACGCGAGGCCACACTATTGAAAGGGAGCTTTTCGAGTCAAGTATTTTGTGCATTTGTGCATAAATATGCCAACAGATGCATTTTCGTGCTTGGAATTGCATAAACATGCACCCATGTGACCTCCTATGTAAGATCGGCAATGCCGTCACAAAGCGACGGCTCAGGTGGGGTTCCCCTGACCCTAGCTCGTTTCCCGAAACTTGTCCTCATCCAAGCGCCTAAATGGCGCTCAATTGAGCGCGTTGACCTGTTGGCATCAGTTGATGATTCACTTTGCGGAAAAAGCCGACAATCGAGGCGTTATTCAAAAGGTTCTTCTTAACCAGAATCGCACCTGAAACGGTTCGACGGGGTGGAAAGCGTCTGTGAATGCCGACGTGGCTGTTGGCGCTGTTCGGGACTCATAGGCGTAGTCAATGTCGTGATCGCTGCGGTTAAGCAAATTCAAGAATTCGGCCGTAACGCGCCATCTCTCTCCGATTCGATAACCGACCTCCCCATTGAGCGTAGCCGTTCGGGCAAGGCCATGGTTGACGGGTTGGGGTAAGCGGGATAGGTTATTTGGCGATGTTGGCGGTGTGTGCTGCGGGGGTGAGGGCGGCCAACTGCTGGATGGAGCGATCGGCCAAGCC
>WNGR01002386.1_pt1 | contig 20634 bp, 26 predicted proteins | sample 5407581 | NCBI WGS metagenome assembly WNGR01 (sample SAMN13153383, study PRJNA577476) | soil metagenome | isolation source: 80 cm soil or saprolite under Garry oak tree replicate 2 | place: USA:California | collected 2016-06-15
CAACGCGCTGAGCAAGTCGCTGGGTTCAACCAACAAAGCCAATACGGCGTATGCAACCATTGTCGCACTGCAGTCAATCGAGCCAGCTAAGAACTGGGTCACTAACACTAACGCGCAGGCCAAAGTCACTAAAAAGGCTCCAGAAAAAGCAACGGCAACTGCCAAAAGCAAGGAGTAAAAACGATGAAATATAACGAGCTACAGATTTCGAAAAACAAAAGCCCGAAGCGTGTTGGACGCGGTATCGCCGCCGGCCAAGGTAAAACTGCCGGTCGCGGCACCAAGGGCCAAATGTCACGCACCGGCTCCAGCAAACGGCCTGGCTTTGAGGGCGGCCAAAACCCCCTTATGCAGCGCCTGCCAAAATTGCCTGGCTTCCGCTCCTACAAACCGCGAGTCGAAACGATCTATACTGGGGCTCTCGACCAATTCACAGGCAAAACCGTTGACAGTTTTGCGCTCGCCGAAAAAAGTCTCATTACGAGTCCATTCGTACGCGTTAAATTACTCGTCAAGGGCAAAATTACCAAAAAGGTAACCGTTAAACTGCAAGGCGCCAGCACTGCGGCTATCGAAGCGGTCCAAAAAGCCGGCGGCAGTTTCGAAAAGGTCGCACAGAACGGCCGGCCGGCCAAAGTCGAAAAAAAGCAAAGAGCCTAAACTTCCGGCAGTAGCCTTATTGGGCAAGGTTAGGGGTTTGAGTTCGTCTATTTTTTGCCGAGCCAATGGAAAAACCTACGGGAATCATCCTCGTCGCCTAATTCCTTGCCAACATCAATGCATACGTAAAGGTACACCATCGAATAATGGAATACTGATTACAAAAAGCTCTTTATTATGTATACTGTACAATCAGTTAACGAAATCTTAAGAGGCTGTCGGACACATGAACTGGAGAACTATCGGTAAGTCCTTGGGGCATAAAGACATGCGCAAGCGCATCTTTGCGGTGCTCGGCATTTTGTTGGTATTCCGTATTTTGGCGCACATTCCCGTTCCGATTGGCGATCCGAAAACTTTGCAACAGGTGTTGCAGAACCTGTTTACCTCGAATCAGCACGGCACGCAACTGCTTAGCTTCATCAATGTACTGTCCGGCGGAGCGCTCGCCAATTTTTCGATTATGATTGCAGGGCTAGGTCCGTACATTAACGCCTCAATTATTATGCAGCTGCTCACCAAGGCCATCCCGCGGCTTGAGGCGTTGCACAAAGAAGGCGAGTTCGGCCAGAAAAAAATCAACCAATACACGCGCATTATTACGTTCCCGCTGGCAATTATCCAATCAATCGGCGCTATCTACCTGATCAGCAAAACTGCCAGCAGTCTCAGCGGCGTGGGCGACATCACCGCCAACGCCACGCTGATGCAATGGGTTTTGATGGTCGCGGCGCTGACTGGCGGCTCAATGCTGCTCATGTGGCTAGGTGAACTGGTGACTGAGCAGAGCATTGGCAACGGCATTTCGCTGCTCATTACCGTTGGCATTGTGAGCAGCCTGCCTTCGACCGCCAGCAGTCTGGTGCATTCGATCACCAGCGCCACAAACAAGTGGGTATTATGGGGACATAAACTGCCCTTCAGCAAGTCCGGCGCCGTGTTCGGGCTTGTTATATTGTTGTCCGTTATAGTAGTGACTTGGTTGGTCGTAATGCTCAACGAGGCAGCGCGGCGCATCACCATCAACTACGCCAAACGCGTGCAAGGCAACCGTACCTACGGCGGCGTCACGACCGTGTTGCCGATCAAACTAATTACTGCCGGCGTGGTGCCGATTATCTTTGCTGTGGCGTTTTTGAGCGTACCGAGCTTTGTCGGGCAGCTGATGAGCAACGCGCACAGTATACACTTGCAGCACCTTGGCACAAATCTCGGAACCTGGTTCCAAACGCCGTCGGCCCAAACCTTTGCCGCTGGCGGCTGGACACCCTATATTTATCCGCTCACGTACTTCTTGCTGGTGTTCGTCTTTACGTTCTTCTACACCAGCGTGACCTTCAACAGCAAAGAGATCGCCGAAAACTTGCAGAAGCAGGGCGGATTTATCGAAGGCGTCCGTTCTGGCACGCAAACCGAAAAACACCTCGGCAAAACCGTCAACCGTCTGACGCTTTTCGGCGCTTTCAGTCTTGGCATATTGGCGCTATTACCAATCATTGCCCAGCTATTTATCGGCACGAACATTGCACTCGGGGGCACGAGCGTTTTGATTTTGGTGTCGGTCTCACTGGAAACGCTGCGCGCCACCGAGTCCCGGGCGCTTATGGTCACCTACGACCAATACTCTCAGCCGGACTTTTTTGAAGACATGGATGAGTCCGACATCAAAAGCCCCAAAAAGCGGCGCTTCAGTCTGCTGCACCTAGCACGTCGCAAATAGTAGTAGCTTATTTGATGGTTCATTATATAATAAAAGATTATGATTGAACGCATATCTCTGGTTCAGACAATTCCGGCAGGACAAATATTCCGTAATCCCAATTCTGACAAGCGAAACGAAGCAATTGGCCTTAACTGCATGGACGAAATAATCGAAAGCCTTGGGCTCGCCGTTGTCACCAGGACACTTACTGGTGTTTGAGCCAGGTGGATATGGGGGCGACCACGCCCATGAACGCCAGGAACTGATGCTAGCAACCAACGGCAATCCAATCTTATTGCATCGGAATGCCGAGAACAAAATCGTTAGAACACCGATGGGACCGGACGAAGAGGGCAACCTTAGCGCATTTTTTGTCCCTTCCTGGGCTCCTCACGCGGTCATAAATCCTAGCGACCAACCCACTACACTTTACGAAATTCGCGACCGCGTATCAGCCGACTTTACGAGTTTCGACAGCACGCCGGAAAGCATGTTGCCAGCTGACTTTCGTGAGTTCCGATAAACTCTTTATAAAGTGTTGTAATCGCCACCAAACACTGCTATAATCAAATCTTGTTATATTTATGGCGAATAATAAGCAAGTTATCGAGTTGACGGGGACAATTCTCGAGACCCTTCCAGGGACTCAGTTCAAAGTTGAACTCGAAAACGGCCATAAAATCATAGCTCACGTCGCAGGGAAAATGCGGAAACACTATATCCGCATCGTACCGGGCGACAGCGTGACGGTTGAGTTGACCCCTTACGACCTTACGAAGGGCAGAATCACCTATCGCAAATCATAATATAAGCAGTGTGTCGTGCACTAAAGAAAGGGAGTACGATCCGCATGAAAGTGCGTGCAAGTGTTAAAAAGATGAGTCCAGATGACATTATCGTCCGGCGCAAAGGCCGGGTACGGGTTATCAACAAGCTAAAACCAAAGCATAAGCAGAGGCAGGGTTAAATATGGCACGAATTTCGGGAGTCACTATTCCAACCGACAAACAAGTTCATGTCGCCTTGACATATGTCTATGGCATTGGCCCAAAAGCCAGCAGCGACATCCTGACGGCTGCTAAAGTTGAGCCAACCGTTCGTGTCAAAGACTTGACCGACGCGGAAATCGGTCGCATCCAAGATGTTATTAATGCCAACTACACGGTTGAAGGCGAGCTGCAGCGCGTTGTCGCCGGCAACATTAAGCGTTTGAAAGACATCAATTCGTACCGCGGCATGCGCCACAAAGCCAACTTGCCGTCGCGCGGTCAGCGCACTAAAACCAACGCCCGAACCAGGCGCGGCAAGAAATTGACCGTTGGCGGCACCGCTAAAAAAGTGGCTTCAAAGACTTAGGATGAGGATGTAAGATAATGGCAGATACGACAACGACTACAGCAAAGAAGAAGAAAGCCAAGCGCATTGTTGCAAGCGGCCAGGTGCACATTTTGGCAACCTTCAACAACACGATTGTGACATTTACCGACGCACAAGGCGGTGCTTTAGCCGCAGCAAGTGCCGGCGGCTGCGGCTTCCGCGGCTCCAAAAAAGGCACGGCCTACGCTGCGCAGGTTGCCGCCGAAAAGGCAGGACAAGCCGCCAAGCAATCATACGGATTTAATAAAGCCGAAGTCTTTATTAAAGGTGTTGGCCTGGGTCGCGACGCAGCCGTTCGGGCGCTCAGCGGCCTTGATATTCAAGTAGAAAAAATTGTAGACGTGACAGGCGTGCCGTTCGGCGGCGTTCGCCCGAAGAAAGCACGTCGGATTTAAGGGTGAGAGGATAATATAATGGCAAGAGACACTCACTCCATCGTAAAAATGAGCCGCCGGGAAGGTTATGCACTGCATCCCAAGGCTCACAAAGCCCTGGTCAAACGCACAACCAAGCCCGGCCAAGCAGCAAACGCACGCATGCGCAACAAGCCTAGCCAATATTCGCTACAGCTTCGCGAAAAGCAAAAAGTCAAACGCTTGTACGGGTTGCTCGAGAAGCAATTTAGCAATTTGATGAAAGAAGCCGGCCGCAAACAAGGTCAAGCGGGCGAGGTCCTGCTGCAACTGCTTGAACAACGGGCCGACAACGCCGTGTATCGCGCTGGTTTTGCGTCGAGCCGGCGCGCCGCGCGCCAACTGGTCACGCACGGTCACTTTTTGTTAAATGGCCGCCGCGTCGACATTCCGTCAATCCGTTTGAAAGCCGGCGATGTCCTGACCATCCGTGACCACAGCAAGCAAACCGAATACTTCAAGAAAATTGACGACGTCAGTCCCGCACCATCAACCATTCCCGCCTGGATGAAAGTCAACCGGAAAAAAGTCGAATTTCAAGTGACCGGCATGCCCGCCCGGGATGATGCCGAGCCCGAAATTAACGAGCAACTAATTGTCGAATACTACTCACGCTAAGGGAGGATGAGCTACTATGTCAAAAATAATTCACACGCCAGGTATCGTCAAGATTGACGATCACAGCGACACCAGCGCCACCTTTGCGGTCGAGCCGTTGCACAGCGGCTACGGCATGACACTCGGCAACTCGCTGCGACGAGTCTTGCTTTCGAGCATCTCTGGCGCCGCCGTGACCAGTTTTAAGATCGAAGGTGCAACCCACGAATTCACTACCGTTCGCGGTGTCAAAGAAGATGTCGTGGATATCATGTTGAATCTCAAAGGCATCCGTTTCCGCGTCTTCAGTGATGAACCGCAAACCTTGCGCATCACCAAGCAAGGCAAAGGCACTATTACCGCCAAAGACATCACCGTTAACAGCGACGTTGAAGTTGTCAACCCCAACCATGTCATCGCGACACTCGACGACGACAAGGCGAAATTTGTTATGGACTTGGTGGTCGAAACCGGCCGCGGCTACCGCACTATCGACGAGAGCGCAGCCAAAAAAGCCAGCGACCAAGTTGCGGTCGATGCCATCTTCAGTCCGGTGCTGCGCGTTCGCTACAAAGTCGAAAACACTCGCGTTGGCCAAGTGACCGACCTCGACAAACTACTGCTTACGATTGAAACCGACGGCACCATCAGCCCGCGCGACGCGTTCGAAGAAGCGTCCGCCATCCTGGTAAACCAATACACTGCGTTGGCCGGCACAACCAAGGTCGAAGCTGCGCAACCGCTCGGCATGCCAGCCCAAGCTTCGGATGATGACATCACCCAGTCTTCTGACGAGCCTACTGCACTCGACACGTCGATCGAAGACCTTAATCTTTCAGCTCGAACCACGAACGCCCTCATTAACAATGACATTCACACCATCAAAGATTTGTTTTCTTTGAGCGATGCTGAGCTTCGCGACCTCAAAGGTTTCGGCAGCAAAGCACTCGACGAAGTGAAAGAGAAGCTAGCAGAGCTGGAGCTGTAAGATGCATCGCAACGGATATCAAGGCCGAAAACTGCACCGCGAGCGCGACCAACGCATAGCGCTGGTGAAGGGTTTGGCCGATTCCCTCATTAAATATGAGTCGATCGAAACCACGCTGCCGAAAGCCAAAGAAGTAGTGCCGTACGTAGAAAAACTGATTACCAAAGCGAAAAAAGGTGATCTGCACAACCGCCGCCAAGTCATCAGCAAATTGCAAACCCTCGAAAGTGCGCACAAACTGGTCGACGAGCTGGCGCCCAAAATGCAAGGTCGCACCAGCGGCCACGTGCGCATCGTAAAAACGCGCACGCGCCGCGGCGACCACGCGCAACTAGCAAAGGTGAGCTTCGTTGACGACCTCAAAGAAGCGCCGGTCGCGGTCGCCAAGAAAGCCGCAAAGCCGGCAGCCGCCGCAGCAAGTAGCAAAACTCCTGCAGTTAAAAAAGCTGCGCCGAAAAAGGCAGACAAGGAGACCAAATAATGAAAACTTACAGCGCCAAACCAACTGACGTCACGCGCAAGTGGTACGTCATCGATGCCGCAGAAGCTCCGCTCGGCCGTGTCGCAACGAAGGTCGCCACACTGCTCACTGGCAAAGAAAAGCCAATGTTCACTCACCACATCGACACCGGCGACTACGTAATCGTCGTCAACGCTAAAAATTTGGTCGTCACCGGCGCTAAAATGACCGACAAAATGTACTACCACCACAGTCATTTCCCAGGCGGTTTAAAAGAGGCTACTTTGGCCGAAAAAATGGAAAAAGATCCGACTCACGCACTTTTCCACGCCATTCGCGGCATGCTGCCTGTCAACAAATTACGTGATGGACGCTTAGAGCGACTCAAGATCTATGCCGACGCCGAACACAAGCATGAAGCGCAAAAGCCGCAAACCATTTCGGTTAAAGGAGGCAAAAAATAATGGCTGCACAAAATTACTTCTATGCCTTGGGCCGCCGCAAAGCCGCAACCGCACGTGTGCGCCTCAGCAGCGGTAAGGGCAGCATTGTCATCAACGGCAAGCCGGCTACCGAATACTTCGCCGAAAGCAAAAATTTGCTGACCGACCTCGAAAAACCTTTTGCAGCCTTGGAACAGGAAAACAAGTACGACATTACCGTGCTCGTCAACGGAGGCGGCCACGCTGGCCAGGTGGATGCGATTCGCCTCGGCATTGCAAAGGCGCTTGTCCAACTCAACGAAGACCTCAAGGCCACTTTGAAGCGCGCCGATTTGCTTGGTCGCGACATTCGTACCAAAGAGCGCAAGAAGTTCGGCTTGAAGGGCGCTCGCAAGCAACGCCAATTCACCAAGCGCTAAAGGACATTTACGACAAGTATGAGCAAGCTACAAGGCAATCAATATTGGTTTACCGGCACTATCCGTGACGGTTTGTTCTGTGTGTTTGCATAAGTCCAAGACACAAAAATACTGAAAAAACCGCCACAACAACGGCGGTTTTTCAAATGTATCGAACTTTAAACGAAGAAGGATGTAAAATAATATGGAAGCGAAACAGAAGTCTGGCGAAATCCACGGACCGCCAGCCGACACGACAGAATCACTTGGCGCGGTTAGCATCGCAGGTGCAACACCCGAGTCAACCCAGACGGCCGACATGTCGCCAGTCAAAACAGTGTCCTGGGGAAGGCCACTATCGCCGCCGTACACTTCTGAGCGAGGCATAGCAACAGTCGGTCTGACCGGCAATGAAGTGCGTCAGGGCCTTGGTCAGAAGTAGCGAAGCCGTTGCGCATAAGCTATACTACCACTATGGACAAGCCAGTTATTTTGACGGGATTGCGGGCGAACAGTGATCTGACGCTCGGAAATTACTTAGGCGCATTGTTGCCGCTGGTTGACATGGCAAAAACACGCGCTGGCGAGTACGAAGTGCACTTGTTCGTGCCTGACTTGCACAGTTTTACCACGCCTATCGACCACTCGCAATTGCAAACACAAATCTTACAAAACCTACGAATTTTCACTGCTGCCGGCCTACCGCTTGATCATCCAGGCGTTCACATTTATCGCCAAAGTTATGTGCCCGCTCACAGTGAGCTTGCTTGGATTCTCGACTGCTTTACCGGTTTTGGCGAACTGAGCCGGATGACCGAATTCAAAGATAAGTCGGCTCGGCTCGGCTCGGCGCACATTGGTGTCGGACAGTTTAACTATCCACCTCTTATGGCCGCCGACATTTTACTGTACGGCGCAACCTATGTTCCTGTAGGCGATGACCAGCGCCAGCACATCGAGTTTACGCGCATGATCGCGGAGCGCATGAATAACAAATTTGGTGAGTTATTTGTGGTACCGAAATCTATGGCGGAACAGCACAAATTCTTTGGCAAAGATCAGGCGTTGCGCATTCGTGACTTACAAGATCCCACCAAAAAAATGAGCAAAAGCGACGAGAGCGGCAAGGGCGTGATTTTCTTGGGCGACCCACTCCACGTGGCCATCAAAAAGATAATGAGCGCCACGACCGACAGCTTTGCCGAAATTCGTTACGATATGAACAAACGGCCAGGTGTGTCTAATCTTTTGCAAATCCTGGCACTCCTTAGTAACCAGTCCCTCGAAAAAACTACGGAAGAATGGGAAGGCCAACCCAGCTACGGCGCGCTCAAAACGGCCGTCGCAAAACAAGTTGCAGCCTTTCTGGGCGCGTTCCAAACAAAGCTCGGCGCGGTAGGTGCCCACGTACTCCAAACAAAACTAGCCCAAGACGAGCGCAAAATGAACGAAATCGCCAACCAAACTTTGCTGCGCGTGCAGAAAGCGGTCGGGCTGCGGCCCTAGGCAATAGCATGCAGCGATTCACGTATCACGATGATGACGCAGCAGTACACCAAACGCGGGACGCGGCGCCGCGGCTTGACGTGTTTGTGCAAGCTCAGCTACCCAGGCTAAGCAGGGCATTCGCACAAAAACTCTGTCAACAAGGCCGAGTGACCGTCAACGGCGCGGTTATTAAAGGCGGCTACAAGCTGCGGGAAGGTGATGAAATAGCCATTGACTACGACCAGCAAGAGCTGGATCGCATTCCGCACATTGATCTGCCTGTCATCTACGAAAACGACGATTGTATCGTGCTCAACAAGCCGGCCGGTGTGCTCACGCACAGCAAGGGCGCATTTAATGCCGAGGCAACGGTTGCCACATTTTTGCGCGACAAATTGCAAGACATAGACGGCGAGCGTGCCGGCATTGTGCATCGGCTGGATCGAGCCACAAGCGGCGTCATTATTTGCGCCAAAAATCACGCAGCTTTGAGTTTCTTGCAAAAGCAGTTTTCGCAGCGCAAGGTTAAAAAGATATACGACGCCGTTATTGAGGGCACGCTTGAACCGGCAGAAGCGATCATTGACATGGCCATCGAGCGTAACCCCAAAGCGCCCGCTACGTTCCGTGTCGGGCCAAACGGCAAACACGCCCTGACGCACTACAAGACTATCCGAACCAGTGACCATGCTAGCTTGCTCGAACTCAAACCCGAAACCGGCCGCACCCACCAGCTGCGCGTACATTTAATGCAACTCGGCCACCCAATTATCGGCGATACACTATATGGCGGAAAGCCGGCCGAGCGGCTTTTTTTGCACGCGCGCAGCCTGGAAATAACCTTGCCGAGCCGCGAGCGTAAAATATTTGAGGTGCCGCTGCCCCGGATTTTTCTGGACATGGTGACGGGGGCTTAGGCGTGGCACAAAAACTCATCCTGCATCCCGCGACCGCACAGCAGTTCGAAGCACTTGCCAAAAATCCAGCGCATGCCGTTGCCATCATCGGTGCTCGCGGCGGCGGCAAGCAGGCCCTTGCTACGGCGCTGGCGGCGCGCATTATAACGCTCGAGCCGGAAGCGCTTGAGAAGTATCCCTATTTCATGCGGTTACAGCGCGACGAGCCAAGTATTTCGATCGAGCAAATTCGCGAGCTACAGCATTTTACCCAGTTAAAAACCACCGGCTCCGGAGATATCAGGCGAGTTATTTTGATTGCGGACGCCGGACGCCTGACGATCGAGGCACAGAACGCACTGCTCAAACTACTAGAAGAACCGCCCGAAGACACGGTGCTGTTGCTCACGGTCGAGAACACGCACGCGCTTTTGCCAACCATCATGTCGCGCATGCAAACTTTGATAGTACATGCTGCGCCTGGCGAAACAGTCCGTGAGTACTTTCTGCAGCATTTTGACGCTTCGGCAGTGGATACGGCGTATTTTTTGAGCGGCGGATCACCCGGCCTGATGCACGCGCTCTTGCAAAACGAGCAAAGCCATCCGCTGTTCGCAGCCGTTACGCAGGCCAAAGAAATCCTCCAAAAACCGATGCTTGACCGCCTGGCGCTCGCCGACGGCCTCAGCAAAAAAAAGGACGATGCACGCACGATCGTGCAGGCGCTGCTTAGAATTGCCGAAGTCGGACTCGCCCAAGCTGCAAACCAGCAGGACACCGCTAAGCTGCATCGCTGGCACGGCGTGGTGAAGGCCGCCTATCAAGCAGAAGAAGCACTGTCGAACAACGCCAACGCCAAATTGGTGCTGACGAATCTTATGCTTGCGCTCTAAAAATTTGCTATACTGTCTGAGGCATGTATGAACTGGCGTTTATAGTCGGGTTTGGCTTTTTAGCCTACCACAATGCAAAACTCCATGACGACGAGTTCGCGGGAGCTTCGCGCAAAATCGGCGACCGGCTCGGTAAATTATGGGATATCGCACATCAAGGCATGCGCGAAAACCGCTTTCTTCGCGCCGAAAAAGCTTTGCTCACCATCCTCAAAATTGACGAAAAGAACGCCGCCGCCTACAATCGGCTCGGCATTTTATACGCCAAGCAAAAAGAATATCGTGACGCCATCGATTGCTTCGAAATTGCTTCGAGCATCGAAGCCACGCCATCTTCTTTGCACAACCTTGGCCTGATTTACTACGAGACCGAAAATTACGAAAAGGCCGCTATTGCCTTCGAGCAGGCACTCAAGCTTGAGGACAGCCTAGCGGCCCGGCACGTCGCCTATGCCAAAGTCCAAGAAAAACTTGGCAACGAAAAAATGATGTTCCAATCACTCGAAAAAGCAGCCGATCTGGAGCCAAACAAAGAAACCTATGCACTGCTGCAGCACGCTTACGAGTCGCATGGCATGCAAGCGCAGGCCGACATGATCGAACAAAAACTTAAGAAACTTATCGTGCCCGACGGCCGACCCAAGCGAATGATGCGCCCACGGCGTGTCGTCGTCTAAGGTCACGCCTCAATTTATTGCTCGAAAGGATTGTTTTTGCTAAAATACCCCGGTAGTTTGTTTTAGGCCGACATAGCTCAGTGGCTAGAGCGGCTGTTTTGTAAACAGCGGGTCGTGGGTTCGAATCCCTCTGTCGGCTCCAGATCACGGGTTTGCGTGCATGACGCTTCGCTCGCACCTACAAAAAGCCGAGACATTGGCTTTTGCCTCTGTCGGCTCAAAATAGAAGCAGCGTAAGCCGAGCACGATGACGCCGTGGCAGTGCTGGAGACTACCAGCTCAAAAATTCTGGTATAATACCAACCGATGCAGGGTTAGTGAAGCGGTCAAACACGGGTGACTGTAAATCATCTGGCTCAGCCTTCGGGGGTTCGAATCCCTCACCCTGCACCACGTTTTTCTACCTCTTGTTTTATCGGAGAATCCTGATACGTTAGGACTTCAACTTTGTTATAATTTAGTAGTGAACGAGAATGATCTAAATAACCGCGCATCTGCTATATTTAGACGAGCTGCTAATTATATAAGAAATTATGGCTGGCAAGTAAGTGGCATGAGTGAAGACGGACTGCCTCGTTGTTCTATGGGAGCATTAGCTTCTGCCAATACAGCTTGCATTTGGAACAAAGAGCTTGCGGAGCGAATGTACCAATCTTTGAATGAAGGGCTTGATGGGCTGACGCTTACTGAGTTCAATTATAAATGTAATGATGGCGAAATGGTTGCTAGATTATTCGACCAAGTTGCAATCAAACTCTCAGCTAATGAGCGTTTGATTCTGGCTTCGTAGACAGCTTTGACCAAATCTTCCGCAGAGCAATACTTCATATTGTCACGCAAGCAACGTCATGTACTCAGAAGTAGCTCAGAGAGTCTAAAAATTCAACATGCTATACTAGCCTCATGAAATTGAAGGCCATTACGCTCAACATGTTTGGAGGCAATTTGTTAGACCGAGCAATCGATTTCTTAAAAGCCGAAAACGCTGACATACTATTTCTGCAGGAAGTCTATGGCCTTAACGACCAGGCGAGTGACGGCCAATTCCGAACGCTTGAGCGCGCAATGCAAAGTCTCGGGGAAGTTTACTACGACTACGTTCCAGGCCTGAGGCATAATCGAAAAGAGGGCAAGTTTCTTCAGGGGAATGCAATACTGTCAAAATTCCCGATCCTAAAAAGCAAGGCAATCTTTTTTAACGACCCGTATAACGATAACTTTATCGATAGCCCCGAAACCGACCCTATGTTTCCGCATGTTCTACAGCACGTGGTGCTCGATACTCCGATTGGCGAAGTCAATGCATTCAACCTACATGGTACTTGGGATTTGGATGGAGATAACTATAGTGAAAAACGGCAACAGATGAGCCAGGCTATCATCAAAGCCGTTGAGGGCAAGACTCGAGTTATCCTAGCTGGTGACACCAATGCTAAGCCGACAAATAAAGCCATGCGGGACGTTGAGCAGTACCTTAACAGCGTATTTGGCAATGAACTTAAGTCGACCTTTAATATGAACCGAAAAGATAATCCAGGTTATGCAACAGCAGCAGTAGATATGGTGTTCGTTAGCTCTGATGTTAAAATAATCGAAAAAACTTGTCCGGAGGTTGATGTTTCCGATCATCTGCCCCTAGTTGCGATTCTTGAAATTTAAAATAATCCTACCATCGTTAACTACCTGTACCAAATATTATTTTAGGAGCCTGGCTTCTTGTATTAGACGCAGATTGTTTGCGACATAAAGATTATTGTGTTTCAGCTTGCGACACTGTATTGTGGTGGAGGAGATTTTTCACTATGTCAGCAGAATATACTCATCAGCCCGAGATAGCCGCGATCATTGGCGACCCTACGTCCCTGATAGACGTGTATTCGCGGCAGCTTGAAGCCGATACGCTATTCGCTAGGGCTAGTGACGGCCTGGCCCTGGCCTCAGGTCACCTATCTCCTAGTACACTAGGCCAAATAATAAAAAGCACTAGGGCTAAGCTTGCGTCAGGCGAGGACATGCAAGCCGAAGAGCAGCAACTCAAAACCGGGGCTCAAGCTATGACTCAGGCGAGCGTATCGTGGTGCGCAGCAGCCGACCAGCATTCAGCGGCCTACAAGGACGGCAACGGCATGGAGCAGAAAATTGGTGAAGCACTTAGCAAAATTCCGGCAGCGCACTATGTCACACGGGCCATTGGCGCCCTTTGTGATCCTCTAGGCAAGCGCTGGAGCCAAGTACGTGCAGAAATAGAGATCCAGCGATTGCTATCTGGCCAGAATTCCTTGGACACTACACTCGGCAGCCCCGGTAGTGAGCCATGGCAAACCCATCTTTACACTAACACGGTCTATAATGCCCAGAACATGCAAGCGCTCCAGCTGCTTGTTAGCGACAATCCTCTCGCCACGGCAAGGAGCTTCGGCAAAGAGCAGATAATTCAAGTACTGGGCAATCCGCCCCATTACTCCGTTGATACAATCGCCAGCATCATGGAAAGGCCACCTTCTGAGGTTTGGGTCAAACAGGCTTTGAGTATGAGCAGGCAGATTGAACCTTGTGCCGAGGGGTTGCTTATTGATCGATAGCTATCCGGACAATTTTTTAACTCGGCGATGATGCCGCACCCAAGCATAGTGCCGCAATCGCGTGGTAGAATAAAAGTATGGTAAGCAGCTTTACCGACTACAAAAAAGCCTCCTAATTCTTTATTTTTGGTTCTATGAAAAACCCTTGGAAAACGATAAGCTCTCGATACGTCCATGAGAACCCGTCGTGGAAAATTCGGCGCGATGCCGTCGTGCGGCCAGACGGCAAACCGGGCGAATACTTTGTGCTTGATAGCCGCAGCAGTGCGCAAGTTATTGCACTCGACCAGCACCAAAATGTGCTGCTGGTCCGCCAGTTTCGTTACACTACTGCCACGTCTGGTTGGGAATTGCCTTGCGGTGGTCTTAACGAGGGCGAAGCACCAACAGCGGCCGCCAAGCGCGAATTACTTGAAGAAACGGGCATACGCGCCAAAATCTGGAAAAAGCTCGGCACTCTGCAGGCAGCCAACGGCATGTCAAATGCGCTGATGCACGTCTTTTTGGCTACCGGCCTCAAACATTTCGCACAAAATGACCAGGCTGCTGAAGGCATTGTCGAAATGAAATTTTTTTCGGCCAGCGAGATAATCAGCATGATTTGCACTAGCAAAATTACTGACAGTCAAACATTAGCAGGGCTGCTGCTGTATATTGCCTTGGAAACAAAAGCTCGTAATTAGCCTGGAAAAAAGCGCTGCATCTTGCTATAATCACTACTGTTTTATGTGCCGAAGTAGCTCAGCGGTAGAGCATCGCCATGGTAAGGCGGGGGTCACGAGTTCAATCCTCGTCTTCGGCTCCAGTTTACATCCAGACGTACATCTGTTAGAATAAAATGAACTGTTTATAAAGGTAGAGCAAACAATGGCAAAAAAAGGTGATAAGCGTAAAATTATTGGCTTGGTCAGCGAAGAGTCTGGCGAGCGGATTTATTACACGACCAAAAACACGATGAACACTCCTGATAAGTTGTCGCTTCGCAAATACAGCCCGAAGCTTCGTCGTCACATCGTGTTTACCGAAACCAAGAAAAACTTGGGCCGCAACGAAGTCAAGAAATAGTTTTTCAGTAGAAGCACGCAGACCACTGCAAGCTTCCAGGGGGCTGGTGTTCATTACTATACATTTTGAGCAAGGATACTCATGACTGGGACAGAAGAATTTGAACAGACACCACCCGACGGCGGGGTCGGGCCGCTCCAAATAGCATGGGCCGACATTGCTAGTATATCTGCAGGAGCATACTACAGTGACAACCTGCCGGTCCGCAACGGCATAGTAACCCCGCCGGAAGCACTCCTACGTTTGCAGCGAGCAGTCTTCCTTGATGACAATGCCAAGGTGCTTGCCGAAAATCATGCCACGCAAACTCCAGACCTCGCCTTAGACAAATTTATAGATCACCTTACGAAAACTCATACCGAGGCCGGGGTGCCGCAGAGTCTTGCAGAACAGTATGCAGCTATACTTCGGCTGGGTATCTTGGCGGGACGCCAGGAGGTACTCATGGCAAGTCTCGAGCAAGCGCTGCGAGGTGACGAGTAAATTTTAGGCGATGCCAGACAGGTCAAGCAGAGTATTCACAAGCTCGGCATGGCTCCAAACCAGCGGCGTCACGCTGATGGCAAAGCCGTTTTCCGGATCGAACTGCTCGCTCAAAACGCCACTCAACTGTTGGCGGTCAAGCGCCCACTGCACGAGCCCTTTGGCCTTTTCAGCGTCACCTACACTGGCGTAATATTGTGCCAGCCATTCGGTGCACACGATCCACGGGTTGCCTTTATATTGCGCCTTAGACAAAAAATAGTCGTCGTGCTCGAAGCGAATCACACCGCCGACCGGCGAAGTATTCTGCAGACGACCGACCGTTTGGGCGATGGTGCTTTTGAGCCGCGGATCGTCCAGTGCCAGCTTGGCAAACATATACGGGCCATAAAAGCTAGAGGCATCAAGCGTGTTATCGTATTGCAAATCGCCGTTTTCTTGCAACAAGAAGCCCTTGCGAAAGTAGCCGTCGGGATGATACAAGCCGTCGAGTCCATTGCGGACTTTTTCAGCAGCTTTTTGCCAACGCACCGCATCCTCGGGATGATTAAGAGCGGTCGCGAGTTCAGTAGCGGTCTCGAGGCCAGCAATAACAGTGCAGACCGTGTAGGTTGAAGTCAAAAACTTTTGTTCCCACAAGTCGTAGCTGGCATGCGGCAAGCCGGTTTCGCTGTCGATAAAATTGGCCATGAATGCTGCGCACGGCGCAATGAATGTGTCGTAAAAGCTTTCGACAAATGGCAGATCATGGCTGGCGCGGTAATATTCGCCAAGCATGTACACAACGGTCGCGGTTTCGTCTTCCTGAATGGCGAGTTCTTTGTGGCGGCCGTGCACGAGCGGATGCCAGGTGCTGCCGATAGCGCGGTCAGGTTGGTATTTGTGCATGAGATAGCCATCACGATGCATGGTGTCACGCGCAAAAAGGAAAAACTTTTTGGCTTCTTCGAATTGGCCAAGCCGGATCAGCGGCCAGACAGCGTACGCCGCATCGCGCGGCCAGCAATAGCAGTAATAGTCACGGCCGAAATTGAAAATGCTGGAATCGCCGCTCGCCAAAATGGAACCGCGCTCGTCGCAGTGCGCCTTGATGATTAGCATGCTTTTTTGAACGGCCGTTCGGTATTCGTCCGGGATTTTTTGCAGCTGGTCAGTACTGGCTTTGAGCCATTGCCGCCAAAAATCCCGAGTGATGTGGATACGATTATCGACAGGATAATACTTGAGCTTGGTGTGAATAACCTGGGCATCGCTTTGGCTGTCGGCCGCCACCACCCAGTAGTCAACGTCGAAGGACTCGTGACCAGGCGTAACGCGTCGGAACCGCAAAACTGAATCCACGCCGCCATGCTCGATAGCGTTGTTGGACAACTCGCCGTCTTCGGCGTCTTTAAATGTACCGGCCTTGCCTTCGATGGCATAGTTGCCGATGGCGTACTGATCGAAGCTGCCGTCGTTCACAAACTTACCGGCAATCAACAAACAACAGCGGCCTTTGTAGTCCAAAATATAGTCGTCGTCGGGCACGAACATGGCAGTATCCGCGCGGCCGGCACGGGAAATTTGGAAGACTTGATGCATAAACAAGCGGATATCGCGCTCTGTATCGGCTTCGTTAGTGACGCGGACACGACGAATAAAGGCATTGTACTCGGAGTCAACAAAGTCGATAAAGTCGAGGGTCAAATGCAGCTCGTCGGAATGCATACGGATGGTGCTTACAAGAGAATTAGGCTCGAAATCAACGGTGATGACCCAGGTGCCGTCGTTCGTCCAATGAAAATTGCCGTCGGCCCACACGCCAATTTTGTGCTGCGTGCTGCGGGCGTTCGCCAGGTTGTCCAATCCGACGTATGGATAGTAAAAATCGTGCACTAGGCCGCTTTCGTCCAATCCGACGAACAATTGCCCGTTGCTCAATACGACCGGTCGCCCCATGTTATACCTCTATGCCTTTCTCGCTCAAGCGAAATTTGAGGTCGTGATAGGTGTTCATGAATGCGATGAAGGCTTCGTACGGATTGGCGTACGGGCTAAAGTAGGCATGGATGTCACCATCGTTGAACCATTTGGTGCACATGTAGTAAAAGTGGTCGGAGGTTTGCAGGCGCCGCCAATCTTCGATGAGCTGTAAGTCGCCGGTGTCAAGAATTTTGCGTTCGAGCGCGTACAACTCGGTGATGGCCGAGGCCTGCATGCTATTGCCCAGCCAGGCGCTCAGGTCGCGCTCGGTATCGGCCCACGTAATTGTTTGCGGCACATCAACTTGGTCGACCGGCTCGAAATTGTCGATGGCTTCGCTGACGGTCATAAAAGTGTGGTCAGGTGCCTTCAGCCACTGCTCGGGTAAGTGCTGCAAAAAGTCGAAGATACCGGACTCGCCCCATTGGTGCTCGCCAAAAGTTTCGTAGTCCATGAACAAATTGAAGTTGGTGGCGTCACCGCTTTCGCTCAGCCAGTGGGCGAATTTGTCAGCGGTCAGCGGCCAGCCGCTCCAGCTGCGATCACCGAACCGAAAGGCGATGTCGTCGCTCAGCTTGTAGTTTTTCATGAGCAGGCGGATGTTTTCAGTGTATGCGGGCCGATAGACAAAGTTCGGGCTGCGCCAGCCGAGCACCTTGTCCCAGCCTTCGGTGAGGATACCTTTATAGCCGGCTTGGTCGGCCCAGTATGCTAGGTCGTTGTTATACGCCAGCTCAGTGTTGCGGAAGACTTTTGGCGTTTGGCCGAACACTTGCTCGACTTTTTCGCGGTGCATGCGTACTTGGGCCTCGAATTCGCTGCGCGAATAAAAGAACGCTAGGCTGTGGTGATAGGTCTCAGCTACGATCTCGACCCGGCCCGTACGCGTGAGTTCTCGGAACGATTCCAGCACATGCGGCGCCCAGCGCTCGAGTTGATCCATGATCGTGCCGGTAATCGACAGGCTTAGCTTAAAATCGGGGTGATGCTGCAGTAGTTCGAGTAAGCGCTGGTTGGTCGGCAGGTAGGATTTCTCGGACACCTTGCGGACAATCTCTTCGTTGTTGGTACGTTCGCCAGGAGGCGCGTCGAAATATCGGTGATCGACGCCGGCATCGAAAATAGTGTAGTGCCGCACGCGATATGGTTGGTGCACGTGCAGATACAGAACGATGGCCTTACTCATGCCGCTGCTCCTTGTAAATGCCGGTCGTACAGCTCCATCAGCCTGGCCGCAGAGTTGTCCCACGAAAGTTCCGAAAATTCCTGATAGGAGTTGCGATGCAATTCATCGCGGAGCGCGTCGTTCTGCATGACCGCTGTGATCTGATTGGCCATTTCGTTGACATCCCAAAAATCCACCTTTAGGGTGTTTTTCATAATTTCGTTCACACCCGCTTGACGCGTGACGAGCGCAGGCGTGCCGTACCCGATGGCCTCGAGTGCGGTCAAGCCGAACGGCTCGCTAATGGACGGCATGACAAACAGGTCGGCAATCGCGTACGAATCGCGCCAGCGTTTGCCGCGCTGGAATCCCGCAAAGATAACATTCTTGGCGATGCCGAGATCCGCGCTCAACTGCAACAGCTCGAAATATTGCTCGCCGCTGCCAACGATCAGAAAAAGCGTTTTGGGCGTGCGCGCCACGACTTCTTTGGCGGCACGAAGCAGGTTGGGTAAGCCTTTCATTATCGTCAAGCGACCAACGTTGGCGACAATGCGATAGCCCTGGGCGCGCATGGCGTCCAGGTAACGATAGGCGTTGTCGGAATCAAGCGGCTGGATGTCATCCGGATTGATACTGTTGTGAACGACACTGATTTTATCGGCAGGTATACCGTATTCGCGTATGATAGCGCGCTTAGTGTGCTCGCTGACGGCAATCACACGGTCGGCCATCAACATGCCAAGTGATTCGATCTCGCGCACCAGCGGATTGCCACCAAACTCGCGGCCGGCGCGGTCGGCTTCTACCGAATGAATGTGGACAATGAGCGGCCAGCCCTTGCTTTGCTTAACCCGCAATCCAGCCCGGAACGTCAGCCAGTCATGGGCGTGCACTACATCGTATTCTTGGCCAGTGGCGCAAACCATGCTATCGACGGCGTGTTCGTAAAGTTCCTGCTGGCCGTGAATGTCAATCCACTCGCTGTGGCCGTCACTAAAAATATATTTGTAACTGTCGTAGGCAATGCCGGCTTTCAAAACTTCGGCCACGCCTTGCGGATGTGCCGCCGTAACCGTCATAAAATCGATGTTGTGCTCGGCTTTGTAGGGCAGCAAAAACTCGATGTCGACACCTTTTTTGGCAAGCGACTTACATAACTCGTAGCAAGCGACCCCGAGTCCACCACTATTATTGGGAGGCAGCTCCCACCCGAGCATCAAGATCTTCATCACCCTCTTTTAATTACCTTAGCTCTTCATCTCGAATTATAGTACGAAAAGCATGGTAAGCACAACCGTTTTAGAGCAAAAAATGCGCTATTTGGTGAGGCGCTCCAGCGCAAGCTCGAAGGCTGCTTGCTTGAGGCTCAAGTGTTTTTGTTTGGCACGCTGCAACATGGCCTGTGCCGCCGGCACCAAAATGTCGGTCAATTTTTGGTTGACTGCGCTCTCGCTCCAGTGTTCGCCTTTTTGATTTTGGTCCCACTCCAAGTAGGAAACGATCACGCCGCCGGCGTTAGCAACAACGTCGGGCAAGATATCTTTGCCTTTTTCGAGCAAGTAGTTTTCGCCCGCCTTGCTGATCGGCCCGTTAGCCAGCTCGACCAACACGTCGGCTTGTACTTTTTGCACGTTGGTTTCGGTCACGGCGTCCTCAAGCGCGGCCAGTACCAGAATGTCGGCCTTCGCGCCTATGATAGCTTCGGGGCGGCCGGCAGTTGGCGTGTCGCCAAAGTCATGCAACTCTTCGGGTCGCGGCACGGCGCCAGCTTTCGTGGCAAATTTTTCAACGTCGATGCCATCTTGCTTGGCCCAAGTGTGTTTGCTGTTAGACACCGCAACCAATTTGATGTTCGGGTAGGTTTTCAAAACTTTGGCAAAGAAGTAGCCGACGTTGCCGAAGCCTTGCATAGCGACGGTCAAAGGTTTATCGAGCATAGCTTTTGACTTGAGGTATTCGACCAAGGTGATCACACCACCGCGGCCGGTTGCTGCCTCGCGGCCTTCGGAGCCGCCGTTACCCATGGACTTGCCGGTAAAGCTACCTTTGTCGCTTTTGCCGGTGGCTTTTTCAAATTCGTCGACCATCCAGTCGACGATTTCGGCATTGGTGTTGACGTCGGGCGCTGGGATGTCTTTGGCGGAGCCGATGTATGGCGCCAAGTGGCGGGCATAGGCGCGTGATAATTGCTCGACCTCGGCTTTGCTGATTTCGCGCGGATCAACGGCCACGCCGCCTTTGCCGCCGCCCATCGGAATATTGACAGCTGCGGTTTTCAGGCTCATAAGTGTGGCAAGTGCGCGCACCTCGTTGATGTTGACGTTCGGATGAAAGCGGATGCCGCCCTTGAACGGACCCAGATGATTGTTGTGCTGCACGCGG
>WNGR01006103.1_pt1 | contig 20628 bp, 20 predicted proteins | sample 5407581 | NCBI WGS metagenome assembly WNGR01 (sample SAMN13153383, study PRJNA577476) | soil metagenome | isolation source: 80 cm soil or saprolite under Garry oak tree replicate 2 | place: USA:California | collected 2016-06-15
GTTTTGGCCCCATATGTAGAAAATGATGGCATCTGTGTCATTATCGTGTTCGCATCTGCTATAATCATACTACGTGACTTACCGTTCGCTTAAATTTCAGGCCGATATTACGAATCATCGACCAGCCGAAGATAGACAGCAGGAGAGAAGCCCAAGAGGGTCAAAATCTGCTGCTGAAGAGGAGAAAGAGGCGTGACATGCCGCTGTGTGAAACCAGGAGCAGAAACGACCGTCAAGGTCACTTCACTGAAGGCCTCCAGCAAGCGTTCGGCTGTGGGCTGAGCCGTCCGACGTTTGGGATTGCCAGCAAACAGACCAGCCAACTCCTCCTTCGGTGCGCCAAGGCGCTGGCGCACAACGCCTTCCAGCAGGGTGAGAACGCGCAAGGCGAGGGTGAGCAAGCGGACCAAGCCGATGCGGTGGTCATCGCGTTGGACATACAACGGAGCCAACGACAACGGACGGCCTTTGAGGCGAGAGAAGTTGCGTTCCACCAGATATTCATCGCGATAGGCTTCGACGGCCTGTTCCAGCGTGAGCTGTTCGCTCAACTGGTTGGTGGCATAGACCCGCCAGCCGAGTTGGCTCATGGCCTTGCCAATGGCCGTCTCCTCCCGCGAACTCGTGAGCGTGAAGGTGAGATCGCGGCGCACGCCCGACAAGCGTCCACGATAGGCACGCAGCGCACGCTCGTGGACGTGTTCCTGGATCTGCACCTGCAGCAAGCCCTCGACGCGAAACTGCTTGAGCACCGCTTTGATGGCCTCTTCAACCTCTGCACGCTCCCTCAGGCGCGGTTTTCCTTGTCGCCGTGCGGTCAGTTCCTGCAAGGCCTGCTCTGCTTTCTGCAAACGCTCACGCAAGCTGGCTTGAGCCGCCTGGGTGGAGGCCTTCGATTGGACCAACAAGCGGCGCTCCTGCCAGGTTTGCGTCTGTCCATCCACCTGAGCCGTCACGGTGTGGATGGTCTCGTATCCTTGAGCAATGCAGGTGCGCATTGCCTGTTCGTCCAGACGGCAGACCTCGATCAAACGGGCTCCTTGCGTCCGCTGGGTTTCCACTTCCTGACTCACCTGCTCTGGGGGCGCTTGAAGGGCCGAAAGAGGACACAAGTAGAAATCTCCCTGCGCCTGAATGCTCGCACGCGTCTGCAAGGCGGCCATTTTGCAATCTCCCACATACAGCAATCCCTTCTGCTGGAGTCCATCACGCACGCGAGCAATGATGGGCAGGTACACGGGATCATCTGCATGCTCTCCCGAGAGCACTTCGGTGGCCAGCGGCATCCCCAAGGGGTCCAAGCTGGCCAGCACGAGCTTGAGTTGGGGCAGGTCGGGACGGTGATCTTTACTGTGACCCAACTGCAGCAACCCCTGTTCGTTTACCTGGGCATAACTGCTGGCTGTCGTGGTATCGATACGCACACAGGTCGCCGACAGGTCGTAGACCCGCAGCAATTGTCCCATCAGTTCCTGCTCAAAGGCTTGCCAGTGGACATCATCGGAGAGCAGGCGCAGCACATCTGCCAGCCGATCATCGGTCACATCCTGCAGGCAAAGGGCGTTCATCCCGCATCCGCGCAAGGTTTCCAGCCGTCGGCTCGCCCACTCTTGCACCCGATTCATCCGGTGATCGGCCTGCGAAAGAATATGGGCCAGCCACACCACGCTCAGTTCACCCACACTCAGTCCTTTCCGCTGACCGTGGGTCGCGATGTGTTTGTCCAGCAATTCGGCCACTTTCATGCGCTGCATGTGGGTGATCAGCAAGGGGATGTCATCCATCCGTTCTGTCTCGATGCTCAAGGCTTCTTTCATGCCTTCAGCTTATCAGAATCTTACGATTGCGTCCAGATTTAAGCGAACGGTAAGTCTTATTCTGGTCGTTGTGCCAAAGACGATTTCACTTCTATATAACGTGCCAGAATAAAAACGAGATCAGAAAGACGATTGAGATAACGTACTACCTCGCCGTTCTGAATGACACCATCGTGCAGCAGTTTTACGGTCATGCGTTCGGCACGGCGGATAATAGTTCGTGCCAGATCAAGTGCAGCCCCATCAGCGGTATCGCCGGGGATGATAAACTTGTTGGGTATCTCCACCTCTTGTTTGAGCGTTTCTTCCGTCTGCTCTAACCATTGCACGTGTTCAGCGGTCATACGCAAGCCCATTTTTTCGTAGTTCTCAGGAGTGGTGGCAAGCTCACCCATTAAGAGGTAGAGTTCATTCTGCACACGATAGATAATTTCTTTGACCCTGCTATCCTTTGTCATCGCACGAGCTAACCCCAGAGCAGAGGTAGCCTCGTCAACCGTTCCAAAGGTATCAGGGCGTGGATCATACTTGGGAACTCGCTCCGCGCCGAGCAAGCCTGTATAACCAGTATCGCCGGTACCCGTTGTCACTTTTGCCATCTTGTTACCCTCTGTAACGATACGCCCGGCTCACACGTCGCCAATCCAATTCGCGCCCACGCACCGGACGTTCTTCATCTAATGGATCAAGCCGGTTGGTTGCCAGCAAACGTCGCCGCAGGTTCGAAAGGTCTACCTGCTCATCAGCGGGGAAAAATGCACGATAGAGCAGGGCAGCTTCGGCCAGGGTTAAGGTACCATCGCCAGGAGAAGGTTCTTTAAGAACACTAAACTGACGGGTCTCTTTACCCACCAGTGGATGTCCATCTTGCTGCCAACCCCTATCTGGACACTCACCCATATCAGACAGATATTGTAGGATAATCTCAGGATTGCGCTGCACATGCGAGCGGAGTGTATGGAGTGCTGTCTGGAGCAAAGAACATACTTCACGATCAAGAACTCGTGAGTTGGATTCGATCTCTACTACAGGTGTCCAGTCCACACGCAAGCTGGGTATGTTATGCTGCTGTAGATTTGGGCGGAGCTCGTCACGATTGGGACGCAACAATACACTATGGATCAGCGAAACAGCCGCTCCCTGTTCCGTACTGCCCCATACATAGACCTGCTGCTCCTGCCAGCCAGCTTTAAGTTGGATCAGTGGAACATGATCGGGCCACATTAACAGCGCATCAATGGTGCGCTCCACAGCATCAGCTACGGACTCGGTGCCAAGCACCAGCCGCATAGGTGGCCCCCACGGCCCTTCACGCAACAGCAACCATAAAGACCAATCGCGTATGGCAAAAATCGCCACACTGGCCGTCACAATTAAACGACGAGGCGAGGCATCACGCGCAGGCTGGGCAGTAATCGGCACATTCGGTCGAGACGAGGATGTAGTCATATCGCACTCCAACAAATCAACGGTTTTGCTACTATCGATTTTACCTGCTCTTTATAAAGAACACAAGTACATTGCATCTCTGACACAAAATGAGTACAATTAATACAAATTCCGAAAATGTACTTACATTACAGTGGGAACAAGGCTCATTTTTTATGCAAAGTGGCACAGCACATATCGTCAACCTTGAAGTGACCGTTCCTCGCATCGCCTTTGCCACTGGCAAAGGCCAGGAAGCTCACGACCCTGACGACGATGAGGAGCAGGTGTACCTCACACCGGTAGGAACCCAGCAACAACTCAGTACAGGTGAAATTTCAACCCACATGATCCATACCATACGTTTTCGCCTGTTTCGTATCCAACTGCCCGCACTTGGACGCCCACTGCTGTTTCAAGTATTGCGTCGCTGGCACAAGCCTGTTGATGGAGGCCCTGCCAGACGTGATGAGCGGCTATATGTCAGCGACGCAGCAACCTTTTCAGTCGAATTTCTTCCTCAAAGTGACGCATCTGAAAAAGTATCCTTACAAGCAACCGGACAAGCTATGCATCCTGGCTTAAATCATATCATAATTTATCTTGATAATGAAGGTACACCTAGTAGCTATACCATCGATGGCGCATAACGCTGAGGAAAGAGAAGAACGATGCCTGCATTTCTAACCCACTGGCGTGTACTAATCGAAACCGCAAAACGTAGCCAGGATGCCGGTAATGATCTTGGTTCACTCATCATTGACGCTTCTGCCTTGCGCCGCCGAGCACAGGCACGACCGATGCCGCCTCAAACTAATCCAACCGGCGCAATATGGAATACCGGCCCTTTACCTCGTGTTAACTTTACTTTCCCCGGCAGCGATATCCCAGCCATGGCCTATCTGGGCGCACTAGCCCCTGACATCTCCTCGTTTCAACGCGACCATTTCTCAAGAAAAATTTCAGGTGACCGACAACATCAACTCACTGCTCTCGCCCAAACACCCGCATTCACAGCAGGTACCCCGCTATCCTGGGACAACCTGCTCCACCTCAATCGCTCCGGCGATGTGTTGATCGCCTTCCTTGAACATATCGCGGATATCCCTTCTCCTGCCCTACGTAGCCAAGCTCTGGCCTTCGCTATGGGCTACCTATCGCATATCGCCACCGACATTGCCCTCAATCCTTGCATCAACACGCTGGCCGGTGCCTATGCCTCTTTCAAAACACCGGGTATCTTTACCCGCTTCGGTGTCCATTTCTATATAGAGTTATGTCTAGATGAATATATCGCTCAAACCTACTTCGACCGTCCACTCTATGGTTGGTTCAAGCAACCCTGGGAACAATATATCGAACCTGCCGCCACCAACTGCCTGACTCCCGGCTCGCTCTCGACTCAGGTGCTCCATCTCCTGACTGACGCAGTTGAGGCTACCTACGGCCTGACGGAAGCACAAAGCAACGATTTTCAGGTCAGCTACCTTGCTGGTCTGAGACGGTTAAAGAATTATCTCTCTGGCACTGGAATGTTCCGTCTGCTCACCTTGAGTACCTTACTTAGGAACCGCACTGACGGCCCTATTCCCCCTGTGATAGCCGAGCATGCTCACGAGCCAGGAACCGTCAATTTCGAGCAGGTCATCGCTTATGCAGTCCACCTGAGCGAGCATCTCTGTCGCAATGCCATCAGCTACTATGCCGCCTTACGGCATCGAGAGGCAACCGCCAATGAGCGTAATACCCGGCGTGCCGCCCTTCGTGATGACTTGCGCAACTGGAATCTTGAGACAGGCTACACCATGGACGTAACCTTTGACGAGCAGGTCACTCTTCACCTGCTCCATAACTGGGTACATTTTGCCCGCCTATGGGAAAACGAGCGTGCAACGGCTATTAATGCTGGACATCGTTAGCTGAAGTAGCCGAAAACAACAAGGGCATCCCGCGTAGGATGCCCTTGATATATAAATAAGGTACGCAGAGTACCTTAGTGCGCAAAGATGAAGTGCAGACCCAAGGCGGTTGCCGCCCCAAGTGCTATAATTAGAAGTTGCAGTAAACGATATTTCAATAGAAGTAAACGGTTATCAATAGCAATAGCTTTAGCACCGCTGGTTTGTCGCACATAATTCTGTTCTTGCATACCCTTTTTCCTCTAACTTGAGAGTTTATAGTTCAGACAGCCTAACGCTGTTCCGAACTGATCATCATCTTGTCTTAGTATACGTAATGGATAGCTGTTTAGTTGCATCAGTATATGTTGGACAAGAGAGAAACGCTGTGAAACTCATCACACAATTTATAACAAGGGTATCGCTGAAAGTATTCCCGCCGGTAATCTTAAACAGCCACCGTCGGTGGCTCCTGCCCATCACTCGCTCCCTTCCCAACAGAAGGGCTGGTCGGCGTTGCTTCAACCTCGGCGGGAACAGGTAGGAGATCACTGTGTATTTCTAGCAGGCGGCGGGCGCGGAGATATTCCTGGTCGAGGAGTACACGAAAAACCTGCTCACAGACAGCCAGCGATTCGGCGGCGGCAGCACGCCTGCTGGCTGTTAAGGAGCCAAGCATGTCGTGGCGTTTGGCGGTACGAAAGAGAACGTGGACTTTCTCCAGCACTTCGGCGAATTCTGCGTGTAGCTGATCATTCCAACTTTGCGTCTGAACTACCATCATTGCTTTACCCAAAAAGCGCGAGCATACCTTTACTACCGTATTATATTCATTGGTACGAGCCTCTACCAGCGTTTGCAGGATACGCTGCTCGTCGGCAACATCGAGGGCAGTAACAGAGAAAATACTTGCTTCACCACCCATCTCACGAATCTCGTGAGCTAATTGGCGAAAATGCTTTTCTACCTCTTCGGAAAAAGGCAATAAATAGACAGAGTTTTGCAGCGCAAACGCTCCCAGATTTTGGAGACGCCGCCATACCCATACGCGCTTTTGGGATGGCTCACTCGGTACTTTATACGTTAGTTGCAACCAGCGCATCGCATCGCGCTCTAGCATAGATCGTCACCGCCTGTACATAAAAAATAGTTGTAACTTACGTTACCTCCGTCATTATGTTACTCCAATAGCAGGGCAAAGTCAAGCCATGTAACGAGATGGATTACTGAAAAGAAAGTCCATAAACGGCTGATACACCGGAATATTTGGATACAATTCAGGAGGCCCCTATAATGTCCATATCCGCAAGTTTCTAAACACAACCTCTGCATTATGCGAGAAGTCAAGAAGAGCAATTTTCTGATCTTTGTCTCGAAGCAGCATTCTATAGTTTAGAATCTCTTCTTGTTTACTATTCACGCACAATCGTTTTTGTAGTCGAAGAAGATGCTGTTCTCTGCTTCGTCTGCTTACCGGTTATGAAAATGCCTGTGAGCACCAGAGCCAGACCGCCAACAGCGTTCAAACCCACTGGCTCACGAAGCAGCAGCGCACCATAGACCAGTGCCATGCAGGGGAGAAGATAGGTCACGATGAGCGTACGTGCCGGACCTACACGGGAAATCAGCCAATAGTAGATCAAATATGCTAACGACGTACCACCCAACGCCAGCGTCAAGGCCGACGCAATCGCCCAGAACGACGGTACATGTGCGGAAGGTTGCACCGCCAGAGCAATACCAGCAATAGGGGCTAAGATAACGGCCCCTATACCTGTTTGTCCAATAGCAGGCTGTAGCTCTGGTGCTCCTGCAAGCAACTGGTGCGCCAACAACCCACCAAACGCATAACTAATCGCGCCCACGAGTGCTGCACAAGCGCCCAACAAGTAGAGCGTTGACTCACCCGTACTGAATGCAGTCGGCCCAACCAGGATGCTGACCCCCAGGAAACCAATCACCACGCCCATGACTCGCATCCATGTCAGCCGTTCGCCACCTGGCCACCATTGTGAGACAAGCACGATCACAAGCGGCGTGGTGGCATTGAGAATTGCTGCCATACCGGATGAAATGTATTCCTCACCCCAACTGATCGCCAAGTACGGAATCACTGCGTTGAAAATAGCCACAATGAAGAAGCCACGCAGACGTGTATGCCAGCCCTGCATTATCGCAGGTCGGAATGGAACAATGACCAGCAGCCCCAACGTCCCAAAAATCAGTCGCACCCCTACCAACGTCAATGGAGACATCCCGGCTACAGCTACTTTGATGAACAAGAAAGATGCTCCCCACAATGCCGCCAAGGCGAAAAGCATGAGATATTCTTTGGGTTTCACCTGATTTATACTCCTGTGTTGAAATTGCAGTATATCACATGGAAGGAGAGGGCGGCTTTGAAGCATTAGATGCAAGGAAGCGTGTCCCCACAGCCTTAACCGGACTTCTAAGGGACACCGCATCTCTACAGGTGACGGACGAGAAAATCCTGAATGACAGTAATATAACGTTCCGGATCGTAGACATAGGCTCCGCAATGTATACGATAGTCGACGAAGTAGGTTTCTAGAGGGATATGATGGGTATTGGCTTGAGCCACGAGCTGGTGAGCATGGGCTACGGGAATAAGCTGATCACCGGAGGCATGGATTAAGAGAATAGGCGTATGCCGGAAATGCTGATTCTTTTTAGCTTCAGACACCCAGCGTTTGAAGGCAGTGTCGGGACGAGCCACAAAGCTATGCCTAAAGCGCAGGCGAAAGACAAGCACACTGATTGCCACGGTGGCCCAGGCAATAGCTGGCGAAAGGGAGTCAATTGTTTGCATATATGGTATTTTGGAGAGACGCGTTGTAAGACGATAGTGGACAAGACGGCGCAAGATGTCGTCTGAACGGGCAAAGGGGCTATCAGCAACGATAGCAGCCACTTCAGGATGAGGTGGGGTTAACAGGGCAATGGCTGCTCCCATAGAGAAGCCATGGATGATGATTTTGTTGGGCAAGGTTTCTGGTTGCATGCGAGCAGCGGCAATAGCAGCTTCCAGATCGAGTACTTCAACATTGCCACCACTGGTAGTAACGCTATCACTATCGCCATGTCCACGGAAATCAAAGAAGAGGACGTTATACCCGAATTTGTATTCGACCGCAGCCCCTGAACGTAGTTGCACACGAGAAGCACGATAGCCATGACAGAGAATAATAGTGGGAGCAGGCTGTGGCTGTGCCCAGAAATCACCACAGATGAGCTTGCCATCTCTAGTCTGGAAGGTAAGAGGACGTTGCAACGAGCGTGGAGGTTCAGGTTCGGTCAGAGGTACATTCAGGTTAAATTCTTCAATATCAGGAATAACATGCGGATGAGAAAATTCTTCAACAAGCCGACTGGCCAACATAACCAGGCCACTGGTCATCGCCAATCCAAGGACACTTGTACTGGCGGCTGCACCTATCATCAAACGTCTTTGTCTCATCATAGGTGACTCCTTTCGTTCGACCATAAGATTACACTCGTGCTTTGCGTGCTATGTATACATCTCTACGAAGAAAAAAAGCGTCAGATTGTTTGTCTACAAGCTACCTCCTTTCCCAACACAAAATAGGCGAGCAGTCCAACGGCAAGACCGCCGGCGATGCCCAACAAGTACATGGCCCATTGAGGAGTAAAAGCCCAGCCAGCTTTATTGAGTACATAGTCGCTGAGCCAGGGGATGAGTACACTAATGATCAGTAGCAATTGGAACGGCCAAGAGAGGTCTTCCCAGCGTTGTCTCATGCGTGGACGAAATGGGAAGCTTAATACAATAACAGCCAACCCCAACAGTGCCCCATAGCAAAGAGGACAGACCGCAGTCGAGTAACCTGCCAGCAAGACGGCACGTTGCGGTAAAGGGCAAAGTGTATCCCCCAGAAAGTAGATGAACCGGGCAATCATGCCAAACGGCCAAATACCAATATACGAGAAGAGCGGAGCGAGAAAGGGGCCGACTAGCGGAAAAAAGAGAATAAAGAGCCGCCAGCGCAGTCGATATAAGGGATGATGTTGTTGACCAGATCTGGGTTGGCGCAAAGTAGAAATACGGGTAACGCTCTGCATATCAACGATTACTTTCGTATACTCGCCTATCGGTCCTAAAGAGATTTTTTGCGGACTACATTGGTCAGGGCGCGAGCAGCAAGGCGGCCACTACTGACTGCTCCTTCCATACTATCATAAAACTTCTGAATTGTATAGCCACCTGCTAGATAAAGATTGGTAATCGGTGATTGTTGGGTTGGACGTAGCGCATCAAGTCCTGGTTTGGGCCAGTAGACGGACTGCGGAATACGCACAATACTCTTCTTGAGAATATGCGCTCCGGCAGCAGTCTGCGGGAAGACGCGCTTAACGTCGTTCCATGCACGGTCAAAGATGGCAGCATCGTCCCAGTTGAACATATCACGAGCGGGAGCAACGACAAATTCCATACGTGACCGCCCGCCACAGTAATATTCAGATGTGGTGTTAGCGAGGTCAGCATAAACAGGAATGACGCCATCGGGACAGAAGAGAATGTTATCAATGCCGGTGACTTGACGATCAAACCAGAACTGGACCGTGATGACGGGCACACCCTCGAACTGTGAGAGACGTTGGAAGTATGGATAACTGTCACGCCACTCCTGGGGAATGAGGCGATTGAGCTTGTGGACAGGCAAGGCAAGGAGGTAGTAGTCGCCCCGTACAATTTCACCGCTTGCCAGTTGCACACCATCCAGTTCTTGTGTCGGTGCATCTGCTTTAGGTAGCAAAGCACGCACTTTTGTGCCTGTACGAATAGTGCCACCAGCATTAGTAATGGCTTGAGCCAACGGACCAATGAGCTTGTCTTGCGGAGAGCCGTTAAGGAAGCCCATACGCGACGAATTGTCTTCACGGAGAAAGAGACCCGAAACGTCCAAGACGATTTTGGCCGAAAGCTCTTCCGGTGGAAGAAATTTGAGAGCAAGGGCCATAGGTAAGAACATCTTTTTAAGCATTTTATGGCTGATACCGTTTTTCAGGTGCCATTCTTCGTAGGTGATGCTATCTTGTTCTCGATAGTATTTTTCGCTGCCGAAGACGATAGCTGGCATAGCACGCGCCAACGTGAGTGTTTGAGGAAGGGTAAAATATTTTTGTCCAAAAACAGCTGGCACAAGATGAAGAGGGCTGGGGAGGTCAGCCGTGCGGAAGGCAAATCTTTCACCGTGCTCAAGCGTATAGGTCAGGGCGTGCTCTTTCCAAAGGATGTTATCGTAGATGCCCAGTTCGCGCATCAGCTTGAAGATTTCATCATAGGCTCCAAAGAAGACATGCAGCCCACTTTCAATCCAATCACCTTCGCTGTCTCGCCAGGAAGAAACCTTGCCACCGAGAATGTCACGGCCTTCGAGTAGTTCGACAGCAAAGCCGTTATCAAGGAGCATCTTAGCTGCTGCGAGACCGGCCAGACCTCCACCGCAAATGACAACTTTGGGTCGCTGCTCATTGTTGGCCTTTGAAATAAGAGGGGGATGTACGCGAGGTGTGGCTGTCATCTTCATGCTCCTTAAGATTTCATTACAAAGATCAAGGCGACCATCAGACCGCTCTACATAGTGGGATGCGCTCTACTGACTATTCAGCTACAAACACGAGGCTTTTGGCTCCTCACGTTTGTACCTACGCTCCTTAGTGAAGAACTACGTTGCATTCACCGGAGTTAGATCACCGATCTTTTTCCCTTGAGTAGTTTTGCTAACCGCACGGCGTTCTGGTTGGTGTTGGCATGGGCGTTGGCGTTGGTGTTTGGTGCTTCGTCGGTAGCGAAGGTGTTAGCGCAGATGTTGGTGGTATTGAAAGCGCTTGCCCTGTGAGTCCTGGCGTCAAGCATGGTGTACCTATCGCATGGGCAGTAGGATCGGCCACCGGTGATGGGGTACCAGTAGCAACTACCAGAGAAAAGTAAGCAGCATGATCGCCATCGACGGTACAAGATGGAGCATTGGATGATGCCTCAAACGTGACCGTGACCCGCACAATTTTATTGAGATCAGCCGCTCTATTAGCTGTGGAAACAGCAAAGACCGCCAGTCCGTCGGACGTGGTCGTAGCAGTGATAGTGGAAGCGTTGCCATCGTACCAATTCACGACTGCCGTTGCCTGCACTTGCCCAACACCTTGAGGATTTCCATCAACATTATGGACATATTTCGCATAAACCCCCACGACAGGTGTATTCAGGCTAGGGGTAGTGTTGCTCACCCAAGCAGAACAGCTATATGCAGTCAGTGTCGGCGTCGGCGATCCATCTTGACCAAGGTTAACAGTCATAGTCGCTTTTGGCTGGCCGAGACTACTGTCAGTGCCGCTACCACCACAGGCAACGATCAGCACGCTGAGTAGGAAAAGAAGAAAGATAGCTCCACATTTGAGATAGGTAGAAAAAGAGTTGTGTGTGCTAAGCCGTTTCCACCACATAGAACAAATATCACCTTTATATACTAAGAGTCTTTGACGTTAGTATAGCATAGCTGGGCTTGCATACGGCTTTTCTGCCAGATGTCTGCCATGAAAGTACTATTCCTGAGATATGCTTACCATTGCAATGAAATAAACGCAGAGGAAAAGAATATCTACCATACAGGCCATGTTCTGGAAAGGCAATTCCCAGAACATGGCCTGTATCCTGCATTTGAGGATGTTGTCACTGGACAGTGACTGTCAAATTCATATTTTGATGGATAGTACAGTAGAGGTGGAAAGTACCAGCCGTGTTAAAAGGACCGATTGCCCCACTATCATTGCCATTATACGTCTTGTTGACCGATGGAGCACCGCTTTCGGCTCCTGGTTTGGGAGCACCATTCACCCAGAAACCATTTACAATGATGTGCTGTGCTGAAGAGTCATCAACCAGATTGAGCATATCGCCCTTCTTAAGGGTAATGGAGGTTTGAATAAATACTGCTCCTCCCATATGAACTGTCGGGCCATTTGCCTGATTGGCCGTGTCTACAATGGCACACGCGGTCAATAGAACGGTGAGGATGCTAAATAGAGCTAAACCAAGAAACAGCTTGTTATACATGGGACTTCCTTTCACAATGTGTTGTATCGCTGTTGTTTGTGTCTCATGCGCGAATGCAGACACAACTCTCTAAGAGTCTATATATGTGTCACTCCGTATTATAGCAAATTCGCCAGGGTGAAGGGGATAGGTGAAAAGAAAAAGACAAGGAGGCTGATTCCTTGTCTTTTTCGAGTAGCGCATACGGGAGTCGAACCCGTGATCTCCGCCTTGAGAGGGCGGCGTCCTGAACCACTAGACGAATGCGCCTGGGCGTTACGAGCTATATGATAACCCGTCATTTGCCTTTTGTCAATAGCGTTTTTTCATCGGGGGCGCGTAGGGGTTTTGCATGGCCGGGGTAGCTGCGCGAGCCCGGCCACTACTATACCACGCGAAAGACGCCCGTAGTCGTGTATAGTAGTGGCCGGGCTCGCGCAGCTACCCCGGCCATGTAGCCTGACGCTACGCTTTGCGGAGATCGACGGAGCAGAGTTCGCCTTTGTGGCAGAACTTGAAGGCGAGACGGGTCCAGCCGTCAGGCCAACTGGGACGGGTGGTATAGCCATCATCGGTGAGGCGCAGACCGGCAAAGCCGAGAATAGTGGCTTGCCAGACAGCACCACAGCAGGCATCGTGAACACCCTCTGCCGTGTTGAGGCGCAAGTTCTCCAAGTCAAACTGGCGAGAATGACGTGAAGGGCGGGCGTGAGAGAAGAGCCGAAATCATGGTCGGTGATGGGATAGTAATAATCCCAGTTCGCTTTCTTCGTCTCATAGTCAAAGTCCTCGTCAAGGACAGTGAGTAGCATGAGCACATCAGCTTGCTTAACGATGCGATGCTCTTGTACACCCTGCATGCCGAGCAGAGCCTGATATGAGGTTTTACGCCCCCTGTATTTGCTCTGATCGAGAGGTTTGAGGTTGAAGAAGTTGTCAAACTGCTCAAACACACGCGTCTGCTGATCCTGTGGAATATATATGTGTTCAATGATATCGCGCCAGTGGTCGAGCCGTTTGTCACTCAAGTCAAGCTGGCGTGTAAGATTTTTGGCTCTTAAGGGGTCAGCCTGCTCTAGCCAGTGCAGCGCGTCGAGAGCCTTCTGTATACTCCACTTCGCCATGTAATTGGTGTAGGCATTGTTGTTCACATGTTCATGCCATTCGTCGGGGCCAATGACGTTGGTGATTTCGTAGTCATGGCGTTCTGCATGATATTCGATACGGCTGCCCCAGAAGGTAGCGATACTGAGCAACATTTCTGCCCCGTATTGTTGCATAAATTCATTGTCGCCAGTGACATCCCAGTATAGCCAGGCAGCATGAGCGATGCTAGCGGAGATGTGCAGTTCGAGCGGACCATTCAAGACAGATATCAGTTCGCCACTCTCCGGGTGAATAATCGAGGGTGGCGTGGCCTCTGAGCCATCGAGGGTACTTTCCCAGGGATATTGGGCACCCTCATAGCCATTCTCCTTGGCTTTTTCACGTGCGCCCGGCAACAGGTGATAGCGATAAAGTAGGAGATTACGTGCTATGGCAGGATGAACATAGATAAAGTAGGGCAGCATAAAGATTTCAGTATCGTGAAAGATGTGTCCGCGATAGCCAAAACCCGTCAGTCCCTTGGCGGCAAAACTGTACCGGCTGTCGTGGCTTGAAACACTAATCCGTAGCTGGTACAGACTATAGCGGATCGCCTGTTGGGCTTCGTCATCTCCTTCAATGATAATATCTGACACCTGCCAGTAGTCATGCCAGGCCTGTTGATGTTTCGCCACTAGCGCATCATAGGTAGGAGAGACATCTTGCTTGCTATCTGCTTGGGATGCTTGACTATGATAGTGGAGGATGGACTGATGATGCTCAAGCGCAGCGTGCAAAGGTGTGCGTGTATCGCGAGAGGTATACATAACGACGAGCTTCTCCGCCGTGATAGTGGCACCAGGAGCTAAAGTGCCACGCAAGCGGATACTAGGGGCGATATCTGAAGGTACAAACTCTTTCTGAAAGTCCGATGCGCTGGTGGTAAAACTCATAGACTGTACCAATTGCACACCCGAATGGCGTGTCTGTGTATTGAGCCAGAGGAGGTCTTGCTCCTGACTCTGTGCAAGAGTCTCCCAATGCATAAGGTCATAATTGCCAACAGCGATATTGAGGGTAGCCCATAAGGCAATGTCGAGCTCCTGACTGGAAGCTTGTTCATCAGAGGTCACGCTGTAACGGATGATACCCGCATGCTCATCTGCCAGACTGGCAAAGCGTTCGATGGTAATTTTGAGACGAATGCCGGTGGGGCTCTGCCAGTGGATGAAACGACGGAGAGCGCCATTGTACATATCAAGCGTGCACTGATAGCCCAGTATGGTACCCTGATCAAGACGAAAGCGTTCACCATTGACGAAAAGGGTGATCAGGAGCCAGTCGGGGACGTTAGCAAGCTCTTCTTTACCAACACTGATTTTGTCGAAAACGCCGAAGAGGAGCGTAGCCGGTGTGGCTTTGGGGTAGCTTTCTTCAAAACTTCCGCGTGTACCGAAATAGCCATTACCGATGCTATAAACGGTTTCGTGTACGTGAAGCTTTTTAGGGTCAAATTTGTCCTCATTAATATGCCAGAGGTTCACGGAGAGAATCCCTTTCTATCTGCATCCTATTGGGTCAGTTGCCAAGTCCTGCGGCATTAGCTACTGGCTATCTGCCTGTATTACGACTCTTATAAGCCAACACCAATGCCACTGTATTTGGCAAGTGACCCACTATGTATTCTGCAAGGTGTCGCATCAGGCTAACATGTCTTGCAGGTGTGTGTTGGCAAGCGTGGGTATAACTTTGTCGGCTTGATGAAAACGCTCTTTGGGGCCAATGCCAAGAGCTTGCATGCCTCCTTTTTTAATGGCCTCAATACCAACATCAGCGTCTTCGACTCCCAGACAATCGACTACCGGAATCTGGACAAGACCAGCAGCATAGACAAAGAGGTCTGGAGCCGGTTTGCCATTGATGACACTATAGCCATCAGAAATGCCGTCGAGCATGTCAGTGATCTGCAGGCTGTCTAGAACAGTGCGGCAATTTTTGCTAGCGGAGGCAATAGCAATTTTGATACCTGCCTGCCGAATTTCCTGTAGTAGTTCTCTACCACCTGAGACAAGGTCTTTGGGGCTCATATTCTTAATCAGATCGGTGTAATAACGGTTCTTGCGATCCATCATCTCCTGAATCTGAGCCTCAGAGTAGTGCCGGTCGCGAATGATATACATCAATGACTCGCGGCGGCTGACACCACGCAGATATTTATCGTTTTCCTCTTCAGTAAAGGGGATACCTTCATCATCAGCCAGATGTTTCCAGGCCTGATAATGATATACGGAGGTATCGGTTAAAACACCATCCAGGTCAAAAATAATTGCCTTTGGCTTTTTCATGTGAGTACCTTCTCCTGATATATAGCGAGGTAGTCTAACCTGATCCACAAGGGAAGCACTGCAGGTTAGCACCGCTCCTTGCCAAAATCGTATCGTAATTACAAATGAGAGAGCAAGATGCTCAAACTCATACTTCATAAACGTGCTAGTCACTAAGAAAGTAGCATGAACATACAAAAGGATGACACTATAGTATCAGTCCGGGCTGATCTCACATTCAACAGCAGAACCAGCCAGAAATGAGGCAATAACAGCAATACAGCCGAAAAACGATTCATTTCTCTTATTCTATCATGTCCAGGAGAGAGAGTTCTCACTCCTTGAGAGCCGCAAGAATGGTTGCTTCATCGAGTCGTGCATTTTGTCCGCGCCAGAGCTGTCGCCCATCGGGCATATGGCGCGAGTCACAGTAGATTTCAAGGCCATTACCATCGGGGTCATCAAAGTACATGGCCCAACTGATAAAGTGATCGACGGCGGCCACAGGAATGTCTGCTTCGGTAAGAGCGCGGTATGCCTCGGCGAAGGCATGCCGATCTGGGACTTCAAAGGCGACGTGATAGAGACCGGTGCCATAGGCAGGTGGATGCGGTGCGTTGGGGCCGACCTCTTGCAATGCGATATCATGATGAAACTGGCCTGCGCTGAGGAAGGCATAATTGGCAACCCGCTCTGTTTCTTGAAGTTTGAGATAACGGGTGTAGAAGTCGATAGAACGTTGAAGGTTACGTACTTTGAGATGTGCATGGCCGATTTTGGTTGTATAAGACATGAGGTTCCTCCTGAGTCACAACTTGCAAGTGTGCTTGTATCTTACAACAAAGAAGAAGTATGTTATAATGCCGCCAAATCAGAAAAATGAGGGCAGATTATGGCACTTACATCACGTTTTGAAGAGGCGTTGACGTTTGCAACACAGTTGCATGCGAAGCAACTACGCAAGGGGACAACGATCCCCTATGTCGCGCATTTGTTGGCGGTGACGGCTCTGGTGCTGGAGAATGGGGGAGACGAGGATGAAGCGATTGCGGCATTGCTGCATGATGCAATTGAAGATCAGGGTGGAGCGGCTACCCGTGAAGCGATCCGGCGTCGCTTTGGGAATAGGGTGGTGGCGATTGTGGACGGTTGTACGGATGCAGACGTGACCCCGAAGCCACCATGGAGGGCACGTAAGGAGGCATACATTGCCCATTTACGCAAAGCACCAGCATCAGTGCGCCTGGTTTCGACGGCAGATAAACTGCACAATGCGCGTGCAGTCTTAGGAGATTATCGTGTGATGGGCGAGACTCTATGGCGACGTTTCCATGGTGGGCGCACGGGTACCTTGTGGTACTATCGTGCCGTTGTGACGGCGTTACGGGAAGGTGGAACAAGTCCATTGATTGAGGAGCTTGATAGAGTAGTGACAGAGCTGGAGCAATTGGCAGCTGAGGGTATTTAGAATAAGCAAGCTACCGGAGTTTGAGGGGTAGGCATCCTCATTCAGGGGTGCGCATGCGATTTTGGCAAAGAGTTCATGGGGGTTCCAGTTGCAGAGGCGACCTCGAGGGTCGCCCTCTGCAACTTGCCAAAATCCTACGCATCCTCATTCAGAGCCTCGCCACGCTGCAACTTCAACGCATTTTGGGTCGAGAAGAGCACATTGCGACGTAAGCGTTGCGCGACCATGTAGCGTGTAGCCGCAACCAACGCTAGGCGACCATCGGGATGGCTCGCCCCCAGAGTTGCTTGTTGACGCATGCCAGCATCGAGCATTTGGAAGGTGTGGAAGGTCGCATCCTCGCGCAGCAACGCCTTTCCCAGCGTCGCCTTCAGATCGGCCAGTGGATACTCCCGCTCCTGATAATAATGGACAATGGCCGCCGCTTCCTCAACCTGCTGAAATTCTGCGCAATAGAGCAATCGCTCCAACAGTCCCGCCCGATCATCAAGCATTGCTGGAATCGCCGCCTTGCCGCGCTCGGCTGGCAAGAGAGCACGTGGAATATTGAGAAAATGCGTTAGGTAGACGAACATGGCCCCATGCGTGATCGCCCTCATCAAAGCCATATCACCTTCCAGCGAACGCCCCACGGCACGGCGCGTAAGCGCATCGATAGCATTAGCGTAGCTCATGACGTGCAAGACATCATCCCAGTCCTCCTCGTTTTGCACATGGAAGCGAGCGACACGGTGGATACCAGCCCGCGCCAGCACACTGCTGAGACTCTCAACAGGCGCACCTTGTTCCAGGGCACGGTGCAACGCCTGCGTAATCTCATCGGGCTTTCCCGCCAATAATACATCACGCAGTGCCTCTGGGCGTCCATTCCGCGCCCACTGGAGGTTGCGTGGCTGTGCTAGCAGCGTGGGAAGCGCCGCGAACAACGCTTCCTGAGGTTCTATCGTCTCCTGCCAATCGGCATCTTCTTCGTGGCGAAAGCCCATCGCCATAGGTCGTACGACCGCCGAAAGCGTCGTGGCTAGCACCTCACGTGCATCAGAATCACCCGCAGGCAACGAACCATCAGTCGTCATCACCTCGAACAATTCAAAAGCCTTGTTGGTAAAGTCAATGACATGGCCTGTACTCAAAAAGTAATGGTCGGTCGCACCAGCCAGCAGCAGATCGACCAGGTCTTCCATGGAGTATCTAGCGGCAACCGCCGTACGCAGGATGCGCTCGGCTCCGGCGGCCTCGCGGTCTTCGATGAAGAGGCGAAACCAGTGTTTGAGTTGTGCTTTGTTGGTAAATTGTGTTGTGGGCAATGGACGCAGCATGCGACGCGGTGGACCAGCAAAGGCATCGCGTGCACAGTTGATGAGGCCGTGGACGTCAGCCAGAGCCTTGTCATCCTCCTGCAAATACGGCACGAGCACTCCCATGCACGTCAGGATGGTCAGCCCCATCGAGAAACCTCCCTGGCGGAAGCGCAGGCCATGCATCGCGGCTGCGCTGAGGATGACACGGTCGGCGACTCCGTTGGCACGTAGACCTGCCACCGCTTTGGCCAGCAGGAAGGTATTGCGTTCCTCCATGCCCTGGCGCAGATCACCCAGAAACTTTTCGGTGCGGCTGCGCACATAGCCTTCCAGGGGCGTGGGACTAACCCAGATCTCGCCGTCGCGAATCTCCAGCGGGAACACGGCTACATCGTCTCCGCCTTCGGTAAAGCAGCCACCAGAGGCGAGATCAAAACGCCAGTGGTGCCAGTGGCAACGCAAGACACCATCTTTGATAGTTCCCTGCGAAAGGGGATAGCCCATATGTGGACAGCGGCTATCGAGTGCTCTGATCTGTCCATCAGCACGCATCAATAAAATATGCCGGTCTTCCAGCGTGACGACTTTGAATGGACGCTGCTCCAGTTCGGCAACGCGAGCAGCGCGGATGAAGTGCCGCCCAGATGATTCAAAGCTATTATCGGTGGTGTCGGTGTAGGTGGGTTGCATGTAAGATATGCTCCTTTTTGGTTCTCTAGAGTGGACTGAACGTGTGCTCTCTCGAGATGCTGTCAACAAGATGCCCATCCTAGACGAGCAAGGCGATGTTGTACGGGCCCGTTGCATCAAACCCGCAGGGTGGGGCTCGGCGAACGGACGAACGAGAACACCCCATTCGCCAATAGCATCTCTATCGCAAGCATAGCGTATAGATTAGGATCTGTGACTGTTCGAGAGGACAGATGAAAAGGTCATCCGCGACATCCTCTCTATGTTAGAGCCCAAACTGAATTGGTACCTGTTCAGGTGGAATAAGCTTATACGGCAAAACGAAGCAGCAACCCCATTCGTGTACATAGGGAGGACTTTTTATGTCAATAGGGGAACAGGCTGGAGCCAGAAAGGGAGGGCATAGCCGTGAAGGTACCAATAGTTGTTGGCTTACCGCAAGTGGTTCTTTTTGTGATTGCGTTGATAGGTTTAGGGTTGTTGATCTCAAGTGTGATGGGGTTGATGAGACTACCTGAAAGGGCATATCTTACTGAGGAGGAGAAAGAAGAAGCACGGAAATTTGGCAGAAGGCCGCACCGACGATATCGAGGGTTGAGGGTTGGACGTGGATTGGGTGGCGTTGTTTTACTTGTAGTAGCAATTTCATTATTGTGGTTGACATTTGTGGTCCAGAGCTATCTGGGTTTAACAGGTGATATTAAGGTTGCTCGCATTCATGCCACACACTTTGCCAACCTTCCGCATCAGATGAGTGTTGAATTGATCCAGTATGATCAAGGCGGTCGTCAGCTTTCGGATCAAACGTATGCTCTCAATGGCGATGAATGGATGCTCCAAGGAGATATATTGAAGTTTACAAATTTGGTAAACATCTTGGGTATCCATTCAGGTTATAAGCTGACGCGCATGGAGGGACGCTTTGATGATCCCAATCTGGAAAGTAAGTCTCAGCATGTCGTGATTACCCTAAACGGGGGCGATGATAATTTTTTCCAGACCGCACACAATCAGGAAGGATGGCTCAGTCCTTTCGTTGATGCTACCTATGGCAATGCGGTGTTTGTTCCAGCCGATGGAACGTACGATGTGTTTGTGTCGCAAACCGGCTTGTTTGCGCGACGGGTTTAATAGGTCTGAACTCCAAAAGAGAGGCAAGCAAGGTTGTATGGGCATATACAGCCTTGCTTGCCTCTCTTTTAGGACTTTTGTGGATGAGGCAGATTTGTCATGCTTGCTCCATTTCTCTAGCAGGTCCAGGGAATGTTCACTTTACCCTCTTTTGATGAGATGCTAAGCTGGCCCGGATGTGGACATGGAGAAAGAACATAGACACTCACTCTTTGTTGTGTACCCGGAGAGAGGACACCTCTTGCAGGTATAAAGCTGGCAAAGCCATCGTTACTTGAGGCAGACCAGCGAAGTGAACCCGAATGAGTGGACGGTAGTTGTAAGAGCAAGGTACAGAGATAATAGGCACCAACTCTTTGACAACTCGCGGCGTGCAAGCTTGTTGGAGTTACTATAAGTGATGAGGTTGG
>WNGR01003802.1_pt1 | contig 20612 bp, 16 predicted proteins | sample 5407581 | NCBI WGS metagenome assembly WNGR01 (sample SAMN13153383, study PRJNA577476) | soil metagenome | isolation source: 80 cm soil or saprolite under Garry oak tree replicate 2 | place: USA:California | collected 2016-06-15
CGCGAGCTGGGTTCAGAACGTCGCGAGACAGTTCGGTCTCTATCCGTCGTGGGCGTGGGAACATTGAGGGAAGTCATCTTCAGTACGAGAGGACCGAGATGGCTGGACCGCTGGTGAGCCAGTTGGCCTGCCCAGGCCATAGCTGGATAGCTACGTCCAGAAAGGAGAAGCGCTGACAGCATCTAAGCGCGAAGCCGCCCCCAAGATGAGTGTTCCCATCACTTTCTCGAGAGAGTGATGAAGATCCCAGGCAGACCACCTGGTAGATAGACCGCGGGCGCACGCCTGGTAACAGGTGCAGCCAAGCGGCCCTAATGATCTAACGGCTTGTTCACATACAGTATCTTCGCGGCACGCAGGAGAGCGAGCCTGTCTCTCTCTCGGCTGGCTGGTCTCGGCAAAATTGAGGTAATAATGTCTTTCGGTAAGAGGGCGCACCATCGTGCGCCCTCTTTTTGCCATTACATCCTGGGAGGAATATATCATCTCCTCCTCGCTCACTCGTTTTTCACGAAGCGCACACATATGATACAATGCAAGCCGTAGCCAGTCTTACGCCTATTCGCCACAGAAAGGAAGAGCGCCGCCCGCCATGCTCATCGACTTTCATACCCACCTCTTCCCACCCCATATTCGCCACCATCGGCAACGCTACTGCGACCGCGATCCCTGGTTTCACCATCTCTATAGCCATCCTCGTGCCTATATCGCCAGCGCCGAAGACCTCATCGCAGAAATGGATGGCTCAGGCGTCGACATCTCCATCGCCTTCTCCTTTGGCTGGACCGATCCCGCCCTCATCGTCGAAACTAACACCTACATCATCGAAGCCATGCGCCGCTTTCCCGGACGCATCTACGGCATGGCCGTCCTGCTGCCCACCACCGGCGACCAGGCCATATACGAACTCGAACGCTGTGCCCAGGCCGGCATGATCGGCCTGGGCGAACTCATGCCCCATGGACAGGGCTACCGCCTCAGCGACATCCCGCTCCTCACTCCCATCATCGAAGTCGTGCGACACCACCGTCTCCTCGTTCTCTCCCATTGCAGCGAACCGGTCGGTCACCTCTACCCGGGCAAAGGCAACGTCTCCCTTTCCGACATCGTCGCCTTCCTCACCGCCTTTCCAGACATCCGCTTCATCGCAGCGCACTGGGGCGGCGGACTCCCTTTCTATACCCTCATGCCAGAAATCCAGCGCATCACCGCAAACGTGTGGTATGATACTGCTGCTACCGTCTATCTCTACCATCACAACATATTTCCAACGGTAGCCAGCCTCGTCGGCGCCAATCGCATCCTGTTCGCCAGCGATTATGGCCTGCTGCGCCAGAAGCGCATCATCCACCATATCCAGCAGTCTGGCCTGGATGCCCAATCCGTCGAAATGATCCTGGGTAAGAACGCTCAACACCTGCTAGGACTGGACCATCAACCATAACATGCGAGTAACATCATTAGGAAGCGGCAGCAGTGGCAACTCCCTGCTCATCGAAGCCGGACCGCAAGGCCGCACAAAAATACTCATAGACGCAGGCTTTCCCGACCGCGTCGTAACAGAACGCCTGCGCATCGTCGGAGTCACACCCGCACAGCTTCAAGGCATCTTGATCACGCACGAACATATCGATCATATTCTAGGCGTGCCGCTCTTGAGCAAACGCTATGCACTTCCCATCATCACAGACCCGCGTACATACACTGCCATGCAGCATATCTTCGCTGAAAGCATCGTACACACCGAATCGGGCGCACTCATCCCCTTAGACGCCGAGTATGGTAGGGGCGACCCTCGCGGTCGCCCTGATTCTGAACCCGCTCGCCCTGGTTTCGACCCCGATTCTGCGCTATTTAGCCCACTGCCGCTTGGGACTCGTAGTGTCATCGGCGATATCGAAGTCATCTCATTCCCCGTCTCGCATGATGCCACAGCGCCGTGTGGCTACCTGTTAAGCGCCGGTGGGTGCCGCGTGTGCGTCGTCATCGACACAGGCATCGTTACCAACGCCATGCTCGAAGTCATCAAGCAGGCGGATTTACTCATCCTGGAATCCAACCATGATCGCGCAAAGCTGCTGCGTGGTCCCTATCCCTACATGCTCAAGCAGCGCATACTCAGCGAGACGGGACATCTCTCTAATGACCAGGCAGCCGAGGCCGTCTTGCGTACCTGGCGCAGCGATGCCGTGCGCTGGCTCTGGCTCTCCCATCTCAGCCGCACCAATAATACACCCAAACTGGCATTGCAAAACATGCGAGAGCGCATCAAGGAAGCCGGGGCCAATCTAGCGCAAATACACATTTCAGTCTTGCCCCCACAGATGGGCGGCGTATGGGACTCAACACAATTGTGGCACAGCCATACGCTCTGGGAAATGCCGGGCTGACAACCATTCATCCCCTAAGGGCGGAGGCGTGTAGATGTGGGGTTGGGACGTTTGCGTTGCCCGCCGCGCCTGAATGAAAATGAGGAACATAAGGATTTAAAGTTACCATGAAACTATCGCGATCTCAAAAAATCATCCTGTACTATATTGTACCGCCAGTGCTATTGGTGACAGCCATCGTCCTGGTGATCTTCATTTACCTGCAAGTTCATAAACCCGTCGAAATGGATGTCACCTCTACCGGCTTCACATTAAGCACCATCGAAATTAACGAAGGCGAAACCGTCCACTTCGTCAATCATTCAGACGTCGTCCAGGTCCTCTGCCTGGGCCAGAACAAAATCTGTGATGCCGGTGCCATCGCACCAACCGCTTTGAAAGAACCCGGTATACGGCTCAACCCGGGCGCATCCACCGACGTAGTTTTTGATCGATATGGAACATTCGTAATCACCAGCATAACCATGCCCGGCGTCAATCTAAAAATCACCGTCGATTCCGCCGGGTGAGCAGGTCCCTACACTGGAGCCTTGCTATCCTGCGTCAAAGCGAGACGGGCGCGCTCCGCGTCATGTTCCGCCTTCAACGACTCGAAGAAGCCTATGGCCCGCTCAAAGTAGGAGTGGGCGAGGCCAAGGTCAGCCGCCCGCGCATCTGCCCGCTCCTCGAAATCAGCGCGGTTCACCACATCAGCATGGCGGCGATAATATAGCCCCAGGCAGTAGAGGGTTTGTCCCCGTTCCCAGGGAATATCCAGGAGTTCGCATTGCAACAGCGCTTGCTTTAGATTATCTTCAGCCGCTTCCCATCGCTCTTGTTCCAGGAACATCCGCCCGCGCGCCCGCAGCGCAATCGCCAGGAATTTACGCGCTCCAGACTGCTCTGCCAGCGTCACCGCGCGTTCACAATACTCCTGCTGTATATCAGCATCTTTCCCGGTCATGACCGCAAGCTCAGCCAGTAATGCCACCACTGATGGCTTCGGAAATGGTTCTGAGCGTTGCAGTGCTGTGGTAAAATGGGCGCAGGCGCGTTCCCACTCCTCGCGCGCAAGAAAGATACTTCTGGACGGTTCAGGCTCGATTCCTCGTTGCTCCGCCAATCGTCTGTACTGGCGAATGAGTGAATCGCTCTCCTCAATATTACCCCTGCGGTAGGAGATATCTGCCAGGGTCTCCAGCACATCTAAAGTCCACTCGTCATCCAACTGGTATTGTTCCGCCAGTTGCAAGATGCTATAAGCCACCTCACGCACCTCATCCCAGCGGTTCCATTCGTACCAGACATACATGCGCCCCACCATACTGTAAAGCAGCATCGAAGGGCTTTCCATCGTCTGCGCAATGCGCCAGGCGCGCCCAAACCACATAGCAGCAGTGGGATAGTCCGAAATGTTAAAATGCGCCCAGCCCAGCGAAAGGTACAGGTCGTAAAGTTCTTCCCGCCCCGAAATCTGTGAAGCGATCTCCTGGCGGCGATGCTGGGCCTTATGTTGCTCCAGGTAATTTCGTTGTTTCTGATAGATAAACCCCAGGGCATCCAGTGTGAGCCAGAGCGCTCCCGTGTCCTCAACCTTCTCGGCAATACGCAAGGCCTCATAAATACGATCCAGGCTCTCTCCGGCGATCTTGATTCTCTCATCCGGGGTGGCACTCTTCAATTGCCGGATATATCCCATGGCCTGGTAGGTCAAGAACGCCGCGCGATCTCCATTGGGCGGTTGCCCCGCCAGCAACGCTAACCCGGCGTCGATATACGAGCGTATCTCTTGCATATCGGGCCGCTTATTGAACCAGCCCAGCCAGCGTGTGGAGAGTTCTGCCAGGCGTGTATACAGGCAGAGCAGGTCTTTTTTATGGACAAGCGGTCCCTGCTGCATAAGCTGGAGCGCGTGCGAATACTCATGCCAGGCTTCGTCGGCGTTTGCGCGCTGCGCATACGCATCACCGAGTTTCTGGTGCATCCGGGCGATTGTCAAGTTGTCTGCATCATTCTCGATGAGCAAATCCAACGCCTCCGTGTAGGCTTGAATGGCGCGGATCGTATAGTAGCCGCGAAACGCCTGGTCTCCAGCCATGGTCAAGTAGGTGATCGTGCGACGAATCAACTCTTGCCGCGTGATCCGTGTTGGATTGAGACGTATCGCGCTGTCCTCGTTGGCCTCTTCGGACGAGGTAAATCTTGCCCCCACTTTCACAGAATGCGCAAGCAGACCGGCAGACCAGGTAGCGAGCGCCTGTTTGTAGTGGTAGGCCAACAATTCAGCAAACTGCTCCACATTGTCACCAACCGTTGCCTCGATCCAGAGAGCCAGTTGCGTGTGTTTCTGTGAGCGCCGGGTACGCGGAATATTGTTATACACCACGTCGCGGATCAGAATATGCTTGAAGCTGAATACGCGATCATGCGCGATAGGCGAGCGTAACGATTTCTCCGTCTCAATGATAAATTCGCGTTGTATCAGCGCCTCGATAGTAGTATTCAAGGTCTCGCGATCAATGCCCGCGGCCAGTTCGAGCAATCCCCCCAGCCAGAAAGTGCGTCCGATGATAGCCGCATCTTGTAGCACCTGCTTCTCCACCTGACTGAGCAGGTCAACGCGCGCCGCCAATACTCCCTGAACCGTATCAGGAAGACGTGGTAGGGGCAGCACGTAATGCTGGTCAATGAGCGTATCTTCTGGTGGAGTGGCAGGGCTGGCCAGTTCACTCAGCACCGCTTCATTTTGCTCGCTGGGACGCCAGCAACCATCCTGCTTCACCAGTACACCCTGATCAATCAGCATACGGACGATCTCTTCAACAAAAAATGGATTGCCCTCGGCGCGGCTTTGAATGGTATGGTATAACACATCGGGCAAATCCTGCGTATTCAGCAGTCCAGTAATCAGTTCGCCGCTCTCCTCTCTGCTCAACGACTCAAGCACAATCGTCGTAAAATTGCGCCGTCCACCGCCCCATTCTCGACGGCGCTCAAAGAGATCGGGACGAGCCGGGCAGATAAACAGAATGGGCGCCTGGCTGATGCGGTCCGTCAAATACTCTAGCAGGTCAAGCAGGGCTTCATCCGCCCATTGCAAATCATCGATCACCAGAATAAGGGGGCCCTGTTCTGCTATAGCCTCGAGGAAGACTCGCCATGCGCGCATCAACGCCACCTGCGGACCTCCCTGCTCGGTGCTTTTGCTATATGTGCTGCGTTGAATTTCTCGTCGATCACCCGTGTACTGCGCACCGCTGCCATCACTGAACCCACTACCAATACTGCGGATGAGCGCGTGCGCCACCTGCTCTGCATCTTCACTGCTTTGAGCAGCAGTAAGCGTATCAAGCACAAACTGTACCAGGCGCTCTTCTAACGCTTCGCGTCTTTCTCCTTCGCGCACATTCAGCAAAGACCGCAAGATCTCAATCAGGGGCCAGTAGGTAATGCCCTCCCCATAGGGAGGACAGCGCCCCTGCAACACACGCGGGTGAGGACCCACTTTATCGCGCCCATGCGCGCTCGAAGCGCTTTTCGCCGCTTCCTCTTCGCGCAGGATAAATTCTCGTACCAGGCGTGACTTTCCAATGCCTGGCGTCCCCAGCAGGGTAATCAGGTGTGGGCGCTGCTCAGCCTGCACGCGCGCATAGGTGGTGTGCATCAGTGTTAGTTCCAACTGGCGCCCCACCAGGGGAGATTGCAGCCCTTCGATACCACGTGGATGTTGAGCAATAGCCGGTGAACCCTCGCGCCCACCCTTCAAGCCCTGCACCACCCACGCGTGCACCGGCTCATGCTTGCCTTTGAGCAGCAAGGGAGCAATCGGGCGAAAATCGAACACATTGCGCGTACTCAAATAGGTGCGTTCGCCCACGAGAATCGTATCGGGGCTGGCAGCCTGTTGGAGCCTGGACGCCACATTCACCGCATCACCCGTAATCAGAAAATCCTGTCGTCTGAACTGCGCTCCGGGAGCTGCCACATCACCCGTATTGATGCCTATACGCATTTGCAGCCGTGTCGCCGACGGGTCATGCTCCAGGCGTCTAGTATTGAAGCGATTGAGCGCTGCCTGCATATCCAGCGCCGCGCGGATAGCCCGGTCAGGATCATCTTCATGCGCGGCAGGTGCGCCGAATATCGCCATCACCGCATCTCCGATATATTTCTCAACGGTGCCGCCATGCCGCCGTATTTGCTCCGTCATCAGGTTGAAATACCCTGTCAAAATTGCCCGCATATCCTCCGGGTCCAGCCGGTCCGCCAGTGGTGTTGAACCCGTAATATCCGCAAACATAATCGTCACCACCCGCCGTTCCTCTGGCGTCGTCAACCTATCTATACTACTCTTGTTGCCATCAAACGCCGTTGCTGCTCGTTTATTATCAGTAGTAGAGGCGCGATTGATCGCGCCCAAAGCCGGATACTGCCTTTCATCCTGCCTGATCGTAGGCAGAGATACAGTGTCGTTGGCAGGCTGGCTATCAAAGATTGTCGCGCCTGAAGTGGAAGCCTGGTTAATCCGGTTGATTGTGTTGGCCTCTTTGATCTCTTGTGTATCCGTCTGCGTATCTCTTGTAGAGGGCGTTCCCGCGTTCCTCACCCGCTCCGTTATTGATGGCAATGGCAAACCACATTCAATACAAAATTTAGCCGCAGGTGGGTTGACCGTTCCGCAATTCGGACAGACAAGCAAGCGATAGCCGCATTCAAGGCAAAATTTAGCATTGGGTGGATTGAGAGTCTGACAGTTCGGACAACGCATAGATAATCCAGTCTTAGGGTTGGTAAACGGGGCGACCAGGGAGTCGCATAAGTGTTAAACGTTCAAGGGATACAGATTTATTGTACAACAAATCATGACACCAACGGTGTTGATCTTGCACGAAAAACATGTAATGACCTGGGACTATTTGTCCCCATGCTTGACGATATACACAAATTTGCGTAGTATGTGTAGGGGTCATCTCGCCCGCCTGGAAGAAGAAGGAAGTTTTACATGCAGCCAGATTTTCAAGTTGAGAGTCGTAGCTATGACCAGTTGTACCGCGGGTCATGGCGTGGATATAAATTAGATGCTACAACACAATTGAGTGATGAAGAAACAGCGGAAATAGCCAGGGACGGTGTGCGTCTCTGGCTCCCCGCAGGCACCCCTATGCATTGGGCTACCAGAACCCGGCCATTACGCTACAATTGTGTCCAATTCTACTGGCCTGAGCGATGGTATACCCTGAGCGCATTTTACGACGACCGCTCTTTAATTCATACCTACGCCTCCATCATTCAGCCGACTGAGTTTGAGCAAGATCGTGTCCGGTATATTGATCTTGACCTGAGTCTGTTGGTCAAACCAGACCTCAGCTACGAAGTCCTAACTCAAGCCGAATTTGACCAGTTGGCGGATACATTGGGGTATAGCGAAGAAACGCGCATCGGCGCATTGCTGGCAATGGATACCCTTACCAATGCTATCCAGCTGGCCGTGGGCCTCTTCGCCACCATTCCTCATACGCTCCGCCAGGCAGACTTTCGCCTGACCAATTGCTATAAATAGTTTTCACGCGCGGGAGAAATCTATGCCTGAACGGATTGACCATGTCGCCATCATCGTACGTGATATCGAACAGGCTCTGCACTTCTATCGAGACACGCTCGGAATCACCCCCAGCGCAATCAAAGAAGTTCCAACCGAGCAGGTGCGTATCGCCTTCCTACCCATGGGTGGCCCCGGCGGCAGCGAAATCGAGCTTGTCCAACCCACCACCAGCGATTCCAGCCTGGCGAAATTCCTGGAGAAACGCGGCGAGGGCCTGCATCACATCTGCCTGGAAGTGGACGATATCGACGCCGCGCTCGCCGAAATGCAGGCAAAAGGCGTGCCTGTTCTTGATAAGCAGCCCCGCATCGCCGCCGAGGGACGCGCCATTTTTATTCATCCCAAAGCCGCGAACGGGGTACTGTTGGAGTTGGTGGAGCGCGAGGAGTCTCCTGAGTGACCCTTACAATGGTATATTCCCATGTTTCTTTGGCGGATTCGTATCGCGTTTATTCTTCAGCATTTCCAATCCTGTAATCAGCTTGGCGCGTGTTTGACGTGGCTCAATCACCTCGTCAACGTAGCCGCGACTGGCGGCAATGTAAGGATTGTTGAACTTCTCGGTATATTCAGCGATCAGCTCTTTGCGGTGTTGCTCAGGATCAGTTGCTTTATCGATCTCATCCTTAAAAAGGATGTTGACTGCGCCTTCCGCGCCCATCACTGCGATTTCCGCCGTCGGCCAGGCATAGTTGAGGTCGCCACGTACATGCTTACTGTTCATCACATCATATGCGCCGCCATATGCTTTGCGCGTAATTACCGTGATCTTTGGTACCGTTGCCTCGCAGTAGGCGTAGAGCAACTTCGCGCCGTGCCGGATAATACCGTTGTGTTCCTGGCTTACGCCCGGTAGGAAGCCTGGCACATCCACGAATGTGATAAGAGGAATATTGAAGCAGTCGCAGAAGCGTACAAAGCGCGCACCCTTGTCGGCTGAATTGATATCCAGCACACCTGCTAATGAACCGGGCTGCTGCGCCACGATGCCAACCGAACGTCCATTCAAACGCGCGAAGCCTACAATAATATTGGTGGCAAAATACTCTTGCACCTCGAAGAACTCCTCATCATCGACAATATGCTGGATGATTGCCTTCATATCGTATGGCTTATTTGGATTGTCCGGGATGATGCTATTGAGGGCTTCGTTGGCGCGCGTCGGCGAATCTTTGGGTGTGATGCGCGGTGGGTCATCAAGATTGTTGGAGGGAATGTAGCCCATCAACTGGCGAATCATACGAATGCAGTCCGGCTCACTGGGGCAGGAGAAGTGTGCCACGCCGCTGATGCTGTTGTGAACCATGGCCCCACCAAGCTCTTCAAACGTGACGTCCTCGTGCGTCACCGTCTTGAGTACGTTTGGCCCCGTCACAAACATGTAGCTGGTCTGCTCCACCATAAAAATAAAGTCGGTGATGGCGGGGGAGTAGACCGCGCCGCCCGCGCAGGGTCCCATAATGGCAGAAATCTGTGGCACGACGCCCGATGCCAACGTGTTGCGCAGGAAAATATCGGCATAGGCTCCCAGGCTGACCACGCCCTCCTGGATGCGCGCCCCGCCTGAGTCATTCAGCCCGATGACGGGTGCGCCATTCTTCATGGCGTGATCCATGATTTTACAGATTTTCTCGGAGTGCGCCTCGGATAGCGAACCCCCGAATACCGTGAAATCCTGCGAGAAGACATACACCAGGCGACCATCGATCTGTCCATAGCCAGTCACGACCCCATCACCCGGTATTCTCTGTTCGTCCAGCCCAAAGTCCGTTGAGCGATGCGTGACAAACATATCCAGTTCATTAAACGTGCCGGGGTCTAAAAGCAAATCAAGGCGCTCGCGCGCCGTGAGTTTGCCTTTTTTATGCTGCGCCTCGATACGTTTGGATCCACCGCCGAGCATAGCGGCTTCTTTCAATCGGTGTAGCTCTTCAATCTTCTCTTTGGTGCCTTTCAAAGCAGGCGTGTCTTGTGGAGTGCGTTCACTGGTGGTCATATGCCTATCTCCATATGTGCTTTCGTGAATTTTGGTACGTATGGAAGTATAGCATGTGGGTTGGAGGTGTGTCTAACCAGGTTCAATTGTCTCACCATTGAACCTATATTGCTGCCATGTCGTCTATACGCTATACTCAAATTACTATTAGGGGATATCTCCCGATAGTTTGAGAATCCCTCTTGTGAAAGGGTCAGAAAGATGGATAAAAGAGATATTGAAGATGCTAAAGCTCTAATAAAGAAAATTCAAATCTCAAATGCTCAGGAGGTATTCGAGCTAATAACCAGATATACGAAACAGCAGAATGTTGAAGCGAGAGTACAATATATTGTTGAAGAGCTATTTGAAGAATAGAAGATCGGAGGCAAAGGCACATGGTTGCACCTAAATACTGGTGGCATCGACAAACAGCCTCGGAGACTTTTGAACGTATCAGCAACGGAACAACTCCCTGGGTAGCTATTGGTGATTTTTTAGATGATTGGAGAACTTCTGCTGTACAGGATCGACTTGAATTAGTAAATGCCCCAATAGCGCATGCCTCCACACCTGAATTACAGAAATGGGCAGCCTTTATTGCTGCAATGGTAGAGTGGCTCTGCTGGCAGGATGGTTTACCATTTCCTGGGTGGACAGATCAACAAGACTATATTCTAACGGAACCCTGGTTTCTCTATAACGGGCGGAACTTACGAGCGTGGCAACTGGTGACAACACCGGCTCCTTTCAAAATGCGCAATATCTATGGGGGAGACCGGATGCTTGACCGTGTTTAGAGTGTTACTCACCCTCATATCAGCGCAACGGATTTTTTATTGAATTGGGAGCAACTGCCGTAACGTTTGCCAATCCAGTTCAGCGAAATGCTGAATAATCATATCTGCTCTCGATAGATCTTGCTCATCATTAAAACCATTGCGGAAGCCAATGCAGTACATACCAGCGTTTTTAGCAGAGAGGACGCCGTTTTTTGAGTCTTCTATGGCGATACAGCGGGTTGGACTTACACTAAGCCGTTTTGCGGTGAGAAGGTAGATGGCTGGTGAAGGTTTTCCTTCTCCCTCAAGTTCATCGGCGCTTACTATTGCTTGAAATGATTCGCACAAATTGAAGCGCTCGAGCATAATGTTTATCCAGGTTCCGGGAGAAGAGGAAGCCAGCGCAACGGGGATATGATTGGCATGCAGGGCTGATAGTAGTTCCGTGAAACCCTCAATGAGAGACACTTTTTGCCCGTATATGACGTTTGCCATCTCCTGGTAGAGTTCCAGGAACTGTTCTTTTGTTTTTTGTAGTTGATAGGTGCTGGCAAGCAGTGCGTACAGATCATGTACTCCAAGACCGAGGATCTTATCTTGATCATCTATGCTCCAGGTCGGAATAAGTGATTGTAAAAAATATCCCTCGGTAGTTTTCCAGTGGATTTCACTATCGACGATAACGCCGTCCATATCAAAAATGACTGCATCCATGTAAAGGATACCTCGCTATTTCTCTAAAGATGACTGACGAGCAGAAGATGAGCTAATGATGGATGTGCTATACTGCTCGTATTATATTCCCATTAACGACTGTTCGCTTCACAAAGGGGACTATCATGGCCGTTACATCCAAACCTGAAACCTCTGTCGAGAATCGTGTCGCTGGCTGGCTCACACCTGAAGAGTTCAGTATTTTAGAAACCGTCTGTGATACTTTTTTTCCCTCACTTGAACCTCCTGACGGAAGTTCTGAAGAGTTAGCAGCCTACTACCGCCGCAGCGCACGCATCCTGAATGTTGCCCATCTTATAGCCGAAACCCTGGCATTTGAAAATGAGGATGAACAAAAGAAGTTTCACAAGTTGTTAAGCTTGCTAGATAGCCTGCTTGGAGGACTGATGCTGATTGGCAGCCCGCGCAAATTCAAGTCGCTTTCGCAGGAGAAACGCGAGAAGTACCTGACGGCGATGGCAAATAGCCCAATGGGACAATTGCGGCAGGGCTATCAAGCGATCAAACGTCTCGCCGGGTTCATCTACTTCTCTGCCCCCAACGCGCAGGGCGTTAACCCGAATTGGAATGTGCTGGACTACACAGCACCGTCCCCACTACCCGCTGATGTTCCCCAACCGATCAAACCATTAACCATCTCTGAAGATACGATATTGGAAGCTGATGCTGTTGTTATCGGTTCCGGCGCGGGAGGCGGTGTTGTTGCTGCCGAACTCGCGTTAGCTGGTAAGAGTGTGATTGTGCTAGAGAAAGGCGGCTATCATAACGAAGCTAATTTTACCCTGCAAGAAGCACAGGCAATGCCAGAACTCTATCTGAAGCGCGGCACACTTACTTCCAAAGATTTGGGTATTATCGTCCTGGCAGGCAGCGCTTTAGGGGGAGGTACGACGGTAAACTGGACAACATCGCTGCGGGTTCCTTCTGAGGTGCTTGAGGAATGGGAGGAAGTATCTGGCTTGCGTGGCCGTTTTACCGGTTCGCAGCTGCAAGAGAGTTTTGCTGCTGTGGAGAAACGCATAAATGTTAATACGGAGAATAGCGCGCATAATCGACAGAACCAGTTGCTCTATGAAGGTTGTGTTGCTCTTGGCTACCACGCGGGAGTGTTACCACGTAATGCCATCGGATGTGAACAGCGCTGTGGAACCTGTGGATTTGGATGTCGCTATGGATGCAAGCAATCGACGATGAAGACATACTTGCAGGATGCCTACGATCATGGCACGCGCATCATTGTGCAGTGCAGCGCCGATAAAGTGCTCATGAGAAACGGGCATCTTGAAGGCGTTAAAGCCACTGTGACTGAGAAAGAGACGGGGAAAACACACAACCTGACCATACACGCCAGCATTGTGATAGTGGCGGCGGGCGCAATAAACTCACCTGCTGTCCTGCTACGTTCAGGCCTGGAGAACCAGCATATTGGCCGTCACTTGCACTTACACCCCACTACCACCATTGCTGGTATCTATCCCCATAAGGTATATAGCTGGCAAGGGGTGATGCAATCAGCCTACTCGAACGAGTTCGGCTACCTTGACGGCAACTACGGCTATAAGCTCGAAGTACCACCTGCGCATCCAGGCCTCCTGGGTCTAGGGACACCCTGGTTTTCGGCACGAGAGTATAGAGAACGGATGACTCAGGGAGCCAGTATCGCGACGATTATCGTGCTTACTCGTGACAAGGGTGAGGGTATTGTAACCCTGAATAGGTTTGGGGAGCCGGAAATTGATTATGCTGTTTCGGTCTATGACCGGAAGCATCTCAGGCATGGTTTACGCCAGGCTGCTCGCATTCACTTTGCAGCTGGTGCAAAATCGGTCATTTCCTTGCATAATAAGCGCACCAGCCTTGACCGACGAGCAGACGGCACAGTTAACGAGCTTGATCTGCGTGAGTTTGATCGCCAGCTAGAGCGTCACGGCATGGGAGTCAACCGCATCATGATGTTCACCGCCCACCAGATGGGTACCTGTCGCATGGGAGCCGACCCTAAGACCTCAGTAACGAATGAACATGGGGAAGTACACGGCGTGAAAGGCCTCTTTGTCTGTGATGGCAGCCTCTTCCCTGCTCCCTCTGGGGTAAATCCAATGCTGGGTATTATGTCTCTTGTTCATAGCACCAGTCAGTACATTAAGTCAACTGTATAAAGCAAGGTTGAGAGCGCAAAGGGGTGTCCCGTACCTGTAGAAATCGACAGTCCCCTCCTCTCATTTTTACCTGCTAAAAAACTGTCCAGAAGGCAGGTACGCTGTCCTCATCTTGTGCGTTATACTCATCACCGTCGAACTTTTTATTTCACGCGGGGTCATTCTGCTCCAATCCATGTCGTGGACATAAAACAAGACATAGGATGTCAGTATTTTTTGAGTATACTCTACTTATCCCGTCTATAGTAGTAGTGCTTTCGTTTAAAGACTGGAACCATCTTTTACTATGACACAATCAAACGCATCCACGAAAACGACTACGAACAAAAAACCACAGGAGAAAGAGGAAGAGCAGTTCAAGATACGGCATGTCTTCGCGGCCTTTGCCAGTTTGCCGCGCGTGCTGGGCCTGGTCTGGTCTACTGATAAACCCCTGACGCTCGGCATGGGGCTTTTGAGCGTGGTGCGCGGCTTCATCCCAGCCATCAGCGTGTATATCACTAAGGAGGTCATTGATAGCGTGGTCAATGCTATCAGAACCACTCCCCATGTGACAACGATGGTCTGGGTGTTTGTTGGCCTGCAACTCGTGGTCAATCTGTTGAATCAGCTGTTCAGCACGCTCAGCAACATTGTGCAGCAGCTTTTACAGGAAAAGGTCTCCAATCGTGTGCAACTGCTGGTTCTGGAGAAGGCTAACACGCTCGATCTATCTTTTTTTGAGGATGCGGAGTTTTATGATAAGCTGCGCCGCGCCTCGGAGGAAGCGACTTACAAGCCTGTGCAGATGATCTCGCAGACGTTTGACCTGCTGCGCACATTGATCACCCTGTTCTCCATGTTGCTGTTGCTGCTGCAACTGGCATGGTGGCTAGCTGTAGTGGCGATTGTTGTGCCTATCCCCTCGTTCATAGCAAACTCCCGTTATGGCTGGATCGGCTACATGCGTATGCGCCGCGAGTCCCCGGAGCGCCGCATGCTCCTTTACCTGAATCGCCTGATGACCACCGATGATTACAACAAGGAAATCAAGCTGTTTAACCTGGGGAACTACTTCATCGAGCGTTTCCACCGCCTGTCGGACAAATTTTTCGAGGAAAGCAAACGGATTGTGGCACGTCGTTACCTCACCAACTTCATGTGGACGGGTTTCTCACTTATTACTAACTCCGCCATTTACGTTTATGTAGCCTTGCAGGCCGTCTTTGATCCAAGACGTGTCACATTGGGCAGTTTAACGTTATATACGCAGGCTGTTATGCAGGTCGGGCAGAATTTTCAGGGAGTGCTGGATGGTATCTCCAACACCTACGAAAACAACCTGTTCGTCAATACGCTTTTTGAATTTCTCGAATACAAGCCGGTAATTGTTTCGCCTGCGAAGGCGCAGCCCGTAACGTCTTCGAATGAAATCAAAGGTCTGGAGATAGAGTTTCGCAATGTGACCTTTACCTACCCCGGTAAAGACCCGGAAACAGAAGCTACCTTGAAAAACGTGAGTTTTACGCTCCGGCCCGGCGAGGCTATCGCACTGGTTGGCCGCAATGGAGCGGGAAAAACGACGATTGTCAAACTGTTGACGCGTCTCTATGATCCAGATGAAGGCCAGATTCTGATAGGTGGACGTGATATCAAAGAATATGACCTCAAGGCCTTGCGCGAGGAGATCGGCGTCATTTTCCAGGATTATGTCCGCTATTATCTGAGCGCGCGTGAGAACATTGGCGCGGGCAGCATCGATCAGGTTGAAAATATGAATCTCATCAATAGCGCGGCCCAGAAAAGCGGCGCTCACTCAGTGGTTGATGAATTAGCCGATGGCTACGATACCTTGCTGGGTCGCTGGTGGAACACCGGAACGCAGTTGAGCGGCGGCCAGTGGCAGAAAATAGCGCTTGCGCGTGCCTTCATGCGAGATGCACGTATCCTCATCCTGGATGAGCCGACCAGTTCGCTGGACGCGAAGGCCGAATATGAAATCTTTGCCCAGTTCCGCGAGCTTACCACCGGCAAAACCGCCATTTTCATCAGCCACCGTTTCAGCACCGTACGCCTGGCCGATCGCATCTTTGTGCTGGAGAACGGCAAAGTCATCGAAAGCGGCTCGCACGCAGAACTGATTGCCCTGGATGGTCATTACGCGGAGCTGTTCAATTTACAGGCCGAGGCGTATCGATAACCAGACGCTCTTGCAGGCCCTTTATCTTCTCGCCACACCCAACCCTTTCTCAACCCCGCTCACATCATACACTCCGCCCCTCTGCTCATACCCCCCCACAAACGGATCATTCGCCAGTAGCATTGGTGTATCCAGATCGACATAGCGAAAACCTCCCAGGCCAGCTACAAAGTGCGTGGCTGCGCTCGTTGCCAGGCGCGACTCCATCATTGCTCCGATCATGAGCTGAATATGATTCGCTCGACATATGGCGGCAATATCCAGTGCCTCTACGATCCCGCATTTCATCAGTTTAATATTCACAACGTTACATGCTCCCATTGCAATCAGGCGCGCGACGTTGGCGGCGCTGGAGGCGCTTTCATCGGCGGCAATCGGGACAGAGGTATGTTGGGTGACGTAGCGCAGTCCTTCGTAATCGTCCTTATGCACAGGCTGTTCCATCATCAAGGGGCGAATGTCGCGGTCATCCAGCGCTTCCAGGCAGAGCAGCGCTTCGTTCGCGGTGTATCCCTGGTTGGCGTCGAGGGTCAGGCCGAGTCCGGGCGCGCCCTCGCGAATGGCTTCGACACGCGCTACATCATCGCGAAGGTCGCCGCCGACCTTGATCTTGATACTGCGAATCCAAAAAAGACATAAAGAGGTATGCCATACGTGCGGGTGAGTGCGTCGAGGATCGCCATCTCCATGCCCGCGATAGCTGTATGCTGGCTGAAATAGACGCTGTGCATGAGTTGAGAGAGCGCGCGCCAGTAAGCTGCATCTTTGCTTTCAATCAACCTGGCGCAGCCATGCGCCGCGGCCAGCGCCGTTTCCTGTGATTCGCCGGTGCTGGGTGGAAAGGGTGCGCATTCGCCATAGCCCACGCTGCCATCCTCAAGCGTGACGGTAATTAGCACGTTGCGCGCGTCAGAAACGCTGCCGGTAGCGATGGTAAATGGCTCCAGCAAGGGGATATTTAAGGGTTCAACAACGACGGAGCGAATGGTGGTATGGGTGATGGACGACATAGCCTTTTCTCCCACGGGTACGATATCAGATACCTACAGACTGGTGCGATTGCGCTGCCTGTCTTCGTGGCGTTCAATCGCCAGTTCGATCAGTCGATCCAACAATTCGGTATAGGATAGCCCGCTGGCCTCCCACAGCTTTGGGTACATGCTGATCGAGGTGAAGCCGGGCATAGTATTGACCTCGTTGATGTAGACTTTGCCGGTCTCTTTCTCAAGAAAGAAATCCGCGCGTGCCAGCCCGCTGAGATCGAGTGCGAGAAACGCCTGAATGGACTGGCGGCGAACTTCCTCCGCAGTGGTCTGAGGAATATCGGCGGGGATGGTGACCTGTGATTTCCCGTCTATGTACTTGGCGCGATAATCATAAAATTCGTTGCTGGCGATTACTTCACCCACAACCGATGCGATTGGCTCGTCGTTGCCCAGCACGGCGCATTCAAGTTCGCGGCAGTTGATGTTGCGCTCGATGATGATCTTGCGGTCAAACTCTGCCGCTTCATCGATGGCGCGTTGCAGTTCAGCGCGATCATGCGCCTTGTTGACGCCGACGCTCGACCCCAGGTTCACGGGTTTCACAAAGCAGGGATAGCCCAGGCGCTGCTCGATGACATCCATCAGCCTCTCCGGTGAGCGTTCCCACTCGTTGCGTCGGTATACCAGGTAATCCGCGCTGGGCAGGCCAACGCTTGAAAAAAGCATCTTCATCTTCTCTTTGTCCATGCCCAGCGCGGAACCAAGCACGCCGCAGCCCACATAAGGGACATTCGCCATTTCCAGTAGCCCCTGCAGCGCGCCATCTTCACCGTAGGTACCATGCAGCACCGGAAATATCACATCCACCGCGCCCTCGCTGCCAAGCTTCTCGCCGCTCTGCACAGGGATGAGACGGCGTAAACGAGGATCTCCTGTCAGCGTCACTGCCTTCGATGATTCCAGTCCAGCACCTTCATACACATCTTCATGCGCCGCTATTAACTGTTTTGGTTCTGTGCCTAGCAGCCAGGAACCTTCTTTGGTGATGCCAATAGGAACCGCTTCGTATTTCTCGCTATCCAGTTTTGCCATCACCGATGCTGCGGATGCCAGCGATACTTCGTGTTCGCCTGAGCGACCTCCGAAGACGATTCCAACACGGATTTTCTTTTTATCTGGCATATCTCTGTCCTTTCTCTCGTTCATTTCAGCGTCGCGATCATGGTTTCCATTTGCATTCCACGCGAACCTTTGATTAATACAAGGTCTTCACTGTGAACATGTTCTTTGAGCAGGTCAACTGCTGCGAGTTTCGCTGCTCCTACTTCTTCGGGTTTCTCAGGATGCGCCGGAAAATAGTAGGTCGATTCTTCTGGCAGGCCCTCGTGTATAGCTCCTTCAACATAGAAACGCGCCTGGTCACCGATAGCTACCAGGTAATCGACATTTTGCGCGAGGGCCTGGCCAGTGGCGAAATGTTCGTCATACGCGTAGGATCCCAGTTCAAAAATGTCGCCCAGCACGGCCCAACGTTTACTGCCGGGGACGATATTCGTTGCGCGCATCGCCCGAGTGATAGCGATGATCGATTGCCGGTTCGCATTATAGGTATCGTCAATCAAGGTACTGCCATTTGGGCCGGGTTTGATCTCACAACGACCTTTGGCAGGTGCTAGCGTTTCCAGTGCGGCGCACACCTTGTCAAGCGGCATCTCTGCCGCGTAGCCCGCGGCGGCGGCGGCCAGCGCAATCATCACACCATGCGTGCCCGGCAAATGTAACTGTACGCGCTTTTCCTGCTCAGCAAAGCTCAAAGTGAAACTCAGCCCGCGCAGTTCATCGCCCTGTACCTCACCTCCTCGCACCTCCGCGCCCTCACCCAGCCCATAGTACAGCACGCGCGCCGCCGTCTTCTCGCTCATGGCGCGCACATTACGATCATCATTGTTGAGGATAGCGATACCCTCTGGTGAAAGAACCTGCACCAGTTCGCTTTTGGCGAGGGCCACACGCTCCTGAGAGCCAAAATATTCGAGATGCGCTGCGCCCACGTTGGTGATAATCGACCAGTGGGGGCGAGCGATGGTGTCACTGAGCCAGGTCAATTCGCCAACCCACTGCGCGCCCATCTCCAACACAGCATAGCGATGCTGCGGCTCTAAGCGCAGCAAGGTCAATGGATAGCCGATTTCGTTGTTATACGAAGCATAGGTCTTGAGCGTGGGAGCTTTATGGCTCAACACTGTGGCAGCAGCTTCTTTGGTGCTGGTCTTGCCATTGCTGCCGGTAACACCGATAAAAATAGTGTTTTGCTGTCTCGATGCGCGAACGCGAGCGGTGGCATGCAGCGCCTTTACCACGTCCGGCACAACAATTTGCAGAAAATCAGGGGGAACATCGCTGGCAGGTTCGCTGCAAAGCGCCGCACCCGCTCCTGCTTTGGCGACATCAGGAATAAAGCGATGCCCATCGACACGCGCGCCCTTGATGACGACATAGAGATCTCCCCGACCAATCTGGCGGCTATCGTGCTGCGCGGAAGGAAAAATGTGTGCCGGGTGAGGTGTGGCTGCGCTCAACAGGCGCACATTACTCTCATTGCCTTGAAGTATATCCTGGAGCGTGAACATACATGGATGTCCTCTGCTTCTCTTTCATTGATGGCGTTTTGCCAATTATACCATACACTGCTCAGTGCGTCGCTTGATATGTTACTATCAAAAAAATAGTTACTTGACAAAGGGAAGCAAGTTGTGTATACTATCTTTAGTTAGATTAGTTACTGACTATTTGTTAGTCAGAATACAAGGAGGAACGTTCATTATGGCATGGGAAATTGATCCATCTCATTCTGAAGCTACATTTTCTGTGAAACACATGATGTTCACCACTGTGCGTGGGCATTTTAATGTGTTGAGTGGGCATTTGCATATTGATGAAGAGCATCCTGAGAATTCGTGGGTGGATGCACAGGTTGATGCTACCAGTGTCGATACACGCGATGAAAAGCGCGATGGGCACCTGCGCTCGCCCGATTTCTTCGATGCGGAGCATTACCCGGTGCTCACCTTTAAGAGCACGAAGGTCGAGAAAGCGGGTGGCAATCAGTACAAGGTACTTGGCGATCTGACGATGCGCGGCGTAACGAAGCCTGTGACTTTCAATGCAGAATACCACGGCCAGGGGAAAAATCCCTGGGGTATGCAGGTTGCGGGTCTGAGCGCCAAAACAAAGGTGAACCGCAAAGAATGGGGTCTCAACTGGAATGCAGGGCTTGAGAGTGGCGGCGTGCTGGTCAGCGAAGATGTCAATATTGAGATCGACCTGGAAGCACTCAATAAGGGATAGGTTGTTGTAAGTCTTCTAGTGAGACAATAGCCATCTTGAAATAAATTTGGAGGACACCTCTTATGGGTGTCCTCTTTGTTTTGCAGAACAATCTGCCATCTCTTTCGTACTAAATGAGAGAGGGAGTTCTATTGAAGTGAAGCCGCTTCTCTCTTGTTATTGACCGTATGTTTCTGATAGACTGACAAGAAATGTTTGAATGGACAAAAGGGAGCAATGAGCCTGTCGTCGAACGTGATTTCTTTTCTTCAATCGGGAGCAGAGACAGTATGAGAGAGCATGGACACTCGCAACCTCTTGATACATATGAGCTCCTGAGTACCAAGCTCGCTCCTCCACGCCCACATACGTCACTCGTCTCGCGTGGGTCGCTACTCGCACGGCTCGATGAAGCACTGCAACACAAACTCACCCTGCTCTCTGCTCCTGCCGGTTTCGGCAAAAGCACGCTTGTGAGCGAATGGATAGCTGCTCACA
>WNGR01007685.1_pt1 | contig 20608 bp, 5 predicted proteins | sample 5407581 | NCBI WGS metagenome assembly WNGR01 (sample SAMN13153383, study PRJNA577476) | soil metagenome | isolation source: 80 cm soil or saprolite under Garry oak tree replicate 2 | place: USA:California | collected 2016-06-15
TTGGATGCCAGTGCCCGAGGCGGTTAGGGTCAGCGGGGCGTGGGGATCGTCGCTGGCCACGGTGAAGACGGCGGAGATCGCGCCGCTTCCGGATGGAGCGAACTGGATGGTGATGTTGGATTCGCCGCCCGCAGCAATCGCGATGGGGAACGTCGGCGCGGGATTCAGGGTGAAGTCGTTGCTGCCGCTGGTGCGCGTGATGCCGGTGACACTCAAGGCCGCGGTGCCCACGTTGAACAACTGCACCGGGACAGTGCGGTTGGTCCCCGTGGTGACGGTGCCGAAGCCCACCGAAGCAATGGGGTTGGTGGCAAGGCGCTGGACGAGTCCAGTGTTGACCCCGGTGCCGCTGGTGGCGATGAAGCGTGTGGCGAAGGTGGGATCGTTCGTAGTGAGTGATAACAGTCCGAGGGCTTCCGAGACCGCCGTGGGGGCAAAGGTGACCTGGAAAGTCTGGGTCGTACCCGGCGCAATTGAAAGGGGAGTTGCGGGAGTAGCTCCGAGGGTGAAGGGATCGGTGCTGATGATGCTGGCCGCCGAGATGTCGAGCGATGCGTTGCCGCAGTTGTACACATAGATCGGCAGGGTGACGGACTGCCCCGTAGCCACCACCCCGAAGGCGAGATTGTCATCGGACGCGAATGCGGGGCCGGTGGGACGCGTGACTTCAAAGCAGCTGCGGCCGTACGTACCGACGCGCAATACGGGCGGAGAGACGGAATTGTCGATGGCCAGCGAGTTGCAGCAGACCATGGGCAGTGCCGCACCATAGATTTTCCACGTGGCAGTGCCGACCGCGCTCTCGCCGTTTCCGGTGATGGTGGCATCGGTGGAGAGCAAAACGCCGGCGTCGCCCGCAACGATGATGGCGGGCGGGTTGTGGCTGGTGTCGAAGATGACCGAGCGCAGGGGCAGGTCAGGCACGTTTCCCACGGGGCCGTTTCCGTCGGTTCCACTCACGTCGTTCCACGTAGCGCCTCCATCGAGCGAGAGGAACACGTGGCGGGTTCGGTATTTGGCATGAATGCTGGAGACGCCGCCATAAACCACAGCGATGCGCTGGGTGTTGGTGGGGTCGACGGCGATGTGATTCACAGGGCCGATGGGAATGCCCGCGCCGCCCGGAGCTGTGACGAGTGGGGCAGCATCCCATGTGGCTCCGTTGTCGGTAGAGCGGTGGACGGTGCCGTCGAAGGAGCCTGCCCAGACAAGGCCCGCAGCGGCAGCGGTTGTCACGATGCAGGTGATGTACTGCGCAGGCGCGAGTGGCGTGGCAGTGAAATGGACGCCGGCATCGGTGCTCTTGTAGAGAACGCGCCCTTCGCTGACATACACGACTCGGGAGGCAGGCACTGTGCCGTTCTGGTCGAGAGCGATAGCACGTTCGGAGGCCGGATGCGGATTGGTAAGCCCCAGGCCGATCGTGGTCGGGTTTGGGAAGGTGAGCGCCCAGTTGGTTCCGGCATCGACGGTCTTGATGAAGTACTCGTCGTCGAATCCGTAGACAATCGTGGGATCGCTGGGGTCGACCGCCACCAGCCAGCCGTCGCCGTTGATGCCCGCGTGCCACTCGCCGAAAGTATCGGTGGGCCGATGGCCGCAGGTGCCGGTGTCCTGGCAGCCGCCGTAGGTGTAAGCGTTGGGCACGCCCTTGCCGGCGTCGGTGGCGCCTTTGCCGAGGTCGATGCCGCGAAAGAGGTTGGTGGCCATCGAGCCGTTGATGGGGCTCCAGGAATTGCCGCCGTCGTTGCTTCTCGCGATGCCGCCATCCGTTCCTGTGTACATGGTGGTAGGCGGGATGGGCGTTGGCGCCGCGGGTGGAGCGGGGCGATGGGTGGCGGGACTGAAGACCAGCGCGTGATTGTCCCAGTGCACCTTGGACTGGGTAACGGCGGTGCCGAGGAAATTCTGGCCGCCGTCGATCGAGAGCCAGACCTGCTGGAAGCCAGCATAGACGCGCTGCGAGTTCAGCGGATCGACGCCGAGCGTGAGGTCGTAGTTGGTTTGCGAAAACCCGTTCGCGGCGGCGACCGCGTTGAGGCTGTTCAGAGGGCCGGTCCAGGTTGCGCCGGAATCGGAGGAGCGGAAAAGTCCCACGAATCCTGGCACCCCGCCGGCGAGGGTGGTTTGCACGCTGACGTAAAAGACCGCGCTGTTGGCGGTGGCGCGGTCAAACTGGGACTGCGCAACGGCGAAGTTGCCGTACGGTAACTGCGGAGCGGTGGCGTCGCTGAACAGGTTGGTAGGGAAGGTGATGCCCGCGTTAGTGGATTTAAGGAGTCCCAGGTTGGGCAAAGGATTGCCGCTGGAGTCGATGGAGTTCCCGGCGACTCCGCAATACACCGTGCTGGCGGGAGTAGCGGAGTCGAGGATCAGGCAGCAGATCTTGCCCGGCACAACGGGCTGGCGGTCATCAAAGTTGGGCGTGTTGGCGCCGAAATTGCGGCCGCCGTCGATGGAGCGGTAGAGGCCCTGATTAGTGGCCACCAGAAGGCAGTTGGCAGTCGGGCACACGATGCGATTGATGCCCACGTTGGCGAAGATGGTGCCGAAGAAGCCTCCGTCGACAATGCTCCAGGTGAGGCCGCCATCGGCCGTGCGGTAGATGCCGGCACCCTTGGTGAACGCCGAACCGCCATCGAACAGGTTGCCGCTGCCTCCGTACAAAATGTCGGAGTTCGTGGGGTCCATGGCAATGGCACCCATGGAGATGGAAAACATCTGGTCCGTGAGAGGACGCCAGCTGTTGCCGCCATCGACGGTTTTCCAAATGCCTCCGTCGTCAGTGGTGACGAAGATGTTCTGGTCGCTGGCGCCGGCGGGATCGATCACAATGTCGGTGACTTCGCCCGCGTCGGGGCCGATCCCCATGTGAAGCTGATCGCCGTTGACGACGAGCGGAGAAGGACCGATCTGGGACCAGAGGATGCTGGCGTCGAGGTCGAGCTGGTAGAAGTCCGCGACCGCCTGGCGCCAGACATCGGGCCGCGGCACGCCGGCGGGGTCGGTGTGGTCGAGGAGGAACGCCGGGCCCCTTTCACCGACGTCGGAAGGGTCGAACTTATTCGTGGCATCCGCCATGCTTACTCTCCTCGTTCGCGATCTTCAACGGGACTTGATTCTGCTCTCCGCGCCGATCTCAATTCAGGACTTCGAATTGCCGGGCGGGGGTGGCGGCATCATGCGCATCCATCCCTCGGTGCCGCTGGCGGGGTCTGGACGCAGGTGCGCTTCCTGCGTAGCAGTGACGATGGGGTCCTCAGCCCAGGTCGTGATATCGGCGCGATGGTCCCAGCTCCAGGTACCGTGAATTTCGTTGGGCACGGGCATGCGCAGCGTCTTGGGATCGACCAGCACCGGTCCGAAGCGGAAGGTGGGCGACAGAGCGGCAAGCGCCGACGCGATCCATTCGCGGCGCATGCCGATTTCCTTGCGCGGCAGAATGCCAGAAGTAGCGTGGACCACGCAGTGGGGCTCGACGAGCAGGGTCAGCGTGACTTCCTGGTTGGGCTGGATGCTCATCAGGCCGGAGTTGTCCACGTAGGGGTGGTTGACCGGGCTGTTGCCTTCAGTGACCGTGTCGCCAATGTCGTCGGAAAAGGTCTGGTAAAAGTCGGGAACCAGGTTGGCTTGCTGGAGGAAGCCTCGGCCCGGGCCCACTTCGCGGGCAAAGCCGGCGATGGCCTGATCGGCGCAGAAGAGGCGGGTATAGTCGTCGTTGACAAAGTAGCCGAGCAGGCCGTCCTGCCAGTGGCTCACCGCTCCAAGCCGCAGGGAAACGGGTTTGGTATTGATTACGGACTTGTCGATGGGCTCCTGGACCTCGAGCCTCACGCGGGCGCGGAGGATGGCGACGGGATGGCCGATGAGGAGCGAAAGGTGCTCGTCGGATGAGCTTGCGAAGGGATCAACCGCCCACAATGTTGAGTCGATGATGCGCAGCATGGCGCTGAGGGCGTCCTCAGGCAGGCCGGTGTTGGTGGCATCGGCGAGCCCCCATTGCAGCAGGCCTTCCGCTACGCCGGCGGCGAACTTGTTGGGAACTGCGCGGGCCGGCGACTGACCAACGGTGGAAGGAACTCCGGGCGCATCCTCCCAGATCACGCCGGCCTGCGGATCGGGCCGCACGAAGCCGAGGTTGGCGCCGGCGGCGTCGAAGAATTCGAGGTCGCCGTCGAGATGGTTGGGCATGAGAAAACCGCACACCGGTGAGACATCGGCGTCGGCTTCGCTCTCTGACCCATCGGCCGCCATGTAGCGGAACCAAAGGCGGGAGGGCGAGGTGTAACGCGGCGGCAGAGCAAGCAGCTCGGAGCGGCCGGGGGTCTGCAGCGGCTCGGACTCGAAGAGGCTTGAAGAGGTTATGAAGGTGGTGTCGCTGGAACCGGCGAGATCGAGGAATTGCCCGTAGCCGTCCACCAGGCGGAGACGCAGGATGCGGATGAAGCCGGCGCGAAGGGGGACAAAGGGAGTCGGGACGGAATGGTCGGCGGGCGCGGAGTGGCCATCGGGATCGAAGCCGCCGCGCATCTGGCGGGTGAAACTGTCGGCGGCGCCAGCCAGCACGTCCATGCTGTCGAGGGTGTCGAGAATGTCCTGAAGTGCGCTGCGATCGATGGGCGGAATGGTGTCGTTCTGCGAATTGGCTGTCGGGGTGATCTGAACCTTGATGTTCTGCGCCATGGTGGCGTATGCGTTGAGCGCAATCTGGGCGTATTGCGAGTGGAAGGCGGGGAAGGTGTTCGGCGTCAGGCTGCCTGCGCCTCCGGCGGCCTGTGCCTGGGTCATGGCCTGGCGCAGGCTGGCTGCCGCGGTGGCCGCGGCGCCTCCGGTGAGGTGCGCGCGGCCTTTGAGTACGAAGCTGCCGGGCGGATCAGCGGGCGGAGGCTGACCGCCCGGCTGCTGGTTGCCGCCGGGATCGGGAGCGGGCGGCGCGATCTTGGGGTCGGTTGAGTAGTCAATTTCGCCCAGCGACCAGTCGTCCAGTCCCTTGGTGGAGGGAATGTACTCGATTTCCCAGTCAAGATGAATCGGATTCCAGGGCTGGACCGGCGGGGTAACAGCGATGGGCGAGGGCAGCGTTCCTACAATGCCGCTTTGGGCAACAAGGGCGCCGTGATCGAAACGTGGATCGCGGGTGGCCCACCAGGCAGTCTGCTCGACGACGAAGTTTTGGGCTACCTGGCTGATTTGGACAGGCGACGGACCTGCAGCGGCATGAGGCGCGGCGGCTTGATCCGCAACCGGTCCGGCGTTCTTGGCAATTGCAGAAAGACGGAACGGCGACGATGGTGTGAGCGCGGCCTGGGCGAGGTTTACCGCGGCCGAAGGGTCCAGAAGGATGGTTTCACGCAGGAGGTATTCGCATTCCGGCGGAACGCTGCCGTTTTCGACGCTGCGCTCGAGTATGGCATCAGCTGTGGAACTGGGACGGAAGATAAGAACTTCTGCAGTCAACGTTGAGGGAATGGTGGAGCTGACCGCTTCGACATAGAACCCGGAAAGCCGGCATGTGAGGGTGTTGTCCTGGGAAAAGCGGTTGTCGCCGCCATACTTGAAAGTCCGGCTGCCGCCCTCGATAAGGAAAACCGGCTCACTGGGATAGAACAGGCGTGGCAGAGCGCGCCGGACTTCCTCTGTGTGTGCGGGAATCTGTGGGGGTGCGGGATGAGTAACGATGTTGTTGATGACCGACGACAATCCTCCGGTGACGAACGTAGTTTCCCGAATGGTTTGGACAGATTCGGAGAAGGCTGCTTGCGCTTTGCCGCCCAGCTTGACCGAGTTCCCCTTGAAGATGCCGCTGTTGAAGGCCGTATCGAGTGCGCTCGTGGCCGCGACCTGTCCAGCGAACACGCCAGGGCCGGGATTGACTGGATTGGGCAGCGGCGGGGGGGTGTCGGGCATGGCGGGGATGGTAATGGTCTCGGGGGTGGAGCCGCCGTCGAGCGAGGCGAAAGCGCTGGCCTGCAGGAGCGCATCGAGGCGGGCACGCCCATCCGGCTGCTCCAGATCGGACAAGGAACTGAGCAGGAAGCCCTCGAGAATGCGGGCCTCGTCAGGCAGGTTATTGTGCTGGGCCACGAGCGCGGCGAGCGCCTCGGTGAGCGTGTTACCCACCGCGACGTTGATGGCCGAGGCAGCGGGAGGTCCGCCGCTTTCGCCGGAGAGCAGGCCGTTTTCATTACCTGGCCAGCCCACGCCGGGCCAGCCGATGGCAACCACCGCACCGTGCATCAGGGTGGCGTTGGGCCACCAGGAGCCGTCCGTGGTGTAGGGGCCAAGTGCGTTGCCGCTGTCGTCGAACTGCGGCATGGCGGAGGGGGTGTCCGAAACCGCATAGCCCACCCCCTGGGCATTGCTGGTGAGGGCGTCGTTGTAGGCCAGGTTGGCGGTAAAGATATTCGATTGCAGGCCCAGCCCGCGCGCCGCGACAACATAGTTACGGGAATGGCGAACGGATTCGTCGAGTTCGTTCTGGGCGAGCTGCCAGTGGTACGCCTGCATCACCGAGTTGAAGTCGGTGAGGGAATGGACTTTCTGGCTTCCGAGCGGATCTTGCGCGGGATGGGAGTACCAGCCGCACACCAGGTAGCTGACCGGCCCCACGCCAACATCGCTCAGATTATCGTAAAACGCGAGGCGGTTAACGCAGTTGTCAAAGTACGCGGACCAGGCCACATCGCCAGTGCCAAGAACCGTCAGCGGGTTGTTGATGGCGTCGGCCGAAGGCGCTCCTTCGGCAAATGAGTCGAGATCGATGGGGATCGGGACCTGGTCGCCGGCGCGCAGGACCCACCCTTTCACGGCGCGCTGGCTGACCGTCCCGACGGCGCCGACAAAGAGGCTTTGCGAGGGGTACATGCGGAGCACGAGCCAGCGGTCGGGTGCGGCGGGGAAGGTGGTCGTGTCGCCGTCGGCCGTGCCGTGAGTCAACGCGTCGGGAAGCGCCCAATGAAGGTACACACCGGACGTGCGGGGCTGCTTGAGCTCGGCGAAAGGCGTGGGCAGGATGTCGTATCGCGACACCGGCGTGGTCTGCTGCGGATCAGGCTTGAGCGCGCAGTCGGCCCAACTCTGCGTGGCCTCGTTGGGACGGACAACGAGGGCATCGACCGCAACCGGCACCAGGAGGCGAGGCGTGCGGAGGAGGAACGGATTCCAGGTGTCGATCACCCTCTGCGTAATGCCGTAGGCGGCAGCGGCCGAAAAGGCGGCGGCAGGGTCCGTGAAGTTGATCTTGGTGTTAACCGCCATGGAGAGCCACCAGATTCTTGACCTCGTCGAAGGTCGTGTTTTCGGCTACGCGCTGTGCGATCTGCAGATTGGCGACGAAGCCGCCGGAAGTGATCTGCGTACCCGCCTCATCCACGGTGCCCTCGAAGCGCTGCCGCCAGGGCGGGTCAAGCACGGCGATTCCAAAGCTGGCGGAGCCGGTGATGTTGACCTGTGTCGGATGCTGCGCGCGTTGCTGGTTGAGCTGCCGGCGCAACTCGGTTACGTGCACCACGCGGGTGTTGGTGGAGCGGAATGGCAGAGCCATGTCGAAGAAGTTGGGCGGCGGAGGCGGGTCGGGAAGCGGATTGGGCGGAGGGACCTCGATCTGGTGCCCGGTCGAATCGCGCAGATAGACCCGCGGCACGCCGTTGTCGACGTGCACGCCAAACAGCACACCGGCATGCGGCTCTTCAAGTATGACCAATTGCGGGACGCCCTGAAAGAGCGCAATCATCACCCCGGGCGAGAGCAGTTCAAGGCGCAGCGTGGGCAGCTGGCTAGATTGAATTTCGGGGTCCGCAGGATCGAAGGGCTCCTGGAGGCGCGTCGGATAGGCGCGGACATCCATGTGCGGCCAGCCGCTCACGGCGGAGGAGCGCATCAGGAATCCGGTGACAATTTCGGCGGGCGCGGTGTTCTGGTCGTTGTCGGTCTTGGCACTGGTGAAATTCTTCAGGCCGCGCTGGATGGTGCGGACAATGCGCTCGGAAAGGTCGATCTGCTGATTGACCGCGGGAGCATGTCCCTGGTGGTGAGCCTGTTCGCGAGTGCCGATCTTGCCCACGGCGATGGCGCCGTCGATCAGGCGATCAGTCCAGGAGCGGTCGAGATAGAAAAACCGGATGGATTCATCGGGAAGCAGGCGGTCGTCGGCGACCAGATAGTCAAACGGCACGCCGACCAGCAGGCGCAGATGGGAGAGGAACAACTCCATGTAGGGAGGCATCTCCGACTCCGGCTCCGTGATGTCGAGCTGGATGGGGCGGCGGAGTCGTTCCTTGAGGGCGACACTGGCTTGAATCCATGGGGTGCGCATTGGGGTTAGCTCCCTAACTTCGATTGCACGCTGTGAAGGGTCAGGTCGCGGACAGACTGCAGGCGATTGAGCGAGGCAGAGTCGGCGGCGACCTGGTCGATGGTTGTGGCAGAGCGGACGGTCTGCGCCGGCGCAGTGACCACCACGCCGGTTGCCCCGGGCTCTCCGCCAAGAATGGCTGTCGCTTCAGCAACACTGTTCAGGTTCCATGTCTTCTGGAGCTGCACGGGATCAAGACCGGGGGCGCGGCTCACGGCCTGCAAACCGAACTTGTCGCCGACCTGGGTGACGCCGCTGACCATGCGATTGGCCGCGTTATAAGCCACAATCGGCGCCACGGGTTTGTGAATCTCCAGCGTCTGGTCGAGCGGGATAGCGTTTTGAATCTGCAACAGCGAGTCGGTGCGGACGGATTGTCGGAAGGACTCCCGGCGCCAGCGCATTAGTTCCTGCCCCAGGCGCGGATCAGCGGCGGCCATCAGGCGCCCGCACTCGAAAGCTGCCGCATAGGTAATGTCCTCGGCGCCCGTCTCGGGTGTCACGCGCCGGCATTGGTCGGCGCTGTGGTATGTGAGCGGGTCGCGGGTGAGCGGCATGGGAACGAACGGGCCCCGGTACCACACGTTTTCCTGCACTCCGGCGCGATCCATGACAGTCATGGGAATATGGCCGGTGTCGATGACAGGCGGGTGGCCTTCTTCCTCAACCGTGCCCATCGTAGAAACGTTGACGCGCTGCACGTAATCGCGAAAGGTGCCGGTGCCCGTGCACTCGAACTGCCAGCTGTGGAGCAGAACCAGCTGCTGGGTCAGAATGAAGATGTGGTAATTGGGCGAGGCGACAAAACCGATAGCGGTTCCAACATTGCGGTCGGCAACGGTCGCCAGGATGGTGCTGCGAGGAAGCGGCGGTTTGCGGCGGTTGAGCTCGTTTGCCGCCCGGCGCCGGAGTCTGGCCTAGATTGGCCCGCACAGCATGGGGATTGTCCAGGATGGGATTGATGGGGTTCTCCAGAATGCCAATGAAAAACGGCGGAGCAACCGGCGGCGGATCCGCCTGGACGAGATCCGTGCGCTCTTCGAGCGAGACTAAGCAGGCGCGAAACTTTGCGCCGGGAGCGGGCAGGCGGTTGCTCATGACGATGGCATAAAAACCATCGCCGGCAGCTGCGTTCAGCTCCTTGTCATCGACGTTGACTTGGCGTGCGTGGGCCAGCAGGGTGAGTTCATCAAGGCTGGGAAGGACGGACTGGAGCAGACTCGCTTCAACTTCGATGGAATCGCAGACGATGCCGTCCGGGACCTCGAGGCGTGTGTAGACGTCAGCGGGAACGACCGCCTTGAGAGGCACATTCTGATGAAGGGTGTATTCGCCTTCCTGGAACAAAAGGAGTGCCAGCCACGGCGCGGGTCCGAACTCCTGGGGTTGTCCCTGCACCGGCGGGAAAGGGTCGGGCTGCGGAGTCAGCGGATCGAGGCGAGATTTTGGGGTGCCGATGGCGCTGGGAACCGAGGTGAGCCGCCGCTCCCACGGCAGGGTGCGCCGAGAAATCACGATCTGCGGGATGAACTCATCGAACCCGCCATGTCCGTTGCGCGGAGGATAGACTCCGGCCACGTCGGTGGCGGGCAGGGTAAAACGCGGGCCCTCGATATTGAAATAGCCGCTGTTCGACGAGAGCGGCGCCTGCTGCCCATCGAAGGCCACGTTGGTGACCACGTCGATCCGGTAGCTGTTATCGACAAGTGGAGGGGTGATGCAGTCGAACATGTACATCGAACCCCGGGGTGGCGGCGTTGTGCTCATTTCGCGGCTCCTGTGAGGGCGGGTTTGGCGGTGATCCCGGGTACGGCAACCATACGGACGGAAATGCTGCCGTCGGGCGTGAGCGGGCCGTCGGGAACGATGTGCTCGGGAACCTTGCCGTGAAGGCTGGTGGCCCACTCCTGGGCTTTGCCGGTCATGCCGACCACACCGGAGATGCGCCAGCCTGTGACGCTGGCCACGCCGATGGTCACGTGGCCAGCCTTAGGATCGATGTCGCTCACGTCGTAGAGCAAAGCGCGCCGGCGGCCGCCGAGAATGCGAATCGGCGTGGAGGACAAGGTGGCTCCGTGGACACTGAGGGCCAGGTCGCCATCGGCGCCGGCGGTGCCGTCCTGCAGATCGAGCAGCACCATGACCACGCCGATGGAGGTGGGCAGCCAGGTCTCGGTGCCGATCTGGTCGACGACGGCGTCGGATACCCGGATCATGGTTTGCGAGATAGCCTGGCGGTTGCGCAGCGGGATGTGGGTCTGCGGCAGGACCAGGCAGGAACCTCGGCCCAGGATGGTCGTCGGCCCGACCTGGGGCAGGAGATTACCGGTCTGCCAGCCGGCCACAGTCTGTTTGCCGGCGGGCGCGGCGGTAAAGGCAATGGCTGCAAAGCCAGGTTTGACTCCTGCCGCACCGGCGGGGAGCTTGCCCAGGCACTCGATCGAGACCATGCCGCATTTCGCGGGGAGCGGAACGGTGGTGAGTGCACCGGTAGGCGACGGCGGGTATTCGTTGTCACCGATCACTGAACCTCCGCGGGTGAGGAACGTGACGCGGAAAGCGGAGTCTCCAGTGACGATGAGGTTGTCCTGAGTTCCTGCAGGAACATCCCAGATGTGCGTCGTTCCGGCCGGGATCGTGAGGCCGTCGCCCTGGAACCGGGCCTGGGCCTCAGCCAACTGCTTCTGGTGACCGGTGCCGGACGCCCATCCAACCTCGGCGGAACGGAGCGTGTTGCCGGGCTTGGCCAGCCGGGTGAGCGGGGCCGCGGCGGGAGCCTTTACGCGGATGAGGCTCGCCCCGAGAGTGTTGACCAGCGGCGCGGCCATGCGCGGGATGCCGGCTACTCCGGCTGCCGCGGCTACTTTGGTGACCGTGGTGCGCAGGGCGGTGGGAGAGTCGCTCACAACCTGTCCCAGGCCGCGAAGGACGGCGCGCAAACGCGGCTGCTCGAGCACGACCGGCAGCACCGCAGGCCGACGATTGATGGCGGGCGGGGCCGGCAGAGCCGGAGGCTTCATGGTGAGGCCCGTGGTGATGGGAACCACCTGCGGAGGCGCAGAGCGGTAGTGAAGCAGGGAGCGGTTGGCCACCGGCGGATTGCCCGACACGGGCAGGCCCGAGGTCGAGCGCTGGTCGGCAAAGAAGCCCGAACTGCCGGTGGTGATGGCGCTGGCGATCAGCAGGGTGCTGGTCGAACCGGATGCGGCCGTGAGTTCGGCGAGTTGGACCGCGGCTTGTCCATAGGTCTGGTATTGCGGGAAGTTCGACGTGAAGTCGGTCGCGAAGGGCAGCGGACGGCTGTTGCCGGTGTCGTACAGCTTCGCGATCGGAATGAGGTCCGACTGGTTTTCGAAGAAGCAGAAGCCTTCGATCTTGAGGCCTACGACGGCGGGAACGGTGTTGGCGGCGGCCGGCATGTTGGAGGGGTCGTTCCAATGCCACGTCGCCTCGGACACCTTGCCGATGATCGGCGTCACGCGCCAGTGCACGGTGTCGATCTGGAAATCGGGATTGGCGCTGGGATTCTGAACGCTGAGCGAAACCCAATTTGCGCCGTCCTTGCCGAAGAGAGTGACTACCGTCCTGGTATCGACCGACTCCTTGTTCATAGGAGCCAGATCGATGGAGTGCACGTTCCCGCTCTGGTCCTGGTCACCGAAGACAAAGTCGTTGGTGATGGTGGCGGGCATCTTGGTGTCGCACTGGAACGAGAACTCGCTCACAAGCTTCCAGGGCTTGTCGGCGGTGCCGGGCGCGGGCTGCGCACCGGACGGCGATGGAGGCACGAGGCCGGTGAGGACATTCACACGGAAGGCGTTGCCGTTGGGGTCATTTCCGTAAAGGTACTTGGTGGCAAAGATCGTGAAGTCGGTGATGTAGGGCGGTTGGGGGTTGGCATTGTCGCCAAACGCCACGGTGACACTGCAGACAGCCAGATCGACCGTGGCGGTCCCGTGGAGCGGCGGGCCTTCGATGCTGAGCGTCGCGCCCAGCGACACGGTGATGCTGACACCGACGCAGAATCCCCAGAAGCACACCTGGATAGAGAAGGTGGCCCCCACGGAGATGCCGATGTCGATTTCGTAGTAGAACGGGTCCCACGAGATCAAGAAGTCGGCGTAAGCGGTGAACCACACATAAGCGCACGAGATGCCATAGGTGAGTTCGAGGCGTCCGCCAGCCATGATGCAAGTGTTGGTGAGGGCGAAATAGTTCTCGCCCTTGATGGTGGCGCCGATGGGCAGTCCCCAGCGGAAGCCGAGACGAGGGACGTCGGGGAATTGCGGCGGTTTCTGGAAATGCGGGTGGTAGCCGCCCACGGTGATGACGAACTGCCCCTCCGGGAACCACATGAAGTAGGCAAAGCCGCCGGTAAGCTGGCAATCCCTGTCGAAGATGTAGGAGTTCGATGTGAGCTGGGCTTGAATAGAGAGGATGCCTTCGGCCGAGGAGAAGCGCGCCTTGAGCGCCAGCTCAATCGAGACCAGGGCCGTGTCGTCGGAGGGAATGGCCATGCGCGCCACGCCAATGATGCCGACCTCGACGCCGCGGTCGAGAGCGACGTAGACGATGGCGGTGACGTGGACGATGACAAATGTCGTACCGTGCAGGCCGACAGCCAGCCACAGGCTGCCGCGCTTCGCCGGGATGCTGTCCCGGATCTGCATCAGCTCGCCCATGGGGTCGTTGGCCAGCGCACCGCCGTCGTCGAGGGCCGCAACGAGGATGAAGCTGGGAATCTTGTTCATGTCGTCGGGCACAATGAGCTCGCGGTTGTACCCCACGCCGAGTCCGATGGCTTCGACCTCGATGACCGGCGGAATCCCGATGATGATGAAGAGCCCGGCGAAGATGAAGACGCTGGTGTAGTCGCCCTGGGCGTCCTTGGGCTTGGAGTAGGCGCCGACCGCGACCAGACCGAACTCCGTGATCTGGATCAGCAGCATGCCGTCGTACTCGACGGTGCCGCCGCTGTCGTTCTTGAGCAGCGCGCCGGCGATGGTTACGCCCGGGGTCTGGAAGCTGAGGGCCAGGCCCTTCAGGTCCAGCGTCCAGTCGCCGGGACTGGTGAGGGACTTGAAGGGAATGGTGACGCCGAGCTCGTCGACCTGCCCGGTGAGCGGGCCGACCTTGACTGTGGCATCGAGCACCAGCGACGCCGATGTGTTGCCGTTGAGGATGATGCCGATCTGGTCGAGGTAGATGGGGCCAAGCTGCGCGTGGACACCGATCCAGATGGGTTGGTCGTTGCCGGAGAAGAGGATGTGGAAAGTGTCGTCGCCGGCGGGCGCGGACCAGTACCACGCTGCAACGTCGAGGCCCGGATTGACGGGCTGAGAGTCTCCTCCACCGTTGCCTCCATCGCCGCCTCCGCCTAGAAGGCCGGCCGCCACCGGGTTGTTGCCCCCGACATTGCCGCCGGTGGCTTGCGAGAGCGGAAGCCCCAGCTTGTCGATTTCCACGCCGGCGCCAGGCGAGTCGAAGTTGAAGCCGCTGGCGAATTCGCCGTGGAAGAACGAGTAGAGCCGGACGCCGCCGATGCGGAAGCCATTGGTATTGACCAGCGGCGAGTCGTTCGCGCCAGCCAGGCCGAGACCCAGTCCGGCGGCTGTAATGCCGGGATTGAAGGTGAACGTGCCGCTGCTTTCCTGGAACAGGTGGACCGTTACCCCGGCGTCGAACGTGGCGCCCCATTCCACAGGCGCGCCGAAGCGCATGCTCAGGTCGAAGTCGCCGATGGGGAAGTCGATAAAGCCCTTGATGTTGACGCCGAGACGTCCCGAAGTGTTGGTAAGGCCGAGGAATAGGTTGTCGGCGATCTTGAGGTTGACGCCGGTCGATAGGGCGGTGAGAACACCCGTGACAAGGGAAGGAATGTCGGGGAACGTCGGATTGACGATCAGATTGGGGCCGTTCAGGACCGCGAGTTCCGAGCCGGTCAGGACATCCTGCACCGTGGGGCCGCCGCTCCACAAGGTCGTGGAGAACGTGTTCTTGATGGCATCCGTGGCGAGCAGCGTGTTGCCGACCAGCGGCACTAGCCACTTCTCGATCAGCGCCACGGGGCCTCCGGCAGCCATGTGCAGCGCCGGAGGAATGAAGTCGATAGTGATGAGGCCGTTGTCCGAACCGCTCGCCAGCGGATAGAGCTCCAGTTGGAAGTTGCCGCCGCTTTCAGTGAACGAGAGAGTCGGCGTGACCTCGATGCCAATCGCGTTCTGGAGATGGACGCCGAGCGCGGCGGACACCGCGACGGAGCCCGCCGCATAGCCTCCGATAGCGGTGATGCTGAGCGCGCCATCACCAAGTTTGAAGTCGGCCAGGCCCACGGTGGCGGCGGGGCCGGCGGAATCCCAGCCCAGAGTGACCGTGACGGTGCCCGAATCGCTGCCCGAAAGCGGAAGCGCCCAGGTGACGAGTCCGTCGTTGGGGCCGGTGCCCGCGGAGACTGAACCCGGAAGAACTCCCGCCAGTGGCGAGCCCCCGCTGAAGAGGGCGGCAATCCTGGTGGCAACGTTGCCCGGATGGGAGGTGAAGTTGGAGAGCCATGTTCCGCTCAGCATGGCCTTCAGATCATCGCCATGGGTGCGGAATCCATTCACGCTGTCATGAATGCCCACGGCCGAAGCAACATCCAGCGTGAGCGTCATGACGGTGGACGGGCCGATGGCAGTGACCAGGCCGTCAAGAACCTGAGGCAGAAGAGCCTCTGCCGCCCCGGCGAGCGCGCCAAGACCGCTGAAGGTGGGCAGAATCTGGATGGGTGCGGTCGGCGGACTCGAAACCGGCGCAATCGACAGCGTGACTCCGGACGCGTTGGCGCCAAAGTTTACCGTGATGCTGCTCCATGCGCCCGCAATGGCAGCCGGCAGCGGAATGGTCAAGGCCACTGTGCCCGTAGGGCCGGGATGGATCAGCTTGTCGAACGCCACGCCGCCGGTCAGGCTCAGGACGCCTCCGATGGCCGAGGTCGTTTGAAGTTGCAGCTTTACCGGATCGACGTCCGTGCCCGCGCCGCTGGCGGTGATCTGGAGATTGCCGGGCAGAGTGAGGCCGGGACCGGCGGGCATGCCCGCAGTGTTTCCGATGAATCGCAGCAGGCTGGTGAGTTTGGCTGAGTCAAGGCCGCTGGTGCCGTTGCCGAGGGCTGTGGCTTGGGTGAGCACCGACGACATCGACGTGAAGAATGTGTCGATGGGGCCAATCACGAGCCCGGGGCCTGCCAGAGCTTCTAGCACCGCCGAAGCTGCGCCGGAGAAGAGCAGCCGCGGCAGCGCGTTGCTTAGCGCGGCCTCCAGGGCAGACGCGCTGGGCGGCGGAATCAGCGTAATTTGTGCAAGCCACGGTTGCGCGCTTACCGTGAGCTGATTGTTGCTGCTGGTCCACCCGAGGCCGAAGGCGCCGAGCGTGAAGCTGGCATCAAGAGTGGGCGTGAATGACGGGATGGCGACGCTCGCGTCCAGCGTGATGGTGGTGTTGCTGGCGATCGACCAGGCGGCGCTTCCCTGACCGGTGGATTTGGTGCGCAGGCCGATAGTCCAGGGCGTGGGCAACAGGTAGATTTCGAGCGGAAGCCCGCTGATGGGGAGCGTCCACTCCGGGGTGGCCGTAGTTCCGCGGCCTGGTAGAACGACGGTGGTGGCGGTGAACCCCGCGAAACTGATGCCGGCGTTCAGGGCGGCGGTGAGCTGGGTCGACAGGTAGCCCACGGCATCCGCAGTAATGGCGCTGAAGGCGTCGGTGGAGATGCCGATGCCTCCGTGGCTGTCGACGACCGCGATTTTTAGAGCCTGCAGTGTGGAAAGCAGGATGCCGGCGGGCGAGGTACCCACAGGCGCAGGAGTGCTGACGGTCTGAAGGATTGCGCCGAGCAGTGCCTGGGCATTGGCATCGCTGAAGGCGGCTTGCGGCACCACCGGACCGTGCCACGAGACCTGGTAGAGATTGGCCACCGGATCAACTTTGAATCCGCCGCTCGAGCTGTGAATGTCGGCGCCGATTTCGGCCCAGCGCACGCGCACATCGACGGGCGGAAGACCCGTTCCGGCGAACGAGCTAGAGGCGCCGACAAGCCAGCCGTTGGGGTTGGTGAGCTTGGCGCGTACACGAAGCGCGTGGGCCGGATGCGGCGGTGTGCCTGCTCCGCCCTGTAATGGTAGCTGGAACAGATCGGCTCGGATCGTGGTGTCAACCGCCAGGTTGCCGGCGGCAGTGGTGGCGCGATTGATGTGAGCGCGCGCGCCAAAGGCCAAATGCGTGGGAGCTGGGGGCGCGGTGCCGGGATTAGCTGCACTGTTGGCGAGGGCGGAGAGCGCCGGCTTGAGCGCGTCGAGCAGGGTCCCGCTCAGCTTGCTGCCAATGGCCAGAACCGGACGGCCGCCCGAGTCGATGCTGGGGGGAGCGGTGATCGGCGTGGGGAACGACCCCGCCGGGAAAGGCACGGCGACCGGCAGTGCTCCGGTGGCGGGTGGCTGGTAGCCGTCGAGGGCCAGGAGCAGGAAATCCAGGGCGTCGCGGAGCGGCCCTGCGGAAAGCTGCGGCCGCACCAGCTGAATGACGCGCAAGGCGTCCCCGATGCGGGGGTCCGACAGGAACGGCAGCGCGGAGCCGAGGTGAGGGCTGCCCAACGTGATGAGTCCCTGCACCAGCGTGGGGTTGGCGGCGGTGAAAACGCGCGCGGCGACTCCGGCGGTGGAGTGGGCGACCAGCGTGACCGGCGTCGCACCGTTCAGTTGCTGGACCCGGGTCACGAGCCGGCCGATTTGCGCTGTGAGCGAAGGCAGGTTGCCGGTGCCGTCGTCGTTCAGGTCGGCGGTGCACCACGAGGCCGCCGCGGTCACCGTCGTCAGGTCCACGACCGTCGGGTCGAGTCCCGGAACGCGTAGATTGAAGTTGGTGTTGGCTGCGGTCGTTCCATGCAAATTGGAATCGGTCAGCAGAGTGTTCCAGACGGTGTGATCGCTGAACGCGGGTCCCAGCAGCAGGACCGTGCGCGCGCCGGCGGTGCCTCCGGCCAGGCTGTCGACCTGGGTGAGGATCTGCGTAATGGCAGCCGGATCGGACGGCTGCGCGGAGTGCGCGCTGGAAAGCATCGTTCCCGCCGTCCAGTTGGCGCTGGTAGGAACCTGCGAAGCGAAGGGCACCACGCCGTCACCACCGGCAAAGAACGAGGACAACGAGCCGGCCGCTGAGGCCAGAACGCCCGCATCGGTGTTAGCGAAGCCGTTGCTCAAGCTGGGCAGGAGCGCCGCAACTGATTGGGCCACCTGGAACAGCGTGCGGAGGTTGGCCGCACCCGAGGCTGCGGCGATCAGCGGCGTTGCCCAGTTTGGCGGAGGTCCTGCCGGTTCGAGCCAGAGCAGAGCGTCGGCATTGGCGGTGTCTGTGGTCGTAAGCGGAAGAGCCCACGGATCGTCATATGTGCCCGAGCCGCTGATGGGAAGGCTGAACTTGGGCAGCGGAGTGCCGGGAGCCTCGGGCAACGCGTCCGACAGCAACCCGCGCAGGTAGGGAAGAATCTGCGGCAGGAAGGCTTTGCCGTCGGCTGAAACGCCGGTTGAGATGGAAGCCACCCAGTTACGCACCCCGCTAAAAGGATCGCTGAGCAAGGATCCGGCGGCTCCGGGGTCGGCGAGTACCGGCCAGTCGGCGGAAAGCCCATCGAGGCTGCCGTGTACGCCGAGCAGTCCGGCAAGGGTAAACGCCGGCATGCCGCCCCACGAAGAGAGAGCGCGCGCCAGAATCAGCCGGAGCAGCAATTCCAGGTTGGGGACAGTGACTCCGAAATCGGCGGCGATGGCCGCGGGATTGGACACGTCGAAGGGCGCTGCCAGCGGGAAGCCGATGGATGGAACGCCACCCGTGGTTCCGTCAAAAGAAAGCGAGACGCTGTGAAGCCCGGCGCTCCACGAAAGGGGCGTTCCCGGTACGAACGCCATGTCGGCGGCGAAGTCCCCGATGCTCAGGGCGAGGCCGCCAACGGACGGGATCGAAGGGATGGGCTGGACACCTATGTGGGCGTGCTGACCGGCCATCAGCGACACGGTTCCGGCGCCCGTCTGCGGCAGGTCGACGGCCAGAAGCTCTGACAGCCAGTAGATCTGCACCGGCGCGTGCGCGAACGAAGCTCGCAGGCCGATGCGCAGCTTTTGCGGTTCGGTGGCGACGCCGCTGGTCTGGTCGTTCCACGCCGCCATTTCGATGTGGAAAGTGGACGGCGGAGCCAGTTCCAGGACCCATGGGTCGTTGCGGGTTCCGCTGCCTGTGACCTCGGTGGTGATGCCGGCCAGTCCGCCGATCTCCTCCAGCATGTGCGACCACGGATGCGCATTGTCATGCAGGATGCCGCGATGCAGGGCACCGATGGCGCGCGCCGGATTGGAGACGAGCTGCGTGATATCGAGGTGATGCGTGGAGCCCGCATCGTTTTCCGGCGGAACGATGCCGACCAGGGCGGCGAGATTGCGGCCGGGACTGGTGTTGCCCAGGTAAGACGCGATGGTGTTTCCGATCAGAGACGACACATCGCTGGCAACGCTGTCGGCATTGGTCAGGTCGACCTTGGCGTAGTGCGTGTTGGTTCCGGCCAGCGTGAAATCGACGCCGTCCAGTTCGAGCAGAGGCTGCAGTGAGCCGTTGACGAAGCTGAACCCCGCACGCAGCGATTGCACGGTGAGCGGCGCTGTGCTGACCAGCGCGGCTGCCCCTATGGCGCCGGGAGCGAAGGCGATCACGCTCGCGGAGGGCAGCACTACCGCGGAGCCGGTGCCGGTGATGGGAATGGAGGCCAGAACGGCGTTGCCTTCAATGCGCACGGGCGGGGTAGCTCCGCCGGGAATCACCCGCGCCTGCAAACCGATCAGGAGCGAGGTGGTGGAGGAAACCGTATTGGTGGCGAAGGTGATGTTGAGGCCCGACCCCGCAGCCGAGCCAAACGACAGGATTGGCGCGACCCACGGATCGGCCTCCGTGCCCGTGCCCGTGACGGTGGCAGTGGACCCGATGAGACCGGCAAGATGGCCGAGCCATTCAACGACTGGGGCCGTGGCGCCTCCCTGCAGCAGTGAAGCGAACCAGTTGTTGATGGCCCCGGGGTCGGCAAGCTGCGTGAAAGGAAATTGCGGAATCGTGGTACTGCCGAATCCGAGCAATTGGAGAAGGTTGTCGGCCACGGCCGCCACTTCGCCGGTCGGTCCTGCCAGGCGGTGAAACTGCTCGCGGATAAAGCCGATGATGAGGTGGGTCGCCTCGGATCCCAGGTTGGACGGGTCGAGCGTGACATTCTTCGGCCCGGTGTCGTCCAGTTGCAGGCCTTCGAGATCGACCGTCAGCGTGGCCGGAGGGTTGCCGCCCAAGGGCGCCAGACTGGCGGTGACCACAACCGAATCGAGACCGATGGGGTCCGTACCAAAGGCAAAGCCGAGGTGAATACGCAGGCTTAAATCGAGCGGGCCACTGGCGCTGCCCGCCACCGCCGTTACGTTGCCGCCACTGAAACTGACCAGAGGCAGATGAGCCCGCAGCGATGCCAGCGGAGGCGACCCGTCAGTCGAGTGAAACTCCCCGGCGAATCCGAAGGTGACTGCGTTTGCTGTGTTGATGGTGAGGTACGCGTTGCCCAGCGTCTGGTCGCCCAGCAGAGGATGCCAGGTTTCACCGGCAGGAATATCGGGTAACTGGACCGGAGCCAGCAGCGCGTCGAGCACACGCAAAAACGCGGCGCGCTGGGTGTCGACGGTGAAGATGGATTCGATGTTCTGCAGCGGATCGTTGAACCAATGCGTCTGCAGGCTGCCGCCATCGTTGAAGAGGCCGATGGCTTTGCCGAGGTCCAGGACTTCGTTGCCGAGTTGAGTGTCGCTCATGCGGCACCTCCTGGCGGCTTGGTGAGTGCGCTTCCGGCATTGAAGCTCAGGGCCCCAGCCTTCGCAGAGAGAGCGCGCGGAGTCAGATTGCGTTCAGTGGCATGATCATTCACCAGGCCCATCAGGCTCGACCAGACCGCCGACTGAAGCTGCTGGCCCCAGCACGATGCCAGCACGCCAAGGCCGCGCGGCAACTCGTCCGTGGTTGCCACCAGGCCGCCCAGTTCGTCCGCGCCGCTGACCGCAAAGCTGCACACCAGCGGCGTACGGCCGGTCTGATCCGTTTCAAGATCGACCGAGACCAGCACCGTGCGATCGAGAATGCGCACTTTGGTGGAGTCAAGATGAACCAGGACTTCGTTTCCGTGATCGACCCAGATCACTTTGT
>WNGR01004465.1_pt1 | contig 20606 bp, 16 predicted proteins | sample 5407581 | NCBI WGS metagenome assembly WNGR01 (sample SAMN13153383, study PRJNA577476) | soil metagenome | isolation source: 80 cm soil or saprolite under Garry oak tree replicate 2 | place: USA:California | collected 2016-06-15
ACACATTCGCGCACCGAGTGATCTGTGCGGCCGGCACGTGTTCGGCCTGCGTGTGGGCCAGCGTCGGGTCGCCGGGGCCGAAGTTGACCGCCGGCATGCCCAGCGCGGCGAACCGGGCCACGTCCGTCCAGCCCAGCTTGGCCACCGGTGTGCCACCGGCCTGCTGGATCAACTGCTTGGCCAGTGGGCTGCTCAGGCCGGGCAGGGCGCCGGACGCCTGGTCGGTGACGGTCACGTCGTAGCCGGCGAACACCGAGCGCAGGTGGGCTTCGGCCTGGTCGGCGGACCGGTCGGGCGCGAACCGGTGGTTCACGGTCAGCACGCACTCGTCCGGCACCACGTTGCCGGCCACCCCGCCGCGGATGCCGACCGCCTGGAGGGCCTCGCGGTAGTGGCAGCCGTCGATCTCCGGGCGACGTGGCTCGTAGGTGGCCAGGCGGTCCAGCACCGTGCCCATGGCGTGCACGGCGTTGTTGCCCATCCAGGCGCGGGCCGTGTGCGCGCGATGGCCTGCGGTGCGGACCTCGATCCGCATCGTGCCCTGGCAGCCGGCCTCCACCACCGCGCCGGACGGCTCGCACACGATCGCCAGGTCGCCACGCAGCCAGTCGGGCAGTTCCCGCTCGATCCGGCCGAGGCCGTTGCGGGCGGCCTCGACCTCCTCGCAGTCGTAGAACACGAAGGTCAGGTCGTGCGTCGGGTCGGTGACCGCGGCGGCCAGGGTGAGCAGGACCGCGTCGCCGGACTTCATGTCCGCCGTGCCGCAGCCGTGCAGGATCTGGTCCGCACCGGTGCCGGTGCGGTGGTGCGGTAGGTTGTCGTTGACCGGCACGGTGTCCAGGTGACCGGCGAACACCACGCGTTGCGGGCGGCCCAGGTTGGTGCGGGCCAGGACGGTGTTGCCGTCGCGCACCAGTTCGAGGTGGCCGGCCTGGTTCTTGATGGCGTCGTGGACGGCGTCGGCGAGTTCGGTTTCGTTGCCGGACACGCTGGGCACGTCGACGATTGCGGCGGTCAGGTCGATCGGATCGGCGGACAGGTCGAGGCTCACCGACCCAACAGTAGTGACCTGCGCGACGTGCGTAGCGTTGGACGCAGCTTCGATGGAAGGAACCTGTGATGCGCCGCGTCGCCTGCGTGCTCGCCGGGGTCGCGCTGGTTTTGCTGGCCTGCTGTGCCAACACCCAGCCCGGTAACGGGAACACCGGCCCCGGCTACACCAACAACGTGTCGGACCTCCAGGTCAAGGTGCCCGCGCTGAAGGGCGACCCGTGCCGGGGATCGCGGGCGGACCAGCTGTTCCCCAACTGTGGCCGGTACGTGACCGAGGTGGCCAACACGATCGGTGCCCTGCATGCCGACCTGGCCGGTCAGTCCGGTGAGATCACGGTGCTGCAGGACGCCGTGAACAGCTATCAGCGGGGCAGCTGCGACACGGCTGTCTCACCGACGCCCGCACAGCGCACGAACTGCCCGAAGGCGCTCGCCACGATCGGGACGGAGCTGGACCGGCTCAGTCAGGCCCTGGCCAGCCTGCCGACCAGCGGCTGACTACGGTGGTCCCCGTGATTGTCACTGAAGGCGCGCACGGTGTCGGCCTGGCGACGGTGACCATCGGTGGCGCCGTACTGGACACGTGGTTCCCGCAGCCGAAGCTGGGCACCACCGAGCCGGCCGGCACGGTCCGGCTGACTCCTGCTGAAGCGGTTGCCGCCCTTGGCGCGGCCGTGGCGGACGCTCTCGGCCCGGACACCGACCGCGGTGTCGAGGTGGTCGCCGTGCGGACGTCGATCGAGTCGTTGTCGAACGCGGCGGTCGATGCGCACGACATGTACCTGCGGCTGCATCTGCTGTCGTGGCGCCTGGTCCGCCCACACGGCCAGAACCTGGACGGCGTGTTCGGCCTACTGTCCAATGTGGTCTGGACGAACCACGGCCCGTGCCCGGTGGACGGCTTCGAGTCGGCCCGCCTCGCGCTGCGCTCCCGTGGACCGGTGACGGTCTATGGGGTGGACAAGTTCCCCCGAATGGTGGACTACGTACTGCCGACTGGCGTGCGCATCGCCGACGCGGACCGGGTCCGGTTGGGCGCGCACCTGGCCAGCGGCACCACGGTCATGCACGAGGGTTTCGTGAACTTCAACGCCGGCACGCTCGGCGCGTCCATGGTGGAGGGTCGCGTCAGCGCGGGCGTCGTCGTGGGCGACGGCTCGGACGTCGGTGGCGGCTCGTCCATCATGGGCACGCTGTCCGGCGGCGGCACCACCACGATCACGGTCGGCGAACGGTGCCTGATCGGCGCGAACGCCGGCATCGGCATTTCCCTCGGCGACGACTGCGTCGTGGAGGCAGGTCTTTATGTCACGGCCGGCACGAAGGTCGCCCTGCCGGACGGTCGCACGGTCAAGGCCCGAGACCTCTCCGGCTCGGACGGCCTGCTGTTCCGCCGCAACTCCACCACCGGCGTGGTGGAAGTCGTGTCGCGGACGGGCACCGGAGTCGAACTGAACAGCGTCCTCCACGCCAACTAATCAGCCGGCGGCGACGTTCGGTTGGCGCCGAGGACCGGGCGTAGTAGGACGTAGAGCAGGGCGGACAGTACGAAGCCGACCAGGAACGTGATGTCGCCCAACCCCGGGACCTGCTTGGCGATCACGCCGACGAAGTCGGTCTGGTTGGAGAACAGCAGGACCGACACCGCGATGCCGACCAGCATCGCGATCGGGCCGGCCCAGTTCTGGTTCCACTTGGCGTACAGCAGGGTGTCGATGCGCTGGCCTCGCCGTAGGTACTGGTCGGTGAACATCACGCCGAGCCACGGGCCGATCCAGTAGGCGATGATCAGCAGGAAGTTCTCGTACTTCTGGCCGGCGTCGTGCAGGCCCGACCAGGCCAGCAGGAAGCCGATCACGCCGAACACGACCGCGACCAGTGCGCGCCGCAGGGCCAGCGGCAGCCGGATGCCCAGCGTCAGGAACGACATCGCGCCGGAATAGATGTTCAGCACGTTGGCCGAGACGGCGCCCAGCGCGATGGCCAGCAGCGTCAGGTCGCCCAGCCACCCTGGCAACTGGCCGGTGAACGCGGCTGTCGGGTTGCCGCTGGTGATGCCCAGTGGTGCCACCGATGCCGCGCCGACGATCTCCAACAGCATGCACGACACGAACACCCCGAGACCGGCCCACAACCCGGTCATCTTGGCGCTGACGTTCGCCGGCAGGTAACGGGTGTAGTCCGCGGCGTACGGATTCCAGCCGGCCGCGTAACCGAACGCGGCACCGGCGGTGATCAGAAAGCCGCCGGGGAGGGGCTTGCCCGGCAGGCCGGTGGTGTGTGTCTTGGACAGCAACACGATCGTCGTGATCACGAACACGATTCCCAGGAATACCAGGGCGTACTTCTCGAATGCCTGCACCAGGTTGTGCCCGAAGAACGCCACGGCGACCTGCGCCAGAACCACGATCAGCAGGCCGAGCAGCGCGGGCATGCCGGTCAGCGCCGCCAGCGCGAAGGCGCCGCTCACGCTGTTCACCGCGAACCAGCCGATGCCGGCGGTGATCGCGTTCAGGCCGGCCGGCAGCACGTTGCCCCAGTAGCCGAAACCGATCCGGGACAGCACCATCTGCGGCACACCGTGCCGAGGGCCGCGTGCGGACAGCACACCGTGCGACAGGCAGCCGAGCAGGTTGCCGATCAGCAGCGCGAGCACGGCCTGCCAGAAGCTCAACCCGAAGATGCCGACGCCGAGGATGCCGACGAAGATCGTGGCGAACTCCAGGTTCGGCGATGTCCACGTCCACATCAGTTGCAACGGGGTGCCGTGCCGGTCGCCGACCGGGATGAACTCGACGCCACCGGGCTCCACGGCGGCGATCCGGTCGCCGTAGGTGCCCTCGCGGACCGGTTCGCCGGCGACCGCGCCGGCCGTCATGAGGTCAACCAACGGAGCATCAAGTCAGCCAACGGTGATCGCCGCCAATTTCGCTTGTAGGTAGTCGCCCCACACGACGGGTGGGTAACTGGTGGTGCCGATCGGCGCCGGCAACGACTCGATCATCGCGTCGTGGTCGGCCTCGTAGAAGTAGACGAGGGACAGCAACTCTTCCTCCGACGCGTCGGGCGGCGGGGCGAGCACGCGGTGCCGGGTGGAGCGCCAGCGGTCGCCGGTCCAGCGCGCCATCAGGTCACCGATGTTGATCGTGAAGGCGTCCGGGTCGAACGGGGCGTCCACCCACCGGCCGTCGGCGGTGAAGACCTGCAGGCCACCGAGGCCGGGTTCGCGGTCCAGCACGGTGACCGTGCCGAAGTCGGTGTGCGGGCCGATCCGGTACTGGCCCGGCTCCGGCGGCCCGACCCGGCGCAGCGGCGGGTACCAGTTCAGGTTGAACCCGAACGTGGGATGCCGCAGGTAGGCGGCGAAGTGGCCGGCGGGCAGGCCGAGCGCCACCGCGCAGATGGACATCAACTCGTCCGACAGCGCCCGCATCCGGCCGAGGTACTCGGTCAGCGCCGACCGCAGCGCCGGCACCTCGGCCGGCCACACGTTGGGCCGGAACCACACCTCGTCGGTCTCCGGGTCGCCGGTCGGGTCGTCGGACGCGAACGAGTAGGACTCCTTGAGGTCGGCCGGGGTCGCGGTGCCCTCGGCGTAGCCGTTGGCCTCCGCACCGGGCGGGATCCAGCCGCGCCCGCCGACGCTGACCGCGTACCTGGCCTTGGCCTCGTCGGGCAGCAGGAAGAACAGCCGGGCCAGGGATCGCACCTCGTTACGCAGGGTCGACTCGATGCCGTGGCCGGTGACCAGCAGGAATCCCGCGGTACGCAGGGCATGGTCGACCTGCGCGGCGACGCGGCGCCTGCCGTCGTCCGTGCCCGCGAACCAGGGTCTCAGATCGATGCTGGGGACGTAGTCGGTCATGTCTCAGCCTGCCCGATGTCTTCGAACCACAGGTCGGGGCGGGCCTTGATGAAGTCGGTCATCAGCGCGACGCAGTCGGCGTCGTCGACCATGGTGATCAGCACACCGTGCTCGGCCAGCCAGTCCTGCCCGCCGTGGAACGTCCGGTTCTCGCCGATCACCACCTCGCCGATGCCGAACTGGCGGACCAGCCCACTGCAGTACCAGCAGGGCGACAACGTCGTGACCATGATCGTGTCGGCGTAGCCCGGCCGGCGACCGGCGTTACGGAACGCAGCCGTCTCGGCGTGCATCGACGGGTCGTCGTCCTGGATCCGGCGGTTGTGGCCCTTGCCGAGCAGGGTGCCGGCCCGGTCGAACAGCGCCGCGCCGATCGGAATGCCGCCCTCGGCCAATCCGGCCCGCGCCTCGGCCACCGCGACCGCGAGCAGGCCGGCGGGATCGGGAGCGGGCTCGGCGACCATGGCTCCATACGATGCGCGACGACACCGGCCATCGCAATGCCTGACATGCGTCGATCCGGTAAACCGTCACGACCGCCGGCTCATGTCCGACATCCAGGACAGCGCGAACGCTATCTCTTAGTTATCTGAGGTTCACCTAGAATCCATGTTTATGACCACACTTTCCGTGGTGACCGAGCCACCGCCCGCTACGTCCGGACGCCGTCCGCGTCCGCTGACCGCTGGTCGGCTCCGGTTGCCTGCCGAACCACGGACCGCGGGCCGGCGCGACGGACTGACCGCGCATCTCCGCGCGACCGTCGACGCACAGCTCCGCGTGCTGCTGGTCGAGCAGGTGACCGCCGGACAGGCGGACGAACCGGAGTCGGTGCACCAGATGCGGGTCGCGGCGCGGCGGATGCGGGTCGTGTTGCGGATGGACCAGGGCGGGTTCGGGCCGCAGGCGGGCTGGCTGCGGGACGAACTGGCCTGGCTCGGCGCGCTGCTGGGCGAGGTCCGCGACTTGGACGTGCTGTGCGAACGGCTCGCGGAGAACGCCACCACGCTGCCCCAGGTCGACCTGACCGCGTTCGGTGACGTGCTGTCCGCGCTGCTGGCCCGCCGGTCGGCCGCGGCGGACACGCTGGTCGCCGAGCTCGCCCGGCCGCGGTTCCGGTCGCTGCTGCGCACGTTGGCGTCCGAGGCGCTCGCGCCGGTCGACCCGGCCGACGTGCACCAGCCCGCCGCGGACGAACTGTTGGCCAAGCCGTTGCGCAGGCTGCACCGGCAACTGGCCGTGGTGGCCGCGGCACCGACCGACGAGCAGTGGCACGACCTGCGGATCCGGGTGAAGCGGGTCCGGTACGCGGCCGAACTCGCCGGTCGGCTGGCCGGCCGCAGGCGGCGCGCTGAGCTGGACACCCTGGTGGGGCAGACCAAGGCGGTGCAGGAGGCGCTCGGCGCGTTCAACGACACCGTGGTCGCCGAACACCACCTGCGGCAGCTGGACGACCTGTCCCCGGCCGGGTGGTTGGCGCTGGGCCGGCTGGTGGAACGTCAGGCCGCCCGGCGGGACGCGCTGCGGGACCGGCTGCCGGCCGCCTGCGGCCAGCTGTACTCGCTAACCAGCGCGTAGCCGGTCGGCGGCGGCCGCGATGCGCTCGTCGGTCGCGGTCAATGCGACGCGCACGTGGCGGCCGCCGGTCGGGCCGTAGAACGTGCCCGGCGCGACCAGGATGCCCCGGTCCGCCAGCCAGGCCACGGTCGTGTCGGCGGCCTCGTCCCTGGTGGCCCACAGGTACAGGCCGGCCTCGGAATGCTCGATCGTGAAGCCCGCCGCTTCCAGTGCCGGCCGCAGCAGCGCCCGGCGTGCCTGATAGCGGACGCGCTGCTCGTGGATGTGCTTGTCGTCGCTGAGTGCGGCCGTGATCGCGGCCTGCACCGGCCACGGCACGATCATCCCGGCATGCCGGCGGACGTTCAGCAGCCGCGCGACCAGCGCCGGATCGCCGGTCACGAACCCGGCCCGGTAGCCGGCCAGGTTGCACGACTTGGACAGCGAGTGCACCGCGAGCAGGCCGTCGAGCTGGAAGTCGGACACGGAGTGATGCAGCACGGACTTGGGCTCGGCCTCCCAGCCGAGCGTGAGATAGCACTCGTCGGACGCCACGATCGCGCCGCGTTCCCGCGCCCAGTCCACGACCTTGCGCAGGTGCGCCACCGGCAGCACCCGCCCGGTCGGATTCGCCGGTGAGTTCAGCCACACCAGGGCCGGCCGACGCGGGCCCAGCGCCGTCAGGCTGTCCGACCGGACCAGCTCGGCCCCGGCCAGCCGGACGCCGACCTCGTAGGTCGGGTAGCCCAGCTCCGGGATGACGACCAGGTCACCCGGCCCGATGCCGAGCAGTGTCGGCAGCCACGCCACCAGTTCCTTGGACCCGATCGTGGGCAACACGGCGGCCGGGTCGATCCCGATGACGCCGTACCAGTGGGCCATGGCGTCGATCGCGGCGGCGCGCAGGGCTGGTGTGCCGTGCGTCGCCGGGTAGCCCGGCTTGTCGGCCACCGAGCCCAGCGCGGCCTGGATCGACTCGGGCACCGGATCGACCGGCGTGCCCACCGAGAGATTGACGATGCCGTCCGGGTGCGCTCGTGCCGTGGCCGCGTGGCCGGCGAGTGAGTCCCACGGAAAGTCCGGCAGGTCCGGACCGGTCATTCGCCCTGAGGCGGCAGGTTCATGATGAGCGGCGGATCCGCGCTGACCTTGCCGACCTTCGACGCGCCACCGGGCGAGCCCAGCTCGTTGAAGAAGTCGACGTTGGCCTTTGTGTAGTCCTTCCACTGGTCCGGGACGTCGTCCTCGTAGTAAATGGCTTCCACCGGACAGACCGGCTCGCAGGCACCGCAGTCGACGCACTCGTCAGGATGGATGTAGAGCATCCGGTCGCCCTCGTAGATGCAGTCGACGGGGCACTCCTCGATGCATGCCTTGTCGAGAATATCGACGCAGGGCTCGGCGATCACGTAGGTCACTGCGTTCTCCTGGTCCTGGGGCCGGTATCACCACGTACGCGCCAGGTTACGTGGCCGGCGCCAGTATCTCCCCTCAACCCGGCGAACTCCGCACGGGTGCCACAGTTCACACGCGCACCGTGTCGCCCAGCGGCCAGGATGGACCGGGTGGATCACGTCTACCAGTTGGAACGCGCCTGCGCCGATGCCTGGCCTGCGGTGGTGGACGAGCCGCTGGGCGACTGGCGGCTGCGGGCGGCCGGCGGCTTCACCGGTCGGGCCAACTCGGCGCTGACGCTCGGTGATCCCGGCCTGCCGGTGGCCTCGGCGCTGGCGGTCGTGCGTGCGTTCGCCGCTTCCCATGGCATTCCGGCGACCGCGCACGTTGTCGTCGGCTCCCCGCTCGAGCCGGCCCTGGTGGCGGCCGGTTGGGCGGTCAATGTGCACCATCCCGGCGGTGGTGAGTCCGTGGTGATGACCGGTCCGCTCGTCGGGCTCGCCGGTCCGGTGCCGGGTGGGGTCGCGGTGTCGGATCGGGTCGTCGATGACTGGTGGCCGTTGGCGGTCGGTGCCGCCTCGCCATCGGCGGCGCAACTTCGGGTGCTGGGTGGGGGTGACCAGGTCGGGTTCGGCGTCGCTCGGGATGATCTCGGTCAGGTGGTTGGCGTGGTGCGCGGCGCTGTGGTTGGTGACCTGCTGCATGTTGCCCGGCTTGCTGTCACGCCGGGTCAGCGGCGTCGCGGCCTTGGCACGGGCTTGCTGGCCGGGTTGGCTGCGTGGGGGGCCGGGCTTGGCGCTCTGCGGTGTGTGTTGCAGGTGGCTGTGCACAATCGTGGTGCTGTCGCGTTGTATGCCGGGCTTGGCTGCCGTCCTCATCATGGTTATCGGTATTGGGTGCCGGCCTGCTGAACTCGGCTTCGTCGCTGGACTCAGCGCCGGCGGGCCACGGCATTGCCCAGGGCGAGAGCGGCCGGCAACGTGCCACAGGCCAGCAACAACAACGTCCGCCAATCCTGCAGCAGCACCATGTTCTCCGGCCCGACAATGCCCACCACACCAATGGTGACCAACCAGGCCCACAACGGCGCGCCGGCCACCAACAGCCGAGCCGACACGCCAGCCGCCCGAGACACCAACAAGGGCATCGTGACCAAAGCCACGACCACCGCGATCGGAAACGGAATGGCACCCCAGTTCGGCAACAGCAGGCCGTCAAAACGCAGTGGCAGAAAGAAGACCTCCAGCAGCGCCAGTGCGATCGCGTCGACCACCAGCGCACCCAGCTGCAAACCGTCGAACCGGCGCTCCACGACGCCGACACTACTCACCGCTCTGGCCCGGACACGCCGACGAGGCCACCGAACAGATCAGCCTCGGCGCCAGCAGGCTCGCCCGACGCCAGGCGATAGAACTCATGAGCCAACACCGGCTGGGCGACGTCGTTCGACAACGCATAGGCCCGGTCCTCCCACACACTCACCTGGGTGGCATGGGCACGCATCGCGCGCAGCTTGGCCGGCAGGAAACCCGAGATGTCGACCACCGTGGTGATCGTGTCATCCGCGACCACCGGCAACTCCCCGGGCCCCGGCAAGCGATAGGGCACATCGCCCAGCGAGGCGACCCCCGACTCGGTGGCCCGGCGGGACTGGACCGTATAGAACACCCTGGCCACACCGGTAGCGGCAGCCACGGTGACCTCGTGCGCCCGAATGTGGTCGGGATGGCCGTAACCGCCGTCCTCCGCATAGCTGACCACGACCTGCGGCCGCACCTCGTCGATGACCGCACGCAGGGCCGCCACCTGGGCGTCCAGCGAGCCGCGCACGAAGGCCCTTGGCTGGTCGTTGGCCGGATCGCCCGCCATGCCGGAATCGCGCCACCGGCCGATCCCACCCAGGAAACGATGATCCGTCACGCCGAGCGCGGCGCACGCCAAGCGCAGCTCGCCGACCCGGTAACCGCCCAGCTGATCAGCTTCGGCCGCGACCAACCGGGACAGGGCGGGCGGGATGATCTCGCCTTCCTCGCCCAGGGTGCACGTGACCACCGTGACCTGGCCGCCGCGGGCGGCGTATCGGGCGATCGTGCCGCCGGTCCACAGCGTCTCGTCGTCCGGATGTGCGTGAACGAGCAGAAGCCGTGGTGGTGTCGTCAGTGTCACCGGGAACTCCCCCAACGCACAGACCGGCACACCGGGCAACCGCCCGATGTGCCGGTCACGGAACCGATCAGACCATCGACCTTACTTCGGCGAAGTGACACGCCACCTGGTTCGCGCTGCCGCGCACCTCCAGTACCGGTTCCTCGACCGCGCAGATGTCCTGCGCCTTCCAGCACCGGGTGCGGAAACGACAGCCGGACGGCGGATTCACCGGACTGGGCACGTCACCGGTCAGCACGATCCGCTGCCGCTGGCGTTCCACCACCGGGTCGGGCACCGGCACCGCGGACAGCAGCGCCTGCGTGTACGGGTGGGCCGGCTGGGCGTAGATGTCCTCGCGGTTGCCCACTTCGACGATCTTGCCGAGGTACATCACCGCGACCCGGTCGGAGATGTGCCGGACCACGGACAGGTCGTGCGCGACGAACAGGTACGCAAGGCCCAGCCGGTCCTGCAACTCCTCCAACAGGTTCACCACGCCGGCCTGCACCGAGACGTCCAATGCGGACACCGGCTCGTCCAGCACGACCAGCTTCGGGTTGAGCGCGAGCGCGCGGGCGATGCCGATGCGCTGGCGCTGGCCGCCGGAGAACTCGTGCGCGTACCGGTTGCGGTGCTCCGGGTTGAGACCGACCAGCTCCAGCAGCTCGTCCACCCGGTGCTGCGTCTCCTGGGCGTTGCCGCCGCCACCATGGATCTTGAACGGCTCGGTGACGATGTCGTTGATCTGCCAGCGCGGGTTCAGCGACGCGTACGGGTCCTGGAACACGATCTGCATTTCCCGCCGCAGCGGGCGAAGCCGACGGTTGCCCAGCTTGGTCAGCTCGACGCCCTGGAACTTCACCGAGCCCGACGTGGGCTTGTGCAGCTGCAGGATCGCCCGGCCGGTGGTCGACTTGCCGCAGCCGGACTCACCGACCAGGCCGAGCGTCTCGCCGGGGCGCAGGCTGAAACTGACCCCGGAGACCGCGTCCACGTGGCCGACCGTGCGCTTGATGATGCCGCCGCCGCGCACCGGGAACCGCTTGACCAGGTCGGTGACCTCCAGCAGTGGCTCGCTCCCTTTGTCGTGGACGGTCGATGACGCGCCGGCGGCGTTCGTGGTGGACTGGTCCACAGAAGGACTCGTCACGAGGTCGTCTCCTCGTTGGTGTCGTGCTCGCCGTCGGCGTCTTCCGCCGCGGCCGCTATGCGTTGCTCGATGGAGACGACGTCCTCCATGATCGGCAGGTCCGGGTTGGCCAGGGTCAGGGCCGCCGGATTCTCCACCATGCCGATCTCCTGCTGCTCGAACAGCAACTGCGGCGATTCGATGGTGAGCAGGTCCGACCACCGGTGGCACCGGGCGCGGTGGTCGAGACGGTCGGTTTCGGTCAGCGCGGGCTCCGACTCGCGGCACTCGTCGATGGCCAGTGGGCAGCGCGGGGTGAACGGGCAGCCATTGGGCAGGTTCATCAGCGACGGCGGCGCGCCCTTGATCGGCGTGAGCCGCCTGCCCACCATCGCCGGGTTGGGGATCGAGCCGAGCAGTCCGATGGTGTACGGCATTCGCGGCGCCGCGAACACCTCTTCCACCGCACCGGACTCGACCACCGTGCCGCCGTACATCACCTGTACCCGGTCCACCATGCCGGCGACGACACCGAGGTCGTGGGTGATCATGATCACAGCGGCGTTGGTCTCGTCCTTCAGCCGGACCAGCGTCTCCAGGATCTGCGCCTGCACGGTGACGTCCAACGCGGTGGTCGGCTCGTCGGCGATGATCAGCTCCGGGTCGTTGATGATCGACATCGCGATCACCGCCCGTTGCCGCATGCCACCGGAGAACTCGTGCGGGTACTGCGCCGCCCTCCGGTCGGGCTGCGGGATGCCGACCAGTTCCAGTGCCTCGACCGACTTCGCCCACGCCGCCTTCTTGGAGACGTTGTGGTGCGCCCGGTAAGCCTCCGACAGCTGCCAGCCGACGGTGAACACCGGGTTCAGCGACGTCATCGGGTCCTGGAAGATCATCGAGATGCCGTTGCCGCGCAGCTTGCGCAGGTCGGCGTAGGGCAGCCCGACGAGTTCCCGGCCGTGGAACTTGATGGAGCCGGTCACCTTGGCGGTCCTGGGCAGCAGGCCCATGATCGCCATCGACGACACCGACTTGCCGGAGCCGGACTCACCGACGATGCCCAGCACGTCCCGGGTACCGAGGGTGAAGGACACGTTCCGCACCGCGTGCACGATGCCGTCCTCGGTGCCGAAGCCGACCGAGAGATCCTCCACCACCAGCAGTTCGCGGTCGTCGGACGAATTCCGGCCGACGGCGCCGGACCCGAGCTCGTCCGGGTTCAGCGTGTCGATCGCGCCATCACCGTTGGAACTCCTGTGTCGCGCGGTCATGCTTGCGCCTCCGTGTGGGTCCGGTTGTTCCGCGTCGTCCCGATGATCATGCACGCACCCGCTTCTGCCTCGGGTCGAACGCGTCACGCAGGCCGTCACCGATGAAGTTCGCTGTCAGCGAGATGAGGATGATGAACACGAACGGGAACCAGAACAGCCAGGGGTGCAACGTGATCTCCAACTGGTTCTGGTTGATCAGCAGCCCGAGCGACGTGTTCGGCGGCTTGACGCCCAGTCCGATGAACGACAGCGCGGCCTCGGCCAACACCGCCTGGGACACCGCGATCGTGGCGTTCACGATGATGACGTCCAGCGTGTTGGGCAGGATGTGCCGGAACACCAGCCGGCCGACCCCGCCGCCCAGCGCCCGGGCCGCCTCGACGAACTCCTTCTCCCGCAACGACAACGTCATGCCGCGGATCACGCGGGCCACGCCGGTCCAGCCGGTCAGGCCCAGGAACAACGCGATGATGTACCAGTTGCCGCCACCGCCGGTCGTCGCGGACGAACCGAACGAGTTACGGGACAGCACCCCGACCAGCACGATGGCCGGAATGACCAGCACCAGGTCGATGAACCGGCTGATCATGCTGTCGATCCAGCCGCGGAAGTAGCCGGCGAGCGCGCCGAGCACCACGCCGATGCTGGTGGACAGGAAAGCGACGACCAACGCGATCAGCAGCGAGAACTGCATGCCGCGCAGCACCTGGGCCATGCTGTCCGCGGCCAGTGAGTCGGTGCCGAACGGATGGTCACCGGTGGGCGCCAGGTAGCGGCCGCCGCCGGTGGTGTCCTCGAAGGTGTAGCTGTACTTCCACAGCGCGCCGCCGATGAACGCGAACAGGAACAGCGCGACCAGGACGAACAGGCTGATCATGGCGAGGCGATGGCGCAGGAACCGGCGAATGATCACCGTGCTCTGCCGGCGGGCCTTTGTCGCGTCGAACGTGGAGGCCGACAATTCATGGATCGAACTGGCGGACGCCTCGGCCGCGACTTCGACAGTGGGATTAGTCAAGGCGAATCCTCGGGTCGAGGTAGGCGTACAGGATGTCCGAGACCAGGACGAAGAGGATGATGAAGATGGCGGTGACCACCAGCCAGCCCAGCACCATCCAGGGCTCGATCTGGGTCACGGCGTTCACGATCAGCGTCCCCATGCCCTGCCAGTTGAACACCCGCTCGGTGATGATCGCGCCGGAGAACACCGCGCCGATGTTCAGCGAGGCCACGGTGACCACCGGGATCAGCGCGTTGCGGAAGGCGTGCCGGAAGATGACCCTGGTCTGGGACAGCCCCTTCGCCTGGGCGGTCCGCACGTAGTCGGAGTTCAGCACGTCCAGCATCGAACCGCGCTGGAACCGGCTGTACAGGGCGAACGAGATGGCGAACAGGCAGATCACCGGGAGTATGTAAACACCGGTGAACTGATAGACCACATGCCAGAAGCCGCCGGTGTAACCGGATGTCGGTGGTCCTGCGGTGGTGATCCATCTGCCGAAGCCGATGGACTGCAGCCAGTTGTTCAACGGTGGCGCGACCGACTTCAGAATGATCGCGATACAGAACAAGGGCATGGAGAAGAGCAGGAACGCGACGCCGGTTATCGAATAGTCGAACATGGAATACTGTCGGACGGCGCTCACCACCCCGGTGAGCATGCCGATCGCGATGGCGATCAGTTCGGCGAAGAGCACCAGCTTCGCGGTGACCCCGAGCGCCGACATGATCTGCGGCTTCACCGGCTGGTTGTTGTCGCCGGGCACCACATTGCGGTTCCAGTTGCCCTCGACGAAATTGACCGCCCAGTGGCCGTACCGCTGGAAGAACGGCTGGTCGTAGCCGACGATCGCCTCCTCGGAGGCGATCTCGTTGGGCAGGCGCGGTTTCTGCGTCTTCCAGTCACCGAGGGGGTCGCCCATGGCGGTGACCAGCGCGAAACACAGGAATGTCGCCAGGATCACGATCGGGATCGAGATCAGGATACGGCGAATGACGTAGCGAAGCATCCAATCCTCCCAGGTGGCACCCCGCCGGGCTGTTGGGCGGACGGGACTCACCGTGCACACGGGGGCCGACGCTTGTGGCGCCGGCTCCCGTGTCTCACACGACCGTCACTCCAGCGAGTGCTTGGTCAATCCAGTTGTTGCGCCCTGCCAGTTCAAGCCCAGTCTGTTCAGGACTAGGCCTTCATCCAGGCGTAGGCGTTCCACAGGATGCCGCTCGATGCCTCGTTGTCGGCGAGATCCTCCGTCGAGCCGTCCTGGGCCTTGGCCTTGACGGTCCCGTCGGTCACGCCGTATTCCGGCAGGGTGAACAGCGGCAGGGTGAAGCCGTCCTGCGCGATGAGCTGGTCAGCCTGCTGCAGGTCCTGGGTGCGCTTCGCGTAGTTCAGCTCACCGTCGGCCTGCTGGAACAACGCGTCCACCTTGGGGTTGGAGTAACCCTGGTAGTTGGCGCCACCAACCGAGCCCTGCTTGGTCTGGTAGATCGAGTCGAAACCGGACTTGAACGGGCTGCCGGTCCAGGCGAACAGCGCCACCTGGTAGTCGCCGGCCGGCAGGTTCTTGCCGTTGAACCCGTCACTCGTGAAGTCCTGCACCTGGATGCCGGCCGTCTTGCACTGGGCCTGGATGGCCTGAACGGTTGCCGTGCGGCGCGCGTTGGTCTTGTGACCGATGGTGATGGTCGCCGTGGCGACCTCGTCACCACTGCCGGTGTTGGCGTAGTGGTTCTGGTAGGACGACTCGGTCGGCAGGAACAGGACCATGCCCAGCGGCTTGATGTCCGGGTCCACATCCGCGACGACCTTGGTGATGATGTCCTGCCGGTTCACGCAGTCGGAGAACGCCTTGCGCAGTTCCGGGTACTTCTTGAACACCGGGTTGGCGGCCTGGAAGTCCAGGTGCTCGAAGGTGACGCCGATGCCGGTGATCAGCTTGAACTGACCGCCGCTCGCCTTGACCTCCTGGGCGACCTGCGCGTCCGGCTGGCCACCTGCGACCTGGATTTCCTTGTTCTGCAACTGCTGGTAGGCGGACTGGTCATCGCGGTTGGTCCGGACGTCGATCTTGGCCGGACCGGCCGCGTTGCCCCACCACTTCGGGTTGCGCACCAGCACCGTGTCGTTCTTGCCGTCCGCGGACTGGATGACGTACGGGCCTGCCGACAGGTCGTTGGCCAGGTTGATGCCCGCGAAGCCGTGGTCGGAGTTGGTGCCACCGGAGTAGAAGTCCGCGACCTTGAGCAGCGTGGTCTTGTCGGCGGCCGAGTTGTCGTCCAGCTTGGTGAGCTGGTCGTCGGTGATGCCGATCGCCTTGGTCAGGATGTGTGCCGGCACGAATCCGCCGAACAGGCCCTGCCAGTCCGCCCACTTCTTGGAGAAGGTGACGGTGACGGTCTTGTTGTTGTTCGAGCACTTGATGCCGCTGATGTGGTCCAGACCGGGAATGACGTTCTGGAACGCGTTGGCGACATCACCGGTGTCGACGGCACCGGCCAGCCACTGCAGGTAGAAGTCGGCGCAGTTCACGGGGGCGCCGTCCGACCACACCGCCTGCGGCTTGACGTTGTACTCGATCACCTGCGGGTCCTGCGTAACCACCTTCACCGACGACATCAGGTCGCCGTCCAGCTGCACCTTGCTGACGTTCTTGACGTCGTTGGTGAAGAAGGTGCCGGGCTGGACCAGGTTGTCGATGTAGACGTTGGCCAGGTTGTTGGTGGCCGCCAGGTTGTTGTTGTAGTTCGTGAAGGTCTCGTCGACCGATACCGCGATCGCGCCCATATCGGGAACCTTGGGCCGAACGTACGGCTGGGACAGCGCGAGAGCTTGGGGGTCGGCATTCGACGGGCCGTTGTTGGTCGCCCCGGAACCGCCACCGGAACCGCTGCTGCCGCAGCCGCTCAGGGCGACGGCACCGCCTGCCAGCAGCGCCATCGCACTGTATGCCCTGGATCTCCTCATGAAACGTGCCCTCCTAGCACGGGTGGGACCGGCCAATAAGCATGGTCGGTGTGCGCCCGAGACGTGTAACGCCGCGCGAGCCTACGCGGCGCGCTGTGGCAGCACGGTAAGAACCCTAGATGGCTGCGGTCACTGGTCGCGCGGCGATCGTGACCAAAGGGTGACAAGTCAGTAGCCACCCGCAACCGGCCGGTCACCGGCCGGCAATGTCCGCTCAGCGAACTTGGGGACTTGCACGGATTCCAGTGGATTAACCGATTGACGGATTCCACCCACTGCCATCTCTTACCTACTCGCCAGTTGTGACAAAAACGCAATAAGGGACACCTCGACGCGTCCGATCAGTCACATTCCGTGACAATCGGCCTTGATTACGCCGGAAGTGGGCGTCCCTCACCCATTCGTGCGGTTCCACGTCGCGGCACCGAAGAATGGTCCCGCAAGTGGTGGCCCACTGTCCACTCCAGACACCTCAGGCCCGACGGCCAGCTCGTCGGACAGCTGGAACAGCGGGATCTCCACCGCATGTGCCCACAACACCGGCTCCACCCTGGCCAGCGCGTCGGAGAGCGGCAGTTCACCCGTCAGGGCGGCCTCGACGGTGGCCTGGATCGTGGCGTCGCACCAGCTCAGCGGCCCGGTCGACACCGGTGGGGCACCCCCCGTCGACGCGGTCGTGCAGCCGAACCAGGAGGCCAGTTCGGTGGCCGGATCGTAACCCGCGGGCTGTGGCCCCACGACGATGTCGATTGGTGCGGTGGTCCCGTTCGGGCCCCCGTTCGCACTAACCGAGGTCGGATTCAGTAACTGTTCGTATAGCTGGGTCGACTCGGGGGTCACGACGGTGGCCGGGATGCCGGCGGCCACCAGTTGGGCCCGCAGCTGGTTCGCGATCGCCACGTACGGCGCCCGGCCGTTGGGCGCGCCGATCACCAGGCTGAGCTGGTGCCCGGCCCGCGTCCAGCCGGTAGCCGTGTGCACGTAACCGGCCTGCGCGAGCAGCCCCGGCACGGCCGCCGGGTTCGGCACCGCGCCCGGCGCGTTGCCCGGCATGCTGGCCACGTAACCGGGTTGCGACGGAGCTGTCACCAAACTGTTGGCCGTCAACCCGGCGGAGGTCGCGGTCCCAGAGCCGGTCGCGATCAACGCGGCCCGGTCCACGGCCGCCGCAACGGCCTCCCGCACCGACTGGTCGGCCAGCTGCGGCGCACCCGGCCGCAACAGCACGGAGGCCAGCTCCGACCGGGCCACCGTGGTCAGCCCGACCGTGCTGCCCAACTGCCGGAACAAGGTGAGACCGGCGGCGTCCACCCTGCTGTAGGCGATCTGGTCGGCCCGGCTGCGTAGCGCGTCGACCATGCCCTGGCTGTCCGCCTTGGTCAACACGATCTGATCCAGCACGCTGGGCTTGTCCCAGTAGCGGTCGCTGCGCTCCAGGACGATCTCGCCGCCGCCCGAGTCGAGCGTCTTGATGTCGAACGGCCCGGCCGTGGCCGGGAAGCCACCGCTCAGGGCGCTGGCGAAGCCGCCGGGCGCGTCCTTGAGCAGGTGCGCGGGCAGCAGGTCGGTGAACAGCGTCCGCCAGGCCGGGTAGGCCTTCGAGAACGTCACCGTGATGGTCTTGAGGTTGTTGCGCGCCGCGATGCCGGAGATCAGCCGGTAGCCGGCCGGATCGATCACCCCGGGCTGGCCGACCATCTGGCTGCGCAGGTAGACGAAGTCGGCGGCGTCGATCGGCGTGCCGTCCGACCAGGTCGCGTCCGTGCGCAGCTGGTAGACGACGGTGAACGGGCTGGCGTCGGTCACCTCGGCGGACACCATCAGCGTGTGGTCCAGCGTCGGCGTGCCGTCCGGTGCGGTGCGGAACACCGATGGCAGCAACAGGTTCGCCAGTGCCGTGGTCACCGCGGACTGGTCGGACAGCTCGTGCGGGTTGTAGCCACCGCCGATGCCGTCCACGCCGACCACGACATGCGAGGTGTCGGTCGGCAGGACCGCCGACGTGCGCGCCGCGGGCGTGGTGACCAGCGGGGGCGGCGGTGCCTGCGTACAGCCCGCGAGCACGGCGACCGCGACGGCGATCGCGGCCGCCAAACGGAGTGGTTGCCCCGTCAGGAAACCAGCCACGGACGACCGTCCACTTCGGTGCGAAGTACACCGCTGATGGGCACACCAGCCCACTGGGCGACCTCCCCTCCGTGGCCACGCCGAGCCCTCATGGTCCCATCAGGCACCGACAGCCCGCACCGCCTTTTCGCGCATTCATAGGACGCCTGAGCGCCGGTGCCAGTTGCACCGAAGACGGTACGACCCGTGACGCGGCCCGGGGGTCCGGGGGGCGAAGCCCCCGCCGGCCGGGGGTCTGGGGGCTTGGCCCCCAGAAGACACAGCGAGGGATCCGGTGAGCGCTCTCCGCGAGCGGACCCCACCCAATCCCGTGCGGTCAGACCTGGTCGCGGCCGCGCGCCCGAGCGCGTGCCCGGCCCCGCTGGGTGCTGTCCAGGACCAGCTTGCGGATCCGGACCACCTGCGGGGTCACCTCGACACACTCGTCCGACGCACAGAACTCCAGCGACTCCTCAAGGCCCAGCTTGCGCGGCCGGGCCAGGCGCTCCAACACGTCCGCGGTCGAGGACCGCACGTTGGTCAGCTTCTTCTCCCGGCACACGTTCACGTCCAGGTCCTCGGCGCGCGGGTTCTCGCCGACCACCATGCCCTGGTAGGCGTCGGCGCCCGGCTCGACGAAGAACGTGCCCCGGTCGGCCAGCTGGATCAGGGCGTAGGCGGTGACCGAACCGGTCCGGTCGGCGACCAGCGAACCGGTGTGCCGGGTCCGCAACTCGCCCGCCCACGGGAAGTAGCCCTCGAAGACGTGGTTCATGATGCCGGTGCCCCGGGTCTCGGTCAGGAACTCGGTACGGAACCCGATCAGGCCACGGGCCGGCACCACGTACTCCAGCCGCACACGGCCGGTGCCGTGCCCGCTCATCGTGTGCAGCTGGCCCTTGCGGCCGGCCAGCAGCTGGGTGAGCACGCCGAGGTGTTCCTCTGGCGCGTCCACGGTCAGGTGCTCGAACGGCTCGCACAGCTTGCCGTCGATCATCCGGGTGACCACCTGCGGCTTGCCCACGGTCAGCTCGAAACCCTCCCGGCGCATGGTCTCCACCAGGATGGCCAGCGCCAGCTCGCCACGGCCCTGCACCTCCCAGGTGTCGGGCCGTTCGGTGGTCAGCACCCGTACGCTCACGTTGCCGACCAGTTCGGTGTCCAACCGGGCCTTGACCAGGCGGGCGGTGAGCTTGGTGCCGCCACCGCGCCCGGCCAACGGGCTGGTGTTGGCGCCGATCGTCATCGAGATCGCCGGCTCGTCCACGGTGATCCTGGGCAACGGGTGCGGGTCGTCCGGGTCGGCCAGCGTGTCGCCGATCGTGATGTCCGGGATGCCGGCGATGGCCACCAGGTCACCGGCGTGCGCCTCCAGCGTGGGCACGCGGTCCAGTGCCTCGGTGATCAGCAGTTCGGTGACCTTGACCCGGTTGACCGAGCCGTCCTCGCGGCACCAGGCGACGATCTGGCCCTTGCGCAGCCGGCCGGCGTGGATCCGGCACATCGCGATCCGGCCGAGGAAGCTGGACGCGTCCAGGTTGGTGACCAGCGCGCGCAGCGGCGCCTCGGAGTCGCCGGTGGGTGGCGGCACGTGGCTCAACAATGTGTCGAACAGCGGGTCCAGGTTCTCGCTGTCGGGCATGTCGCCGTCGGCCGGGGCGTGCAGGCTGGCCCGCACCGGCAGGCCGGCGGCCAGGGTCTTGCGCAGCACGAACCGCGTCTGCGGCAGCGGGCCCTCGCTCGCGTCCACCAGCAGCAGCACGCCGTCCACCATGGCCAGACCGCGCTCGACCTCGCCGCCGAAGTCGGCGTGGCCGGGCGTGTCGACCACGTTGATGGTCACGGCGTCGCCCGGGTTCTTGGGGTTGGCCCGGCGCACGGCCGTGTTCTTGGCCAGGATCGTGATGCCCTTCTCCCGCTCCAGCTCACCGGAGTCCAGGACCCGGTCCACCGGTTCGGCACGGGCGGCGAAGGCACCCGACTGGCGGAGCATCGCGTCCACCAACGTGGTCTTGCCATGGTCGACGTGTGCCACGATCGCCACGTTGCGCAGGTCGGTGCGCAGGCGCGCGACCGAGACGGTATCCGACACGGTGGCCGTGGGCACGCGAA
>WNGR01005574.1_pt1 | contig 20606 bp, 20 predicted proteins | sample 5407581 | NCBI WGS metagenome assembly WNGR01 (sample SAMN13153383, study PRJNA577476) | soil metagenome | isolation source: 80 cm soil or saprolite under Garry oak tree replicate 2 | place: USA:California | collected 2016-06-15
CGGCGACCGCAGGAATTCTTGTCATTTGCGCGGCCATGGTCATGGTTGCAGTCATTCGCAATCGCATGAAGGGCCGCGGCCTCGGCGTGCTGGCGTTTTGGCGCCGGCCCGAGCGTGTAACCGCCTGAGTGTAGTATAATGGTAGTATGAAGGAGAAGACTTCTATCTCACTATCTTCGGATATATTGGCAAAGGTTGACCGCCTTGCTGGCTCGAAATATTCGCGCTCAGCGATAATCGAGCAGGTTCTGCGGCGATTTTTCCGCGAGAGACACCGCCGAAGAGTAAGCGCGCGCGACCTGGAGCGCCTCAACGCGGCTGCTGAGCGGCTAAACTTGGAAGCCGAAGACGTGCTCCGATACCAGGCATGGGAAGAGTGAAAGAGCGGTGGCTGGCCTTGAGGCGAGGAGAACTCTATCGAGTGTTCAGGCCCGAGGGGGACCCGAAACAATACCGCACTTTCGTTATCGTGAGCCGCCAAGCGCTGCTTGACTCCCGCTTCTCGACCGTCGTGTGTGCTCCTGTTTTCAGTAGCGGCGAAGGGCTATTAACTCAAATCGAGATCGGCCCTGATGAAGGCCTTAAGCACGCTAGCTGGATCATGTGCGACAATCTTGTAAGCATACGCAAATCTGAGTTGACTAATTATGTGGGCTCGCTCGCGAGTGCCAAAGTGGTGGAGCTTGACCGTGCCCTCAAAATCGCTCTTGATCTGCGCTGAGCTCCTCGATTAAATCGGCTAGGGCTTCTTCGCGGGAGAGTTGGATTTTGGGGGTTTGTCGGGCAATTTGAAGATCATCTCGCCGGGGCGTGCCAGGCCCATCTCTTCGCGAGCGATGCGTTCGACGGCCTTGGGATCGCTGCGCAGCGCCTGCACCTGCTTACCCAGTTCGCTATTTTCCTGATTGAGCCGGTCGATCTCGCCGTGCAGTTGCCGGATCTGCGTTTGCGTGCGGCGCATGGCCAGCAAGCCGTGGCTTCCGAAAACGTCATGGATAGCCAGAAGCAAGAGCGCGAACCCTAGAATCGTGCGCGCATAACGGCTCCAAAACGATTTCGGCTGCTGCGGCTGCCTCGGATTTGCCCTGCGCACGCGCTAACCTCCCGCCGCCGCGGCAAAAACCCAGGCGCGGGCGGCTTCCGCAAGGCGGGCGGATTCTTCCGGCGTCGCACTTTCCGTATAGACGCGCATCAGCGGCTCAGTTCCGGAGAGACGCAGCAGGATCCAGGAGCCGTCACCGAAAACCAGTTTGAGCCCGTCGGTGCGATCCGTTTGCGCCACGCGCTTTCCCAGGAATTCCGAGAAAGCGCTCTTCAGCCGCTCCACGGCACGCGCCTTCACATCTTCGGGGAGGTACAGATTCGTGCGCAAGGGCCAATACTCGCGGCCGACGCCGCGGAAGAGCGCGCTCAACTGCTCTTCGAGTGGCGCCTGCCTCGCCGCGATCATTTCCGCCACCAGCAAACAAGCGAGAATGCCGTCTTTTTCGGGGACATGCCCGCGAATGGAAAGCCCGGCGCTCTCTTCGCCTCCGAGCACGATGGCGTCTTGCAAAATTAATTGGCCGATGTATTTGAATCCCACCGGCGTCTGGCGGACTTTGCGGCCGTGTTTGGCGGCGACGGCATCGAGCAGATGCGAAGTGGCCACGCTGCGAGCGGCATCCAGATTCCAGCCGCGGCTTTCGATCAGGTAGTCATAGAGCAAGGCAAGAATGTGGTTCGGCGAAATCCAGCGGCCCTGCGCATCGACGATGCCAAAGCGATCCGCGTCGCCATCGGTCGCCAGCCCGATCTGCGCTTTGTGCGCGATCACAGTTTCGGAGAGGCGCTTGAGGTTCTCCTCGGAGACGTCGGGGCCGGAGCCCTCGAAGAGAACATCGCGCTCGGCGCGAATGGTCTCGTGCCCGCCGATGCCGTGTTCCTCGAGTGCGCGATCGAGATAGCCGGCGCCGCAGCCGTGCAGCGCGTCGTAGACGATGCGCGGCGCGTTTTGCCTTTTCAATTCACCGAAACGAACGAGCTCGCCGAGCCGCGCGAGATAAGGCGGAGCGAGATCCACCTGCTCGAAGGCGCGTGCATCGTGCGGCGAAGGGAAAGCCGGGGCTTTTTGCGCGGGCCGCGCATAGAGCTTTGCGGTGCGCGCTTCGATATCGCGCGTGACTTCGGGCAGGGCCGGCCCGCCATCGGCCGCCGAAAATTTCAGGCCGTGATACTCCGCCGGATTGTGGCTGGCGGTGAAGTTGATGGCGCCGTCGATTTTGCGGCGGCGAATCTCGAAGGCCGCTGCGGGCGTGGGCGCGGCGGCCGTGCAAAGCAACGGACGCACGCCGCGCTCGGCGAGTTCCGTGGCCGCCGCGCGCGCGAATTCCTCAGAGAAGAAGCGCGTGTCGTGGGCCACGAGCAGCGTGGAGCGCGGATTGCGGCTCAAGATGTGTTCGGCGATGGCCGCGACCGCGATGCGCACATTGCCGAACGTGAAATCCTCGGCAATGATTCCGCGCCAGCCGGAGGTGCCAAATTTTATGGGACAGGACGCCATTTGGTTTCCGCCGCGCCGTATTGTATCTTGGCGCCGCGAAGCACAACAGCAAAGCGCGATTGCCGCAAGCAAATAGTTAAGAGGCGCGCGGAGCCGCAATGGCGAAAACCCCCATTCGGAAAGAAAGGGCAGGGAAGTACGTTGTCGTGCTGGTCACTTGCGGTTCGCGGGCTGAGGCGCAGCGAATCGCGCGAGAGATCGTCTCGCAGCGGCTGGCCGCCTGCGCCAACCTGCTGGAAACTCCCCTGCGGTCTGTTTATCGCTGGAAGGGCAAGGTCGAGAACGCCCGGGAGTCCCTGCTGCTCATCAAGACTTCGGCCAAGCGGCTCGCCGCCCTGCAAGCCGAAGTCGAACGTCTGCATAGCTACGACGTACCCGAGTTCATCGCCCTGCCAATCATCGCGGGTTCGCCGGCGTATTTGAAGTGGCTTAGTGATTGCGTGGCGCCTGAGCGCAGATGAATCGGTTCCCATCTGGGCCTCTGTGCACTCTGTGTTAGGCCCCCAGTTCGGTCAAACTTTTTCCAGGGCGGCGTCGAGATCGGCGATCAGATCTTCCACGTCTTCTATCCCGACGGACAAGCGCACCAGGCCATCGGTGATGCCGATCTTCTGCCGCACTTCGGGCGGCATCGAAGCGTGCGTCATCAGCGCGGGAAGGGAGATCAGCGTTTCGACGCCGCCCAGGCTTTCCGCGAGCGAACACAGCTTTACGTGATTCAGGAAACGCCGGGCGGATTCGAGCGAGCCCAGGTCGAAAGAGAGCATGGCGCCGAAGCCGCGCTGCTGTTTGCGCGCGAGATCGTGCTGCGGGTGCGCAGGCAGGCCGGGGTAGAGCACGCGCTTGACCTTGGGATGGTTCTCCAGGTAGCGCGCGATGGCCATGCCGTTGGCGTCGTGCTGGGCCATGCGCACGGCCAGCGTTTTGATTCCGCGCGAAACGAGGAAACAATCCATCGGCGCCAGGCCCGCGCCCGTGGAACGCTGCAGAAAATAAATCTTCTCGGCGTCCGCGGGGCGTGTGAGCACCACGGCGCCTCCGGTGGCATCGCTATGCCCGTTGAGATATTTGGTCATCGAGTGCACCACGATGTGCGCGCCGAGTTCCAGAGGGCGCTGCAAATAAGGACTCAGGAAGGTGTTGTCCACGGTCACGGTGATGTTTCGTTCGTTGGCCACCCTCGCGATCGCCGCGATATCGCTGATGATCATGGTGGGATTGGTGGGCGTCTCCATGTAAATCATTTTCGTATTCGCCCGCAGCGATTTCCGCAGACACTCGAGATCGGAGGTATCCACGAAACTGAATTCCATTCCGAAGTGGCGAAGCAACTGCGTTGTGAGCCGGTAGACGCCGCCGTAGACGGCCGCGGAAACGACGGCATGGTCGCCCGGACGCAACAGCCGGAACATGGCGTCGATGGCGGCCATGCCTGAGGTAAAGACGTAGGCCGCCTGGCCGCCTTCCAGCCGCGCCACGCAACGCTCCAGCGCGCGGCGATTGGGGTGCGCGGTGCGCGCGTAGTCGTAGCCTTTATCTTTCCCCAGCTCCTCCTGCACGTAAGTGGAGGTCTGAAAAATCGGCGCGACGATGGCGCCCGTCGCAGGTTCCGGCTCTTGGCCGACGTGGATCGCATCGGTGGCGAATCCCATGAAGTGTTCCTCCTTGAATCCCTCACATAATAGCGAGCCTCGCTGCGGTTGAGGAGAGGTCCCTCGCTCCGGTTCGACTTTTTTGACCGGCGAAAGCTCATCCTGTTGGTGACTTTCGCCGGGGGACGGGACGACGATCCTGGCCGGATCGTCGCTTGCGAAATTCCTGCGGCAGGAGTAAAGAGGGGAGAGTGTCGGAGAGAAGACCATGCTCATGAGGATCTCCCTTCGCGCATTGCTTGCCTTCCTGCTAGCACTTGGGCCGGCCGTATGGGCAGCGGCGCTCGCCGCGCAGTCCGATAAGCCCGCGGCTCCCGAAAAACGCAATGGCACCAGCCGCCTGCGGATCGAAGTGACCGGAGGCGATGCGAACAAGCCTGTGGACAACGCCAGCGTCTATCTGCGGTTTCCCAAGGAGAAGAAAGTTGAGCTCGACCTGAAAACAAACCAAGAGGGCGTGGCGCGGTCGCCGGAAATACCCCAGGGCAAAGTGCTGATTCAGATCGTGGCGCCGGGTTGGAAGACCTACGGCGAGTATCACGATGTCTCGGAGAGCGAGCAGACCATCCAGATTCATCTCGCGCGGCCCACGACCAAGTGGTACGGAGGCGCTCCGCAGTAGTGCGATAGAGTCACGCTAAGGCTAAGGCGTTAGTGAGCCTCCCAGTGCCGTTCCAACTAATTTTGGCTATCCGCGGCCAGCTAGAAAGCCTTTGCCGGACACCCTTTGCATAGGCTCATCAAGTTGGAACGGCACCAGACGGCGCTACCCACTCTTCGCGACTTTCTTAACGCGCGAGCGGCGCTCGCGCGTTTTTTTTGCGGCGTATGCAAATTCGCTAGGGCTGAACCGCGTACGGTGCGAAGATGGGCCGGGGGAGAGGAACCATGAAAGGATGCACGCATAAGAATCAGATTCGCGACGTCCAGCCGCATACGCGCGGCTGCGAAGAATGTCTGAAAATGGGCGATACGTGGGTACATCTGCGCCTGTGCCTGACCTGCGGGCATGTAGGCTGCTGCGATTCATCGAAAAACAAACACGCCACCAAGCATTTTCATTCCTCCAAGCACCCGATCATGAAGTCGTTCGAGCCCGGCGAAGATTGGGGCTGGTGCTATATCGACGAGGTCGAGCTTGACCTCGCCTGACTGGCCGCCCCTGCCGTACTCCGAGTGGGAAAGCACGCGCGACACTCTGCACATGTGGACGCAGATCGTGGGGAAGACACGCAAAGAGCTCACGCCGCTCGTGAACCACTGGTGGAATGTGACGCTCTACGTGACTCCGCGCGGCCTGACCACTTCCACGATTCCCTACGATGGCGAAGCATTCGAAGTGCAGTTTGACTTCCTGCGCCATCGGCTGCTCATCGAGACCAGCAGAGGCGAGGAGCGCGGCATCGAGCTTCGCGCGCGTTCGGTGGCCGATTTTTACAGCGAGTACATGGCCACCCTGGGATCGCTCGGAATTGCAGTGAAGATTCACACCACGCCGGATGAGTTCGATGACAAGACGCCGTTTGAGCGGGATCACAAACACGCGTCCTACGATAGGAAATACGTGGAGAATTTTTGGCGGATCCTGCTGAACGCCGATCGCGTCTTCAAGCAGTTCCGCTCGCCTTTTTTGGGCAAGTGCAGCCCGGTACATTTTTTCTGGGGCTCCATGGATCTGGCGGTGACGCGCTTTTCGGGCCGGCGTGGTTCGCTGCTGAAAGGCGCGGATGCCATGACGCGGGAGGCTTACTCGCACGAGGTAATTAGCTGCGGATTCTGGCCCGGGGACCGGCGCTATAAGCAAGCGGCTTTTTACTCCTATACGATGCCGCTTCCCGCAGGGCTCGAGAAAGAGAAGGTTCGCCCGAGCGGCGCCTATTGGGATGCGCAGATGGGCGAATTTTTTCTCGACTACGACGACGTGCGCGCCGCGGGTTCGCCGGACCAGGCGATTCTCGATTTTTGCCAGAGTACTTACGAAGCCGGTGCAAAGCTGGCTCAGTGGGATCGCCAGGCGCTGGAGCGCGGCGGTTAGCTCCAGAGCTACGCGCAATGCGCAGCGCGGGGAACTCGCTAATGGTCCTCGCTCGGGCAGAGAGAGCCCCTCGGTCACGCTGGACTTTCCTGATCGGATGGTCGTTTTCCACAGGGCCGGAGCAACCGTGGCCATCGTCGCGAATCTATGGCTAAGTAGCGAAAAGCGGACCTGTTCCGCCAGGAGGGATCGTCATGTACGTCGTAATTGGAGCCACAGGGAATACGGGCAGCGTAGTGGCCGAGAAATTGCTTGCCAAGCGTGAGAAGGTTCGCGTCGTTGGCCGGGACGAAAGGAAGCTCGAGCGATTCAAGCAAAAAGGCGCGGAAGCATTCGCCGGCGACGTGACGGATGCGAGCGCGATGGCCAGGGCGTTTTCGGGTGCGGAGGCGGCGTACGTGATGGTTCCGCCGAACCTATCATCGCCGAACGTGCGCGGTTATCAGGAGCGCGTGAATGACGCGCTGGCCGCGGCGCTCGAGAAAAACGGCGTAAGGTATGCCGTAGCGCTCAGCAGTTTCGGCGCGGACAAATCGGACAGGACGGGGCCGGTCCTCGGCCTGCACGCTCTGGAACAGAAGCTCGAGGCCATCGCCGGACTGAATGTGGTCCTCCTGCGCGCCGGCTACTTCATGGAGAACATCCTGCCGCAGGTCGGCGTGATTGAATCGCTAGGAAACATGGCCGGACCGGTGCGGCCGGATCTGGCGCTGCCCATGATTGCCACCCGCGACATTGGCGCGTTTGCCGCTGAAGCCCTGGCACGGCATGACTTCCAGGGCAAGCAGCGGCGCGAATTGCTGGGGGCACGCGACATCAGCTACGCGCAGGTCGCCAAGATCGTCGGCGCGGCGATCGGAAAGCCGGACCTAACCTACCAGCAGGCTCCCGCAGCACAACTGAAACCCGCGCTGATGCAAATGGGAATGTCTTCCAACATGGCCGACCTTCTGCTGGAGATGAGCGACGCATTGAATGCGGGCCATATGCGGGCGCTCGAACCGCGCTCGGCGCAAAACACGACGCCGACGACAGTCGAGACGTTCGTCGCCGAAGTCTTTGTGCCCGCCTACCGGGCGAAAGCGGCTCGCGCGTAGTCGGCCGCTCAAAGCTATCGCCCGTAAGCGCTGGCCTCGAGGGGCGAGCGCAGTTGGGCCATACCAACACTGCGCTGGGCCCGGCACACCAGCGGCTCGGGTGAACGCTGTAAGTCTTACCTCTTAGTACTTCCACAGTTCTAAATAGAAACACGTATCGTTTCGACTGCGTTACTCGAAACAAACGACTTAAGCTTGGCTGGCCGCTTGCGGTAGCTCACTGCGCACTCCGGGTCAAGCCCCGAGACCTGGGTGCGTGGCACCTGTTTGTTTTGGAGATGGTTTAGCTTTTCAAGATGGTTCGCCCCAGCCAAACCGCACATGCTCAAGGGGAGGACAAAGCGAGATGTTGAGACAAGTGGAAGAAAGGAAAAGTGACCAGGCATTTCTGGAGGCGGTGGCTCGTACGATGCAAGCCCTCGACCAGCATGTAAGCCAGTACATTGCGAGGCGTCTTGCGGAAAATAACATCCGCATGGACGCGGCCCTGCAGCTCTCGGCCAGGGAGCGCGAAGTTTTTGGACTCATTTTAAAGGGACTCACCAATAAGGAGATTGCCGCGCACCTCGGCATTAGCGCAAGCACAGCCAAGTTCCACGTCAGCTCGGTTCTCAGGAAATGCGGCGCAAGGAGCAGACTGGATGTGGTGAGGGAGCACAAAATAGCGCCGAACCTGGAACTCGTGGCCAGCTGACGAGTCCTGCGTAACACCTCAGTGAATTGAGCTTTTGGCGGGCAGAAGCGAGAGGGTGGGGCAATGCTGTCCGGAGGGTCAGTTTCCGGCGCGGAAAACCTGCCTCACGGCACGATTGTTTCGACTGCATCCGGAAGTTAAAGTGGTCCCCAGCAGTGGTCGATATTTTAGCGCTTGCGTGCACACCGAAGAAAAAGCCGCGGCATAGCGCGAAACCGCCATGGTGCGCTGAAAGCTCGATTTTTGCGGGGGGCGAGACGCTTTGGAGAGATCCCCTGGACATCCGTGGATTCGCCCAGGGTCCCGGAGACAACTACGGATCGAAGGCCAAACCTGATCGGATTGGCATTTTCGGTACCGGGAAAGAGTTGCGGCTATGGATGTGGAGACCCTAAAAGAGGAGAAGGCAGCGGCGCGGCGCCCGGCGGTACGCGCGGCCAAAGTCGACCTCGAAATCATCCTCGAGCAGCACCGCGATTGGGTGAAATCGAGCGGACGCACCGGGCGGCAGGCCGACCTTTCGCGCGTCAATCTGGACGGCGCCGACCTCACCGACACCAATCTGCAGGGTGCGCTGCTGAATGAGACAGTCTTGAAGGGCGCCGACCTGCTCTTGACCGATCTCCAGGGCGCCAGCCTGTTGCAGGCAAATCTCCAGGGCGCGAATCTATTGGGAGCGCGACTCCGCGAGGCAAATCTGCAAGGCGCCCTTCTCGAAGGCGCCACAGGATTGCTGGCGGCAGAGCTGGCAGGGACGAATCTTACGTTTGCCAAGTTGCCGGCCGAAGTAGCGACAGCGCAGGATTTGAAGTACGTATCCCAGTGGGGCAGGCACGCGAAACGGCTGATTACCGCATTGCTGCTGCTCAATGCGCTGGCGTGTTGGAGAATTCTCACCTTTTCCGACGCGCAGATCCTGAGAAATGCCGCCTTACTTCCGTTTCCCGTGCTGCGGAACGGAGTGCCGCTCGCACAATTTTTTCTCTTGAGCCCAATGCTGATTGGCGCGCTGTATTTGTGGCTGCACGTGTATTTGCAGCGGTTTTGGGAAGCGACGGCGGCTCTGCCGGCCATTTTCGAGAATGGGCGGCGGCTGGACGAGAGCTTGCCTTGGCTTGTGAGCTGGCCGGCACGCAGCTATTTCAAGTGGCTGCGGGAGCGGCGCACCGCGCTGGCCCGCGTGGAGAAAGCAGTTTGCATTCTCGTGCTTTATTGGGCCGCCCCTGCGACGATGACGCTCTTCTGGGGGCGGTACCTCACGCTGCTGGACCTGCGGGGCACGATCCTGCAGGCAGCGCTGATCGCGGCCACGACAATGGCGGCGATTCATTTTCCGCGTTCGGCGGCACGGGCCTTCCGAAGCGACGATGCGGGATCAGTTTTGAGAGCCGCGGGGAATTCCTCGCAGCAGCCAGCGGCTTCGACCGATGAAGTGCCGGCGCGCCAGCATGCCTTCCCGGCAAATGCGCCCGCGACTTCAGGCTCGCAGCCGCGCAGCGCTCGGAACAAAAAGAACAGATTGCTGCGAATCCCGGCTGGCGCAGCATTCGGTTTGATCCTCTGTCTGCTTTCCATCGGAATCATCGGCGGCGCTCCGCACGACGGAAACCCGGCACAAGGAATCGGGCCGGGAAGCCCGCTGATCTGGGCCGCCGACGCGCTTTGGCTGATTGGCTATGATCCTTACGCGCAGGTGCCCGAAGCGGAAATCTCCAGAAAGCCTGCGGGCTGGACGGGGAGCGAAGGCGAGATCAGCCGGGTTCAAGGCGCCAGCCTGAATGGGTTCCGCCTGCGATACCTGCAGGCGTATGGCGCATTTCTTGTCCGGGCGCGCTTGCGGCAGGCAGACCTGCGCTATGCCTACCTCTCGGAAGCCGATTTGCGCCAGGCGAATTTACGTCAAGCGAACCTGCGATTTGCGGTACTCGACCAGGTCAAGCTGAATGGCGCGATGTTGCAATCGGCCGATCTGGAAAAGGCGAACCTGGTTCGTGCGGAGCTGGGGAAAGCTGATTTTTCTTTCGCCTCGCTCGCCGGAGCGCTTCTGTTGGATGCGAAGCTCGATGGGGCGGTGCTCTATGGCACCGACTTGCGCAATGCTTCGCTCGAGCGGGCCAGTTTAGAACAGGCCGATTTGCGCCGGGCGAATCTTGAAGGCGCCAATCTCAAGATGAGCGATTTGCGCGGGGCTTATCTGTCGACCGCCAAAATGGCGGGCGCGCGGCTCGAGGAGAGCCAGTTGGGCGGCGCCATCCTGATGGACGCGGACCTCCGGCACGCCGATCTGAACAACAGTAATTTTCAAGGAGCCGTCCTGAGCGGCACTGATTTCAGCGGCGCCAATCTGCAGAATGCCGATCTGCGGGGCGTCGTGGGATTGAGCGCGTCGCAAATCTGCGCGGCCGCGAATGCGCGGCAGGCGCAACTGGACGATGCGCTGGCAGCCGACGTCAGCGCGAAATGCGGCGCCATTCGCTAAGGGCCAGTCGCCTAGTGCCGTTCCAACTTGTGCCGTTCCAACTAGTACTCAAACAAGTTGGCTCAAACAAGTTGGAACGGCACTTGTTTGAGCAAATCGTCTTTCGTCTGGAACCGAACGAATCGACTTTTTGTCCCCTCAACGGCAGCCGGCCAGATGAATCGATTCGTTCGGCTCTTGATTACGGCGATCTCTCGGAAACGTTCGCTTGCGCGTTTGGCCAATCTAGTTGGAACGGCACTAGTCCACTCAGCGGGTTGACTTCCTATAACAATATAAGTATAATAGTATACCTGTGCCACGGCCGGTCAAGTGGATCGGTACATCGCTCGAGGATTTGCGCTCTTCGCCTCGCGCGGTCAGGATCGACGTTGGTCACGCGCTCTTCACCGCGCAGGAAGGGAAGATGGATCCCGCCGCCAAGCCTCTGAGAGGTTTTGGCGGGGCGAGCGTGTTAGAAATCGTGGCTTCTCACCAAGGGAGCGCGTGGCGCGTCGTCTACACCGTGCGTTTTGCGGATGCCATTTACGTCCTGCACGTATTTCAGAAGAAATCCACCAAGGGGATCAAGACGCCCGTGCGGGAGATGGATTTCGTCCGGCGGCGATTAGCGGAAGTCGAACGCTACTATAGAGAAAGGCAAAACTGAAATGAAACGGAGAGCAGGAAGGAAAAACCGCCCAGTGGCCCGGGTGCGAGAAGGCAGTGGGAATGTTTTTGCAGACCTTGGCGTTCCCAATCCTGAGCAAGAACTGCTCAAGGCGCAGCTCACGCTTCAAATCCATACCATCCTTAAGGACAGCGGCATGACCCAGGCGGAAGTCGCCAGGATTCTCGGCGTTCAACAGCCTCAGGTTTCGCTGCTGATGCGAAATCGCGCGGGGAATTTCTCCGTTGGGCGCCTCATGGAATTTTTGACCGCACTGCGTCAAGACGTCGAAATCACCGTCCGGCCCACTCGCAAAGAACATGGGGCTCTCTCTGTCATTTCTGCATGACCCGAGAGCTAGTGCAGGCGCCACACCGAGCAAGGCCAGAGCTGCGGGGGGAAACTCATCGAGTCTCCAGGCTTGGAGCCTGGAGGCTCGAAAAAGCGAGGTCTTACGCTTAGCTCGATTCGGCCGTCGAGCCGCGAGGGGCGGCCCAAGGCGCGAGCTTGCGCCACAGGACGTTCCACGCCAGGAGCAGCGCGGTGACCGAGAGCGAAGCGCCTCCGACGAGAAGCAGGATCACGGCGATATCCCACGCCGGGCGGTGTTTGTAGAGCCACGGCAAATTGAGCGAATGCAGGCCGTGATAGAACCAGCGGTTCCAGCGCGAATTGGAATTGTAGCCTTGCACGATGCGCGCGGTTTTGGGATCGACGTAGTACATGGAGCGCGCTGGGTCGTTCAGTTGCACAAAAATTACGGGCAGCGGCAATTGATTGTTGCGGTCCAGATAGTAGGCTTCGTACTCCGTTACCAGGCGCACTTGCGTCAGGGCAAAAGGCCGCGCCGCTTTTTGCAGAGCTGCAATGATCTGATCGCGATCGAATTCGGCCGCAGGCCGGCCGCGAACGGGGATCACGCGAGTCTGGTTCGGCGCGAAGGCGGCCAAATAGGCGGGCTCTCCCGCGCACGAGGTCAGCTCCAATTCCTTCACGGCGGACCCAAAACTCGCTTCGGCTTCCGCCAAGGCCTCTTGCGGAGGCTTCGCGGCAAAACCTTCGAGCGGCGGCGCTTCACGGAGCGCCGCGGCGAGCCGGGCGTCTGGCCCATCCACGGCGCCTTCCTGCAATTTTGGGAAAGGATCCATCGAGAGCATTCCGCTGAACGCCCAGCTGCAGGCGAAAAGTCCGAAGAGCAGTCCCAGAATGGCGTGCCAGCGCTTCTGTCCGTGATAAGGGAAGCCGGCGGGCGCACCTGCGTAACGATAGGTTTTCGACGGCGAATACATCCACAGCCCAATCGTGATGCCCAGGAGCGCCGCGGCGGTTCCCAATCCCGACGCCCAGATAACCACACGGCTCCATCGCTGCCCGTGCTTCCGTAGCGGCGTGAAATAGAGCCAGTGTGGAATGGCGCCGAACCAAGCCGCCAGGCGGGAAGCGCGCGTGGTGTATTGGACCACGTCGCCCGTCACCGTGGAGACGTAGACTTGCTGGCCATCGGGCCAGCTATATTTGCGGAGCGGGCGGAGTTCCGCGAACTCTTCGGAAACGGTCCACTGGTCTGCCTCGGTGTTGTCCTGCTCCTTTGCCGCGCCAGGAGGCTGGCCGGTCCAGGCCGAGGCAATGCGCAGCGTCAGCTCCGGCGGGAAATCCTCCTGGATCTGCCCGTCGCCGGCATAGACGATGGAGAGATCGCCGAGGCCGAAGCGAAAGCGATACGCCGGCCGTCCGTCGAAAGTGACCAGTTGCGCCCCCGCGGGCGCTCCGTCGGCTCCGAGCCGGGCGTAAGCCTGCGGCGGCGAAAGGTGAATTCGGGAAGCGTCGAGCGCGGGCGCCCGGCTCAAGCGATCGTCCGCCGAGACCTGCGGATACTGCCAATACATCATGACCATTCCGGAGGCGAACCAGCTCAGGAAAAGCAGGCAAAAGAACACGCCCATCCAGCGATGGATGAAGATCAGGGCCCTTTTGAATTGCGCGCCGACGCCGGGCATGGACCTAAGTCAAACGGCGAGATGTTAACGCGGAGCCGTGCGGGAGAACAGGCCGAAGTGGACCGTGATCTCGGAGGTAAAGAGAGATTTTTCGTTTCTTGGGGCGGAGCTCAGAACCACAACTGCTGGGTCTAGTGCCGTTCCAACTTGATCCGGCGAGAGGTTCGGCCCAAAGAGCCTGCGATTGGCTGTGTGGTGGCCTAGTGCCGTTCCAACTTGTCTCGCCAAAGAATGCCTGTCCGCGACCTTGGACCGAACGAAACTTGTATCCCGACCGGTCCCCGTTCGGGGACAGGTTCGGTTTCGTTCGGCCCTTGTTGAACTTTTGCGTCGTCAGGGAATCGCGGGTCGAGGGATTCCAGCAGAGCAGCGCGAGCACGAGCGTCACCGTCAGCCAGGCGAGACTCGAAGGCAAGCCCGGATAGCGTGAGATGCGCGCGAGAAAGCTATCCGGCGGCTGTCCGGCGGGGATCCACCAGGGAATCAGCGGAGTGACGGACGTGACGAGAACGAACGTGAGGAGTTTTCGCGTGATCCAGCCGCTGATCTTGTGCCCAATCTGGCGCGCCCGCCGCGAACGGCGCCAGATGAAATAATCCCAGGCCAAAATGCTCAGAATGATCGGCGCCCAGCCATAGAGCGAAAGGTTCTCGTCGATCCAGAGCCAGCCTCGAAAGACTTGGGCATGACGTTCGCTCACCAGGCGCGGCAGCAGAAACCAGCACACCAGCGAATTGCAGAGCGCCGCGAGCACAAACACCATAAGGCTTGTGAGTTGAAGCCAATGCCGCGCGGGCGCCGCGCCGCAGCCGGTGCAGACCGGTTTTTTCGGGGTATAGACTTCGCCGCAACGGTCGCAGTAGACACTGTAGTCAAATGCGGCGGAACCCATCGGTCACACTCCTGGCGGACAGCGAGAGCGTCCCAGGATAAGGTGCGCCCGCCATTACCCACCACTGGTCGTTCGGACCGACCAAGGACAGGCTTGTCCACCCTGTACGAGTGGGCAAAGAGGGACTGTCCCTCAGGGCTAAGGGACAGTGGCCATCGAAGGGAACAAGGACGGGATGAATTAGCTGGCATTTTCGCGTCAGCACTTACCTTGGCAATAGTTTTCTTACAGTGTTCTAGGTATGGCTTTTGCCTTGCCCGCTGAGGTATTTAGTGGAGACAGCCTCGCGGCAGCACAAGATTTTCATGTGAACGGGCCGCGCGGAACGGGGTCACGCTTTAGTGGCGGTGCAGGTGCGCCTGAGGCGGCGCTCACTTTTATGGCGCGTGATTTCCACGCCACTGAGGTTCCTCAAGACTCAGGAGAAGAGAAGAGGTCAGACTGAGTCAAAACAGACGTTAGCTGAATGTTTCCCAGCCCGGCAGCGGCTCCCACTCACGATTCCCAGCCACAACTCCTGAGGAAGCCGGCAAACAAAAGTCGAAAGGTTCCGAATCGCGGCACAAGCGCGTGATTTGGAATCATTGGATACAAACTCGGCGAGACCGGCGAGGACAGTGTAATGAGATTTAGTCTGCGGCTGATGCTTCCGGTAATCGCGTGTATCGCGCTGGTTTCTGGCTTGTTCGCGTACTACCAGGAACAGGACCAGGAGCAGGCGCTGCACCAGGAGCTGGATCAGCGTGCGAGCCTGACGGCGCTGGGTCTGGCCGACGCCCTGCAGCCGCTGCTGGACCGGAACGCCTCCGCAACGGAGCTGCGCCGCGCGCTGAACCGTTTCAGCACGCGTGAGCGCATCGTCGGCGCGGCAATCTTCGATGATTCCGGCAAGGGCGTCGCCGTTACCGACCGTCTGCCCGCCTCCCTGGAGAACGCCTTTCCGGAGTTGACGCCCAAGATGGATCCCAGGAACCCGGAGGGACGCGGGCTCTTTCTTACGCTCGGGACGAGGTATTACCACGCTCACACGCTGGCGATGCGCCGCGCCGACGGCAAAACGATGGGGCTGGCCGTCTTTCATGATGCTGGCTTCATCCGCGAACAAAGCTCGGTGACCTGGCGCCAGACCCTGATTCACGTCTCTTTGGAAGTTTTGCTGATTATACTCATCACGTTTTTGATCATTCGCTGGAGCTTGATGAGTCCGATCAGCAAGGCCGCGCAATGGCTGAAGGCTTTGCGGAGCGGCAAATCCGGAGAGGTGCGCGCGCCGCGAAGCGAACTCTTGGGGCCTTTGGCGAAAGAGATGGAAGGCGTGGTGAAGTCTTTGCAGGAAGCGCGCGCCGCAGCGGAGCGAGAGGCGCATTTGCGGGAAACAGCCGAGTCGCTGTGGACCTCCGACCGCCTTTCCGTGCATGTGCGCAAGCGGCTGCAGCAGAGGCGTCTGGTGGTGGTTTCCAATCGCGAGCCTTATATCCACACGCGGCAGAACGGCAACCTGGAGATCATGATTCCCGCCAGCGGCCTGGTAACTGCGCTCGAGCCAATCCTGCGTTCCTGCGACGGCACTTGGATTGCCGAGGCCAGCGGCGATGCCGATCGCGAAACCGTGGACGAACACGATCGCCTGCGCGTGCCGCCGGCCGAGCCGCGATATACGCTCCGGCGCGTCTGGCTCAGCCGCGAAGAGGAAAACGGCTACTACTTCGGCTTCGCCAACGAGGGCCTCTGGCCGCTCTGCCATATCGCGCATACGCGGCCGATCTTTCGCTCGGAGAACTGGGAACACTACCAGCAGGTGAACCGCAAATTCGCCGATGCCGTGCTGGAGGAGATCGCGGACACGCAGAAGCCGTTCATTCTGACGCAGGACTATCACTTCGCGTTGCTGCCGCGCATGATCAAGAACGACCGGCCCGACGCGCGCGTGGCCATCTTCTGGCATATCCCCTGGCCGAATGCGGAGGCTTTCGGAATCTGTCCCTGGGAGCGCGAACTCGTGGATGGATTGCTGGGCGCAGACCTGGTGGGCTTCCACATCCAGAACCATTGCAACAACTTTCTCGAGACCGTGGATCACGCCGTGGAATGCCGCATCGAGTGGGAGGGCTTCACCGTGAATCGCGGCAGCCATTTCACGCGCGTGCGGCCCTTTCCGATCAGCATCGATTTCACCGACGGCGGCGATGCAGACAGCCGCGAATCGTCCTACGTGGATCGCGCCGCGCTGCTGGCCGGAGTCGGTGTACATGCGAAGTTCATGGGCGTGGGCGTGGATCGGGTCGATTACACCAAGGGAATTCTCGAGCGCTTCCGCGGGATCGAACGCTTCCTCGAGAAATATCCTTCCTATCAGGGCAAATTCACGTTTGTGCAGATCGGCGCGCCCAGCCGCATGCAGATCAAGCGTTATCTGGAGCTTTATGCGGACGTGGAGGCGGAGGCCAATCGCATCTGCCGGCGCTTCCAGACCAATCAATGGAAGCCCATCGTGCTGCTGAAGCGCCACCACAGCCATCAGGAGATCGAGCGCTTTTATCGCGCTTCGGACTTGTGCCTGGTTACTTCACTGCATGATGGGATGAACCTGGTGGCCAAAGAATACGTCGCGGCGCGCGAGGATGAACGCGGGGTGCTCATCCTGAGCCGTTTTGCGGGCGCCAGCCGCGAGTTGCACGACGCGCTCAACGTGAATCCCTACGATACCGAGTCGCTGGCGGAAGCCATTCACACCGCATTGGAAATGCCTGCGGCGGAGATCGAGAGGCGTATGCAAGCTTTGCGCCGCACCGTGCGCGAGTACAATATCTATCGCTGGGCCGCCAATCTGATCAGCGAACTCGCGGAGATTCGCCTGGCGCCGCAGCCCGCCGCCAAGGCGGCCGCGGCAGCCGCCGTCGAAATCGACGCCGCCTCGCTTTAGCCAAGCGGATTGGTAATCGAGGGCACAGTGCGACCCTCTCAGCTATAACGTCTGAAAAATGCCAGGAGCCCGGATGAAGCTCAACCTGAATTTTTTTGGGGATCTTTGGGGGAACGCTTTTGAGGCGAGGGGGCTCGGAAGCCCATCCAAATCAGGACTGCGCACGCGGCGCTAAACACTAAAATCGGAAACAGCATCTCTCGCGTCTCTTTTCTCTGCTCGAACGCATTTTGCTTCGAGTTTAATGCCACAGTATATCAAAAAGAAGCCGATGAAACCGAAGAAGAGCATAAGCCAATCCTTCAGCGGCAACCACTGCATCCATGAGGGGTAGCTTACCCGCTTCAGCGCATCTGGTTCAAAGAAAACGTTCAAAGGAATAAATACGAGAACGAGAACACCTATTTCCCGCAAGGATTCTCCAATTAGTCTCTGTTCAATCCTATCCATGTGAGCATTCTTACTCCCGATTCGGGATTGGTAAAAGTGAATTCCGCCCAGTGGCGATCGGCTTTCGCTAACGTCAAGCCGCCTACATAAACACGCTTCGACTCCGCGTAAGTCACTGGCGAGAGTGCACTGTTTACCTGCCGCGGATGTATGACCGCGATCCATTCCGCCACGGCTACGAACGCGGGCGGGCCTATCGTCGTGCACTGCGAAAGCGCCGCGGGGCGAGCGGCGGCAAAGCCTGAACGCAACGTCGCGCGCGGCCGACACCGCCGCGCCGGAAAAAATCAACCGCTGCCTGCCCTAGCGCTGCGACTGTGGCTGAGCTGGCGCCTTGATGTTGGGATCTACGCCCGCCGGATCGCCGACCGATTTCAAATACTCGATCGTGTCCGACGGTATGCAGAGCTTCTCATCGAGAAGCTGGCCGGGGACCCATCGGAAATAGACCGTCCCGAGCGAGAACGGTTTGGTATAAATTTTCGGGTCGTCGACGGTCACGGTCATCTTCAAATCATTGCGGTCAGTGCGGGTGTAGCGCTCCTCGATGCGCGCATCGAAGGTGTGCGGATACCCGCTCTTGGTCAGCCAGGTGTTCTCATCGAGGCCGGTTGTCTCCACGACGAGCGTATGATCGTCCTCCCAGTGGCCCACCGAATATCCGTAATAGCGTGGATCAGGTGCGCCCTTTTCGGTGCCGCCTGCGTTCTTGGGGAGCTCTCGCCCGTCCATCCAGATTTCGCGCCATACCTGCTGGAATTGGTACATCACCACGATGCGGTTGGGCATGGTTCCAAACTGCACTCCCCTTATTTCGTCAATGGCGGCGCGTGGGAATCCAAAAGGATCACAGGTCCTGAAGTTCGCGTCGTTGGTGCCGGCGGGGCTGTACTTCCCGATGGGTCGATTGGCGATGTTTAGCTTTTGCCCCAACGGCGTGAAAGAAGGGACCTCCGGCTGCGGCAGACCCGGGACTCCCGCGCCAGACAGGGGCCCAGCCCAAGTCCCGCTCAGATCGTGAACGGGAGCGGATCCCCCTGTGCCAACAATTCGATCACGGCCGTTGTACTTCCACAGCCAATGTTCCCCAGTCTCTTGTTGAGACTGAGGCGTCTGGGCCGAGGCAGCTGACGAAAAGACGAGCGCAGCCGCGACAGCTACGATCGCGCCGGCAAAGGGAGTGCGCATCTTCCGAGGTCCTCCAAATACAAACCCGAGCGATAGGGAGCCCACTTATATTAGGACTGGCTTACGGCGGCGGCCGCGGCGCGCTTCTGCATCTCCCCGGGGGAGACGTCCTCCTTGTGCGTCGCGATCGTCCACTGATGTCCGAAAGGATCGCTCAAGGTGCCGGTGCGGTCGCCATAAAATTGATCTTTCACCGGCCGAAGCATTTTGGCGCCGGCCGCGAGAGCTCGCGCCGTCACCGCATCGACATCGTCGACGTAAAGCAGAATGCTGACCGCGGTGCCGCCCAGGGACATCGGGCTGCGCGCCCCGATCTCGGGAAACTCGTCCGCCAGCATGATGCGCGAATCGCCCATCTGTAGTTCGGCATGACCCACACGGCCGTCCGGGTGCGGTATGCGCATCACTTCTTTGGCTCCGAAAGCATGCTTGTAGAACTCAATGGCACTGGCTGCGCCGGTGACGATCAGGTAGGGCGTTACGCTGTGGTATCCCTCAGGAATCGGTCTGGGAGCCATGGTTTCCTCTCGTGAGTGGCTTCGCTATCTTCCCGGCGCAAATCGCTGGACGCTCAGGCCGCCGCGCGGCTTTGCGCGCTTCAATGTAGTGATGATACCAGCCGCGAGGAAGCGCCGGAAAGCCAGGAGCTCACCACCCCAAAATTCGGCTGGAGGAAACGCCGCCTTCGTCGATTAACCAACTTGCGTGTTTAGCGTCCGCCGAAAGTGTAGCCAACCGAACCCGTGTATTGCACCACCAGATTACGCCCGAATTGGTCTGTGAGGTGCGTCGCATAATGCAGATCGAACTGCGGCTTCACGAAAAGATTGCCCCTGATGTAAATCTTCAGGCCGATTGCGCCATGCAACTGAAAGTGATTTCTATCTGACCCTGCAGGGAAGCCGGAGGTGCTGGTGATGCCCGTGATGGAAGTCGTCTGGGTAGAGTAAAGGGCCACTCTGGCGACGCCGACGCCGCCTTCCAAAAAAGGAGCGGCGCGCTTGCCGGAGACCGGCTGCCACACGGCATTCAAATCGTAAAATGTGGGGCGCATGTCCAAGCTGTCGCCCGGCAGGAAGGGGGCCCGGCGAAAACGAAAAGCGTATTCGCCGTTAATGCCAAGGTGTGGTTTGAACATGAAATCCACGCCAGCCACGCCGAATAGACCGCCCATGGTCGGCGCGGCTTCGCAGATTACGCCGTCGAAAAGCTGCCCCGCCGGACAACCCTGTGCCGCGCTTGTTCCCGCGCTGTCTTTTACGCTGCCCAGACCAAAATAGGGGCTGACGCGTTGCGCGCGGACAAAATTCACGTTTCCCAACAGCAGCATCGAGAGCAGCAGAATTGTTCGGAGCGTCAATTTGGACAAGAATCTCGCCGATTAATGGCGCGTTTAACGTTCGCCGAAGGTGTAGCCGACAGACACGGTATATTCCGGGACCCAGTCGCGGCCGTATTGGTCCGTCAGGTGGGTCACATAATGGATATCAAATTGTGGCTTGATAAAAAGGGACGGCTTGACGTAGAGCTTCACGCCGAAACCGCCATGCAATTGAAAGTGATTGGCGTTTATCCCGGCAGGGTAGGTAGCGGTGCAGTTGATGTTTGCGATCGAGCATTGCTGGGTAACGTAGAGGGCCATTCTAGCTCCGCCAATGCCGCCTACCACGACGGGAACGATGCGCTTGCCGGAGATCGGTTGGTACACGGCATTGAAATCGTAAAACCCGGGGCGCACCTTCAATCCGGCATTCGGGAGGAAGTTGGCCTGGGCGAAGCGGAAAGCGTATTCGCCATTCACGCCAAAGTGCGGCCGGAACATGAAGTCCACGCCAAATACTCCAAATACGCTGCCGATGGTGCCCCCGGGCTCGCATCCGAAATTAAAAGGGGCGTCAGAGAATTGGCCAGCCGGACAAGGTGCGCCCGTAGCGTCGAACTGGTTGGTAGGCATTCCCGCGGAGTCGTTCGTCGAGCCCAGACCAAAGTAGGCGCTGACGCCCTGCGC